>ERZ650311.536-NODE-536-length-23046-cov-7.285112_pt1 | contig 23046 bp, 20 predicted proteins | sample MGYA00376247_ERZ650311 | MGnify/ENA primary metagenome ERZ650311 (study PRJEB26733, sample SAMN07839324) | wastewater metagenome | biome: small river; feature: stream; material: water | place: USA: North Carolina | collected 2016-07-28 ...
TGTCATCAATGTGTAGAACCAACCGCGGGTCTGGTCGATAGCTTCGCAGATAAAGTCGGCAGGGTAGGAGGCCTTGAACTTTTCTACGGAGCCTTCCTTATGCGGGTAACCCCACTGCGCAAATGGCATCGCACCAGAGTCGTACCAGCAGTCAATAACTTCTGGCACACGTGTCATTGTTAGTGCGCACTCTGCACAAGCAAAGGTGACGTCATCAACAAATGGGCGATGCGGATCTAGCTTTGAAAGCTCCTGACCTGAAAGTTCTCCCAGCTCCTTGAGCGAATCAACACAAATCTCATGCTTATTTTCGCAACGCCAGATTGGAAGAGGCGTTCCCCAATAACGATTACGTGAAAGTGCCCAGTCGATATTGTTATTGAGCCAATCGCCGTAGCGACCTTCCTTGATTGTTTCTGGGTGCCAATCTGTTGCGGCGTTTTCACGCAGCAGGGCTTCCTTAATTGAAGTTGTTCGGATGTACCACGACGGCTGCGCGTAATACATAAGCGCAGTGTGGCAACGCCAGCAGTGCGGGTATGTGTGCTCATATTGCTGATGCTTGTACAAAGCACCACTGGCCTTGAGCTCTTTAACTAAAGGCTTATCGGCATCTTTGAAGAAAACTCCACCTACAACTGGAACATCTGCAAGGAAGTGTCCATCGGGTGCGATTGGGTTTACAACCGGTAACCCATAGCTTCGACAAACAGCTAAGTCATCTGCACCAAAGGCTGGAGCTTGATGAACCAAACCTGTTCCATCTTCTGTTGTTACATAGGTAGCAAGTACTACGTAATGAGCATCTGGAATTTCAATGAATTCAAATGGGCGCTTATAGGTGGTGCGCTCTAAGTCTTTACCAAGCAGGGTCTTCAGAATTTTCTTCTCCCCCTTTACCGCATCCACCAAATTCTTAGCAACGACAAGCACTTCGGTGTTTTCTTCATCGGTGACTTCGATCGCCACGTACTCAACATCAGGATGCACTGCTACTGCAGTGTTTGAAACCAAGGTCCATGGGGTCGTGGTCCACACTAATAAAGAGGCCTTTAGTTGCGCGAGTTCACCTGAGGTCACAGGGAAACGAACAAAGACAGATGGATCAGTGACTGTTTCATATCCTTGAGCTAACTCGTGATCTGACAATCCAGTTCCACATCGAGGGCAGTACGGCGCAACGCGATGGTCCTGCACTAGCAATCCCTTTTTCCAGATCTCCTTAAGTGACCACCAAACCGATTCAACATATTCAGGGGACATAGTCCAATACGCTTCATCGAAATCAACCCAGAAACCCATTCGATCTGTCATGTCTGTGAATGCGCTGACGTGACGTTGAACAGATTCACGGCACTTGTCATTAAATGGTGCGATTCCAAACTTTTCAATATCGCCCTTGCCGGAAAATCCCAGCTCTTTTTCGACAGCGATTTCAACTGGTAAGCCGTGGCAATCCCATCCAGCTTTGCGCGTTACCTGCTTTCCTTTCATTGTGTGAAAGCGTGGAAACAAATCCTTAAATACGCGGGCTTCAATGTGGTGTGTGCCAGGCATTCCATTTGCAGTTGGTGGACCTTCATAAAATGTCCAGGCAGCAGCACCTTCACGAGCTGCAACGGTTTTTTCAAAGATGGAGTTTTCGCGCCAGAACTTTAAAATTGCATGTTCGACGGCAGGCAGATCAACAGCTGCGGGGATGGCGCGAAATGACATAAAAAAATCCTCCAGAAAACAATCTCTGGAGGGACGATCGCTGCATTCACAGCTTTCGCGGTACCACCCGCCTTGTGCACCGAAATGCACCACTTCATATCTTGCGTGCTGGTTCTACATGAGCTCTTCGCTCAACTCTTCCAGCTGGCTCGTGAGGTGATGGCCCCGTCAACGCCGCTTACGCGAGGCCTTAAGTGTAGATGATGCGGAGCGGAAAGATTAATCGTGGCGAACTTGGTAACCGTGCCCGCTTAGGCATAAGGTTCGCGACATGCCTAAGAAGCCTGTTAAGAAAGCGGTCGCTAAGAAAGCGGCTGTTAAAAAGGCTCCTGCGAAGAAAGCTGCGGTCAAGAAGGTAGCTAAAAAAGCCGCGGTGAAGAAGGTTGCCAAGAAGGCTCCAGCAAAAAAGGTAGCTAAGAAAGCACCTGCCAAGAAAGCCGCTCCTGCAAAGAAGTCTGCGGTTAAAAGTATTCCTGTAAAGAAAGCTCCTGGAAAGCCATTCCCATCGAAGACCACTCTTACAGTAGATGAGAAGTCACAAACCGTTTCAGTATCAACTGTAACTGCACCGGTTGTAGCTCCAGTTATCGAGGAGCGTCGTTTGGTAATGCCACCTCCACCACGTCCTGTGAAAAGTGGAAAGAAGATTGCACCACTCAAGCCAATCAAAGTTGCCCCAACACCTGTTGTTGTTAGCGAATCTGAATCTCCATGGACTGCAGCTGAAATTAAGGCGATCAAAACTGAGATTTCAAAGGAGCTTGATCGTCTACGTAAAGAGCTTGCAATCGTTGAACTTGAGATGGATGAACTCATCCAAGAGTCTGGCGAAGGCGCTGGCGATGATCAGGCGGATGCTGGAACAAAAACATTTGAACGCGAACATGAGATGTCATTGGTGATCAATGCACGTGACATGGTCTTGCAAACTGAGCGTGCTTTAGAGCGCATCGATAACAAGACATATGGAAACTGTGAAGAGTGCGGTTCTCCAATCGGAAAGGCACGACTTCAAGTTTTCCCACGCGCAACTCTCTGCATGCTGTGCAAGCAGAAGGAAGAACGGCGCTAACTGTGCGCAGATGGCGCACACTCTTTAGTGTTGCCTGGTTTGTGTGGGTTTTAGATCTAGCTACAAAGATCTGGGCTGTAAACACTCTCTCTCATCGAGAAAACATCAAAGTACTTGGCTCTTTTTTCCAATTAACCTTTGTACGAAACTCCGGTGCTGCATTTTCATTTGCAGAGGGAGCAACGATTTTTCTCTCTTTGTTTGGAATTGTCGTCCTTGGAACAATTTTCTATTTCTCGGCTCGCATTACATCCAAAGGTTGGGCGGTTGTACTGGGGTTGGTAATGGGTGGAATTCTGGGCAATTTAGTGGATCGAATCTTCCGCGAACCAGGAGTTTTGCGCGGACATGTCATCGATTGGATGCAGCTGCCACATTGGCCAGTATTTAACGTTGCCGATTCGGCGATCGTCATTGCAGCCTTGATTTCCATGATTCTGACTGGGCGAAATATCTCTCCCGTAACAAAGGTAGGCTCGTAGGTATGAGCAACCGTGAACAACGCACATTAACAGTGCCCGAAGGTGTTGCCGGCGAACGTATCGATAGTGCACTTACTCGTGTATTAGGTTTATCTCGAACCGCGGTTGTGAAACTTTTGGAAGATGGAGATATCACCACTGGCGGAAAGCAAATGCCAAAATCAGATCGTGTAGCAGCCGGTCAAGTCATTGAAGTTCTGATGCCGGCACCGATTAATACAGATCCAATTCCTCTTACTCCTATCGATGGTTTAAGCATTATTTACGATGACAGCGACATAGTTGTCATCGATAAGCCGGTGGGATGTGCAGCTCATCCAAGTCCAGGATGGACCGGCCCAACAGTTGTTGGTGCATTGATGGCGGCTGGTTACACAATTTCAACAACAGGACCAGCAGAGCGCCAAGGAATTGTTCATCGTCTCGATGTTGGTACGAGCGGCTTAATGATTGTTGCAAAAAGTGACAAGGCTTTTCATGTCTTGAAAGATGCATTTCGAAATCGCACTATCGACAAGGTGTATCACGCATTGGTTCAGGGTCACATGGATCCAACCACTGGAACTATTGACGCACCAATTGATCGTCACCCGAAGGAAGATCATCGCTTTGCAGTAATTGCGACTGGAAAAGAATCAATTACCCATTACGAGGTGATGGAGTTTTACCGCGGTGTCTCAATGGTAAAAATCGAATTAGAAACAGGTCGCACCCACCAGATTCGAGTTCACTTTTCCGCACTTCACCATCCATTGGTGGGGGATACGACATATGGCGCAGACCCAGTACTCGGAAAGAGTTTAGGAATGTCTAGGCCCTGGCTTCATGCTGCTGAACTCAACTTTGCCCACCCGATTACTGGCCAGGCGCTGCACTTTGAAGCCCCATACCCGGCCGATCTCACACGCTCGCTGGCGTTGCTTTCCGACGCTGTTCTGCCGTAACCACTAATCTCGCCAATCATGCCCAAAGACAACTTCGTCCATCTGCACGTCCATACCGAGTACTCGATGCTCGATGGCGCTGCACGCGTTGGCGATTTAATCTCCGAGGTCAAAGCGCAGGGCATGCCGGCCATCGCAATGACAGATCATGGAAATGTTTTCGGTGCATTTGATTTTTATAAGGCAGCGAAAAAGGCTGATGTAAAACCAATTATTGGTATTGAAGCTTACGTTGCACCTGAATCTCGTTTTGATAAGAAGCGTGTGCAGTGGGCAGATGGTGGCGAAGATGATGTGTCAGGTGGTGGCGCATATACCCACATGACGATCTTGGCGGAAAATAATGAAGGACTTGGCAACCTCTTTCGTTTGTCATCGCTGGCATCTCTTGAAGGTTATTACTACAAGCCACGTATGGATCGTGAGCTTCTTGCGAAGTATTCAAGGGGTTTGATCGCAACAACTGGATGCCCAGGTGGTGAAATTCAGACTCGATTGCGAATGGGTGCATATAAAGAAGCGATCAAAGCAGCCAGCGCTTACCGCGATATCTTCGGTAAGGAAAACTTTTTTCTAGAAGTAATGGATCACGGAATTGAAATTGAATCCCGTGTAAAAGCAGATTTGATGAAGTTGGGCAAAGAACTTGGTCTACCGCTTCTTGCCACTAACGATCTTCACTACACACGCCAAGAAGATGCTGGCGCACATGAAGCACTGCTGTGTGTTCAATCAGGGTCGACACTTGCTGATCCAAAGCGATTTAAATTTGATAATGACACCTTCTATGTAAAGACCGCTGCTCAAATGCGTGAACTTTTCAAAGATATTCCGGAAAGCTGTGACAACACCTTGCTTATTGCCGAGCGTTGCAACATCACGCTTCGCGAGGGTGAAAACCTGCTTCCTCAATTTGAGGTTCCTGCAGGTGAAACTGAAGATTCTTGGTTGAAAAAAGAGGCAGAACGTGGATTGAAGGAGCGTCTTGGTGCACGTTGCACACCCGCTCATGAAGAACGTTTGAAGTATGAGCTTGGCGTTATGGAAAAGATGGGCTTTCCAGGTTACTTCCTCGTAGTCGCAGATTTAGTCGCTCATGCAAAGCGAGTTGGTATTCGAGTGGGTCCAGGGCGTGGATCTGCTGCCGGATCATTAGTTGCCTACGCACTAGGAATTACAGGCTTAGATCCTTTAGAGCACGGTTTGTTGTTTGAGCGCTTCTTGAATCCAGAGCGTATCTCTATGCCTGATATCGACTTGGACTTCGATGAACGTCGTCGCAGCGAAATGATTCGTTATGCAACTAATAAGTATGGTGAAGATCGCGTTGCGCAGATCATCACCTATGGAACTATTAAATCCAAGCAAGCGTTAAAGGATTCAACACGAGTTCTTGGATATCCATATGTAGTAGGCGAGAAGCTAACTAAAGCTTTGCCGCCATCTGTTATGGGTAAGGACATCACTCTCGGTGGAGTATTTGACCCAAAGGATGATCGTTATGGTGAAGCGGGTGAGTTCCGTTCACTTTATAACTCAGATCCTGATTCAAAGCGTGTAGTAGATACTGCACGAGGTTTAGAAGGATTGAAGCGTCAGTGGGGCGTGCACGCAGCTGGTGTTATTTTGTCTCGCGAACCTTTGCTTGATGTCATTCCAATTCATCGTCGTGAAGCAGATGGGGCGATTATTACCCAATTCGATATGGGTGCATGTGAGGCAACTGGATTGCTCAAGATGGACTTCTTGGGACTTCGAAATCTTTCAGTGCTTGATGATTGCTTGCTCAATATCAAAGCTAATCAAGGCACAGATGTAGTGCTTGAAGATTTAACACTAGATGACCCAAAGACATATCAACTGCTTGGTCGCGGTGACACATTGGGTGTGTTCCAGCTCGATGGTGGGCCAATGCGCGCACTGCTTCGCAGCATGTCTCCAGATTCATTCGAGGATATTTCAGCGGTTATTGCTTTGTATCGTCCGGGTCCAATGGGTGAAAATGCACATAACAACTATGCAGATCGTAAAAATAAGCGCAAACCCGTAGAGCCAATTCATCCAGAGCTGTCAGAACCTTTACAGGATATTTTGGGCGATACCTACGGATTGATTGTTTACCAAGAGCAGGTAATGGCGATTGCGCAAAAGGTTGCAGGCTTTACTCTGGGTCGCGCAGATCTTTTGCGTAAGGCGATGGGTAAGAAGAACAAAGATATTTTGGATAAAGAGTACGTACCTTTTGAAGCAGGCATGAAAGAAAATGGATTCTCAACCGCTGCAATTAAGCGGCTTTGGGAGGTTTTGATTCCATTCTCTGATTACGCATTTAACCGCGCACACTCTGCTGGATATGGAGTCGTTTCCTACTGGACCGCATATTTAAAGGCGAACTATCCAACTGAGTACATGGCTGCTCTTCTAACTTCGGTTCGCGATGATAAAGATAAGTCTGCGTTGTATCTCTCTGAATGTCGTCGAATGGGTATCAATGTATTGCCACCAGATGTGAATGAATCCGATGCTGAGTACACCCCACGCGGAGTAGATATTCGCTTTGGTTTGGCTGCAATTCGAAATGTTGGCGAAGGCGTTGTTGCCTCAATCAAGAGTGCTCGAGAGTCGAAGGGTCGCTTTACCTCCTTCGGAGATTTTCTAGCCAAGGTTGATGCCCAAGTGTGCAACAAGAAAACAATTGAATCTCTCATCAAGGCTGGTGCCTTCGGCTCATTGGGTTCAACTAGAAAAGGTTTGATCGCCGTGCACCTTGAAGCAATCGATTCGGTTATCGAATCAAAACGTGCCGAAGCTATTGGACAGTTTGATCTCTTTGGAGGCGAATCTGTAACGGCGGTTTCTGGTTTAGATATCGAAGTTCCAACAGGTGAATGGGACAAGGCGATGTTGCTTTCATATGAACGGGAAATGCTGGGACTATATGTTTCAGATCATCCACTACTGGGCGTGGAACATGTTTTGCGCGCAAATACAGATATGTCCATCAGCGAGTTAGTTGATGATGGTGCACAGCATGAATCCATCGTGACAATCGGCGGTTTGATTACAAGTGTTACTCGCAAAGTTTCACGTCAAGGCGCATCCTGGGCGGTCGTTACCGTTGAAGATCTTGAGGGTGCACTCGAAGTCTTGTTCTTCGCCAATACTTACAATCAGTACTCAATGTCTTTAACTGAAGATCGCATCGTCACAATTCGTGGACGTGTAGATCGTCGTGAGGATGCGCTTCGGTTTACCGCACTTGAAATGTCTATGCCAGATATCAGCGCAGGACCAACTGGACCGCTTGTAATCTCATTGCCAATTCAGCAGTGCACCCCGCCAGTAGTCGATCGCATCAAGGAGATTTTGCGTTCACATCCTGGAAAGCGCGAAGTTCATTTGCAGCTTCTTGATAATGGAAGCAGTACTGTGATGAAGGTTGATGCCTTGATCACATCATCACCAAGTTTGAGCGCAGATCTGAAATCGATTCTGGGACCTAACTGCCTCGTTTAAATGTAGCCTCATAGTCGAGCGCTCAACGGTTACAATTGCCCAATGATTCGTACCGTTGACCTGCGCGGACGATCCCTGTCTAAAGCCCAATACAACTCTGAACTGCCTCGCGCCACGCTCAATGTTCAAGAGGCGATGGTGCTCATCGAGCCGATTCTGGAGCGGGTTAAGAATGGCGATGAGTCTGATCTCATCGCACTTGCTCAAGAGTTTGATGGCGTAACACCGGCGGCCATTCGAATTCCCCAAATGGAACTCGACAAGGCGTTGGCACAATTAGATCCCAAGATTCGAACAGCGTTAGAGCTTTCAATTGTTCGAATTACTAAAGTGCATAACGATCAAGTGCGATCTGAAAAGACAACAACTGTGGTCGATGGTGGCACAGTTACTGAAAAGTGGATTCCAGTAGATCGTGTTGGCCTATATGTTCCAGGCGGACGAGCGGTTTATCCAAGCAGTGTCATGATGAATGTGATCCCTGCACAAATTGCAAAGGTTCAATCAATTGCTGTTGCTTCACCTCCACAAAAAGAGTTTGGTGGATTGCCTCACCCAACAATTCTTGCAACCTGTGCTTTGCTTGGAATCACTGAGGTCTATGCGGTCGGGGGAGCGCAAGCAATTGCACTCTTTGCTTATGGCATGAAGGATGTCTGCGAAAAGGCAGATCTTGTAACAGGTCCCGGAAATATTTATGTTGCAGCTGCAAAGCGTGCACTTCGTGGTGTGATTGGTATCGACTCTGAAGCAGGTCCAACAGAGATTGCAATCCTTGCCGACTCTTCTGCGATCGCTGCAGATGTTGCAGCGGATCTAATCAGCCAAGCAGAGCACGATGTAATTGCCGCTGCTGTTTTAGTTACCGATTCACCAGAACTAGCAAGTGCCGTTGAAACAGAGCTAAAGGTGCGAGTTTCAGCCACGAAGCACTCTGAACGAATCAAGACAGCCTTATCTGGCGTGCAATCTGCAATTGCTTTAGTTGACGACATTGCGCAAGGTTTAGATGTAGTTAATGCATACGCTGCTGAACACCTTGAAATTCAGACTCGCAACGCTCGAGCAGATGCTGCAAAGATTCGTAACGCAGGAGCTGTGTTTATCGGACGTTTCTCACCAGTTTCACTTGGTGATTACTCTGCTGGTTCAAACCACGTATTACCTACTGGCGGATGTGCCTGTCACTCAAGCGGCCTATCCGTACAAACATTTCTGCGTGGATTGCACTTTATTGAATACGGTCAAAAGGCATTTACTGACATCCTCGATACCGTTGTAACACTTGCTAACTCTGAAGATTTACCTGCACATGGTGAGGCAATGACAGCGCGCTTGGAGAATCTGTAATGAGTTGGCCGACATGGTTGCCCCTGCGCGATTCACTTCGCCCAATGTCTCCTTATGGTGCCCCGCAAGTTCCAGCGCGTGCATCACTTAATACAAATGAAAATCCATATTCGCCATCACCTGCTCTGCAAAAGGCGATCGCAGATGCTGTTGCACAGGTTGCTTCAGATTTAAATCGTTACCCTGATCGTGATGCAACTGTGTTGCGCACCAAGCTTGCCGATTACATCAATGAGCAAAGTGGCACAAAGTTTTCCGCAGATAATGTGTGGGCGGCAAATGGCAGCAATGAGATCATCCAATCGATCTTCTTAGCGTTTGCTCAAGGACCAGTTCTGGGATTCACACCTTCCTATTCGATGCATCCATTGATCGCAAAAGTGACAGGTTCACAGTGGATCGATGGAAAGCGAAACATAGACTTTTCACTCAATGCTGCAGAGGCAGTTTCTGAAATTCAAAAGCACAAACCAACTTTGACTTTTATTACAACACCAAATAATCCAACTGGTGGCGCAGTCTCAATTGAAACAATTCAAATGTTGGCAGATGCTGCAAAATCTGTTGGAGGATTACTTGTTGTTGATGAGGCGTATGCAGAGTTTTCTCAAGAAATATCAGCAGTGACCTTAATTTCCAATAGCCCGCATGTCGTCGTCATTCGCACCATGAGTAAGGCATTTGCATTTGCTGGTGCTCGTGTTGGTTACTTGGTAAGTGATGTAAGCGTTAAGGATGCAATGATGATTGTGCGCCTGCCATATCACCTCAGCGCATTGACACAAGCTGCTGCTCAAGTTGCGATCGACCACCGCGCGGAATTGCTCGGTGGTGTATCAACCCTGATTAAAGCTCGTGCACACGTAGTACAGGCTCTTCACGACATGGGGCTGACCACGATTCCAAGCAGTGCCAACTTTGTTTTGTTCACCGGATTCAAGCAGGATGCGCCACAACTGTGGGCCTCCATGCTCGAAAAGGGTGTTCTGATTAGAGATGTGGGATTATCAGGGTACTTAAGAGTCACCATTGGCAATGAAGCCGAAAACAATCTTTTTATTTCTGCACTCAAAGAACTCATTTAAAGGAGAGAGCCATGAGAACAGCACGCGTCGAAAGAAAGACCAAGGAGTCACATGTACTCGTTGAGATCAATCTAGATGGCCAAGGCATCATCGATGTAGCAACTGGCGTTCCATTCTTTGACCACATGATGTCTCAACTAGGCAAGCACTCAGGTTTTGATTTAACTGTAAAGACAACTGGTGATGTTGATGTTGACTCACACCACACCGTTGAGGACACATCACTTGCCTTTGGCCAAGCACTGCGCGAAGCATTAGGTGACAAGGCAGGCATTCGTCGCTTTGGCGATTCAATGGTTCCACTGGATGAGGTTTTGGTGCAGGCAGCGGTAGATCTTTCAGGTCGTCCATACCTAGTGCACCGTCAACCTGAAATCGTTGAACTCATTGGCACCTTTGATACAACACTTGGAAAGCACATCTGGGAGTCAATCGTTGCAGAAGCGCGCATCGCCCTACACATTCGTGTTCTTGAAGGACGCAATGCACACCACGTTTTTGAGGCACAGTTCAAAGCTGTAGCACGCGCACTGCGTGATGCGGTTTCACTTGATGGCAGAGTTGCCGGAATCCCATCGACAAAAGGTTCTCTTTGATAGCAATTCTTGATTACGGATCTGGAAATCTACGATCTGCTGAACGTGCATTTGCGACCGCAGGAAAAGATGTAGTTGTTACATCTGATCGTTCAGTTGCACTTGAAGCAGAGGGATTAGTAGTTCCAGGGGTTGGTGCATTTGCCGCATGTATGAATGGGTTAAATGCGGTCGATGGCGCAGCAATTGTCCGTGAACGCTTAGCTAAAGAAAGACCAACTCTGGGAATCTGTATTGGTATGCAAATTATGTTTAGTGAGGGTACTGAGCACTCTGAAAATGGCGCTCACGCTGGTATCGGGATTTGGCAAGGTACCGTTTCAAAATTAGAAGCACCAATCCTTCCTCACATGGGTTGGAACACCGTTGAAGCATCTGCCACCTCAACCTTATTTAATGGTGTCGAAGGTGAATCCTTTTACTTTGTGCACTCCTACGCGGCAAAAAACTCTGTCGGAACAACGCAAGCCTGGAGCACGCACGGTGAAAAGTTTTTAGCTGCAGTTGAAGATGGATATATCAGTGCAACGCAGTTCCACCCAGAAAAATCAGGTGCAGCAGGATTGGCGCTAATTAAGAATTGGGTGGGATCGCTATGAGTTACTTGGAACTTCTACCTGCAGTTGATGTGAAAGATGGTCGCGCAGTTCGCTTGGTGCAAGGTGAACTTGAAAAGGAAAGCGTTTACGGCGCACCTTTAGATGTCGCACTTGAATTTCAAGCAGCAGGTGCTGAATGGCTACACCTTGTAGATCTCGATGCTGCCTTTGGTCGCGGCGAAAATTCTGCACTGCTCGCAGAAGTTGTTGGCAAACTTGATATTAAGGTAGAACTTTCTGGCGGAATTCGCGATGATGAATCGCTCAAGCGCGCACTTGCAACAGGGTGCCGCCGAGTTAATTTAGGAACTGCCGCCCTAGAAGACCCTGAATGGACCGCTCGCGTTATTGCAGAACACGGAGATCGCATTGCAGTTGGCCTCGATGTTCGCGGCCACACACTTGCAGCACGTGGTTGGACTAAGGAGGGTGGAGATCTATTTGAAACCCTTGCACGTTTAGATCGTGATGGTTGTGCACGTTATGTCGTAACTGATGTGGCAAAGGATGGGACATTAGGCGGACCAAATATTGATTTATTAAAATCTGTGTGCGCAGCGACTTCAAAACCTGTAGTTGCAAGTGGTGGAATTTCATCTCTAGATGACATCGCAGCTCTTGCTGGACTTGTAAGCACAGGTGTAGAAGGTGCGATTGTCGGCAAAGCTTTATACGCAGGTAAGTTCACATTAGAACAAGCTCTAAAGGTCAGCGGTAAATGACGCTTTCTGTTCGCATAATTCCTTGTCTGGATGTAACAGATGGACGTGTAGTTAAGGGCGTTAACTTCACAGACCTTGTTGATGCAGGCGACCCGGTTGAGATGGCATCGCTGTACAACCTCGAAGGTGCCGATGAACTTACATTTTTAGATATTTCAGCAAGTGTTGCAGGTCGCGAAACTACCTTGGATGTGGTTCGTCGCACCGCAGAACAAGTATTTATTCCACTAACTGTTGGTGGCGGAATTCGCAGCGTCGAAGATGTTGATCGTTTGCTTCGAGCAGGCGCTGACAAGGTTTCGATTAATACTTCTGCAATTGCACGTCCCGAATTAATCGCTGAAATTGCAGATCGATTTGGTTCTCAAGTGTTGGTAATTTCAGTTGATGCACGTCGCGCAAATACCGAATCTGGTTTTGAGGTAACAACCCATGGTGGTCGACAAAGTGCTGGATTAGATGCACTTGCTTGGGTTGAAAAAGCATGTGCTCTTGGCGTCGGGGAGATTCTGCTCAATTCAATGGATGCCGATGGAACGCGTGCTGGATATGACATTGGAATGATCACTGCAGTTCGTGCAGTTTCAAAGGTTCCACTGATCGCAAGCGGTGGTGCTGGCAGCCTCGAAGATTTCTCTGCAGCCCTCGATGCAGGAGCTGATGCGTTGCTAGCAGCAAGCGTCTTCCACTTCGGGATTCACCGCATAGGAGATGTGAAGTCATACCTTGGTAAGCACAATTATCCAGTGCGCGCCGTGGCTGCCCGTTAAGGCAGAATAAGCACATGGCGACAATCGATCCACAGGTAGCAGCTTTACTCAAGGATCCTGCTGCATTAATTCCAACGATTGTTCAAGATGTTACAAATAATGAAGTGCTGATGTTGGCCTACATGAATTCCGAATCTTTGGCACTCACTCTATCGACGGGCAAGGCAACGTATTGGAGCCGTAGTCGCAATGAGCTGTGGGTTAAGGGAGCAACCTCTGGTCATTACCAAGATGTTCAATCCGTTGCTCTTGATTGCGATGGAGATGCATTGCTTGTGAAGGTTATTCAAACCGGTGCTGCATGCCATACGGGGGATCGCACCTGTTTTCACAAGCCACTAGAACTTGGCAAGTAAATGAACTCGGTCATCAAATGAATCTGGAAGAGTTTCGCGCCTATGCGAAGGTTTCAAATGTAATTCCAGTTTCTCGTCGCTTGCTCGCAGATGGCGAAACTCCGTTAGGTGTTTATCGCAAATTAGCAAAGAGTGCGGAAAATACATTCTTACTTGAATCGGCAGAACATGGTGGTGCTTGGTCACGGTATTCATTTATTGGCGTACGCAGCGAGGCAACACTGAGCGAAAAAGATGGTTTGGCTTTTTGGCAAGGAACCGCACCTGCCGGTGCACCAACTGGAATTGATCCACTTGAGGCTTTGCGACTTTCTGCTGCACATTTGAAATCACCAAAGATTGCAGGATTGCCGCCACTTACTGGAGGTCTTGTTGGTTTCATGGGTTACGACGTTGTTCGTCGACTAGAACGTTTACCTGATTTAACGGCAAAAGATATTCCACTGCCTGAACTTTCCTTTATGTTAACAAGTGATCTTGCAGTGCTCGATCACAGTGATGGCACCATTACTTTGATCGCAAATGCAATCAACTGGGATGGCAGCGATGATCGAATTGATGAGGCGTACGCATCATGTGTTGAACGCCTAGATCGCATGCAAGCCGATCTGTCGACTCCATTAACCGGAGATGCAACATCAATTCCCGATTTTTCTTTACCTGATTACGAAGGCAATATTTCAGGGGATCAGTTTAAGGAAAACATTGCAAAGGTTAAGGAAGAGATCCTTGCCGGCGAGGCTTTTCAGGTAGTGCTTTCACAGCGCTTTGCGATGCCATGCACAGCAGATGCAATTGATGTGTATCGAATGTTGCGCCTGAATAATCCATCGCCGTATATGTATTTGTTCCGATTTACCGAAGGAATTGAAATTGTTGGCTCAAGTCCAGAAGCATTAGTTAAGGTCAATCAAAAGGATGTAATGATTCATCCCATTGCGGGCACAAGAAAGCGCTCTGCAAACCCTGAAGAGGATCACCGTTTAGCTGAAGAGTTGTTGGCGGATCCAAAGGAACGTGCTGAACATCTGATGTTGGTTGATCTTGGTCGAAATGATCTAGGTCGAGTATGCGCACCTGGATCGGTAGAAGTTGTGGACTTCATGCATATCGAGCGGTATTCGCATGTGATGCATATCGTTTCAACCGTAATTGGAAAGCTTGCAGATAAAGCAACACCGGTTGATGCTCTATTTTCAGTATTTCCAGCTGGAACATTGTCTGGTGCCCCAAAGCCTCGCGCCATGGAGATTATTGAAGAGTTAGAGACCACTCGTCGTGGCGTTTATGGCGGCATCGTTGGTTACATTGATTTCACCGGCAATTTAGATACATGTATAGCAATTCGTACCGCCCTGATTCACGAAGGTACCGCCTATGTTCAAGCAGGGGCCGGAGTAGTTGCAGACTCTGATCCAGAATCTGAAAATCAAGAATGTCGCAATAAAGCAGCTGCGGTTCTTACTGCAATCCATGCAGCGAACCGCTTAGGTAGTAAGCAATGAGCGATTACTTAACTATTGCGGGTATGGCAGTTGTAGTCATGGCGTTGGTTGTTTTGATTGGGCGTAAATTCAATTTATCATCCCGATATGAGCGCAAGCCACGTGTACTAAATTCCTGGAACGCGTTGGATAAAGGAATAGATCCAACTGAGGATATTCACCAATGAGCGTTTTAGATTCAATCATCGAAGGAGTGCGTGAAGATTTAGCTACACGTCGCTTACCCATGGGGCAGTTGCATGAACAACTTGAACAAGCACCAGCTGTGCGTGATTGTTTAGTACCGCTTTTATCTGAAGAGATCTCTGTGATAGCCGAAGTCAAGCGGTCATCACCTAGCAAGGGCGCTTTGGCCGACATCACAGATCCAGCAGGACTTGCCGCACGATATGAAGAGGCAGGAGCGGCGGTTATTAGCGTTCTTACCGAGAAACGTAGATTTGGTGGGTCACTTGCTGATTTAGATGCAGTCCGCAAAGCGGTAGATCTTCCAATCTTACGTAAAGATTTTATGATCGATGATTATCAATTTTACGAAGCACGTGCACATGGTGCCGATGTCGTTTTGCTAATTGTGGCGGCGTTGAGCAAGAACCAATTAGAAGATTATTATCATTTATCAAAAGAGTTAGGAATGCGTGCATTAATCGAAGTGCATACTCCGCTTGAACTTGAAAGCGCACTGGACATTTCTCCAGAAATTATCGGCGTGAATTCTCGTAACTTAAAAACCTTGGAAGTTGACGCACAAGCCTTTGCAGAGTTAATTCCCCAAATTCCACAGACAATTGCTCGCGTTGCAGAATCTGGAATTTCTACTCGCGAAGAGGTCGCATTTGCTCATCACAATGGAGCAACTGCAATCCTTGTCGGTGAAGCATTGGTTCGCTCAGGTGACCCTCGTGTTGCGATCGACCAATTGCTAGGTAGGCTTTAACCCATGAGCGCAATCGGCCACTTCGGTGAATATGGTGGACGTTTCGTTCCTGAAGCACTCATTGGCGCTCTTGAAGAGTTAGAGGCTGCACACAACTCAGCCCAGAAAGATCCTGAATTTTTAGCAGAACTGGCCGAGCTACATCGCACTTACACAGGACGCCCAAGCATCATCACTGAAGCAAAACGTTTTTCTGAAGTTGCAGGTGGTGCACGAATTTTTCTCAAGCGTGAAGATCTCAATCACACTGGTAGCCACAAGATCAACAATGTTTTAGGTCAAGCCTTACTCACAAAGCGAATGGGCAAGAAGCGCATCATCGCCGAAACCGGCGCAGGTCAACATGGAGTTGCATCAGCAACAGCTGCAGCACTTATGGGTCTTGAATGTGTTGTGTATATGGGCGAAGAGGACACTCGTCGTCAGGCACTCAATGTTGCCCGAATGAAGTTGCTCGGCGCTGAAGTAGTTCCTGTTACCTCTGGATCGAGAACCTTAAAGGATGCAATCAATGAAGCCATGCGTGACTGGGTTACAAATGTTGCAGACACACATTACTTATTAGGAACCGTTGCAGGTCCGCACCCTTTCCCAACGATGGTGCGTGATTTCCATAAAATTATCGGCGAGGAAGCGCGTGAGCAGATGCTTGCGCTTACTGGACGTTTGCCAGATGCGGTTCTTGCCTGCGTCGGTGGCGGATCAAATGCAATCGGAATTTTCAACGCCTTTATTCCAGATACAGATGTTCGTCTCATTGGTCTTGAAGCAGGCGGTGATGGAGTTGAAACCGGTCGCCACGCAGCAACTATTACCGGTGGTTCACCTGGTGTACTACATGGAACTCGTTCATATGTTTTGCAAGATGCTAATGGGCAAACAATTGAGTCTCATTCGATTTCTGCCGGTCTTGATTATCCAGGTGTAGGTCCAGAGCATGCATATCTGCATGACATTGGGCGTGCCGAATACCGTGCAATTAATGATGATGCAGCGATGGAAGCATTTTCAATTATGAGCAAGACAGAGGGAATAATTCCAGCAATTGAAACAGCACACGCATTAGCTGGTGCCATTGTGATCGGAAAAGAGTTAGGCCCCACTGCAAATCTGCTCATTAACTTATCTGGCCGTGGCGATAAGGATGTTCAAACAGCAGCTGAATACTTTGGAATACCTTTGTAATGACACAGTTAGATGCGGTAATGGCAAAGGTGCGCGCTGAAAATCGTGCAGCGCTGATTGCTTATATTCCTGCAGGGTTTCCCTCGAAATCAGGATGTGCAAAGGCGATTCAAGCGTTAGCCGATGCAGGTGTGGATGCAATTGAAATTGGATTTCCTTACAGCGACCCAGTGATGGATGGACCTGTCATTCAAGAAGCTGCAGATATTTCATTGAAGGCTGGCACCAACGCAGCAGATGTTTTCGACGCTCTCAAAGTTGCATCCAGCACTGGGGTAGCAGCGGTCGTAATGACATATTGGAATCCCATCGAAAAGTATGGGGTTGAAAAGTTTGCGCAAGCTATTGCAGATAATGGTGGATCAGGTGTTATTACCCCTGATCTTACAATTGAAGAGTCTGAAGGATGGCTAGCTGCAACTACAAAGGCTCAGATCAATCCAATCTATGTTGTCGCTCCAAGCACTAAGGATCCGCGCCTTGCTGAAGTAACCTCGAAGACTGGTGGCTTTGTTTATGCCGCAAGCTTGATGGGAGTAACCGGAACTCGTAATAGTGTGTCAACGGGAGCTGCAGATTTAGTTGCACGTGTTCGCACAGTTACCGATCTACCTATCTCAGTTGGTTTAGGAGTTTCAACCCGCGATCAAGCAAAATCATTAGCTGCATACGCTGACGGTGTGATTGTTGGTTCGGCATTCATTAAATTATTGCTTGAGGCAAAGAGTGAACAAGAGGGAATTGATGCAATTTCACATCTTGCATCCGAATTAGCTCTGGGAGTGCGTGAAGGTCGATGAAAAACTTTAACGCTCGCTTTCAGCCGATAATCACTCTGCTTGCTCGTTTAGTGTTGGGTGGAGTGTTACTGGTTGCCGGTGGCTTGAAATTAAATAAGCCCACCGATTCAGCAAACGCAGTGGCTGCTTACAAAATTCTCCCAGCAAACCTGGCGCATTTAGTTGGCTATGCATTACCTTGGCTAGAGGTTGCAATTGCATTGCTCTTGATCATTGGAATCCTGGTGCGCCCAGCCGCGTTAGTTGGCGGATTGATCATGCTCGTCTTTACAGCAGCGATCGCCTCAGTGTGGGCACGTGGCTTACTCATTGATTGCGGATGTTTTGGGGGAGGCGGCGAGATCGACCCATCATTGGCCGCACAGGTTCACAGGACCTACTTCATAGAAATACTGCGCGATTTAGGTTTGGCTCTAGCAGCCCTTTATCTATACCTTTTCCCTTACGGAAAACTTTCCTACGAAAAAGCAGCGGTGGAGGAGTAACAATGGCAAAGCAGCAGGCAAAGGCACAAGACAACACAACGCGTTGGATCGTTATTGCAATGGTCTTGCTCGTAGTTGTAACAGGAGTCGTCTTTTCTTTGATGAGCCAGAACAACAAGGAGAACGCATCACTTGCTGCACTTGATGGTACAAAGTTAAAGCCTGCTATTACCTCAACAATTGATCCAGCTAATGGTTCAGCGATTGTGCTCAATCCTGGTTTAACAAAGGTAATTGATATTTGGGAAGATCCACAATGCCCAGTATGTAAGAACTTTGAAGATGCCAATGGCGATTACATCGAATCTTTAGTGCGCGACAAGAAGGCAACGGTTCGCTTCCACGTGCTCTCATTCTTAGGTGATGAATCAGTCCGAGCCGCAAATGCATCCTTCTGTGCCGCTGATGAGGGTCAGTACTTAGATTTCCACCACGCTTTATATGCGGTTCAATCACCACTTGAAAACTCGGGCTTCTGGAGTAATCAAAAGCTTATAGATATTGCAACGAAGATCGGAATTAAATCTTCAAAGTTCACAGATTGCGTGAACAAGGGTTCAAAGATTGATGTCGTTAAAGCAAATTACGATTCAATGGCAAAGTACGGAGTTCAGGGAACCCCTACTGTCTTCATCAATGGAAAGTTGTGGGAGCGCAAGAGCCCAGACTTTAACCTTGCTGAATTTAAAGCAGCTGTAGAGGCTGCCTAAACCTTGTTGCTCGCATTTCCAACGCCAAGTAGTTCGGCGTTAGAAATTGGGCCGCTCACAATTCATTACTACGCACTGTGCATCATCACTGGTGTTGCAGTTGCAATTTGGTTGGGCGATAAAAGGTTTCGTGCTGCAACTCCACTCGGTGCGCATGTTGTTTCTGAAGTAGCCATTACCGCTGTTCCTGCTGGAGTAATTGGTGGGCGTATTTATCATGTGATCTCTTCACCATCTGCCTACTTCGGAAGCAATGGTCACCCAATCGATGCCTTAAAAATTTGGGAGGGCGGCCTTGGAATTTGGGGTGCAATCTCGCTGGGATTTCTCGGTGCTTTTCTGAGATATCGAAGCCTGCAAAAGAAGATTGTGCTTCCATCATTTGCCGTGTTCGCCGATGCTTTGGCACCTGGAATTGTGATTGCTCAAGCTATTGGTCGTTTTGGAAATTGGTTTAACGGAGAATTATTTGGCCGCCCACTAGATACATGGTGGGCACTTGATGTTCCAGCTCGATATCGGCCATACGGATACAGTCAGTTTGAATCCTTTCATCCAACATTTTTGTATGAAGCGATCTGGTGTGTGTCTGTTGCTGCCTTTTTAATCATGGCCGGAAAATCGTGGAAGCCGGGACAGGTATTTGCAGCATATGTGGTTGCATATTGCGCCGGACGGTTCTTCATTGAACTAATTCGCATTGATACGGCAAATACCATCGCTGGTTTACGCGTAAATGTATGGGTAAGTGTGATCGTCGCCCTATCGGCACTGCTCTATTGTGCTCGCGCCTCTAAAAAACACTAGTCATTTTCAGGTAGGCTGAAAGCATGGCTCTCGAGGATGTTCACACTAGAAATCAACAACATCGCACCCATCGCGCGGGCTGGTTACGTGCTGCGGTCTTAGGTGCAAATGATGGCCTTGTCTCAACCGCATCACTAATGATTGGTGTTGCAGCTGCACAAAAAAATGATTTCTTAGTAACCGCTGGCATTGCTGGAATAACTGCAGGTGCAATGTCCATGGCGGTCGGTGAGTATGTTTCTGTGCGTTCCCAAAATGATGTTGAAGAATCTGATCGACTATTAGAGATTGAACATCTTGCCGCAGATCCCGATGGCGAACTTCAAGAGTTGCAACATATTTATATCAACCGTGGACTAACTCCCGCACTTGCCTTGCAGGTTGCACTGGAAATGCATCGCAAAGATCCGCTAGAAGCACATCTTCGAGATGAGCTAGGCCAACACCCTCATACAAAGGCACGTCCAGTTCAAGCTGCGGTTGCTTCTGCGATCTCATTTACCGCAGGTGGGTTGATTCCATTCTTAGGAGCTTTTGCACCGACCTTGGGGGCAAAGGCCTGGAGCATTGTCGGATTTACATTAGGTGGATTGATCCTCACCGGTGTCATCAGCGCAAAGACCTCAGGCTCCAAGATCTTGGCTCCAACCATTCGAGTCATGATCGGTGGTTGCCTCGGAATGGCAATTACCGCGGGAATTGGTCAGATCGCTCACGTATCTGGGCTGTAATTTTCACCCTGCGAAGGCTTCCCATAGAGCCACTTGTTGCTACGATTTCGCACTAAGCAAGCCGGGCCAAGGATGTCCCTGTACACGTAGGACAATCCCGTAGGAGCGACGCTCATGGCACTTGCATCCAACTATCCACAAGCACAAGGGCTCTATAACCCTGCCAATGAACATGATGCTTGCGGTGTTGCCATGGTTGCAACCCTTAACAAGGTAGCAACTCATGAAATCGTTGCTAAGGCGTTAACTGCATTACGAAACCTTGAACATCGCGGTGCATCAGGTGCAGAGCCAGATAGCGGTGATGGTGCAGGAATTCTTATCCGAGTTCCGGATGCTTACTACCAAGCGGTTGTTGATTTCAAACTTCCAGCAGCAGATGCCTATGCAACTGGAATCGCTTTTGTGGCACAAGGTGCCGATGTAAAGGCAGATATTGAAAAGATTGCAACTGAAGAGGGACTCACTATTCTTGGCTGGCGTGAAGTTCCAATCAATCCTTCCTCGCTAGGCAAGACCGCTTTGTCGGTGATGCCAGATTTTCACCAGCTGTTTGTTGCGGGAAAAAATGGCGAAACTGGAATTGCACTAGATCGTTTGGCGTTTTGTCTGCGTAAGCGTGCAGAACATGCACTTGATCTTTACTTTCCATCATTGTCTTCACAAACAATTGTTTATAAGGGAATGCTTACAACCGGTCAGCTTGAGGAGTTTTTCCCAGAGTTATCCGATGAGCGCGTGGTTTCACCACTTGCACTTGTTCACTCTCGTTTTTCTACAAATACATTTCCATCTTGGCCTTTAGCGCACCCTTATCGATTTATTGCTCACAATGGTGAGATCAATACAGTTAAGGGAAATAGAAATTGGATGCGCGCTCGCGAATCTTTGCTCCAAAGCGATTTGATTCCAGGAGATCTAAAGCGCTTGTTCCCAATTGTCGAAATGTCAGGATCTGACTCTGCCTCCTTCGATGAGGTTCTGGAGCTTCTCTATCTAGGTGGACGCTCCTTGCCACACGCCGTGTTGATGATGATTCCTGAAGCATGGGAAAACCACGCAACGATGCCGCAAAACCGTCGCGACTTTTATGCATTCCACGCTTCAATGATGGAGCCTTGGGATGGTCCTGCATGTGTGACATTTACTGATGGCCATCAAGTTGGCGCAGTGCTGGATCGCAATGGATTGCGCCCATCACGTTTCTGGGTGACAAAAGATGGCTTTGTTGTTCTTGCTTCAGAGGTTGGTGTGCTTGATATTCCAGCTGAAAACATTGAACGTAAGGGTCGCCTACAACCAGGCAAGATGTTCTTAGTTGATATTGAGCAAGGTCGCATCATTGAAGATGGTGAGATCAAAGATGAACTTGCTAACGCTGCACCATATGGCGATTGGTTGCACGCCGGAATTATTAAGTTAAGCGAACTTCCAGCGCGCGAGCACATTGTGTATCCGCACTCATCAGTTGTTCGCCGTCAACGCGCATTTGGTTACACCGAAGAGGATCTACGCATTCTTGTTACACCAATGGCAAAGAACGGTATGGAACCACTTGGTTCAATGGGAACAGATACTCCTATCGCCGCCCTTTCTGAAAAGCCACGTTTGATTTTTGATTACTTCTCACAACTATTTGCCCAGGTTACTAATCCACCACTTGATGCGATCCGGGAAGAGTTAGTAACAAGTCTTGGAACTTCAATGGGACCTGAGCACAACCTGCTCGATCCCGGCCCAAGCAGCTGCCGACAGATTTCATTAGCATTCCCGGTTATTGATAATGATGAACTTGCAAAGATTATTCACGTTAACGCAGATGGAGATCATCCAGGTTTAAGCGCCTATGTAGTCCGTGGATTATTTAGCATTGCCGATGGGGGAGACTCATTACGCGAGCGTCTCAATGAAATCAAAGCAGAAGTTTCGCAGGCGATTAATGATGGTGCTCGCATCATTGTTTTATCAGACCGCGATGGTGATGCAGAGAACGCACCAATTCCATCACTTCTTCTGACATCTGCTGTTCACCACCATTTGATCCGTGAAAAGAGCCGCACCAAGGTTGGTTTAGTAGTTGAAGCCGGAGATGTTCGCGAGGTTCACCACGTTGCGCTTTTGATTGGTTATGGCGCAGCATGTGTGAATCCATACCTTGCAATGGAGTCAGCAGAAGATCTAGTTCTTCAAGGTGTCATCACAGGAATCACACCTGAAAAGGCGGTTAAGAATTTAATTAAGAGCCTTGGCAAGGGAGTACTTAAGGTGATGTCCAAGATGGGTATCAGCACCATCGCTTCCTATACAGGCGCACAAGTTTTTGAAGCTATCGGACTTTCTCAAGAGGTTGTCGACGAGTACTTTGTTGGAACAACATCTCGTCTTGGTGGAGTTTCACTTGATGTGATCGCACAAGAAACTATCGCCCGTCATCACATCGCTTATCCACCTGGGGGAGAAGTTCCAGGAACAAAGCGTCTTCCAATCGGTGGCGAGTACCAGTGGCGTCGCGAAGGTGAGCCTCACCTATTTGATCCGGAGACTGTATTTACCTTGCAGCACTCAACACGCAACAAGCGTTATGACATATTCAAGCGGTACACCGATCGCGTCAATGAACAAAGCACGCGCCTTATGACTTTGCGTGGCCTGTTCCAATTTAAGGATGGAGTAAATCC
>ERZ650311.538-NODE-538-length-23024-cov-28.455309_pt1 | contig 23024 bp, 27 predicted proteins | sample MGYA00376247_ERZ650311 | MGnify/ENA primary metagenome ERZ650311 (study PRJEB26733, sample SAMN07839324) | wastewater metagenome | biome: small river; feature: stream; material: water | place: USA: North Carolina | collected 2016-07-28 ...
ATCACCTTGAGATGGGCGAGGAGGCAATCGCCTCAAGCGGGGACTGGTCATTCTATGCATGGAACGATGGGGATTGGGATGTCCATTACGATGGTGAACCGATTGCTGGCGGGGAAACGCCTGGCAGCTTTGACAGCGCCAAGGAAGCCATCCACGAGTGGCGGGTGAACCACCTAAAGTCCATGACGGGGGGAGCCAAGCCATGAGCCTGTCCTGCAAGCCAATCGTGTGGGGCATGATGTATTGCCACAACTCCTGCTACCAAGAGGAGGTTCACGAAACAAGGATGTCCCCGTATGGGTTGGTCATGGTTCCCGAGCAGGTGTACGCCATACAGCGGGTATTCACGGATTGGGATGCGGGGATCAAGCCAAGGAGCGATGGGTTCCGGAGGATTGGTCAGAAATCCTACCAGACAGCCAACGAGGCAAGGGAAGCCTGCCAGCGCCACAAGTTCGAGACAATGGTCACAGAAATAGCATCAATGATATGACAGTTGAATGGAAGCAAAGGCAGTGGCCCAAGAACAACCACCATTGGTGGTTCGAGTCCGGGGAGTGGCGGGTCGAGATCAACGGGGCCACCAATGGCTACCGGATCGTGGTTCGCCGGGACTACATCATGGTGGATTCCCGCTCCATGGGTTTCCGGGGCGACGGGGTGTCCGACCATGTGAAGCGAACCGGGGAGCAAATGCTGAACAATGCCATCAATCTTGACCTCAAGCCCCGGCACCGGTCCCACCTATGAACAGCAAGGGGCGCATAGGCGACTGCTCGAAATGCGGGGACACCAACGTGGTGATCGCCTATGGCTGGAGCACCCGGAAAAGACTATGCGCTAAATGCAACCAAGGGCGGATGCGGGAAGCGAACGCGGCCTGGCAAGGTGTGTATAGGGCCAAGAAGAAGATCGTTCGTCAGATCGGCTCCAAATGCGTTGTTCGGAAGCCGGTCAAGAAGGCTCCGACCAAGCGGCACGGGGAAGACCAAGCCAAGGACAGCAAGATGAACCGGGAGATATGGCAGGACAGGAAGCATGTGTGCTTCGAGTGCGATTCAGGGTTGAGGTTCCCCGGTTTTCCTCCCAAGTGGGTGTTCTCCCACGTCCACAGCAAGGGTGCCAGGAAAGACCTGCGGCATGAGAAATTGAACGTGGTCTTGCATTGCAGGGGTTGCCACAACGTCTGGGAATTCGGGGCCCGGGAATTCATGCCGAAAACATCGAAACTTTTCGAGAAGATCGCCGTAGAATACCAAGACAATAAGTTCGACAGGAAATGACAGCAGCAGAGAAGTTGAAAGCGTTCATCGACCAGGCGAAGTCGGAATTGGCCATGCTTGACAAGACGGGGCATGTGGTTGTTGTCGGGGCCGGGGAACGCACGGTGGTCGGTGGAACGGCATACCTGAACAACACCGGCGCGGGAGTCCACCTGTACGATGAAAGCGACTACATGAAATCGGCAAGGGAGATCGCAGGTGTTCTGCGCCAAGCCATCGATGAAATCTATTGAATCAACGAAAAAGAAATGAAACTGAAAGATTTTGTTGCGAAAAACATTTGGGAATACCCGTCCCTTTTCAAGGATGTTGATTACGAGAAATCCGAGATCAAGGTTCTCTGCCAAGTGTTCTTTACTTGCGGCAATGGCATGGAGCTTGCCCATACGAAAGACCCCAAGAAGGGGGGGTACTATGTTTCCCCTAATAACTACATGAGGAATGGCGAATGGGTCCGGAAATTTGACAAGCCATACGGGGCTGAAAAGTTCCCGGAGCTGCCAGCCGACTTTTTCAAATACCCGATCTATTACATTTCCCAGGGGTTCAACGGCAGGGATGCCAATGAGAGCAGCTATGTCGTGAAGCACGAAGATGATACTGACAGGCTTTACATTCGGATTGAGAAACCAATCAATCTTGGGGAAAAGAAGGAAAAAGGCATTGACCGGATCTTCCGTGAACCAACGCTTGTCGAGGCCGAGTCAAGATATGAATGGCGCCCATACCCTTTTTCTTTTGAGTATTCAGCATTTGGAGACTTGGCGAATGGCGGGTTCCTCCAACCGGATTGGATGGATGGCCTTGTAAGGCTTTCAAAAGCAGCCTTGTCCTATTACAAAGACCCCGAGCGGACAAAGTCCGAGAGTGCCCATCCAAGTTCCACGGTTCCGGAGGCGATCAAGAAGTTTGCCAAGGCGGCATCGGAAGGCCCGGAAAGCGTTGTGAAGCTCAAGAAAGGGTATTGGGGGTGGGGAGATGCAAAAAGCGAGCCAACAAGCGATGTACCTACCGAGGCTGAAATCAAGAAATGGGGGGACGACCTATTCAGCGATTTCATCAACAAACGGGTTCGGACAATTGAAGCATTTCTTGAAAAACAACTAAACGAGGGAGAAACAGCGATATGACACAAGAAAAGACAAAGTGCCCGGTTCCGCCGGTTGATGTCGAATGGCGGCATGTATGCGACCAGCCAAGCCCGGAGCATTTCATTTGGGGTGAGGAAAAGGTTGGCATCCCTCGCCAGTTGATGCACCAATTGCATCGGTATGACCACTCATACCCCTCCGGCAGCTATTCCGGGAAGATGTTCCTCCAATGGGACAGGTTGATGTGGTTGGATCCGCACCCGACCGATGGCGACAAGTTGATCTACGAGTTCCTCGAATACGAAGAAATCGGGGAATATGACCCCAACCCACACCTTGAGCCATGTCCTCTTTGCAATAGCGAAGCCTACTGCGGTTTCGAGGCAAAGAATTCCGGCGACTTGGTCAAGTTCCACATCACCTGCTATGACTGCGGGCTCACCTTCGGGAACGAGTACCATATCGGTTTGGACATGTCAATCAAGAACTCTGTGGAGGTGATGAAACTTTGGAACAAAAGGCAGAACGCGGGAGAAACAAAGCAATGAAAAACCCAATGGATAATGAAGTGCCAAAACCGCCCAACGCGGGCTACAATCTCAGCACCGACTACGGCAATCTGTGGGAACTGATTGCAGCGGGGCACCGCATACCCTGTTGGGTTTTGCATGAAAACAGATGGAACATTGCCAATGTGCGCAGCCATGACGGTGTTGGATGGAGCATTGGAAGCCCTGGATGCGGGTGGGAATCAACCTATCGAATGACTTTTGCAGAAAACTGCACAGAGTTAAACCTTCATTATATCGTACCCAATGGAAGATAAATCACTGAAAGCAGCCGTCCTCGCAAAGTGCGGGAAGTTGGCCGCTCAAAATCACAAGAAAAACAAGATTTGATATGGTAGTTGAAGGAAAATTACATGCGAAGTTCGATGTCGTTCAGACATCTGAGAGCTTCAAGAAGCGGGACTTCGTGATCGAGTACGTGGACAATCCTTTGTATCCGCAGTACATCACGTTTCAGCTGATCCAGGAACGGGTCTATCTGATCGATAAGTTCAATGTCGGAGACAAGATCGAGGTGACGTTCAACCTGCGCGGCAGGGAATGGACAACCCCCGAACTTGAGAAGAAGTATTTCAATACATTGGAGGCTTGGCGGATCAGCGAGGCGACAGCCGGGGAAAGCGCCCCCGCGTCGGGTGCCCCTGTGTTTGACATGTCGGATGGCTCAGATGATGCACCTGCGGATGATCTTCCTTTCTAGCCATGGAAAAGAACCACGTCAAGGCGAAAAAGCGGAACGCGACCCGCCCGGTCATGGCGGCGGGGAAACCATACCCATGGTTTGTGGCCCATTGGAATGACCGGCCCTTGTTTGTGAACAAGGGAAAGATCAAGTTGTGATCAGTATTGTATTTCATTTTCCATTCCAGAGCCCCTGCCCCTCAAAAGGCGGGGGCTTGCATTTTATGGCGTTTTGTAGCTACCTTTCGGGCAGTTATCAGAACATAGAATGAAAAACATCAAGATGAATGGCGAATGGGTTGCCATCAAGCCCGCGCCATTGAAGCAATTCGCCGCCACCGGAGTCCTTATCCCGGAGACATCCCAGAGGATGGATGAGTTCCACCAAGCAGAAGTCCTTGCTGTTGGGCCGGGATTCGACGGAGCTCCTATCACAAACCTGAAAGCCGGGGACACCATCGTCTTCCAATCCCAATTGGGAAGCTGGGTGAACAAGGGATTCCCCGATGAGCACATGGTTGTCCGGCACAGCGCAATTGTGGAAATCGGTGAAGAAGCCTGACCTTGCCAAGTGGCAGACATGGGGACGGATCAGATCCGCCACCATGCGGATACAGACATCTTCCGCGCGGAGGGAAGACCCCAACTGCAAGTGTTGCGAGGAAAGGATGTTGTACCATACAGGCGGCAGCAACCCCACGAAAGACCCCAATGGAAAGGCCATATCGGGCATCATCCCGCACATGATCGAGAAGGAGGGACTTCACCTGTCAATCATTGACGGCAGTGGGAATCCGTGGAAGATTGTCAGATGGAAGGACGTCATCTCAGTCGAGTTCGACACGAAAGGAGGGGACAATGCCTAGTCCGACATTGTTGAGGCACCTGATCGTCTCCCCGGACTTGCCTCCGAACACAGAGGTCCAGCTGCCATCGGGGCTGTGGCAGCCTGCCAGATACCATGCCGAGAGATACAAGCCGGCCGAAGGGGGCGTTGTCCTGTCGTTCCTGAAAGACGATGTGCAAGTGGTTTCCGGGAAGGTGGTCACGTCGCCTGCCAAGATCGTACACAGGCTATGCCTCCCGAGGCCCGTAGCCGAGAAATTCGGGAAACGGCTGTCCACGCTGCCAAGCGGGCTCGTGGAATGCGACATCGAATACAACGCGCCTGCCAAGGGAGACACTGTCTTCTTTGGATACGGAACTTGGGGGAACGCTGAATTCTCAAGGGATGTTTACCTGCTACGGAAGAATCTGTATGGAAGGATCGATGCGAGCTGCATTGACATGTTTGAATCAGGGGGCCAATGGGTTTGCCCTGGCCCGTGGGTGATCCTTGAGCCGGTTCCAGACGTTGTGCCGGAAACAGGCACATTCTCGGAAATCCTTCTGGCAGGGCTGGTCCAGAACATCGGGAAGGTTGTCGCCGTCCCGGAGTTCCATATCTTCCCGGTTCCCATGATTGGCGAGATTGTCAGGTTCGTGGGGCCGACAAGACCCTCCACGCCAAACCCGTTCTCGGGCGGGGAATACCTAAAGGTCGGCCTGGAGAATATCTGCCGTACCGAGGACTATACTTTGAGCAAAGAGGAAATCACCGCAAGATGGGAGGCAATCGCAGCCCACAACAATTCCATCGCCAAGGGAATGCCGGATGTGGACAACAGGACAGCCGAGCAGGTCTTGGAGGATGAGGTCGGTGAGCGGGCCGACAGGGCGAAGCAGATCATCAACAAGCGATTCAGGTCCAGAAGGTTCTCAAAACGATAGTCGCATGGCGCTTACATTTCCTATCGAGACGACGCCCCCAAGCGAAATCCCCCAATTCGCGGGGATATACAGCACCTACGGGCATCTGGTCCAAGACCTTGACGGGATGCTCAAATACCTCTGCTACCGCTACGATCCAAAAAGCTCGGAGGTGAGGGCTGCCGTGAACAGGGATGCCAAGACAGAGATGGCCGAAAGGTTGTCCGGATGGTCAAAGCCTGCTTACCAGAAATCCGAGGAGGCCGGGGAAGACGACATCCAATCATCCAACCCTTGGAAATCCTACACCGAAGTGGAGTCGATGTTCCTGCGTATCGCATGGCCATTGGAGTACATATTCCTGGAAAGCACCGAGGAAGCAATCTACAATGCCATGGACGTCATGCGGCGTCCTATCCCGGATGTTGACGAGGAGACCCAAGGCAAGATGGTATTGAACATCCAGAAGGCTACGCAGACGGTGAACGAGGGTATTGCCATGTACAGGAAGATGCAGGCGCAGATAGCCGACATGGATGACAACACCAGAGAGAACATGGAAGCCGACATCCGCAAGGCAAGGGCTGTCCGGGATTTGAGCGGGAGGAAAATAACATGAGCGAGCAAGGCGGATTCACTGCGAAAGAGAACTACTGGCAAATAGTTTCCTGGTACGAAACCTCGTACGGGAAGGTTGCCAAAGGCATGTGGATCGGCCAGGCCAGAAATCCCAAGGACCGTATCTATTGGGAAAACCCGGAGCCTCCCAAAGACCCGAAGGAAATCCTCGGATGGGACCTCCCGCGCCAAGAGCAGTTGTGGCGGCGCACGGAATTGCCAGCGTATTGGGAGGACGACTACCTTCGGGAAATGGCAATCGCCAATTTTTCAACAGGAACCACGCCTACGCAGCGGGAAAAGAATGCCGACTACAACTGGTATCGGAATGTAAAGAACCTCACCGACGAGCAATACAACTACCAAGAGCTGGAGTGGGAGCGCCGGATGAATGGCGTTTACATAATGGTCAACGGGGAGCCAACCTACCTGACGGGAAAATACTACTGCTACCTCCAGTGGTGGTGGCTGGTTGACACTTATCCCGAGTTCAGGGACCGCGACCTGATTGTCTTCTACGCATGGCAGGCCATGTGTGACCATCCGCTGTGCAAGGGCGGGATATTCCCGAAGCACAGGCGGGCGGGTGATACCTCGAAGTGGGCATACGAGGGCGTAGAGGAGGTCACGCGAACAAAAGGCGGGCACTTTGGTATTCAGGCGGCAGGGGATGACGGGGCCAAGAAAGTGTTTACCGACAAGGTGATGCCTGGGTGGAAGCGCTGGCCTCCGTTCTGGAAGCCGATTGTGTCGAGCGGGAGCAACTCGAAGTCCGAGCTCATCCTGGATATTGAGAGCCGCCGGGGAAGATCCCAATTCACAGCCGTAAAGCATGAAGCCCTTGAGGGGTGGATAAAGTACGCTCCGAATGGCGGTATTGGTGTTGCCCCATTCGATGGTGACAAACTCATCCGTTTTTTCAGGGATGAAGGCGGCAAGGCGGACAAGACCGACATATTGGACAACTGGGAGCTTGTCGCACCAACCCTTAGCAGCAGGACTGGATCGGGAAAGGCGGCATGGCCTTCAAGTGTCGAAGACGTTGAAGGCAAGCACAAGGGGAAATACCAAACCTTGTATCTTGATTCCATGCCATCTCTCATGGAAACGACCGGGACGCGGGAAACAAGGTCGGGATTGTGGTCGTTGTTCATCCCATGCTACTGCGGTCACGAAAAATACTGGTTTGTAGGGAAGTTCGGGGAAAGTATCATCCACGCTCCAACAGCAGAGCAAAGGGAATGGCTGCTTGCCAATCGCGCAAACTCGGACAAGGAAAGGGCTGAAATGGCCCTCACGTATGACCAAGGGGGTGCATACGAGTACGAGATGCGACTAAGGGCTGCAAAGAACAATGCGGCCTCGCACCGGCGGAAATATCCGTTCACCATTGACGATGTGTTCGCAATCAACAACCCCAAGTGCCACTTCAACGTCGAGAAGTTGGGCCACTTGAAGGACCAGTTGAATTCCATGGCAATCGAGAACGGGAGGGTGGTTTCCGTAAGGGACAAATTGACCGTGAGGGGCTACCTGAAATGGAAGGCAGGGATGATCTCGGATGTCTATTTCGCGGAAGACCCCAATGGGCCGTTCGAGTTCAACCGGGAATACCTTCCCGGCGGGAAAATTGCCAACCGCCTGAACATCCAGGCGAATAGATACAACAGGGATTCTGCGGGGGTGTTTCCATCGACGGGATGCGTGATCAGGATCGGGTTCGACCCCCAGAAGTCGGATGCGGAGGACACCACCGGCCACAAGTCCGGGTTGTCAAAGGCTGGCGGCCATGGATTCTATCCTTACGACCCGACTATCGACACCGATGTATGGGACGAGGAATACCCGGACTTCGCGGAGAATTACATCACCCACGCATGGATATTCCAATACTACAACCTCCCGAGCACAAGTTTCAGCGCGGCAGAGGACATGCTTAAAGCGTGCATATTCCTGAATGCCAAGTTCCACTCCGAGGCCCAGGTGGCGACGGCAATCCAGTTCTTCAAGAATGTCGGCGCGGGGAGGTACTTGCTGTACGACTACCGGTTGAACGGTATCAACAGAGCCTCCAAGAAGGTGACGGCGGGACAGGCATCCACGGTGTTCACCCACCAGAAAGGGGATGGCTGCATCGGGGACTTTGTCCAGTTCCATTGCTATCCGCAGCGAATGCCATTCATCGACACCATCGACCAATGGATCAAGTACGACGGCAGCAACAACAACGTTCTGGACTTGAAGGTTGCCTCCGAGATGACCTTGATGGCAGTGCAGCCGGGGGCGCTTCTTGACCACAAGGCCAATGCGGCAAGGGCTGTCACGGAAGAGCCAAAGCAACTGTCGAGGGAGAGATGGGTTGGCGGATTCGTCAAACTGAGCAGGGGTTTGAGGATGGGTGGAAGATAATTTTTTTGGTTATATTGGCAGCGACATGAGAATCCCATCGGTAGATACCCCGCCACAAGATGGAGCCAACTTCAAAATGGTTCCGGATTCAGAGAAGGACAAGGCGTATATTTTGCGCAGGGGTCTCCAGTTTTACCAGGTATGGAGCGGCTACCCGCTATCAACCGCCTCTGGCGCCGCCACCATCAATTGCTCCCCTTGGTGGGCGCAGAGGAACCGGGACTTCTCGCGTGGGCTTGACACCGGTGACGAACAGCGGACAGCCTACCAGCTCAACGACCCCAAGGCGAACGATGCCGCCACCGCGATGCTGATCCCTTGGGATCCATCCATGTTCCAGGTGAAGCCGATGAACATCATCCGGCACTTCCTTGAAAAGCGGGCCACAAGCATCTCCGCATATCCGGCGGATCCTTCAAGCACCAATATGCGGATGAAGGATCGATTCAGGAAAATGGCAAAGGCAAAACTTGCCAAAGACCCCATGATCCAACAGATGGATGAAGCAATGGGTGTCCCTGCCCAGCTGCCTCCTACCGAGCCACAGAATGAGTCAGAGGTTGACCTGTACTCAAAGATGACTCCGAAGGATGCGGCTTCCGCAATGCTCACGAATGCCATCACGCTCATGCACAACATGAACGGGTACAATGCGACCACCCGCAAGCGCATGGCTGGGGAGTTGATCGACACGGGCATAGCCATTGTCGCTGTCAGGCCAATGGCAAACGGCATGCCCGAAGCTGTCTCGGTTATGGTGGAGGATGCCATCCTGCCATATAACAGGGACGGCATTTTTGATGATGTCACCTTTGGCGGATGGATTGATTGGCGGACCCCCACGCAGGTATTGGCCGAAATGGGTGAAGAGGGCCGCGAGGGAGACTTGAAGCAACTGTACAGCCTTGTCGGGAGACCCGATGGAAGACTTGCGCCGGTAGGCGTGACGCAGGGGAATTACAAGCCCAACTGCGTGCCGGTCCTGAGGATGTACTTCAAGGACGTGAACCATGTCGAGGTGTCTTCAAGAAAATCGCGTGACGGCGGGGAAATTTACAGGGAAGGCGAACCAAAGAACAAGAAGTGGAGGTCTTCCAAGAAGGCTTACGAGGTTGTTTATCAACTGAATTGGGTTATTGGAAGCTCGCAAGATCCTACCAAGATCGATTCAACGGATGAAAAGCTGGGCCGGTGCCTTGCGTGGAAATGCCAATTGATGGATTCCCAGCCACGCAACGGGGTGACCAAGAACGGCATCGATCCTGTTTCCCCGGACGGGGGATACAAGGTGTCCATCCCGATGGTCATCCGTGGGCACAACATGACCAACATGGCCGCGTTGTCCATCGCGGAGCTGGCGCGGGTGAAGATGATGGAAATCAACAACATGATCATCCAGATTCGTCATGCGATACAGTCGATCATCCCCCCCGGCTTGGGAGAGGTCCATGTCGATGCGATCATGGCAGCCATGGCAGACCTGAGCATGCCTCCGGAGGAAAAGGTGCCTTACGCCTTGAAGATGTTCCGGCAGATAGGAGCCATCCCTGTCAAGCGCGGGATGATCGAAACGCCTGACGGGATGTCGCTCGACTCCAGGGTGATGACCCCCCACCCTGGATTCATGGGGGACATCGAGAGGATGGTGAATGCCATCGAGTCTTTCAAGAGCTGGCTATACGAGGTCCTTGGAGTCAATGACGCGACAATGGGGAACACCACCGACAGCAAGATGCTGGTGGGGACATTGAAGATACAGGCGCAGGGGACGGCTGCGGCGCTCGGGACATTGTTCGACTGCTTCGACTGCCTTGAGCGGGACGTGGCCCTGCTTGAATACAAGACGCTCAGGTGCTCGCTCAAAAACGGGCTGATCCTTGAAGGGCCAGTCGAGGAGACTTTCGGGCAGCCTGCGATGAAATGGTTGCGGTTCACAGAGGAGGACGACCCCGGCTGCATCGGCATCATTGTCGAGCAGAAGATCAACGACGAGGAGAAGCTGAAACTCCACGAAGCCTGCATGGAGTACATGCAACTTGGATTGCTCACACCCGGCGACAAGCTGGCTGTCGAGCGCATAGAGAACTACCAACTTGCTGTCGCCCTATTGGACAGCCGGGTGAAGCGCAATCAAGACGACCAGCACAAGAGGAACCTTGAGGTCCAGCAAGCGGCTGCCCAGGGCGCGGCTCAATCGGCGCAGGTGGTGTCCGATGCCAAGTCAAAAGATGCGGAGCTAAAGGCTGCGACAGAGGCTCAGAACGTGCAGGTGAAGGCAGGCGCCCAGATGGAGATCGAGCGGCTGAAAGCAGAGAACCAGAAAGCGCTTCTGGCCATCAAGGAGAATTCCACGGCCATGATCGAGATGAACAGGCAGAACCACGAAATGGAGATGCTGTTGAGGAAATTGCTGGCAGAATCCCAGATGGCTCGGGAAGACAGGCTATCGAAAGAGAAGATCGCCGATGGTGTTGCCGAGTCCCGTGAAGAGGTTGCCGAGAAGCAAATGGAGGCCAGGGAATCCGAATCCAAATCAGAGGATTAGGAAATTATTGTAATTCAATCCATATTTACGCAGTTACAGAACACAGCATGAGTATTGAAGGGCAAGTAACGACAGGTGGCGAGGAGCAAGTCGCACCGGTTGTACAAGAACAAGTGCAAGTCCAGCCTGCTGCGGAACCATCCGTTTATTCAGGATTGTCCCGGAAGTTCGGCTGGGAAGCAGCCAGTGAGGAAGAATTTGTCGGCAATGTGAGTAAGCTCCAGAGCGAGTACGAGCAAACCCGCAAAGAGAAGGAGGATCTGGCTGCGTCGCTTAAAAGGTTGAGTCCATTCCTTTTGCATGTCAACGAGGAGTTGGCAAGCTCGGGGTTCACCGGCAGCGACAAGGAGATTGCGCAAAAGTTGCAGGAGAAGTTGTCAATGTCCCAGATGGATTACATGGAGATGGCTGCAAGCAGCCCGATCGATGTGATCGCGGAAGGATTGCTTCTGCACCCTGCGAAGTATTCAAGGGAGGAGGCCACCGACCGTGCCGAGGGGATTGCTTACGGCATCAAGCAGCGGGTGATAGAAATGTACCCCGATCTTGGTGGTGACGAGCTGGAGGCGAGGATTGCCAGGAACCTCACGGCAGAGGCGAAGAATTATGTCCCTTCCCTGGAGGAGAGGCGGCCAAAGATTGGCTTGCGCCCGGAAGGGGTGAAGACTCCCGAGCAGGTTGCCCAAGAGGAAAAGGCAGCGGTTGAAGCCGCCACGAAGCGCCTGTATGATGCCGTCACGGGCTTCAAGCAGGTGGAGATCGGAGATGTCAAGTGGGATGTCTCCATCACGGGCGAGGACGGGAAGATCAAGCAGGACATGCTCCCATTGATCCAGGCGGTCGCGGACCCCGATGCGTTCTTTACGTCCATGTTTTGCGACGACCAGAAGGTGTATGACCCGGCCAAGGCCATGAGGGTGAAATACCTGATGGACAACTTCCATGCAATCTTCGCAGCCAGGGAAGCCGATGCGAGGGGTGGTGGCGCAAAGACAGTGGAGAAGCAGATGATGAACATTGGCGGAGGCTTGAATTCCCAAAACCCAAGTGGAGGCGGGGCACCCAGGCCAAGGACAATGTCAGAAGTCGTGCAAGGCCACTCCATGGGGTATCAATAAGTCAGGAAATCATTATAGTCAACAACTAGAATATGTCAGTAGCACCAGTTTTCCCCGCCGGAACAGTAGGCGTAACCGGGGGGCTTCCGATCACAAAGAATCTTTCGGCAGCCTTCGTCGATGCGACGTCGAACTTGACCTTGTTCAACAAGCCGTCCATTGACGGTGTCATCCAGATGTTCCCCGAGCGCGACCGCTTGATGCAGCAATTCCTCGACCAGTTCATTGGGATGTCGGCACCGATGGCGGTTGCGGCGGATGTATGGTATCGCACCTACACGGACCCGCAATTCGGCGTCATGTATGCGGACGCACACGCCGCAGGCGCAGGCCCAGGCTTGCCAGTGACCATCACATTGGCGGCAGGCTCCTACACCAGTGGCGCTGCCGCAGCCTTTGACAACTACGTGTATCTCATCCGCAGCGGCAACACTGTGATGGAATGCTTCTGCCGTCCCGGTGGTGTCAACAACACCGTTGCCAACGCATGGACAGTGACATTGTACCCGACGGACTTGACGAACGACACCATCCCCGCCCAGCTCCAAGGGGAGGTTGTGCAGTGTCTCTTCTCGCAGGTCGCGGAGGGAAACACCGTCCACTCCGATTCCGGTCGCTTCGTGCCTGCCTACACGGTCAAGCACAACGTCGCGCTCCGGGAGCCGGAAGGCGTGTCCATCACCGACCTCGCCATGTTCTCCAACGAGAGCTACATGGAAGAAGGCCAGATCGAAATGGCAAGCGGCGAGATGGTATCCACCCGCTACTGGTCGAATGTCGAAATCCATGCGGCCATCCAAGGATGGTTGCGCGAGGACTTGATGCAAAAGTGGCTCCAGACCGGCCAAGGTGTCAGCACCGACGCCAACGCCCGTTTGTCAACCATCGGCATCAAGTCGTGGATCGAGACACTTTCAGGCAACGTGTTCACCTGGAACGGCGTCAGCATCTCGGACGCGGAAGTCACCAACTGGATCACTTCCATGAGCCAGAACTACGAGAACATCCGCGAGTATGTGATCGTAGCAGGCACCACCCTCCGCGATGCCATCTACCGGTGGATCAAGGGCCCGCACTTCACCGGCCAGATCATCAATGCCAGCCAATCCTTCATGGATTTGGACTTCCTCAAGTTCAAGTGGAAGAACATCACGTTCAGCATCCCTGAATTTGTGATCTCCGAGATGGACAATGCCTACGGGCTTGGCGCATTGGGTTACGGCTCCATGGGCTTCCTGATCCCTCGCGGCAAGACCAGCACCACCGACAGCACGGGCATGCAGCGCCCATTCCTTGCATGGAAGTACCTTGGAAACGGCCAGACGATGTTCCCTGGAGCGCCACAAGGGAAGCGCAACTACTACTGGGAAGGCGGCCCCGAGTTCGGGCAGCGCATCGGCGCATTGCCATCCCTCGGTTCCGGGGCAGTCACAGGCGACGCCTACATCCCCACCAAGGATGGCAAGGTGATGCTGGGTTGCAAGTGGAAGGAGGGCTCCGACTTCGTGAAACCCTACGTGTTCGGGATGATCACGTTGTGATCGAATGACTTCACAGCCTGGCAAGTGTTGGAAACGGTGCTTGCCAGGCTTTTTTTCAAGTATCAAAACATAGAAGAAGATGGTAAAGGAAGCTATTGCCCCCATTGATTTGGAATCCTTGAAGGGGGTGTCGTCAACAGCGATGCCAAAGAAGCTGTTTGAATTGCTTGCCCCGATCATGGGGTGGTCCTGGCCCAAGGGCCGCACAATTTTCTCGCCTACGATAGGCAGGGGAAAGGATGTGAGGCCAAAGCCCACTGTGCGCTCCCACGTCCAGGGGATGATCAACAACCAGCTCACAGACCTCAACAGCAAGCGCGGGGGGCACATTGTCATCCAGAAGGAGTTCCGCACACCGGTGCCGTCGCTTGAGGGCGGCGTGAACTTCAACCTGAACGGGGAGACATTCTGGATGAGCTACGGAGCCGCCGTCAAGTACAAGAAAAACGACGAGGGCTCGTTGGAGCCCGACACATCGCAGAATTTTCCGATGATCCATGCGCGGAAGGTTGCCGACAACAAGGACAACGTGGGATGCATTGTGGTGGAGCCCCACCAGAAGGAGCTCTTCGCCTACCTGATGCTGCATCCAGTTTGCAGCATGTCTCCATTCCAGATGACAGCCGAGGAAATGGAGAGGACCGGCATCCGCATGACACAGGCCGGAACCGACTTGGTGCGCACGCCCCACATGACCCCGAACAACATCATCCGCACCGAAGAGGAGCGTGATGCGAGGACGCGGGAGGACATCGACCTTCTTGTGGCGCTGTCCCGCATGGGGGAGGCGGAATTGCTTCTGTTGGTGGAGAAGGTCCGTGTATCAGTGAACACCAATTCCTCGAACGTGACAGCAAGCATCCTGGCAAGGTTCAAGGACTTGATCGACGCCAAGGATTCCACGCCAGCACACAAGGAGAAGTACGCGAGGCTCAAGTCGGAAGTCAGGGGGAACTATGACAGCAAGGACGCAGCCGGTGTGTTGGTCGAGGCGTTGAAGTACGGCGTGTTGCGGAAGGACTCCTCGGTCTGGTATCACAACAACAAGATGGTTCCGTTTTCTGTCATGGACGACCTCACGAGCGGTTCCGTGGCGGTTGCGGGCGATGAGATCAACTGGTTCGCCAACCGCATCACCATGGGTGGATACGGGGACTGGCTGGATATGATCGAGCAGGAAACCGATGTCGCGGCCGACGAGAAGCGCAGCCAGATGTCGGGCAGGTCCGGTCCCGGCACAAAGCACCACGTACTGTCGGAGGCGATTGCCGAAGGGCTGATCCTTGGCTATGACAAGACCAAGAAGCAGGATGACGGCAAGCCCGACAAGAACTACCGGTGGAAGTCCAACAACCAGGCTGTGTGTTATGCGAAGCGCTGGGGAAGCGATGCGGACGAGAAGAAGTTGAAGGACTTCATGGACGACCTCATGGAGCATTTCAGGGATTGGAGTGTCGAGGATGTGATCGAGATTGTCGAGAAGAACAGGTGACGCACCTGTTTCGGTGAATATCTGGAAGGGGGGTTGTTGCCCCCTTTCTTTTTTTAGCTATCTTCGGGGCATGGCAGCACCATCATTAGTCAAGGCAGTAGCATTCGAGGTTGACGAGAACAATGTCGGCCTGATCAGCATCACGGATCAGACGGATTGGGCGGCGGCGGGGATTTCCACCTCCGATGTCGAGATATTCATCCAGATCACAGACCCCACGGGATTGGTCTGGCATCCCATCAATTTGTCGCTGCCCGACATCCTGCCAGCGGTATCCACGAATTTCCAGCAGTTGTTGCAAGTGGACGTCTATGGCAACCCCATGGCCGGGACATACACGGTATTGTACCGGGCTGTTGTTTCCGGCGGCGTCTCGCCGGGCACCTACTCCCTCGCGCCCACAACCCATGAGATGTGCGATACCCAGCCGACGATCTGCCTGGACATGCACGCCGACTGCCTGTACATGTTTGGCCGCATCTCCGACGACACGGTATGGGCGTCAAGCGGGTTCACCTTGGTTTCCCGGTCGCTTACTGTTACTTGGCCAACGAATATCCCTGGCGGTGGACCTGCGCCGGTGACCACATCGTCATCCTATGTTGACATTCCAGTTGGGCAACTCTACACCGGCGCGTATGGCGCATTGATGACTGTTGTTGTCACCAAGGGATCGACCACCTACACCATTCAGGTCCGCAAGTCATTGTCGGCAAACTGCGTGCAATCCGGGCAGGACCTTTGCTCGATGCTGTGCTGCCTTGAAGGGGCGTATTCGCGGATGGTCTCCAATGACTCGCAAATCCAGAAGACATCGCTTTCGGATTACTACATGATGGTTGCCCTCATGCAGCAAGCGCAAGCACAGGCAAGCTGCGGGCATGGCGAGCAACTGAAAGACACCCTGCGCAGGTTCTACGCGCTTGGCAAGTGCAACCCCAACTGCGGATGCGGTGGATGCGCCGATGGGGATTGCGGGGATACGGGCCCGACATTGATGGTGCCCATCCATCCTGGCGCTGGAAGCGGCCAATCCGTGGTTTATACGATTGTGGGTGGCACCGGAATCGACGTGAGCTACAACTCCGGGACGCTCACATGGACGATTTCCCTTGCCAACGGGAACTTGATTGCCGGCCTGTACAATACCGTTGTCGCTGCCGGCACGGGAATGTCCGTTGTGAGAACCGGCCCTGTTGGAAGCCCACCGGTGTACACGGACACCGTGACAAACACAAGACCGGTCCAGGACAGTTGCAGTTTCAGCCTTCACTGGGACTTGCGCAACCCGGCGAACGACAGCATGACCTCTCCGGAGATTGTGGGAACCACATTCAAGAACACCGTGACGATCACCCCGAGCGGGCCCGGCGGCATTTACTTCTACGTCTCCAACTTCATCAACACGGGTACTCCTGAATACCAGGTGTACATCACCGTCTCCTCTGTGGATGCCGATCCACTGTTCGGGCCCAACCTCGACACATGCAAGCCTATCGAGGCCATGAAGTTCCTCCAGACATCCGCCGGGTTCACGTTTGGATTGGGATTGCTGACGGGCCTTATCGCCCCCGGCGGAATCGGGACCTTCGAGACGAGGGGGAACTGGGCATTCTTCCTGGAGTCAATCGACATCCAGGTGCGGATCGTGAAACTCAACTGATCGGTTTGCGTATAACCCTGCATGGATAAATTTTCAGAAGTCAAGGCCGTGAATTCGCACGGAAGATGGACGCTTGTCGATGACAAGGGCTCTGTCAAGGTTCCAAAGAGCATCCCGCAATGCGCGAAGATCATCGCGGCCACCTCGACGAGGGCCAACATCGCAACAATGATCGCCAACAACAATACCCTTGTGATCAGGGAGGTGGATGCGAAGCTGAAAGCCGTGCTGCTCGGGATGGTTGAGGACAGCCCGGCCAAAAGCGCAATCGGATCCATTGTGGCCGACCTTGACGGCTACTTGGAGACACTATCCCCAAAGGCACAAGGCTGACCATAAATCGGCTGGCGGCGGGGAACAAATCCTGTTGTTCAGTTTCGCCTTTTCGATGAACCAGTCATTGGAGGACGACCCCACGACCGCCCTTGCAGACGGGTTGTTGTCGGCCTCGAATTTGATCATCTTGGCACGTATGTAGGTTGTGATGTATTGTGTGCATAGCTTGGGCACCCAGTTGATTGTCCTTTCCTGGAACGCGGGGACAAGGCACTCAAAAACAAGGTGGGTGTAAACCCTTGAGGAGTGCTTGTCAACAATGACGTAGGAATGCTCGGGAAAGGATTTCCAGTAACCGTGGACGGACTTGCTCCTGTTCATGCCGGGGTAGGTCATGTCCAACCCAAAGAATCCGTTTGCTCCACCGGTGTACAAAGCGGGAGCCCATCCATCCGTCCTGATAGATGGATAGTCCGGGTTCCATGGCAGCTCGGAGTTGTATCCCCCGCAATCGCCTGGCAGGTCAAGCATGTTGGCGTCGAATTTCAACCATTGCAGGTGGCCGCCGACCTCGATGGCGACACCGGTGACACCGGTGACACCTTCCGGGATGAAAGCCCTGCCATTTGTGAGGGGGACTTTCCAATACTGCATGCCTTTCACCGGGAACTTCGACAGCTCCAGCTCAAGGAGGGCTTCCTTGGCGAGTGACAGCATTTCCCCGTACCTGTGCATGTAGTCATCCCTGCTCTGCCTGCATTTGGTGCGTATTATCTGGTCCAGCGTGACGTATTCAGTGTATGTTGACATATCAAGTTGCGTTTACTGGTTTGCTGTCTGCCCTGCGGTCCTCTGGCTGGGCTATTCCCAGCGCCCTGAGAACCATTTGCTGGACATCCGCTTGCATATCCGATGGCATGGCAATCGGGTCGTCTATGCCCACGTTTGTGGAATCCTCGATGCTGTTGATCCCGACCTTGGTGTAAAGGGATGCCTCGGTGAGCGTCGGGAACCTGACATACCCCCGATCCAGCTCCCATGGGATGTTGCCCTCCGCGAATGCCAGCTCGGGATAGTTCCTGATCCATCCCGTCGGGAACCTTACAAACGGGTTGCCCATGCCCGATACAGGGATCACTCTCACCCCCATGTCGTTGGGAAGGGAGACGACGCCGTTGGGAAGCGTCACGTATCCTCCGTTGGCGTCGAATTCGATGGTGTACTCGCGGTATGTGAACCAATCAGGGTCGATGGCATTGTTCTTGGCGGCATCCCTGTCGGCATCCCTCTTGCGGAGGAAATTCCGTGCGATCAAGATTTGGCGTTCCACCAAACTTGGATGGAACCTGGCCTCGGACGGCTTGTATTGGTCGATGAGGTCGAGGATGATGTCCCTCAGCTCTCGCATTGTCAACTGGCTCATGGCTGCATTCCTTTAAGTTGCGGGAACTGTACCCATCTTGACACGGCCTCCCTGATGCCTGCCAACCCAACGACGCAATTTATGATGGCGATTGTGTCGATGTCGCTCCATTCAGGGTTGTCATTGATGGCATTGGGGTCCGGTTCGCCGTTGGGAAGCGTGGCGATTGTGATCTTCCTGGGCTTCCGGACGTATGTCGCCCAAAGCGACCTGATGCTCTCGTAAGGGGCCACCATGATCTTCCCGTCTTCGATGGTCTGGAAGGCGGGGTTCTCTATGGTCGGGTGGTTGTATCTCATTGGATTGGTCCTGGCAGGCCACTCGGAGGCGGGAATCCTTTCCAGCGGGATCTCGTACCTGACAGGGGATGGTTCCCCGCAGGCCGGGTTCTCGTAGCCCGGCAGGAACAAGAGCGGCATGCCCATGTAGTCGCCTTGGTCGAGCGTTGCGATTCCGTTCGATACCGGGATGGCGAACCTCGGCTTCCAGAATGGGGAGACGGAGTCCATCGACCTCCCGGACGCCTCGGTCGAGTTCCTGGAGATCGATTGGCCTGGGCGGTAATCCTTCATGGAGCCAATGAGCGCGTCCATGTATGTGATCTGCTCGTTGTTGAACAACGTGGCGAACACGGAAGGCCCGGCATTCCCGTTCATCGGCTTGTCAACCAATGCGTCGTAGTATCCCCATGCTTCTTGACTGGTCATGCCCCGAAGATAGGAAATTCCCTTGGTATTTGACGAAGAGCAAAATGATTCGGCTGAATCACCTATATTCGCAGTATGAGCGAGATTAGTGCATCAACTGATTTGGGAAACGGTTTCGGGTGTGTTTACATCACCGACGACTCCGGAGCGCTGGGAACGGTCTGGGGGTATCCCCAAGGCATTGTGAACAACATCCTGGCTGTCAATGCAATCAAGAAGGATTTCGGGCCAAGGAACTCCCGGTATGCCGGGGCCGGGTATGCTGTCGGCTACATGACGCTGACGAATGCCGCCGCCGACAACCTGAACACGCTCACCATTGGCGGGGTGAACCAGATTTCAGGGGTGGTGGCGATGACGGCGGGGGACCTTTCCGCGTCGGCATCCTCCATTGCCGCTGCGGTGAATGCGTTTGTCGCAACCCCGAATTTCATCGCATCCGCTTCTGGCGCCATGGTGATATTCACCTCGGAGGTTGCCACCGACGCCTACAACGGCGACCTGGTCGCCCCATCGTTTTCCGGGGCATCAACGGCCACGACGATCCCTGTTGGCGGTGGCCGGTCCATCGGGTCGCGTCCTTTCAGGTTTTTCATCGACGCAAGAAGCGCGGCATCCCCAAGCTCTATTGCTGGAGCCGCCATCGAGATCACCGACGCGGTGTCTTGGAACGACCTGAGCGCCCCGGTGACGGTTGCCACGGGAACGATTGCCAGCAACACGCTGTCGTTCCAACGGCTGAACGATGGCAGCAGGATGCAAGTCCAGATTGACGGAGTCACAACGGTGGGCGCTGCCAACGAGATCACGTCCATCGCGTTTGAGGGCGGGTGCTACGGCGACATTGTGCTGTTCACCGGTGTGACCGGCGGGGGAGCCCCGGCGGTGTTCATCCAGAACGCGGACATCGGCATCGAGCTTGCCTCCAAGTCTCTTGCCAGCGAGACAGATGTCCTTGAGATGCGATACATCGGTGCCGGGAAATTCTCCCAAGTGATTCCCAATGCTATGGATGCCGCTGCGCTCCGTGCCCAAGGGGTGGCCATCCCGGCGACACCCGGCGTCACTCAATTCCCTCCGGCAGGCGGGACATTGATCATCCAAGCGGGTGGCTCGGGAGTTGTTCCCCCTGGCACCAGCTACAAGCACGATGTCGGGCTCACAGGGGCCGGGGTTGTCCTAGGCTCCGATCTTGAGTTCCGCGTGGAGACTGCCGCATCCGGCAAGGACGGGGACTCCGGAACCATCTGCGGAAACAATGTCCCGATCACGGTGGGGGCTAATGCGGTGAATTTCTCAGACCCCAACGGCATCAAGGCCAAGCTCACAGCGGAGATGGCTTTGAGTGGACAGTGGGTTGTGCAGTGGACGGTGCTCGATGCAGCCAACGAGGTTGTTGGGTTTTCAGTCGTCCCGATGTTCAGCACATTGAACTCCCAATACCTTGATACCGGCATGTACAAGGATTTGAGCGTCACCGGTGCGAAGATCGCGGCAACAACAATCGACGGTGGAGCCAAGCTCATTGACGATTCCATCACCGAGGCCAAGCTGGATGCGATTGTCCGGGCAAAGCTGAATGCCCAAGGGCGGACTACCGTGACGGTGTCCATCCCGACAGCGCAAGTCCTGACGCTGAATTCCGACCCAGTGCTGGCTATTCCCGCGCCGGGGGCTGGCTATGCCATTGTCATCGAGAAGGTGTTCGGCAGGATTGCATACGTTGCGCCGGTGTATGCCACCAACGTCAATTTGCAGGTCATCTATTCCGGAGCCGGGGATGCCATCGCAGAAAGCTCGCTGGTCTTGGTGAAGACCACATCGGCCATGCAGGAGATACCATTCCTTTATGCGATCTCGGCAGGGGCAACCCAGGTTGTCGAGAATGCGGATGTCTATATCAGGGTAGAGACAGGCGACCCGACCGCCGGAGCATCCGACCTGACGGTCTACATCACCTATTCCCTCATCCAGCTATGAAAAAATTGGTGCCTTTTCTTGTGGCGCTTCTTTGTTGGGGATTGTCATTCCCGCAGTGCCCGTCTGTGAGCAACCTCGCCACGGACGGGCCCGGCTACATCCAATTGTCGCCATCACCGGCGGACTACTGCATGGACGGGTATTGCCAGCACCGACCGGCATCCGCCAGCATCTACTTCGACCCCGGCATCCAGTGCATGATCGGGATTGTCACGCAGGACAGCCTCACCGCTGTATGGCACCTGCCTAATTGCGACACCATATTGATCGCCCAATGCAGCCCGGTATTCGAGTTTGGGGACACATCCTACTTTGGGGTGGACTACCCCGGCGGGAAGGTCTGCACGATATTCTCCCAAGCCCCATGCGTTGTCTGGGGGTTCCTGAACTTGTCGCTGCCCATACCGCCTTCATCGATCACCACCTGCATTCCAACCGGCATCCCGCCGGCGCGGGAGACGACCCACGCATACCTCAAGATCGATACTTGGGAGGCCTTCCAGCCGCCTTTGGAGCCGGGGCTATACTTTGTATTGGACAGCCAGACAATGAGGCCCACGGGCCGTAAAATACGCGTTTTCGATTGACGATTTTTCCATTGGTATTTTGACAGTCCCCGCTTCCTCCAAAGGCGGGGATTTTTTTGCCCAACATTTCCATGCTGAATCCGTAAAAGACTCCATGATCTATCTGAACGCCGACTGCATGAACCCCGACACGGGGCTACCAAGCTACCCCGACAAGCACTTTGATTTGGCCATTGTTGTATTTTGACTTTGCAATATGTATCTTTACGTATGCGAAAGTCAAATGAGTTACAAAAAGGAAAGGCTGGCGAGTATCTTGTTTGCGCCGATCTTATCCTAATGGGTTTTATTGCCTATCCCAGTGAGCAGGGATTGCCGTACGATGTTGTAATGGATCGTGGCGATGGTAGGTTGATAAAGGTGCAAGTAAAGACCACTGATGGGCCGCGCGTGGTTCCTCAAAGGAAAGGCGACAGCACTGCCTACATTTTCAATATCAAGCGACACGGCAAGGGAAATGCACAAATTTACACGGCAAGCGAAGTGGATTTGTTCGCACTTGTTTGCCTCGACACCCGAAAGATAGGCTATATCCCAAACGCTGAAATGCCGTCTACGATCAATATCCGCGTCGATGGTTTGCGCGGCACTCATTACGATGAGGATGGTGTGGCAACACATGCGAAGGCGTGGGAGCTATTTAATTCAGGAATGACTAACAAGTCAGAAATTGCCCGAAATCTTGGCAAGCAAACAGCCGTTATCCATCGGATGCTAAGCCCATCGTATGTGCCACACCAAACAGGTGCAAGATACTTTTCTGACTTTGAGAGAACGCATGAATGGTTTCAAAATCTTGAATTATGAGTATCTACTTGAATGCCGATTGTATGGATGCAAAGGTCGGGTTGCCTAGCTATCCAGATAACTATTTCAGTCTTTGCATCTGCGATCCGCCTTATGGGATTGATTGGATGGGGCAGGTTCAGAACCCAAATACAAACGCATTTTGGAAGACCTATGAAAATAAGCCTTGGGACAAAGACAGGCCGAATGTCGATTACTTCAATGAGTTACGCAGGGTGTCGGAAAATCAAATCATTTGGGGCGGAAACTATTTTTCAGATATGCTGCCATCATCTCCATGTTGGGTTATTTGGGACAAAATGCAGGAATTTTCGGGGGCTGTTTTTGAAATGGCATGGACTTCGTTTGCATCCCCTGCAAAGGCGTTCAGGATGAGTAGGATAGAGGCATACGGCAAAGGCAAAGACCACCCAACCCAAAAACCTATCCAGCTATACCGTTGGCTGCTGAACAACTACGCCAAGCCGGGGGATTTGATCCTAGAC
>ERZ650311.539-NODE-539-length-23002-cov-5.821153_pt1 | contig 23002 bp, 17 predicted proteins | sample MGYA00376247_ERZ650311 | MGnify/ENA primary metagenome ERZ650311 (study PRJEB26733, sample SAMN07839324) | wastewater metagenome | biome: small river; feature: stream; material: water | place: USA: North Carolina | collected 2016-07-28 ...
ACTGGAGCATGAAAAATATATACAACATCGAAGCTGGCGATGTTATGTGGGCAGCCTCAGACGTGGGCTGGGTTGTGGGCCATTCATACATTGTTTATGCCCCGCTATTTGCTGGCGCAACCACAGTTATCTATGAAGGAAAGCCAATTGGCACGCCTGATGCTGGCGCATTCTGGCGCGTGGTTCAGGAGCACAAGGTGAAGGTACTATTCACAGCGCCTACTGCAATTCGTGCCATTCGCCGCACCGACCCAGAACTTGAGCTCCTAAAGAAGTACGACGTCAGTAGCCTTGAAACCCTGTTTCTTGCGGGTGAGCGCCTAGACACCGAGACTTATCACTGGGCAAATGACGGCCTGCACTGCCCTGTTGTTGACCACTGGTGGCAAACCGAAACCGGATGGCCGATTACGGCGAACCCACGCGGCATCGAGACTCTTGAGGTCAAACCAGGGTCATCGACCGTGCCAGTGCCTGGCTATAAAGTCGAGGTTGTCGATTCAAAGGGTCGCCCTGTTGCAGCTAACGAAGAGGGCAACATTGTCATTCGCCTTCCGATGCCACCGGGCACGCTTGCTGGCCTTTGGGGCCGCGCCGACGGCTACGAAAAGTCATACCTCACCGCCTTCGATGGCTTCTATACGACTGGAGACTCTGGATTCTTAGACGAAGAGGGCTATGTCTTCGTAATGGGCCGCACCGACGACGTTATCAACGTGGCCGGTCACCGCTTGTCGACGGGTCAGCTTGAAGAGGCTCTCGCCCATCACCCGGCAGTTGCCGAGTGCGCCGTTATTGGGGTGAAAGATGAGCTCAAGGGTCAGCGCGCTGCTGGTTTTGTGACACTAAAAGCCGGCGTGACCGAAGACCACAAGCAAATCTGCGATGAACTTGTGAGGCTGGTTCGAGACAAAGTTGGCCCTGTCGCAGCGTTCAGAGATGTTGCCGTCTTGGCGCGTCTGCCAAAAACTCGTTCAGGCAAGATCTTGCGCAAAACCATGAGGCAAATTGTTGATGGCGAGCCAGTTAAGGTTCCACCGACCATCGAAGATCCAACCGTGCTCGATGACCTTCGAGCTGTTCTTGGTCTCTAATAGTCCTCGAGGTTTTTTAGCGGCACAGTTTTCTGGCAAGCGGATGAAATCTTTGCCTTTACCGGTTAGCTTCTTTGACTAGAGGAGCGAAATGGATTTTACAGGCAAGCGAATATTTGTAGTTGGCGGTTCAGGGGCACTCGGGTCAGAATTTGTGCGCCAGTTGACGGCGCAAGGTGCCGAAGTGCTTGCAACTGCGCGAACTCAAGAGTCGGCTGAAAGGATTCCTGCGACAGCGAGTCTTCGTCTCGTGCTCGATCTTGAAAACCCGAGCAGCATTCATGCAGCAACAAACTATGTGCTGCAATCATTTGAAAAACTCGACGGCATTGTGCTGGCTGCAGGACTGGTAGGTTTTGGCAGTTCTGCTGAGACCTCTGCCGACAATGCAAAAAGACTGGCTCAGGTTAACTACCTAGGGCAGATTCAGGTTGCCACCGAGCTCGTGCCAGCCATTCAAAAATCTGACGCTGAGGGTCGCTTTGTGGTCGGCATCTCTGGTGTGGTTGCCGAAAAAACTTTCCCAGGAATGTTGGCATACAGCGCCAGCAAAGCTGCATTTTCGAGCGCCCTCAAGAGCTTGCAGCTAGAACTGCGCAGAAGCGGAATCTTGGTGACAGACGCCAGGCCGGGCCACACCGAAACTGGCCTTGCAGGCCGCGCTATTTTTGGTCAGGCACCAAAATTTGCGATCGGCATGACTGCCGAGCATGCTGTTCAGACTATTTTGAACGGCGTTATTTCGGGCAAGCCAGAGTTATCAAGCACTGATTTCTAGGCGAATGGGTCTGGAATAAACGCATATTTGGTTTCCAAGTATTCGTGAATTCCCTCGGCGCCACCTTCGCGCCCTAGGCCAGAGGCCTTAGTGCCGCCGAATGGGGCGGCTGCGTTTGAAACTAGCCCGGAGTTTATTCCGGTCATTCCGGTATCAAGAGTTTCAACCAAGCGCAGTTGGCGTTTGGCATCGGCGGTGAAGGCATAAGAAACCAGGCCGAACTCAGTGTCGTTAGCCAACCTCACGGCCTCGTCTTCGTTTTTGAAGCGCGTGATTGGAGCGATTGGTCCAAAAATCTCTTCTCGCCAGATTGCAGAATTTGCATCGACATTGTCAAGCACGGTTGGCTCAAAGAAATAACCTTCGCGCTCCGCCGCAGCGCCACCAACCAGAACCTCAGCACCCTCGGACTTAGAAACATCTACGAGACGCTGCAAGTTTGCCTGCGCCTTCGCCGTGATGACTGGCCCGCAGGTTGTGCCCTCTGCGACACCGCGACCAAGATTGAGTTGCCCCATTTTGGTGGCGAATTTCTCTGCGAATTCGGCTGCCACCGATTCGTGAACAATAAATCGATTTGCAGCTGTGCAGGCCTGGCCTATGTTGCGCATTTTGGCCAACATAGCCCCGTTGACTGCAGCATCGATGTCGGCATCTTCAAAGACCAGGAACGGGGCATTTCCGCCAAGTTCCATCGAGGTCTTGAGCACGCGCTCGGCTGACTGCTCGAGCAGTTTGCGGCCAACCTGCGTGCTGCCGGTGAAAGTAATTTTGCGAAGGCGGTGGTCGCGAATCACAGGCGCTGAAACTTCGGCGCTTTGCGAGGTGGTGATTACATTGAGCACTCCGGCAGGCAAACCGGCCTCTTCAAAGGTTTTTGCCAGAAGCAGTGTGGTCAATGGGGTCAGTTCAGCAGGCTTGACCACCATGGTGCAACCGGCAGCAAGTGCCGGTCCAATTTTTCTGGTTGCCATTGCCAAAGGAAAATTCCAAGGCGTAATTGCATAGGCTGGCCCGACCGGACGCTGGGCAATCAGAATCTTGCCTGTGCCTTCGGGGTTTGAGTTGTAGCGACCTGTTATGCGCACGGCTTCTTCGCTAAACCATCGCAAAAACTCGTTTCCGTAGGTTACCTCGCCACGGGCCTCGGCAAGCGGCTTTCCCATTTCAAGTGAAATTAGGGTCGCAAACTCTTCGCTTCGAGCGCGAACTAGATCAAAAGTTTTGCGCAGAATCTCTGCGCGTTCGCGAGGTGCAGTTCTCGACCATTTTTGCTGTGCTTCATCTGCGGCCGTCAGCGCGCGAAGTGCATCTTCGGCACTTGCATTTGCAATGCTGGTTAGAACCTTGCCGGTTGATGGGTCTTCAACATCGATTTGATTCTCGGCCTGGCCGTCAACCCATTGGCCATTTATGAAAAGTTGGGTTGGAACAGCAGCTAACAGGTCGCGCTCGATGACAGACATTTGATCCTCTTCTTTGAACTCAATTTAAGCCTAGGCGCTATTGGGGCCCAAGCGACCTAAAGATTATGTTTGGCAAAAAGAGCCTGCAGCTCAGTGTTTTCAGCAATTTCAGACTCTGAACGAATTAAGGCCAGCGGCAAACGGCGCCGAAGAACGTCGTTTCGACTCACAACCATTTCGTTTTCAACGATGTGCTCAAGCTCGGCAAGTGTGATTGCAGAACCGCTGAAAACCTCTGCTGCCAATGCGGGGTGCTCAGCCCAAATTGCGGCAATTCGACTAGAAGATTTGCCGTGGCGGCGCCAAACCGCCTGAGCAATCTCACCCGCCCTAGGGCCAAATTGCTTCTTGGCTTGATTCTTGAGCTCTGATGGCATGCGACCAGCACTAGAACCAAACCAAGACCTAGGCAAATCGGGCACATTAATTAGCTCGCGAACGGCATCGACGATCTCTTCACCGACATTTAGGCAGTCAGTGAGCTTGCCGCCAAGAATCGAGATGGCTGAATTTGGAATGCTGGTTTCAATGACATGTTCGCGCGAGAGCTTATGCCAATCGATTTCTTTAGCTTGTGCGGCGGTTTTGTTTGGTCTGATAACCAAAGGCCTTACACCACTTCGTTCGGCAATAATGTCGTTCCTGGTTAGTGGCTTTGGCAAGTCAAGAAGGCGATTAATTTGAGCCAAAACAAAATCGCGGTCATGGTTACTAACCTCAGTGTGCGGGTTTTCAACTCGAGTGTCGGTCGTGCCAATCACACTTCGATCACCCATGGGCAAAACATAAAAGAGGCGACCCTCTTGATCCCAGAATGCAAGCACTCGGTCATCGCTGGTAATTCTCGGCACAATCAAGTGAATGCCCTTAGAAAGAGCAATGTGCGACTTGGTCTTGTTGCCTGCCGACTGATTGATCTGGTCAACGAATGGTCCCCCAGCATTTATCAAAACCTTGGCCTTGATAGATGCCCCCGAGTGTGCTGCAGCAGTTGAGAGCGCATTGTGCAAATCAATCACCCACCCGCTGGAGTCGCGGCGAATGTTTGACGCGCGAGTGTAGTTGAGGGCAATCGCTCCATTTGATTTTGCGGTCTTGACGAAATTCCAAACGAATCGAGCGTCGTTGTCGACCAAGATTCCGTCAAAATATTGAACCGCCGGCGAAGAACTAGAGGCTAAGTTAGGTTCAAACTTTTTTGCCTGCTGGCTTGAGAAATATTTAGGTGGTTGGGTTGAAAAGCCACCAATGGCCCAATAGATCAGTGCTCCGACATATATGAACAGTGGTTTTGCCGGGGCATTTTTGTCTAACGATGCAAAAAAGCCAATTTCTCGAATTTGATCAGGAAAATTCTTGAATAACCGAGCACGCGATTTGCATAGTGATCTGACTAAAGCAAACTCCAGGGTCTGCAGATATTTGATTCCGCCCCAGACCATGTTGCTTGATTCTTGACTTGTGAAGCCTGCAAAATCTCGCTCGTCGACCAAAATCACAGAGAGGCCAGTCGCGGCCAATGCGGCGGCTGAAACCGCACCGTTAATGCCCGAACCGATGATTGCCACATCGAAATTGCGCTGATCGACATCAACCAATTTAGGGGCGTTATTCACTTCTCAATTATGTATCGAATTGTGATGAAAATGCGCCGGTTAGCCAGTGTTTTACTGGTTTGCTTGTATTTGATTGTGGATTCAAAGGAAAGCATGAATATTCTCGCTATAGACGCCGGAACGACTGGCGTGACAGCACTCATGGTGTCTTCAAATGGCGAAATTATCGGCCGCGGTAGTTCCGACTTTGAACAGTTTTTCTTGCATCCCGGTTGGGTCGAGCATGATCTTGATTTGATTTGGCGTGCTGTCGAAATTTCTGTGCTGGCGGCCATCGAAGAAGCGGGGGCAAAACCTGCTGCCATCGGAATCACAAATCAACGCGAGACCATTGCTCTGTGGAATCGCGACGATCTTTCGCCAGCTCGAAAAGCAATCGTTTGGCAAGATCGCCGAACCACGACTCAGGTTGATCGGCTTCGCGGTTTGGGCCTTGAGGCCGAGATTCGAGCCAAAACCGGCCTCGGTCTCGACCCATATTTTTCTTCAACAAAATTCTTGTGGCTTAGCGAAAATGAGCCTGAGCTTTGGTCACGAGTTCAATCGGGCAAGGTCGCAATCGGAACAATCGATAGCTATCTGGTGGCCAAACTCACCGGCGGAAAATTTCACATCACCGACGCCAGCAACGCCTCTCGAACTCAACTAATGAACATTCACAACGGCGAGTGGGATGACCAGTTGCTGCAGATTTTCAATATTCCTGAATCTGCATTGCCAAGAATTGTGCCGAATTATGGCGAGCTCGCAATTGCCGACCCAGAATTCGCCTTCGGAATTTCAGCCCCAATCACTGGCATGGCAGGCGACCAGCAGGCTGCGCTTTTTGGTCAAGCGGGTTTTGAGGTTGGCGCCAACAAGTGCACTTATGGCACTGGTGCATTCATTCTTTGCAACACCGGTGAAGTCGCCCCTGCAAGCAAAAATGGACTTCTAACCACGATTGCTTGGCAGCGACCAGACAAAAAGATTATCTATGCACTTGAGGGCGCAGTCTTTGTTGCCGGCGCTGCAGTGCAGTGGCTGCGCGACGGCCTCGGTCTGATTGAAAATTCAAATGAGATCGAGGGGCTAGCCGCCTCGGTCGATTCGAGTGATGGGGTTCGATTCGTGCCGGCGCTCACGGGTTTGGGCACGCCATTTTGGAACCCCGATGTTAGAGGTGCCTTTTTTGGCATCACCCGCGGAACAACTAAGGCGCACTTTGCCCGGGCAACTCTTGAAGGCCTGGCGTTTCAGATTCGTGCAGTGGTTGATGCGATTCAGGCTGACCTTGGTCGCAATCTGAGCTCTTTTAAAGTCGATGGCGGTGCTGCTGCGAACGACCTGTTGATGCAGCTGCAGGCAGATTGCCTAAATCTGACCGTGACTCGCGGCAAGAACCTTGAATCAACCGCACTTGGCGCTGCATTTTTAGCCGGGCTCGGAGCAGGAATTTGGACTAGCACCGACGACTTGATTTCGATTTTCAAACTTGATCGCGAATTTGAGCCAAAGGCTTTCAACCAGGATGACTACCGAAGCTGGCTCAAGGCATGCCAGTCGGCTATAGATTTTGCTTCGGACTAGTTGTAAGTCGCCTTAGTCAAAGTCGGCTTGTGTTTTTTATCCAGTTGAGCTTTGTGAGCTTTGGTGCGATTGAGTTGGCCTAACGGCTCAAAAGCAGCACCGCATCGTGTGGGCCGAGTTCGATAATCTCTGCGCAATCGACAGAGTCCCCTGACCACACGTCTTGAAGCTCAATCTCGCCAGTGAAGTGCTCGCTCACATTGAAATTTCTGGTCGAATCGGCACGATTCAGCAAGACGCTCGCATTAGCCCATCCAGATTCAGCTGACATCGGCTTAGACCATATCTCTTGACCTGACTGACTAAAAACACATCTACCCTGCTGGCCACCCCAGTCTTGGTCAATAGCAATAACACCGGGATGCGCCAGCAAATCGCGCACTTCGTCAGACATTTTGGTCAAATCATTTCCAGCCATTAGCGGGGCGTTAAGAACTGCCCAGACATACATGTGAGCACGATTTTCAGCCATAGTGAGTTCGCCGTTGCCGATTTGAAGCATGTCAGGGTCGTTCCAGGCGCCTGGTTTTGAATATGGATATAGCTCTCGCTGCAGGTCGATGGTTCTTAGGAGCGATGGCCAATTTGGCATCAAGTCGTCGGTCGTGCGCCACATGTTGCAGAATTCAGGTGCCCACTTGTGTGGCTCAAACAGGCCGTATTCAGAGATCGAATAAACGATGTTTGCATTAGCCTCGCGAAGTGCTTCGGCCATTTTTCTAAATGTAGGCTCGGCAATAAGACCGTCGTTGAAATGCGCTCGGCACCAGTCATATTTGAGGTAATCGACGCCCCATTCAACAAGTGATTCGGCGTCAATTTGCTCTCGATTTAGACTGCCCAGATCGTCACCGTTGTAGTCGTCATATTGCTGCGCGCAAGTAAGCGACCCGGGCACAGAATAGAGGCCGAACTTCAGACCTAATTCATGGATCTGATCTGCGAGGCCGGCTATTCCGCTCGGAAATCGGTGCGGGTGGGTTTGAATGCGCCCTTGATGGTCTCGTCGTTTGGCTTGATAGCAATCGTCGAGAACTACATATTCATAGCCAGCAGCCGCCAAGCCAGAATCAACCAAAGCCCTAGCCTGCTGAAGAATTGCAGCTTCGGTTGTCGATGCGATATCTGCTCGAAGATTCGAATTCAAAAATCGATTCCACGAGTTCCATCCCATCGGTGGCTTGGCGGCCAGCATGATTAGATGCGTTCTAGCTCAACCAGAATTGCACTCTCCGGTGCTAGAACCGGTGGGCGCAATCCGAGCTTTGCCAAGGCAGCGCCGGTCATAGTCACACCATCAAGCCACACTGGTGGTTTGTGCTGAACGGTTTGAGATTTGCCGGCTGACTCAATCAACTTCACGCTGTATTTCGCGTCAGGCTGTAGTCCGACAATTCTGAAAGGCGCCGGCTTTGTGCCCTGCATTGCACGCAATGCAACAAAAGCGAAAATTGCTTTTGACTGATCTTGCGCAACAACGCCGTGAACAAAACTCGTATCGTCTGGTTGCTCAACTCGGGTCATTCGGCCACTGTGAAGCAGGTCGCGGTTTGCTTTGTAGTAGCTAGCCCATGACTTGAGAGCGGCGCGCTCTTCAGCGGTCGCCTCGGTGATGTCCCACTCGATTCCGGCGTGACCGAAAAGCGCAGTGATTGCACGGAAGGCAATGTGATGCACTCGGTGAGTGGTGTGCGAGTGGGTTGGCCCGATGTGAGAACCGAGCATTTCTGGTGGGATCACGATCTGCGTGTAGCGCTGAATGTATTGACGCTCAAGGGCATCGTTGCAGTCTGAAGTCCAGAAGCGATCAGCGTGGTGAACCATGCCGAGGTCAATTCGCCCACCACCAGAAGAGCAAGACTCAATCTCTAGGCCCGGGAACCGCTGCTTCAACTCATCAAACAGGCGATAGATGGCGAAGGTTTGCTCACGCACTGCTGCTTTGCCGAAGTGGCCGGCATCGGTCAGCACGCGGTTGTGATCCCACTTGATGTAGCTAATTTTGCAAGAGGCAAGCACTGTTGAAACCTGCTCGAGCACGTGTGCGTAGGCCCCTGGGTGAGTTAGATCGAGCACCTGCTGAAAGCGGAACTCAGGCGGAATTCGATCGCCGACCTGGAAGATCCAGTCTGGGTGTTCGCGATAAAGGTCTGAATCTGGGTTGACCATCTCGCCTTCGAACCATAGGCCAAACTCGATGCCGCGCTCTTCGAGCATGTCAGACAGCGGCTTCAGCCCGTTTGGCCAAACCTCAGGAGCGACAACCCAGTCACCCAAACCGGCTTTGTCATCGCGGCGAGCGCCGAACCAACCATCGTCAAGCACAAAGCGCTCAACGCCAACCTCTTTAGCAACGTCTGCTAGCTGAGTGAGCTTTTCAAGGTTGTGATCGAAATAGACGGCCTCCCAGACGTTCAGGGTTAGTGGGCGTGGTCGCACGTTTGTCGGGTGTGCCGAACGCGAACGAAGCCAACGATATGAACGGTCGGTGATTCCGTCAATGCCCACGTTTGAATAGAAAACGGCCACGGTTGGAGCGACATAGCTTTCACCCTGCGCTAGAACGATCTCGCCCGGAAGCAATAGTTCGCCAGCTGCAATTGCGGTGCGACCAACTGGAGTCTTCTCCACGATGTGGCGATTGTTGCCGCTCCAGAGCATGCCAACACCCCAGACTTCTCCTCGCTGATAATCGGCGTCGGGGGTCATTGCCATTTGAACAATGGTGTAGTCGTGGCCCGTGCGGCCTTCGCGAATTTCGCGCAGCCAGGTTCCAACCTGAATTTCGCGGCGCTGTGGCTGACGCTCTTTGACCCATCGACCAGTGAAGTCCATGGTTTCGGTTACATAGTCAGGAACCGGAATCCAGGTTGATAGCTCATTAAGCGTGTAGTTGCCGGCTGCAACATTTTTTAGCTCTTGGCTAACCAGCAGTACGCCAAATTGGTTTAGCTCAAACTTGACCCGAATTTCAAGACCTGCAGCAGCATCTGCGCTTGTGATGACAATTGAATCGCTGGTAGTTGCAACATTTTTGATTTGAAACAATGGCGACCAGTCTTGACTTTCGCGGTGACCGTCAAGAGCTGGGCGGCCGGTCACACCGCGTGAGTTCTCGCGCCAAAGGCCTGGGTTCTGCGGAAAATCAAAATCGCAAGGCGGAACACCATCGCGAACGACCTTGAGCAAATCAGTGTCGCTAGTGAAATCACCCAGAGGCTCGCCCAAGTGAACGATGATCGGAGTGCCGCTGCTGGTGTCAACCACCAGTGAAACGCCGTTTGATTCGAGTTGATAAATGCTCTGACTGCTCATTGCTCTTCTTTTCTATTGCTAATTGGTGTGGTGATTGGTGTTCTGTTTTTTCTCTTGATGAACTGCAGCAGCAGTACCCCAAATGAAGCTGTGTGAATTAGAACCACCAGGTATACAACCCAGGGCTCTCTCGCCCACTGGGCATCCATGCGAACCCATGACAAACCATAGTCTTCGGGCATGTATGCACCGATAACAGGTGTGCGCGCAGAAGTGAACAAGCCCTCAGTTGAGGCTGCGGGCGCTGAGACGTATGGAACGGTTTCGACCCTGAGGTCTTGGGCCAAAATTGCGTGGAGATTCACAGTATTGGCAACAGCCAAAACTCCCAGTGCAGCCCGGTGCCAGGCCTTGGCCGCCCAGACCAGCGCAAGCACCGCAAATGCCTGCACCAAGTAGCGCTCATGCACGCGGGTAGGCAATGCAAAAAATGCGACCAACAAAAGTGCGAATCCGGTGAGCACAGATTGCGCATCGCGTCGGCGAATCAAAATCCAGAAGATTGTTGCAGCAACCGCCAGAAACAGTGCACCGCCAATTACACCTGAAGGTATTCCGAAAACCGGGTAGTCATCGGTGGTCCAGTAAACAACCCCCGAAGTTATTTGGGTGGCCAGCGGCATGTCTGATGCGGTTGCCCAAATGTTGTAGGCATTCGCAGTTAATACCGGGAACATTCCGGCAGTCGATATGTATTGCACCATGAGGCCGAGCAGGTCGCCAAGGACTGGAATTCGAGCGAGATCTTCTGAGACGTAGCGCGCGACATAACCCTCGAGCGACCAAGGAACTGCAACCAAACTAAAGGTTGCCAGCGCTGCGGCAAGTGAGGTAAGGCTGCGCCACCAGCGCAATTCACGTGCGGCAAACTGACCGATAAGAACAGGAAGCAGAATCAGCAAAATCAATGCACCCTGGGGCTTGGTTAGAACAGCAATCGTGAATGCCACTAGCGACCACTCGGGCTTTTTATCGATAAGCAAAACGACTGCAATCAACATTGGCAAAGCCGAGAGGGAGTCAACCTGCCCCCAGATTGCAGAGTCATACCAGGTGATCGGCAAAACTAGATAAAGTGCCACTGCCCAAACACCGATGCGGCCGCTGAACCACTTTTTGCCAGCAAGGGCTAAAACAACAGCAATACCGATATCTGCAATTAGAGCTGGCAGCTTAATTAGGTCATATGGAGTTAGGCCGAGCACGCCCGCAAGCCAGTTAATAGCAACTAGAACTTCAGCAAAAGCTGGAGGGTAGTTGATTGCTGGCTCCTGTGCATAAGCATCGAGGCCATTCGTGTTAATTACGTCAATCCAATAGCCAAATGTGGCCGTGTCCCAGGCAAAACCTTGATTATTAAATGGACCAAATGCCAACCAAAAGCGAAGCAAAAACCCGAAAATCGATATTGCCGCTAACGGCAACCAAAAACGAATTAGATCATTGCGACTGAATTCTTTGATCATCGCCAGCTCACAGTCTTGTGAATGTTATCGATTTCAAATCGAAGCCCACCGCGTCGAATCACTTCGACCCCGTCACCGCCGGCGCGATCAACATTCAGCTCATGCATCGCGTTTGAAAAGAACTGCTTGCATGACTCTTCATCGAGTCGAGTGCCGACATACCAGTTCGGAACACCAGCAGTTTTGCTGATTGCCACCTCACCAGCGGCGATGCCGTTTGTGAATTTTGACGATGCATTTCCATCACGCGCGGTTGCGAATTGCGCCCATTCAAACGCCTTCAGCCCAGAGTCGAGATTTACGACCACGTTGTTGTTTAGTGGCGCAAATTCACTCACTTGAACACCTAGAGTTTCGCGAACCAATCGGCCGCCGTATCCGCCAAGTTTCACCGTGTCAGTTCGATCAGAGATGCCGGTGAAATATGAAACAAATAGCGAGCCTCCGTCGCTTGAGTAATTCATAAACTGCTGCTCTTGCACATCGCTAAGCAAATAAACGTTTGGCATTAGAACTGCCTTGTATTTGGCTAAATCTGCAGCCGTTGCGTCGGGGCTTACAAAATCAACTCGAATTCCCAGCTGCCAGAGTGCGCGATACCAATCGAATGGCAACTTCCAATATTCCTGCGAGGTTGAAGGCAGGTTTCGCTGAGACATAGCCCACCAAGAGTCATAGTCGAAGACCATCGCCACATCGGCCTGTTCGGTTGGTCTCGATCCAAGATTCGATAGCTCGCTAACGTGACCGCCGAGCTTGACGACATCTCGCCAGATGCGCGTGTTGGTTCCGGCATGCGGAACCATAGCTGAGTGGAATTTTTCAGAGCCGCTCACAGACTGGCGCCACTGAAAGAACATCGCACCATTCGAACCGCGAGCCATGTGGCTAAATGAGTTGGCGATCATTTCGCCGTTGGCTTTAGGCAGGTTGTGCTCTTGCCAGTTGACGGCACCGGTTGAGTGCTCCATTAACAGCCACGGTTTGCCACCTGCGAAACCGCGCGTGAGATCTGCCTGAAACGCTAGGTCGATGTAATTCTCAGGATCTTGCGCAATCAAATAGTGGTCGGTCGAGACAAAATCAACCTCTTTAGCCCACATCCAATAATCAATTAGCCAAGCGTGGCGCAGTGACATGAAGTTGGTGGTGATTGGGTGTGCCAAATCGTGTTTGCGAATTTCATCGCGCTCTGCCTTGAACAAATCGAGAATCTGTTCATTGCTGAAGCGGTGAAAATCTAGCACCATGCTTGGATTCGGATAAGTGCCGGCCGGGGTCTCGCGCGGAGGAAGAATTTGATCCCACTCGTGATAGCGCTGCGACCAGAAATCTGTTCCCCAGGCTTTGTTGAGAGCATCAAGGTTGGAATATTTTTGCTGCAACCAAACTCGCCACGCATCGGCGCTGATGTCGCAAAAGCATCGTGGATTGTGACAGCCATATTCGTTGTTGACGTGCCACATTTTGATAGCTGGGTGGGTCGCATAGCGCTCTGCCAGTTTTGCAACTAAAGCAACGGCTTTGGCTTTATAAACAGGCGAGCTAATGCAATAGTTTTGGCGGCCACCGTGATTTTGAACTACGCCAGAAGCGGTTCGAGGCAGCATTTCGGGATGCTGTCGTGTGAGCCAAGCTGGCGGCGACGCTGTTGCGGTGGCCAGGTCGACACCGATTCCGTTTTCATGAAGCAGGTTAATAATTTCGTCTAACCAGTCAAATTGATAGACGCCGTCAGCCACCTCAAGGTTGGCCCATGAAAAAATACCGAGACTTACTAGGTTTACGTTTGCCTCTCGCATGAGACGCACGTCTTCTTGCCAAACCTCGCGACTCCATTGCTCGGGGTTATAGTCACCGCCAAAAAAGAATTGTGGCGGAATCTGGTTTGGCATCTTTGCTCTTTCTTTTGCGGAGCTTAAATCTGTCTAACGCTTGCTGCGCTGTGCCTGCAAGGCCTTTTGAAACTAATCTCTATCGATTCGAGCAAACCGGGGGTGCATTTCTGCACCCCCGGCCTCTCGCATCTGATAAATCAGATAATTCGTCTAGATTGACTAGCCGAATAGTCGCTTGATCTTTGAGTTAGCAATTGCTAGCTGCTCATCGATCTGGTCGCCAGCAACCTTGCCACCCATGATGTTGTCCATCACTGGGCCAATGATGTCGTCAACCTGAGACTTCTTGTTCGCAATTGGGAACAAGAAGGTGGTCTTGTTCTTGATGTGAACGTAAAGTGCGTCAACATTGATTCCCTTGGCGTTGAAGGTTGCTACGGCCTTCTTGGTTGCTGCTGGGATAGCTGGGAATACGGTTGCCTCACCGGCGATGATGTTCTGGCAATCTGCTGAGCCCAGGAACTTGACCCACTGCCATGCAGCCTCTGGGTTCTTGGTGCCCTTGTAGATGTTGTCAGCTAGACCGTTGTACATAGATGCACGCTTGCCGGTTGGACCAACAGGGGTCGCAGCTAGTGCTGGGGTGAAGGTTGCGTTCTTCTTGCCGAAGATTGAACCAGTGTTCCATGAGCCCTCGCTTAGGATTGCTGCCTTACCAGCTGCAAGCTGGTCCTGGCCGCTGATGCCCTTGCTCTGAGCAAGTGATGGCATGTAGCCCTTTGCGATAAGACCCTGCCACCACTTCAAAGTGTCTGACAGCTTCTTTGAGTCATAGTGGTAGTTAGAGTTCCATGGGCCGTCGTTGACCTTCCAGCCGTTAGCAGCTGCAAGGAATGACCACTCGGTCTGACCGTTACCGCCACCTGAACCTGATAGCCATAGACCATAGGTTGCAACGTTCTTAGGGTCGAAGCCAGCCTCGTCGCCGTGCTTGCCGTTCTTGTCAACGGTTAGCTTGGCGATTGCCTTCTCGTAGGTTCCACCGTTGGTTGGGTTCCAGTTCAAGTTGCTTAGGTTAACGCCAGCGGCGTCAGCAAGCTTCTTGTTGTAGAAAAGACCGATGGTGTCGAAGTCTTTTGGAAGACCGTACTGGGTTCCTGCTGGGTCGCGCCATAGGGCAGCTAGGCCTGGCTGGTAGGTAGCGTCAACAACAACCTTGTCGCGCTTGATGTAGCTAGTTAGAGGCAGAATCTGCTTCTTAGCAGCGAATTCTGGGAAGAAAGCTAGGTGCGAGGTGAAAACGTCATAGCCCTTGCCTGATACGAACCCGGCGTTAACCTTGGTCCAGTAGTCGTCCCAACCGATTTGCTCGATCTTCACGGTCACGCCTGATTGCTTCTTGAATGCAGCAGCACACTTTACATAGCCTGGCTTCTGGTTTGCGTCCCATAGACCGTAGGTGATGGTGCCTGATGCCTTTGGTGCAGCCTGAGCGACTGAGCCCATGCCAACCACAACTGCTGCAGCGGTAAGAATCGCTGCGGAAGTTTTGAGGAACTTCATAACTTCATCCTTCTTTGGTTATCACTGATTTATGGCCAAACCGCTTGTGCTGTCTGACCTTCCGGTGTCGAGTCTCTCCTCTACTTGACTCCGGAAGCTTGGATTGATCCCACGATCTTCTTTCCGAAGAAGATCATTAGCAGGATCATTGGCACGGCAGCTACGAGAGCACCGGCCATTAGGCCGCCCCAGTCGGGGCTTCCTTGAGGGGTCTGCGATTTGAACACACCTAGCGCAACTGTTAGTGGAGTTGCGGCAGGGTCACCGTTGGCCACATAGAAAGGCCATAGGTAGTCGTTCCAATAAAAAATGAATTGCAAAACAAAGACCGTGATGATCTGTGGCATGGCTATTGGGGCCACGATGCTGCGGAAGATCTTGAAGTGATTTGCGCCATCGATAATGGCTGCCTCGATAATGCTCAAGTTTGTGCCCAAGAAGAACTGGCGCAAGAAGAAAACTGCGAACGGTGCCATCAGCAGCGAAGGCAGCATGATTCCAGCCATCGTGTTCAGCAGGCCAAGGTCGCGAATCAACAAGAAGTTAGGCAGCGTCAAGAAGATGCCCGGAACGGTTAGTGCAATCAAGAAAATGAAGAACACTCCGTCGCGACCCTTCCAGCGCAAAATCGAGAACGCGTATGCGGCGGCTGCACTGAAAAACACCTGGCTAATTGAGATGACAGTCGACATAAAGGTTGAATTTGCGAAAGCCTGCAAGAAGTTAATTGACGCACCAGAGCCACCTTCTGCCATGGCCTGTTCTTCGGTTGCAAGACCGAAAACACGCTGGAATCCGCCAAGGGTGAAGTTGTGTGGCAAAAGACTGAGCGCGTCTTCGAACAACGTGCGGTTGTTGCTTAGCGCAGTGCGCAGCATCCAGTAAATCGGAAACAGCGTCACCAAGATGATGATGGTTAGCGAGACATAGCCGAAGATCTTCGTGCCGAGTGACTGCGGAACGCGATAAGCGTCGTCGTGCTCAGTTGCGCGCTTCTTTTTCATTAGAGCCATGGTTATCGATCCAAATCTGACTGGTTAGCGCGAAGTAGCTTGGTTTGCAGCAGCGCGATAAGCGACAGCATGACCATCAAGAAGACTGAAATCGCTGAAGCGTATCCGAAGTCAAACGCTCCCCACGCTTGGTCAGCGATCCAAATCGAGAACGTCTTAGTTGCGATTCCGGGGCCACCGTTGGTGGTGACCGCGATTGTGTCGAAGATCTGGAAGCTTCCGGTGATGGTGATTACAAGAACGAAAGACAGAACCGGACGAAGCAAAGGCAGCGTGATTGAACGGAAGGTTCGCCACTCAGATGCACCATCAACGGCTGCTGCTGCATAAACATCGTCAGGAATTGCCTGCAAGCCAGCGAACACCAATAGAGCGGTGTAGCCCATGTGGCGCCAAACGTTAATCAGCGCGATGGTTGGCATAGAGGTCACGTCGTCGAAGAATGTGATCTTTGGCAGGTGCAAGAAATCAATGACCGCATTGACTAGACCTAGGTTGTAGTCAAGCAGCCAGTACCAAACCAACGCGATAATGACGTTCGAAATCAAATAAGGCACCAGGATAATTCCGCGAACCAAAGATGAGCGTGTGAATCTGTGAAGCAGCACCGCGATAAAGACAGCGATGACAGTTTGGAATCCGATGTTGATTAGAACGTATTCCAGCGTTACCCAGAGTGCGTTCCAGAACAGCTCGTCTTGAAACATGCGGGTGAAGTTATCGAAACCGATGAATACAGGCTCGCTAAAGACGTCGTACTGAGTGAAAGCAAGGTAGATGCCACGGATTCCCGGTGCTACCACGAAGACAGCAAGACCGATTAGCGCAGGGAGCATAAACGGGATCGCAGTGAGAAAATCACCGCGTCGCTTCGCTTTTTTGACGGTGGCAGTTGCCATTCGTAGTGCTCCTTGATTCACAAACCTGGACATGGATTTGTCCAACAGGATTGATGTTAGAACCAGTTCGAAACAAAATTTCACAAAAGTTCACAAAAGTAATCAATTTGTTACGGAATCTGTCATCCGCGGCAGCTAACAATGTCTATCGTTGTAAAAGTAAGTTCTAGACACAGGAAGCCGAATGCTAGCTGCACAGCGCCAAACGATGATTCTCGAATATGTCGGGAAGCTAGGAGCTGCGCGCATTTCGGAGTTGGCTGACTCGCTAGATGTCTCTGAAATGACGGTTCGACGCGACATCGATACGCTTGCCGAACAAGGCCTTGTTGACAAGGTGCACGGTGGCGCGACCGCGATTCTTGAGCAATCTCCGGCCACAGAACCGCCGTTCAAGTCAAAGTCGTTGCGTGAGCAAGTAACAAAAGATGCCATCGCTGCGAAAGCTGCCGAGTTGGTGCAGCCAGGTGCTGCAATCGCAATGATGGGCGGAAGCTCGGTTTTTGCAATGTCTCGCCACATCAAAGACATTCCTCGTCTAACCGTGGTTACAAATTCTTTGCCGGTGTCTGATTATTTGCACAGCGAAGGTCGCTCAGACCAGACAGTTATTTTGGCCGGCGGAATGCGCACCCCCACCGACTCGCTGGTTGGCGAAATTGCGATTCAAACTTTTGACAAAGTGAATGTCGACATAGTTTTCATGGGCACACACGGCATGGATGTGCGCGGCGGATACAGCTCACCTAACCTCTTTGAATCAGAAACCAACCTCGCGATTCGATCGAGAGCCAAGCGCCTCGTTGTTCTTGCTGACCACACGAAGTGGGGCCAAGTTGGCTTTAGCACGTTCGCGAAGTTGTCAGATGCCGATGTGTTAATCACCGATTCGGGTCTAGGGGCTGAAGCTCTTGCTGAGCTTAAACAGCACGTGAACCAAGTGCAGCTAGTTTCAGCCGAACTCGAAAACATCAGCCGGGGTCTTCTATGATTCGCAAAATTGATGCCAAGCTCGCCGATGGTCGTGACCTAATTTATTTTGATGACGAAAACACCGCACTGACCGCCGAGCGTGCTGCTGACAAGCGCACGCTTGGGCCAAGGCCGGCCGTTGCCGAGATGCGCCTTGATTCTCTAACCGGTGATTGGATTTCGATTGCGGCTGCGAGAAATGGTCGAGCATTTTTGCCGCCGGCACACCAGTGCCCGCTGTGCCCAACCAGCGAAGACAATCCTTCTGAGCTGCCGGACCAGTTTGACGTTGCAGTGTTTGAAAACAAAAGCCCGGCATTTGGGCCCGATCTGCTTGACATAGATGACCCAAACTATTCACGCGTTGCAAATTTTGAGCTTGGTTCAACCCGAAAATCGGTTGGTCGCTGCGAGGTTGTAGTTTTCGGCTCAGAGCACCTAGGCGCACTTGGCTCGATGCCCGTTGAGCGCGTTAGAACAGTTATCGAGGCTTGGGCGCAGCGCACCGAGGCACTGCAGTCACTGCCCGGAGTTCGACAGGTTTTTCCTTTTGAAAACCGCGGGCAAGAAATCGGCGTGACCCTGCATCACCCGCACGGTCAGATTTATTCATACCCTTACGTCACACCCCGAACCACTAAATTGCTCGATGCAATTTCAAAGTTCGGCCCAGACCTTTTTCAAAAAACGCTTGAATTTGAACAAGCCAGCAGTCGCGTGTTGATCGCCGGCAAAAACTTCACTGCTTATGTTCCATTCGCCGCCCGCTGGCCAATCGAAATTCACTTGCTTCCGCACCGTCATGTTCAGCACTTTGGTCAATTGACCGGCGAAGAGCGAGATGAGCTCGCAGATATTTATCGTCGATTGCTTCGCTCAATAGACAACCTGTATGAAACCCCGGCTCCATACATTGCGGCTTGGCATCAAGCTCCGTTGGTTGAAGGCGGCGAAAACGTGAGACTTCAATTGCACATCACCTCGCCACGAAGGGCTGCCGACAAGCTGAAATATCTTGCTGGCTCAGAGTCGGCCATGGGTGCATTCATTGGCGACGTTGCCCCTGAGGTTGCAGCCGATTTCATTCGAAAGGCCCTAGATTGACCGACGATTTAATCAGCAGAGTTATTGGTGACTTCTCTGAAAAATACGGCTACGAGCCGAGTGGCGTCTGGTCAGCTCCGGGTCGCGTAAACCTTATCGGCGAGCACACGGATTACAACGAAGGCTTTGTTTTTCCGTTTGCGATCAATCGCCACACCTTTGCCGCAATTTCTCTGCGCGCAGACCGGGTAATCCGGGTTTCTTCGAGCTTCTCGCCAGCGACCCATGAAATCTATCTCGATGAAATTCGTCGCAATGAATCAAATGACTGGGCTGCGTATCCGTTTGGGGTCGCCTGGGCGTTAGTGCAATTGGGCGCTGAGGCAGCGTCTGGTTTCGACTGCTTTATCGAGTCAGACGTGCCGGTTGGCGCGGGGCTTTCGTCTTCTGCCGCAATTGAGTGCGCAGTTGGTTTTGGCTTGAATGATCTTTGGGGTGCTGGGTTTGATCGCAAAACCCTGGCCCGCGCAGGGCAGCTGGCAGAGAACGAAATCGTTGGTGCCCCGACCGGCATCATGGATCAGTCGGCCTCGCTCTTGGGCGAAGTTGACAAGGGAGTTTTTCTCGATTGCCAGAATCTCGAAGCCCAGGTTGTTGAGCTAGGTTTTGCCGCAGCTGGGCTAGAGCTTCTAATCATCGACACCAAAGTCGCACACCGTCACGCAGACGGAGGCTATGCGTCTCGTCGCGCGGCCTGCGAACTTGGTGCAGAGACTATGGGGGTTTCAAGCCTTCGCGGATTGTCTGAAGCAGACCTGCCAAAGGCACAAGAGCTTTTAGACGATGTTAGTTTTCGCAGGGTTCGTCACGTTGTGACCGAAAACCAGCGAGTGCTCGAAACTGTGAACACACTTCGCAATGATGGCGCACAGGCCATCGGGGGTTTGCTCTATGAATCACACAAGTCGATGCGAGACGACTTTGAGATTTCAGTGGATGAGCTAGATGCGGCGGTTGAAACTGCCCTGCGTCATGGTGCCATTGGTGCGCGCATGACCGGTGGAGGTTTCGGCGGTGCCGCAATTGCACTAACCCCGATTGAAAAAATCAGCGAAGTAACTCTTGCAGTGCTGGCTGAATTTGAAAATTTGGGCTTTGCAAAACCAGACATATTTGCCGTATCAGCTGGTCCTGGGGCTAGACGCGAAAAATAAGTTCTCCTTGGAAATACCAAAACCCCTTCGTTCTTGCCGAACCGAAGGGGTTTTGCCTTGAAGAATATCGCCTCTAGGCGTTAATTTTCACACCCCAAGCAGCTGTGAATTGCTCGCCCGTTTTGAGCCAAGCAAGGCCATCACCGTTGTTGAAGGCGTTTGGAGCAGCGGTCTGCGGCTCGATTGCCGCGGCGTAAACCGGCCCATTCTTAGTTGGAAAGAAGTCTGGAGTAAACAGCACGACGTGGCCGAATTTCTCGTCTTGCCAGACATCTAAGCCACGTCCATCAGGCGCCGTCAAATAAGTATGAGCAAGACCCTGGGCATCGCGATCAAAATCTGTGAAGTCATCGTCAAAAAAGTGGTCGCCCACGCGAACGCCTTCACTCAGGTTGTAATCACCGGTTGGCGTCGGCAGCCACTCGGTTGGAATCTGACGTTCGTTGCACTTGAGCCAGGTCTTGGCATTGGTCTTCATCGCAAGGTCTTTAGTCGGTGTCTCAGAAAACTGAAAATAAGCGTGGCCGCCCACAGCAAAGGGCGCTGCTTTGGCGCTGTGATTAACTGCGGTGTGACTGACAGTCAGGCCAGACTCATCTAGCTGATAGGTGACAGTGGTGTCGACTAAAAAGGGATAGCCCTCGCGCGGATAAATTGTTGCGCCCAAGGTAACCGAAGAAGGAGTCTGGGAGATCAAGGAATAAGGAAAGCGCCCAAGAAAACCGTGGTTGGCATTCTGCTGCTCGTGAATTGTGATGTCGACTTCGAGAGTTTGGCCCTCGAACTTCCACTTGCCACCATCGATTCGGTTGGGCCAGGGTGCCATGACAATGCCCGCGCAAAGTGGCGCTGGCTCATCTTCGGCATAGGGCACGACAAGATCGATGTCGCCGATTTTGAATTCACGAAGCGAGGCCCCCACCTGCGCAATTGTGGCCTGAAGTTCACCCTTAGGGGTTAAAAACGACAGGCGAAACTGTTGTCCAGAGGCTGAATGCATAGCGATAAGCCTAGTTGCTGAAGCCGACCAAGCAGCCGGCATCAACCAGCTGGTCGATTGCATTTTCGGTGCTTTCAGCGGCCACTCCAGCAGTGAGATTGGTGAGCACTGTGACTTCAAGGCCAGCCTTGCGTGCATCGAGTGCCGATGCCAAAACGCAATAGTCGGTTGCGATTCCAGCTACGTCAACCTCATCAATTTTTAGCTCCTGAACCAGCTCTGCAAACGGTTTGCCCTCTGAGGTTCTGCCGTCGAAAATCGAATAGGCCGCGACCCCCTGGCCCTTTTCGATGTGAATATCAATAGCGGCAATGTTTAGGTTCGGGTGATATTCAGCACCCTGAGTGCCGGCAACGCAGTGCACTGGCCAGCTGCTGACCCAGTCTGGATCTTCACCTGAGGCAGCAAAGTGCCCGCTATTCAGGTTGTCTGCGTCGTGCCAGTCGCGCGAGGCAATCACAAAGTCATACTGATTTTTGCTGGCTTCTAGATAGCTGCTGATGTTGGCAGCGACCGCCGCCCCACCGGCACAGGCTAGAGAGCCGCCCTCGCAAAAGTCATTTTGAACATCGATGATTAACAGCGCTTTGGTCATTGATTGGCCTTATTCGTTTGAAAGTTGGTCACCACAGCGATAAAAGCCCGTGACCAAATTGTCGATTTTTTGCTTAGTTTCTTCGGTCACGGTGCCGAGGGCATAGACAGCAAAAAGCAGCGGTGTGGTGTCTTTCGCATCGGTATAGCCAACCAGCGTGTAGCCCTTCTTGATCCACCCAGTTTTGGCGTGAACTTTGCCTGCTGCATCTAGGTTGTCACCTTTGAATCGGCTAGCCAATGAGCCTGACTCGGCCGAAACCGGCAAGGCCTGCTTGATAAGAGCAAAATTGCCCGCGGCGCCATAAACCAGCTTCATGAAGTTTGCCATTGTCGCTGGCGAAACCGCATTGAAATCGCTCAGACCTGAGCCGTCTTTGAAAACAACACTTGTGAAATCAAGCTGAGTCGAGGCAAGGGCCTTTTTATAGGCGGCGTTTAGCGAGCTAAACGACCCGTCAAAACCCTGGTCAATAGAAACCAGTCTCGCGAGTGCCTCAGCCTGGGTGTTGTCTGACACCTGCAGTATGTGCTGAATCCACTTGCTGATTGGCTGCGAGCTAACTTTTGCAATTTGAGTCGCATCATCTGGAGCGATTCCAACTGAGATGGTCGCCCCCTTGGCTGCAGCTCCTAGTGCAGTTCTGAAATATTTTCCAGCATTCAAAACTGGTGATGTGCTTCGAGGCGATGTCTCGGCACCTGGGTTACTGCGGTCGCCATCCACCTGAAGTGCGGTTACTTCAGACATGTATCCCTGGGTTTGCTCTGAGCGCTCCCAGCTTGGCTCCCAGCTTGGCCCGGTGAAGAGCGAGCTATCGACGACAATGTGAGTGATTGGCGTGCCAGCCAACTTTTGAGTCACCTGAATCGCCAAAGTAGAAAGCTTTGGTGCATCGCGATAGACCGACTGCTTGCCTGCGGCAACGCGAGACAAAGTTGGGTCGCCACCGCCAACCAGAATGATTGTTCCTGGGTCGGTCGCATCTTGATAGACGCGGGTGTCGGCTCGATAGTTAGGGCCGAGTGTGTTTAGCGCAGCGGCAGCGGTTAGCAGTTTCATGGTTGATGCAGTTGAAGCCGGAATGTCTGATGAACGATCAAAAAGAACCTCATCAGTTTTGGCATTGATAACAATCGCCTGAAGACGCTCAGGAGTAAAAGCTCCAACCTGCTCTGCCACTGAACACTGGCGTGCATTTGCAGATGCGCTGGTGCTCTGCGAAGGAGTCGGAGTCGAAGTTTCAGCTGCGGTCGGCTGACTCACTGGCGGTTGCCCGCCACTTAGGCCATAACCGGCGATAATCAAACCAAGTGTGACCACGCCAGCTAGCGCACCGATGCCAACCTGCTTGAAGTATGCAAAACCGGTTTTTTCTTCAGTCAATTCGACTCCTCAATCAATAACTGCAAGTTTACAAAGTGAGGCCAAGGCCACAGCGATAAAACTTGGCAGCCACCGAGTCGAGTGCCGGTCTGGCTAAATATCCAACCGACTTGCCCTCACCGCTTCGAGCAAAAATTGCAAATGCTATTCGACCTACATCGGAAGAGCGTCGTG
>ERZ650311.540-NODE-540-length-22952-cov-5.219636_pt1 | contig 22952 bp, 36 predicted proteins | sample MGYA00376247_ERZ650311 | MGnify/ENA primary metagenome ERZ650311 (study PRJEB26733, sample SAMN07839324) | wastewater metagenome | biome: small river; feature: stream; material: water | place: USA: North Carolina | collected 2016-07-28 ...
CCTCGGTTGATACTTAAGTTTAATTAAACCAAAGTCAACCCTTGGTCAAACAAGTCACAAACTTTAAGTAAATATCAGATAAGTTTCGGTAATTTCTTTGATAGAGTTAATAGAGTTGATGAACGAGCCTGGAATTTCAGGCTCATCAGGAGCCGACGATGGGCATCAAAGCGGATGACGACTGGGACCACGCCGCGCGCGAATTTATCCGCGCAGACATTGAGCGGAGATTTGAAAAAATCGCAGAGCGCGCAGCGAAATCGTATGGCATTACCGGCGCAAATCTCAGCTCCTTCCTAAGCGGGCGCACCGGTATCGGACCGAGGCTTATGCGTGGAGTATGCAGATCAGCAGGCGTTTCGCTGGGTCAGCTAGTAGGCGAGGAGCTCGCCGTGCTCGGTAAAGAAGATCCGTATCCGAATCGTACGGCTGCGATCAACTTCCTTCGGTCAGAGATTTCCCAGCCTACGATCCACCGAGTGCTTGGCGGACAGTACACAGGACCAGACCGCACTCGCGCGTGGTGGGTCGCACGCATCTCGCAGATCGAGGAAATGGTGCACGAAGAAAACGCAGCAGCCGAACGGGCATCCGCAAATAAGCCCTAACCCGTAAACAACCCCCCTATAATTCGTGACCTCAAATGTAATCAATCGCATGTGACCGGATGTGATTCCGACATTCGTTAGTTATTTCGCATACGTGTAAATTTAGATTTAATTAAACTTGACTTTCTGTTTAGTTAAACTTAAGTATCTTTCATGCCACTCGCTGAACGGTCTCGGTCAGTCGTAATACTGCGGTCGCAAGGACTTTCTGTGGACCAGATCGCAGAGTTGACTGGTGATTCTGTTTTAACGGTCAGGCGTGTGCTCAAGGAGCATATGCAACGACTAGAGACGCTGGAGCACCGCGAGTTACTCCGCAGTCGTCGATAGTCTGGAGGAGTCATGGGTCTGGACACTAGGACATTTATGCCTTGTGAAGCGTGTGACGGTAGGCCAAGCGTAATTTTTACGCCGTCCGGGACCGGTTATAAAGCGCGTAGCAACAGCAACAAAAAGAAGCAAAAGAAACGTCAGACAGGCAAGCCGCAAAGGCATTTTTGTCTTGTCTGTAAGGGCGAAGGAAGACGCTTGGTAGATTCATTCGGCGTAGGCAGACGCTTCGCACATCACGTAGAGCGGTCTGAGTCAGAAGCAATTAAGGAGGCAGCGTAGGCGCTATGAGCAACGAAATTGTGCATTCAGAGGCGGAGCATAGGACGATTCGAGAAACGGCAAAACTTGCCGCATTATCGCAGTTTTATGCGGCAAAAACAGAATCAGCCTGCTTCACGATTATCATGACCGGCCTAGAACTCGGCTTGAAACCAATGCAGAGTCTACGCGGCATTGACCTAATCGAAGGTAAGCCGGCGTTACGAGCTGACACTATGCTGGCCATTGTCCTGGGTAGCGGTAAGTGTGAGCGGTGGGAAGTAATTTCTTCCTCGTCTGAGGAGTGCGTTATCGAGACCCAACGGAAGGGGTGCAAGCCGGTTCGTTGTGCCTGGACATGGGCTATGGCAGAACGAGCCAAGCTCACAGGCAAGAATAACTGGAAGTCGTATCCGGATACGATGCTACGGCATCGATGCGTAGCTTCTCTTGCAAGGCAAGTTTACCCTGACGTAGTCATGGGACTTTATACCAAAGAAGAACTGGAATCCTCTGGCTTTATAGTGCAAGTAGAGCCGCAGACAGAGGAGCCGCACAACCAGTTAGAAGAACCAAGCGCCGTAACCGTAACCGCAGACTGGCTGCAGCGCATCCAAAGCGACCTCAGAGGTGCCACAAAGGGCGTACCTGTGTTGTGTCGGTACGCAGAAGAAATCAGCCGGACTGCCGATATCACGGTATTGCCTACTCAGGAGTTCGTGTCCGCAGCGCGCGGGTATTTAGAAAAAGCCCCCGACGAGCAGCGTTTGCAGGAGGCGATCAACAAAATCAAAGCGTCAGCTACGCGAGAATTCGCCGATGCCGTGCGCCCAGAACTCGACAAATTAGCGATCGAATTGCGAGCAAAATATGCCCGTGCAGCTTAGTGCGAGTTCCCTGAACAGAGCAAAGCGCTGTCCGGCATCGCATGCGCTTCCTAGCGTGTCTGAAGACACTAGAGCGGGTATTGCTGGTACAATTACGCACGGAGTTCTGCGCCGTTTAGGCGAGGGGTGGACCGACGAAGCGGCGCGTGAATGGGGCAATCACGCAGTGCTCGCTAGCACGCTAACCGAAGGACAGCGCAAGGCAAAAAGCGCAGAAATCACCGCGCTCGTCGCAAATCGCAGTCAAGTTCCTGTCGGTGATACCGAAGTACCACTTGCCTACAGCGTCGTGACTCGCAAAGGCCGTGTCATGCCTCGTACCAAGGATCGAGATTATCGGTACGAGTTGGGCGAGATCCCAGGGACAGCCGATGTCGTGGGTTGGGGCAACGGCGAAGTACTTGTGTGCGATTTTAAATCAGAGCACACAGCATACGAGGACCACACGCTACAACTTAACTTCTACGCGCTCGCGGCCTGTCGCGAATCTGGAGCGTCAAGCGCCGAATGCCGAGTGATCGGTTATAGCGACAGCGGGCACCTCGCAGTCACAGCGTCGTGGGTTCTGGACTGGGAAGATTTGCTAGCTTTAGAAGAGGAGCTACTTCAGATTCGCGATCGTGTCGAGCACGAGCGTGCTAAAGCGGCACAGGGAGGCTACACGCCCGACGTGACACTTGGAGATCACTGTCGATACTGTCCGGCATGGCGCGCCTGTCCGGCATACTCCGGAGCGATCAAGACCGTCACTAACAGCGAGTCCGAAGACCTTGGTCAGGCGTATATCAGTGCACAAATGGCCGAGCAAGCAGCGGAAGCGGTCCGCAGGCTAGTGCATATTCGGCTCGAGTCCGAAGGCATAATTTCTCTGGGCGATGGACGATCCATCGTCTTGGATCGCGCGGGGCGTACGCGTATCAAGAAAGACGCCACTTCTGCTAAGGCGAAACGAGTTCGCAAGTCGGCAGAGTCATCAACGGCAACTACAGAACAAACGGAGCTCACAAGTGAATCAGCATAACAATGGCAATCAGTCCGAGATCAAGACAGCAACTAACGGATGGTACAGCGCAACGGTAGTAGGACTTGAGTGGCATAAAACCAAGAACAGCAATAAGGACCGAGCGGTACTGGTGTTCGAATTGGATGCCTCTTATGGCAATGAACGGGCTCGTCGCGGCCGAGTGATTAATAACGACGATTATTCGCAGCTCGACGAAGACATCAGACGAGCGGGCGGTACTGGCGATGGCTCGGATCTGCCTGGAAAGAAAGTCCGTATCTGCGTTGAGCGTGGTGAATGGGGCTTAGATGTTAAGTCGATTACTCAGCTTAATTCTGGTCCCGTGATTACAAGTCCAGAAGCAGCAAGTCGATTTCAAGCAAGGTTTAAGTCCGCTCAAGCTCAAGCTGGAAGCAGGAAGCCGCAACCAGCACAGCCAGTGAAATCCTCTCCACAAAGCGATGCGGACGACTCACATGGCGGAAACGGAGACTTTGACTTTCCGCCGGTAGACGGCGAAGAGACTCCAGACTTCGGCTAGTCTATAGGATAGCATTTAGGGGGAATTTAGCGCCTTGGCGCACCTGTCATACACGCAAGCGGTGTGCCTTATGGCACATCGTAAAGGTAGCTTATTGGGTTCGAGTCCCGAGTATGGCTTTGTTCGGTTAAACGGAGAATTTGATGAAGACCGGTATCAATACACGGACAAATCTAAAGACTCTAAGGAAGGGTAATAGCATGATTGAATTCGACGCAAAAGAAGCTCATCTGGTTATCCAGGCATTAGCAAACAGTGCAAATCTCGCGGCTCTACACTATCAGGAGGCGAGCAAGTTAGCCGACACGTTAGCGGCTATGAAAAAGCAAGACGAAAACTCGGCTCGCATGCTCAGGCATCTAGCAGAGAAGGATAAAGCCGAGAAAGAGAAGCTCGAAGAGCAGGTCTCTAGTCTGCACGCGCGACTTACAGGAGTGATCGAAGCTTGCGAGAGTTTACAACATAGAGCGGAGGTTGCACGCAAAAACTACCAAGCGCTTCTGGACGAAAAAACTGGGTTAGAGATCGCGAACGCTGGTCAATACAAAGATATTTGTTCCCTGCAAGATGCACGTGATCTTCATCAACGTAACTATCAAGAAGCCGCCGATGCACGCGAGAAGCTTCAGACCGAGCTTGCAAAGATGAAGGAGCTCAAGACGAAAGCAGAGCGTGAGCTCGCGGCAGAGACCAAGCGTATGGGCGATGTTATCCGTAAGCAAGAACAGCTCACGAACGAGCTGACAGAGAAGTATCGCAAAAATCAGGAACTTGTACTCGAATTGCTCCGGAACAGCATTACCGCAAAACGAGCATTAGACGAGTCTCTTATTAGAGATGTCTTCAGGATACTCGAGGTCGCAAGCTATGGGGGTAGCCAATGACCGTCCATCTCCCGATACTGCAGGACGCTAAGAGGTCACCGAGGGCTCGTAAATCACGCGTTCGCGCCCGTACAATCTCAATCAAGCGTTTGCCAAAACGTGAGCTTGAGCGTGGTCGCTTGCTCTTTCCCGACTTGGATATTCAACGACCCGTTAACCGCGAAGATTGCGTAAACGGCGTAAATTCCGAGCGTCCGTGTCCGTTTGTCAGTTGTAAGCATCACTTATATCTCGATGTAAGTGAACGTTCTGGCGCCATCAAGCTCAACTTCCCCGAACTCGAAGTCTGCGATCTTCCAGAAACGTGCGCACTCGACATCGCTGACCGCGGTGGAGTCACGCTCGAAGAAGTCGGCGTCATCATGAACCTCACTCGAGAGCGCATCCGACAACTCGAAACACGCGGACTCGCGAAGCTAAGAGCTTTGGACGAAATGGCACGGCTACAGGATTCATACGAGGAATAAAGACAATGAAAACGATTGATAAAGATAAATTAAAAGAAGTCTTAGCGTCGCACGGGCTATGGTTAAGAGGTGATTCGAGAGGCGTTCGAGCAGATCTGAGTGATACCGACTTGAGTGGCGTTGACTTAGAAGACGCCAATCTCGAAGACGCCAATCTCGAAGACGCCAATCTCGTACGCGCCAATCTCGTACGCGCCAATCTCGTACGCGCCAATCTCGAAGACGCCAATCTCGAAGACGCCAATCTTCCTTACTTCTCTATCGTGCCAGAAGAGGGTCCGTTTATCGGATGGAAAAAAGTCCGTTACGGTGTCGTGTTAAAGTTGGAGATCCTGGGCAGGCGTACATCTAGTCTCGTCGGCCGTAAATGTCGCACCGACAAAGCGCTAGTGCTGGAGGCGTTCGGTGAAAACTCAGGAGATAAAGTCTTTTACTCAATACACAACCATAGTTTTACTTACGAAGTCGGCAAGGTTGTCGAAGTCGACAACTTCGACGACAACATCCGTGTCGAATGCACTACCGGAATACACTTCTTTATTACTCGTCGCGAAGCGGAGATGTACTCATGAGCACCGAAGCATTAGCTAAGACAGATCCGCATCCAATGCAGGAGATTTTGGACAGAGTCGCGAAGGCGTACGATACGCCTGTTACACCGTGGCAGATTAGCGACTACGAGATGGACAATGAGTCGATCATGTGGATCGGCGACCAAGGAACATGCGTGCGCATTGTCTCAGACGAGAATCGGGTCTGCGTCTGGCGCGGAGCGAAGGCTGGCGCGCTGGTCACAAGATATGACGGTATAGACCGTTCTTGGCGCATGCTCGAAGAAGATCTTAAGCAGTTGTTCGTGGAATTTTGCGTAGACGCGCTTCGGGCGCATTATGTGAGAGATCTACAAGCGCTCACGAAATGGAGTCTATCGCAATCTAAAGAGCGTCAGCAGGACTACTACCGCGCCGGAGAAGCGCTTTACGGATTCCAGCACGGAACGTCGTGCATTAGTGCCCATACCGGCATGTTCGGCATGATCTGGATTGCCGGTAAGACCATGATCACTGCGACCGTTGCTCCAGAGTCTCGCGAGTACGACTACAAATACACTCTGTATATCAAGACAGAACTGTCTGCTGACTCAGCAAGCGGCACCGTGGTCTCTATGGAGACTCGGCACGAGCGAGTTAGCGCGGGGCGACTAGCACGGCTAGTCGGAATACACGGAGTAGCACCTGAAGACAAGCCGACCGATACGCAGGAGGATCAATGAAACTGCACGTAACAGACTCCACATTCAGCGGAGTCACAAGCGATTCTACTGCCTATGCGGTATCAGACAGCCGGTGCCTGTCGGCTGGTCCGGCAGCGATTGTTCGCGACTTTGATACAGCGCACGCGGTGGGCAAGTTGCTCTTTGGATCTCACTACTGCCTTGATACAGTAGCCGCGACAATGCCGTTTACATGGGGAGTGAAGTACTCTGGGGGCGGTGCATAATGGCTCGCCGCAAAGCACCGGCCACCGCTGCAGTTACCGCCGAACCGAGCGAGCGTCGACAAGCAATAGACCTAACCGTCGACACTGAAAAACTTGCTTTATTACTCGCATTGGCAGAATGCGCAATAGGTGACTCTCCGGTGACCAAGTGCGCTTATCTGTACGTATCAGACGATGCATTGACCGTGAAAACCGTCAACGCACAACTGCGAATTGAGTCTTCCATGAAGATCGACAAGGTATCTGGGACTGCCAGCTTTCTCGTGGATTTCGACCGATTTTCTACGGCGATTACCGCATGCGGTAAAGAGCCAGGTCGCCTACGCTGGAACAAAGATAGTGGTAAGCTGCTTATCACGAGCAGCGGCAAGCGTTTTGATCTCTCAACATTGCATTCGTACGACTTTCCTCCGCCGCCAGAGTCACAAGGAGCTAAGGCTTGTATCGAAATTAAGGCGAGCGATCTTGCGTGGTCGATCAATGCTACTTCCTATGCGGTGCCTCGCAGTAAAGAGCGAATGCACCTGCAAAAGATCAATGTCATCATGGACGCTACCAGTATTAAAGCGCTTGGTACCAATGGCCAAATTGCGAGCGTAGCAACGATCCAGACGGAGTCAGATCTCAAAGAGCAGTCCGTGGTACATATTGGTCTTAACGGCTTCCCTTTGCTATCTCAACTGCTGCGCGGTGACGCGACGGTCACAATTACGGAGTGTGAGTCGTATATAACCATCGTGACGGGATTTGCGACCGTATGGATTGCTAGCACCGAAGGTGCTCCCCCTACACACGTGGGAGACCTAGGAACGCATGATCCCGTAGCGAGCGCTATTGTGGATCGCAAGACGCTCGCGAGTGCCATCAGGACGATTAGTAAGCTCTCTGATGCTCAGGAGTTGCGCCCGCTGTTTTTGGAATTCACAGCAAAGGGACTCGCTGTATCAAACAAAGGATACGAAGAGTTTGCCGCACGAGAGTTAGTTCCGGTGATCTCGGTAGGTAAAGTAGGCCGCCACATTTGCATTAATCGCAAATGGCTTCTTGATGCCTGTGTATGGACTGGCGGATCAATGCTTATCGAAATGGCAAAGAACGATCTAGGGCCATATCTGATGCTCAAGACTGTGGTTGCCGATTCTTCGGAAACGCGCAGCGCGGTGACGTACCTGATGTCGATCGCTGACGACTCTGGATATCAGCCACAATCGCAATTCGAGGAGTCAGAAGCAGAACCGAGCGCGGAGGATGTTGCATGAAATCCACCGATACCCTAACCGTTATCGAATCTGCTGTGGTCGGTTGTATCGCAGTATGGATCGCTCAGTTATCGGCTGTCGCTGGCGTGCTGTTCGTGCTGGCCTTGTGCTGGGCACTGTCAGAAGAAGCTCCAGAGGATGACTCCGAAGACACAATAGCAGTAGTTGTCGAGACAGAAGAACCCGAAGATGCAAGCATTACACACGAGGACGATTAACCATGTTTCAGCGAACAAAGCGAGATCGCATCACAAGCGATAAGGAATGGGCGATCACGACACTGAGCGGAGACGCGATTGATATCTTTGCTCCGATTGGGGATATCATCAAGGTTATAAATCTGCGCGACATTGCGAGAGCGTTGTCGAATCAATGCAGGTATAACGGGCAGGTTGTTCGCTATTACAGCGTCGCACAGCACTCAGTGCTTGTTAGTCGCATTCTAGGTAAGGCAGACTACGGAATCGAAGTACGTCTAGCGGGTCTTTTGCATGACAGTGCAGAGGCGTACTTGGGCGACATCGTTGGCCCGCTAAAGAAGCGCATCGTCGGCCTACACGGCCCAGACGGCGTGACCGTACCCTTTGACGACATCGAGGAAAAACTTTTATCGGCGATTTTGTTCGTAGTCGGCGGTAAGAGCCTTTGCGAGACCTACAACGAGCACATGAACGCAATCAAGCACGCAGATTTAATCGCATTATCTACCGAGAATCGCGACTTGAGACCGCCCTGCGCAGTGACTTCCAGGAAGCTTCCAGAGCCAATCAAGAAGGCTATCTACGCAAGACATAGCGGTGAAGCATTCAGTCAGTTCGTTGCGGAACTCGCTGGCTTTGGCGTGTCTCTACCCCCGGAGGACTCGTGAACCTGCCTGGATCAATAAAGCGCCGCGTCAAGGTGATTGTCGCGAGACACGGCGTCACCGAACAGCACGCGATGATCTTGGTCGGGCTCTACCAGAATGATCTGGATATTGACCGGCTTTTGCGGAAAAGAGAGGCAGAAGAGTCCGCTAAAAAGAAGGAGGGAGGCGCGTAACGTGGGTGGAACAGTACTAAGAACCATAGCAATCATACTTACCGCGAGTAGATCGCTTGTAGATACTTCAAAAGGAGCTACAGACAAGAGCCGCGCCTGGTATCGAGAGCAGTTCAAGGAGCATGTTGCCGATAAATTCAGCAATATAAACACACTTGATAACATCCTCATTACCGGCGATGCGTCATCCGATAAATTCGGCTGTGACTGTCTTGACTGGCGCAACGAAGAAGAGGTCATGCCAGAGATCGTTGTTTATCAACTTGATGGCATCGTAAAGACTCGTCAGAAGCGGCTTTACGGCAATGACATCATTGAGCTGCGACGATGGGCGCTATCAGAGCAACTTAACGGTGTTCCTAATCATGTAGTGCCGCTTAAGCGCAACGAAGCCATGATTGCAAGCGCTCCTGCAGAGAGTATCTGCATCGGATTTATTGCGCCATGGGCGAAAAAGCATGGAACCGAACACACGCTTGCCCTGGCAGAAAAACGCGGTCTCAAGACAAAGAGATTCGTGTGTCCAGTGGAATACAAAGGATAGCGCCCTACTGCGCTTGGTAAGCCCTGATGGTCGTGGCAGTAATGCTATGAGGTTCGATTCCTCGGCGGGCTGTGGAGAGCATGATGTGGATGTGTTCAGAATGCAAGGGGAAAGGCGGCTGGCAAGACGGTACTATACAAAGCGAATGGGACGAGTGCGATGCGTGCAATGGAACCGGAAAGGTAGCGCATATGACTTCAGAAGATTTCGCTAAGGCTACCGCATTCGATCCGCACACCGCTTATCGCTTCTACCTGGAATACGAAGAACTGAAAAAGCGTGTCCAGAATTGGCGAGATGCGGAGCTTAAATCGGACAAATACCCCGGTTGCGTCGATATGCAATTCGTGTGGAAGCACGGCACGAAACGACTGACGATTGATTTATGCGGATCTGAAGACGTTGAACACATCAGCAAGATGTACGTCCAGGAATGGGAAAGCGGGTCGCAATCTGAGTTGCTTTGCGACAGCTTTCCGATTCTATGGACTTGGCTGTGGGAGGAGAGTGAGGGATGAGACCGAGACTCACAAAACGGCGTGTAGTCCGAAAGGTCCGATACGACCTGACTACACTGCACAATGGCTCGCATTACGGACGACTTGCGACGCACGGTGGTCACACGGCTTGTGAAACGGCGCACTCATCTTGTGCAAAGTGTGAAAAACTATTGTTTGAATTGATGCATGAGGTAAAGCGATGACTCAGCAGCACTCAATAGTCATCGAACAGGCCGCGAGTCTTGTCGGGTGGATCTCGACAGCAGGTATCGCACTCATACTCGGGAGCGATGATCCGCGAACTGGCAAGCAGTGGTGCATTCGTCATGAGGTACCATACGTGCGTGACGGCAAGTATAACTACGCGCGTATAGATCACGTCCGCGCTGCCTTTGACAAGATCGCGTCGGGTGCGGCTGGCATTGTGTCGATCAAAGATGATGTGGCAGAGTCGGTACGAAAGATGACAGGCTGATGGGGAGAAAACTGCGTGGGTGGGTCACAAAACACGGAAATCACTTTTACGTGGGGTTAACGTTGCGTAACGGCGACACGTGGGAACAGCGAGTGGAACCGTCTCGTCCGGGAGTAGAGATCACGGAGCTCTATGCAGACTCAGTGCGGGCGACCATCGTTGACCGTTATGTACGCGGTTTATGGTCACCAGAAACGGCACCAAAACCGCAGCCGGTTACAAAGGCAGACGAGACCGTCTATCAATACGTAACGCGTTGGGCAAGCGCGCAAAATCACGAAACAGCGATCAAAGACAAACGCGTTACCAAGCGTCGTCTCGGGAATTGCTTTATAGGCGATATTTTAGTGAAAAACATCACCAGTGGTGATGTCCTCGGCTACGTGCGGTGGTTAGAAGCACAACCAAGCAAACTTGGTGGTAATCTTAGCGCTCGTTCCGTGCGCGAAGGATTCGATGTGCTCAAACGTGCACTAGACGACGCGGTGATCGTTGGCATACTTCCATCGAATCCGTGTGCACCAGTGAGAGGAAAGTTACCAACGATCGTAGATAAAGATCCGACTGCGCGCGAAGAGTGGCCGTTTACGCACGCAGAGATCGCACTGTTATGCAGCGATCCTCGCATTGGTCTTCCTGATCGTGTATTCAACGCGATTCGGTTTTTCACAGGAGCTCGGTTCGGCGAGATCGCTGTACTGCGTTGGCGCGACATTGACACGGCGATGCAGCCGCTGCAACGCATGACCATTCAGCGCGGACGAAAAGTATATTCGCATAAGGAAGGAGCAACGAAGACTGGCGCGAAAAAAGCCGTACCGATTCATCCGCAGTTGCAGCCTTTGATTGATTTATGGCGCGCATCGTGGTCACGATGGATGGGGCGTGACCCAACGCCGAACGATCTTGTTCTTCCTGTGTTGTACGGAAAAACAAAGGGCGGAGTCCGCAACGAAACCGTGTGCAACCGGCAATTCAAAGCGTCGTGCGTTGCGGTCGGTATTCGTCCACGGCATCAGCACGCAACTCGTCACACGTTTATTACACTCGTACAGGACGATGGAGCCGACGGAATCACGATTCGCTGGATTACTCACGCGCCGAAAAAGTCGGGCAGCGACGGGTATATGCGCGCTGGGTACAATCGCTTGTGTAATGAGATTGTTAAATATCGTGCTGTTATTCATATCCCGAACGAAAACCCGAATAACCCGAACACACTTGATTTACCGCTTAAAACATTGGACGAAAAACGGATGCACAGCGGAATCGAACCGCTGACAGCAAATACGCATATTCCGACAAGTGATGGAAATAACATGGGTCTGATGTACAGCAGTGAGCACCTAAGTCGGAATATGTATAGGTATAGCCCGAAGATTACGGGCTATTATTCTGGCGAGATGTCGATGTATGCGGCGCTTGAGTTGGAAGAATTACGTACGATCGAAGAAGCAGAGAATGTAGGCGAGAATATTTGGACGCTTGATGACTTTATTAAGACACCCCGCGAGCAATGGCCAACATGGATTGATCACGCGGAGATTGACCAGATGATTGCGGAACGAGCACAGATGACGGATTAATGGTGTTCAAACTGTGCAGGACATGGTGAAATTAGGCGGGATATGTCAGATCTACAAACATTCGCGGATTCACTTGCTCAGCATGCTCACGAAGAATTGCCGCACAACCCACACGGTGTCTATCCGCTTCCGAACGATGATGGACTAGTGCTTTATAGCAATAATCCGCACAAAGACCGCGAGCTAGAAATCAGCGAACTATTGCAGTATCTGCGCAAACGAAATCAGAAAATACTTGCTGAGGGAGAGTATCCGAAAAACGGAGAGAAGGCAGGACAAACGCGAGTAATACTTACAGACGGAAAAGAAGAGGAAATACAGGAGATTAGCAAACAGTGGAGTGCGATTATAAAATCTACGGTTGCGATCAACAAAGCGCTCACACGCCCAAATACTTAAACACTTCCTCACCAGCGGCATTATCCACCGTGAGTTTACCGTTGGTTGACCGCTGAAAATCCGCCACGGCACGAGATCCTTTAAAGCCGAGCTTCGCGATCATTCGTGCTGCTTTCACACAGCGCAAGGTCATTGCCACTGGATGCGGATCGCTCCAGATGATCACGGGGCGATCACTGTAATTGATCAGTGCGTGCACAAAATCCCACGGCTTCTTCTCATGCCTGTACCCTTGCATTGTGACCGTACGTGGCCGGATCAGCTTCGGATCAAGCTTCGCAAGATTGCCTTCGTACGATGCATAGTCGCGCTCCATCCAGTTGAACACGAATGGATACGCATTATCTTGCGGGAAATTACGCCAGTATGGTTGCAATGCAGAAGCATCAACCCATGCTGCAAGTTCGTCTTGCGGGAAACCTTTGAACGATCCGCCTTGACCAATTGGTTTAACAGGAACGCGGTTGTCACCGTGTGACTGGATAGCAAACCACGACTGGTCGAACACTACGATGCGTGGCAAATCGCGCGTCTTTTCACGAAACGTGCGACCCATAAGCAACGCACCTGCTTCATCCGTATCGTCGGTCGGACCAGTCTTTGTATCGTGTGCTCCCTCAAGATCAGCGAGCACTAATCGTGACCCAGTGCGACGTGCGACACCCGCCATAATCTCGCCTTTTTTAGTGGCAGTTAAGCGGGTTCCGTCGCTATCGTTGCGTCCGTCGAGACCGTATCCGAATGCTGGATCGAATCCGACTTCACGCATGAGCGTGGCATATCGAGCGCAATTGCGTTCAATCGCACGAGGTCCGTTGTGTAGGATTGATCGCGCAGGAGGCAGTCCGTTTTCGTTTAGCGCGTTTATATTGCGCAGCATCGACATGAGCTGACGCTCGCCATTGCGAATCGAAGCGAGGTAATGTTGGAAATAGACTCCTGGTGGAAGCGGAAAATCACTCGGCCATGGAGAGGGCTTTGGAAGGTTATCGCCGAACATTCTATCTTACCTTTGCAACTGCACGAGCAGCACGAGCCGCGCGATTTGGCGTTTTTTGAGGTGGATTTCCGAAGGTAATGACCGCATCTGCTGCATCAGGAGCAGCAATAATATGCGATGGCGTCGGTCGGTTTTTACCGCTGCCGTACATCGCTTCTCCGACGACTTGCGCACACGATCCGCCTCCGTCCGGCATTCCTGCCCAGACAACGTCGAGAGACCGCTTGAGCACATCCTGAATCTGCCAGAGCATTCCGTATGCGGTCAAAAACAGGAATTCTCCGTCTTTTGTCAGCGCGAATACACTCCACCAGTCAATATCAGGATCAATCGGAGTCACTTCTTCGCCATCGCAGATCAACTGAACCGGCATCTGAACTGCTACGGTTGCCTGTGCTTTACTCCAGCCACGGCAACCGAACGGTTTGCCAGCAACGTCAACACCGAGCGTTACCGTGTGCGGCATTCGGTCTTTTGTACCGTATTTCGTAGGCGGGATGTCGATGCGGTCCGGAACGCTGAAGTATCCGCACTCGAAGGCCATGGACGTCGCAAGCTCGTACTTGCCGCCAGGCGGCTTCCCGTTCTTGCCCCACCCAGCCCATGGGCCATTGAGCGATGCAGCGATTTTGCCTGGATATTGCTTAGCCAATGCTTTAGGAGCAATCGGCTTGCCTTCTCCGGGATGATCTCCGGGAGTGATCGCTAAACGCAATTGATGCGGCTGAAAGATTGTTACGCGACACCAGAAAGAACTCCAGCTCGCGAGCTCGAATAGAACTCGTTTGTGACGAATCATGTGATTTACCGTAGATTTATTAGATGTGGTTAAGACGCAACGATGCGTAAGAATGCTTAAGTGACTTCGCCGTTTTTCACCCATCCATGCCAGTGACCAGGAGAGTTAATTGACGGACTAATTGTTAACGTGTCGAATGTATCGCCAGTGCGAAGCCAGCGAGGCTTACAAAGATCTTCGCCAATCGAAGCAGGGCCGCCGTCGATTGGATTGGAGAAAAGCACAATAATGTGAGTGTTCTTGCAATGTGGACAAAGGAAATGAATACCCTGTCCTCTCCGTCCTGATTCGGTACTGAACCAACCAGGATCAAGATCGGCGAGTCTCACGTGCCGAACTTAGCTCTAATCCGCGCTTGCCATCGATCCTTCATGCCTTGCAGCAATGGATGAGCATCACGAATTCGTGTAATTTCAGCGATAGGATCGCTACCAGCACGAAAGAGATCGGCAATCAAGCCTAAGCCCGCTGCTGCTCCACGCGCGATGCTAGGTCCGACTCCGGGCAAGAGCGGTGCGGCGATCTCTCCAGCAGCGGCGAATCCCGTAAGCCAGTCTGCTGCTACTTCTGATGCCGATTTATTCATGATCTGTTGCTCCTGCGTCTGTTGTTGTGCCAGCGTCTAGGGCCGGACACGGCACTAATGGGAGATCCGGTAGCGTTGACGGAGGCGGTATTGCAGCTCGGACAGCACACCATGCCGACCGGATGCGATCACCGAGACGCAATGCATCTGTGACGCTATATTCGCGGCCAGCCATTGCAGCAGTGATTAAATCTGCCCATTCGCCTTGTGCTTCGCGCAGGACAGCCCACGCAGCCCAAAACGCTTTCCAGTCGGCCACGATTCGATCTAGTCGCTCTTGCGCTTGCTGTGCACTCGTCGAGTCATTGATCGCAACGTTGCCTTGGTTTTCTTCCTCGTCGATGAGTGTTGGTAGCGCTCTGTTAACAGCACGAGCTACAGAATCGGCAGTTCTCGCTTGAATCTGCAATGCAGTGGCACCGCATGCACAAAGACCAGCGAAGAGACTATACAGATACAGTACAATGACTGTGCGTAGATTGTGTTTACTTCGTTGATGCATTTTTACTGTCCTTTCCTTGCTCGAATGGCAATTCTGGCTGAACGATAATTCGTGGATTTTCGGTCGTCCTGCTGTCCTGTTCTGTCGCCATAATGACAGCCTGCCACGGCCTGCCAGTGAAGACTGCTACGCCTGCGCGCCAAGCCTTCACGATGTCCGGGAACATTGACCGCGTGAATCGTGCAGCATTTGCAAGGCGCGGATAGTCGCGCTCGACAATGAGCCATTGCGAGGCAGGAATGCGACGCATTAGCCAGACTGCAATTGCCATCAATGCGGCAAGTTGTGGCGAGTGCGCGTAGATCCACGCGGCCGCTATTAATAGAGATTGAATCATTTTTGCCTGTGAACTGTGTGATTTATAGGATGGATTGATCGAATAATTTATGGAGTCGGATGTTTGCCGGTGAGCTCGCGTCCGCGAAGCTCTGCACGGAGTTCTCTCAGAGACGTGCTGACTTCTCCGAGCTGACCTTTGATTTCACCAATGGATTGCTGTAGCGTCGTAGAGTGTTTTTCGTCGGCTTTTTTCAGTGCTTCTACTTCTGCTTTTAGCTGATCTACGACAGCTTCTGTTTTTGCGACTCGGCTTGTGAGGGTCACGATTACTGTGATGATTGTGATTGCAGCAAGGATTCCCGTGATCATTGATGTTGAGATCGCGATGGATTCTGCGAAAAGGAAAATCATGCTAGTACAATCCCCATGTGCGATGTTGCTCGTTGATGATCGCGGCCATCTCAGCCCGGATTACATCGTCCTCGTGAATGCCGTCTGTGGTGTTCGCGATGCGCAGCTTGCGAGCATCGCTAGGATCGCCAAACGCAGCGTACATGTTATGTACGGTATCTGCCGCCGTTACTCCGCCCGCTAGAATCAAAGCGTTTAGTGCTTCCAATGCAGCTTGTCTTGCAGCGACATTTACGCCGACATCAACAATGCGTTGATAGCAAGGCAGTAGAGTGCAGACTCCAATCTTGACGCTGGGATTAGTGCTGCGCACCGAATTGAGATGCGTATTGATTTCGCCGAGAATCGTAGCGGCAGAAGCATCCTGGAAGATGCGATTAACACCACATAGATAGTTGACCCATCTAAGCGAAGACACTCCTTTAGGCGAAGTAAGATCCCATTTCGAGCGCTGTCCTACCGGAGTGTCTCCGGCGACAGCATTCATGATCACGCGACATTGCAGCGGATCAATTGATGGTCCGCGTAGGTGATATCCTAGCGATTGGTACCCACCAAATACGGCCGAGGTAGAATCACCGATACAAGCTCCTTCGCCCGCACGCTGCATTCGAAAATCATCCAGAAGAAACTGCTCAACGTTCTGGATGTCGTAAATCGATTGATCTTGCAGGTATAAATCGCATCCCCATCGCATGGTTGCGGCACCAGCACCAGAATCATTTCTGTTCGCGTAGAAAATCGGATTGGTCGCAACTCGTGTCGCACCAGGATCTGTGTTATACGGCGCTCCATACGCAGTTAATGGCCACTCAACACCGTTCACTCTGAATTTGTGACCCGCGTCCGTGCCGTCGCAATAATGCACAAAAATGCAGGGTTGTGAGTAGTACGGTGATGCGTAAGTCCATTTGCGAATGGATTGACCGCCACCTGCGGTTACACGCGAGATGAACAAAGGCAGCGCAGGATCGCCGTAAATCCAGCCGCCTGCACCAGTGCCGGCTGCGCTCGTAGACTGCTCCATTGTCCATGCGGTGGAGTTAACAGCAACAACAGCAATGAACGCGAATTTACCCTTAAGAGAGACGTTGCCTGTCGTACGCATTGAGCGTGCGCCGTCAAAATACAAACACGCTTTGCCGTTCCATGTCGTTGTGTCTAGTAGCGGACGCTGTCCCGCTGTACCTTCGCTGAGTGCCGATTTACCTGGAAGTTTATCAGGCAAACTGCTCATCCTGCCAGACGACAGGACGATCAATGGATCATCAGCACGATGGTATCCCTGTAGGACCCCAGCGGGGAGTTGATCGGGAGTCCAGATTGATCTGCTGCCATGCAGACCGCATCCGAACCCGAGTGACATTGGAGGCATTAGAAAAGCGCTACAATGTTTGTAGCGGTGGTGTTAGTCGTGACTTGCTTGCAGCAGATCGGGATGATTGATCCGCTAGGAGGGTTGTAAAACGGCAGAGTTGCACCGGTTACGGTGACGACTTCTACGAGTGTTCCTGCGCCTCCGGTGCCAACCCACAATGCGCATGCTTGTCGGTTGTCTGAGAAATTTGTGTTAGCAGGAGTAACGACAAAGCCGTCTTGTCCAGGATCGCTGAGCGACTGGCGTTGCTTCATTACCATGTTGTGACCTGTGTTTGTTAAGAGATGTAAAAAACGACCATTGTTATGGCGCTAGAACGAATCAAGAGCGGATATCTAATTGCGCCGTGAAGAATGCACGCAGAATTAGATATCGTGTCGATGCATTAGGGTTGTAGAGATAGAGATAGCCAGTACCTGGATCGCAGTACAAGCGCACTTCGTCCGTTCCGCCGATGACTGCGATGGTGAGCGCGTAGCTTCGGAATGCGCCAGCTCCGTTAACTGGCGGGTTTCCATTTGACACAGCGGCTCCCGTGCCAGCATTGCTGTAGGCTCCTGTGCCGGTATACCCGTCCCACTCTTCAACAGGACTATCATCGTACCCAGACAATGCCGTGACGTTTTGATTCAAATTGATATCACTGGCCTGCCCGACTCGAACGTTACTTGCGCTCAGTAATCGAGTGTATCCATGTACTAATCGATCGCGATAATCATTCGTGTTGTCGATCAGCTTGAGCTGGCCATTCGTAACGCTGCCCTGCCAGTACAAGCCCTCGCCGCCGAGGTTGATGCCTGTAGCAGTAGTGATGGCATAATCGTTGTTTGAATTGGCAGCCTGCATGCTTTGTGCACGATCCTGCATACCGTTTAAGGTCGCAGAAGGAACCTGCGTGAGGCTCGCAAAAGTGGTTAATCGCTTCATGAAAGCACATCTCTATCGGTTAGTGACTCAGCGTCATCGCATCTGAATCCGCGACGAGTCGCGAGGTTGTAATCTGTGTATGCAGGCTTCATTGAGTCAACCGCAGTCCGAATCGCCGCTCTTGTTGTTGCGTCTGCCCACACTGCACTGGATACGATGATCGCAAATAGGTGCGTGAATCTGATGTCTATCCCGTAGACATCCACGCTTGAGTTCTCGTAAATTTCTGCACCGACATCGAACTTACGTACGGTTTCTAGGATGTCTAGCGCACTAGATCCACGCCTTGAGCGCCATTTTGCTAGGACCGCAGCAACGCGACTTGAGAGCAATCCATACTTGTTAATAGGTAATCCAAGCATGGATTCCCACTCGTCAATCAGGTCACTGACCGTGTCAGGAAATGCTTGATCAATCGCTCGTGTAAGAGCTTCTCGCATTCCTGCCAGCATTGTCGCGATCGCGCGGAACCATTCAGTGATCGCGTAGCCGTCTTTGAGCCGGAATGCTGTACCGAATGCTCGTGCGAGTTCGCGCAGGTATTTGCCAGACGTGTCGGTTGCTGAGGTGAGTATCAGCGACGTGGATGCAGCGAAGTCTGGCACCGGATTCCATGCCACTGAGTCGCCAGCCGTCAATGCGCCGGACACAGTTGTGACTAAGATCGTTGCGTATCCGTAACCATCAACAGTAGCCTCTTGGACGCATGGAAACACCGTAAGTCCGTTCGATGTACCCCGCACATTGCGAAGAGAAATAACTGGATGGTTCGTTGGATCTAGCCCTGTGAGGCGCACGGTAGATACCGTGATGTCGCCAGGCAAAATCGTAGGTTTAGGCACTCAACACCCTGATGATAATTTCGCGCGGGACGATCAGCTGAATGTGGTTAGCAGTTAAAGTTACGTCTGCTGCAGGCGTGGTAAGCGTTGCGTTGATGACACCGCTAACGCCTGTTAGACCGCCTAATCCACGTATAGGCGCGAGAATGGAGAATCTGAATAGTGTGCTTGGCCCAATGGTTGTTTCGGCTGGCCAGCGCACTGTGCCAGTCGGCGTGCTTGGTCCGAGCTGATGAAACACGCCAAGGATCGCATCGCGAATCTGAGCAGAAACGCTGGATGCAGGACGAATAGTTGTTCCATTTGGAGGAGCAACATAAAGCGGCGTATCTGCTGCTAAAGTAATCGAAGACGATGTTGTAGACTCAACGCGAACGTATTGATACCAACCTCGAATCGAAGTGTTGCGTACGCCGATCCAATCGCCGCGAACGACGCCGAGAGTAATCGGGTTGGTGCTTAAATTGGCTAGTAGAGTTGTTGTGCATCCAGTGCCAACCGTAAACGTTGATGCATACCAAGAAGGAACACCGACACCGCTAAGCGTAACCGTAACATCTACATCTTGCAGAATGGATACCGGAATAATTGCTTTATAATCATTAGCATTCATTCCTGTAGGGCGAAGCTGAACCTGTTTGTCTGCCGTTACTGCATTTCCCGCAGTATCATTGCTGCCTTCGATATAGCCGTTAACACGTGCTGCATCTGCAAGAGCAAGCACTCGATCGGTAGATCCAGTGAATGCAGGACTAGGAGCCTTGCCTAAAATAGCAATCGTTACGGTGCCATAAAGAGGGTACGGATAAGGAGTATCGCCTGCGTTATCAAAGAAATTGCTGTAAATATACGCTTCGGCAATGTTGATGACTTGCTCCGCCCAGTCTTTGAAATCGGCTCTATTGCCTCCGCCTGGACGATCTTTCCTGCGTGCAAGCACTCGTCCTCTCCATGCAGTTTCGGTCTCCTCGTCGGCTCCTGCAATCGATCCATAGCCAGATGTGACAGTGGCTGTGCTGTTAAGATTGGTTGGCGTGGAATCCCAAGAGAAGATTGCCGACGTGCCTACGACGGCATCCACACCCGACGTATCTGCTTTAAAATAAACGTCCGCGTTGCCCGAACCGTCAAGTGTTACTCCGGTAACTGCTGCGCCATTTACGTCTACAGCAGTATAGGTCACATAGGTAGCGGATCGGAGCTTGCTTGATCCGAATGTAATTACCGCGCTCGGTGTACCTGTGAGTCGCATCAAGTAAACAACGGCGACAACAGCGGTAGAATTGACGTTGGTCGGCTTGCTAACCCACTGGAGAATTACGCCTGTTTTTAGCGTTCCTAGAGTGCCGAGTGTTGTACACTTCAAATGTACAATTGTGTTACCGGAGGCATTGAGCGTGCACGATGTAATCGACGTTCCTGCTGCATTTACAGGGCGGTATTTTTGTCCAGTCGAAGCCTGTAGAGATGCGTTTCCGAAGGTAATTACCGCATTGTTCGTGCCGCTGACTAGAACTTGAATAAGTGCCGCGCTTGCGGTCTTGCGTACAACTCCGTCGACGGTTGCGTGACGGAGAAGGAAGGAACCCGTTGCACGATCAGGTAAGATTTGATCAGGGAGCGTAATCCCGAACTTTTGCATTCCTTCTGCAATTAATGCGACTACATCGAATACACGATACGAGAATGAGTCACGTAGAACAGATACAACCTTGCCGATCGCATTGAAGCGGGCTTGCAGGTATCCGAGCGCTTTATCGCGGATCTCGGAACGGGATTCTGATTCGAATGGCATTTAGAATCTTCGCTTTGCGCTGACTTTTTGCTGGTCTTTTGGATCGACGAATTTCGTCTCGGAGAGGATGACGTTGTCGCGAACGTCGGTCGTGATCGTCAGTTGAGTAATCGTTTTGGACCGAAGATACGGTGCTATTTGTGACCGAATCGACGATTCGAGGTCAGCCCCTGCATTGACTCTGGATTTGTCTGGCCAACGAACTCCACGAGTCGAATCCGGCGCATACGAGTATGCATCGGTCGTCAAGAGGATTTTGACTGCTTCTGCGGTTGGATGACCCGCTTTGAAATCGCCGGTTTCTGGATCAATTTCCAGGTCTCCATCGGTATTGATAGCCGGAGTGTATTCGTAAAATTCAGGCATCTTGTTGCGATCTAGGCGTTGATTGCCCATACTCCTCAGTTATGCGCGTGACGAGCTTGCTTATAAGTGCTTCTGCGGCTTTGGTTGTTGGATGCTCTGGAGTTCGCGGAATAGATCAGGATTCTGTTGTTAATGACGCTCCTGATGAGTCTTCGGAGGTCACAGAAGGTCGAGATGTTGTGCCGGCAGAGGATGTTCTGAGCCCAGACATTTCCGACGCTATTCAGGATGGGTCGCAAGACACCGCCGCCGAAGTCGTAAGTGACTCTTGTATGGCTGGTCCGGACTATTGCGATGGAGTGGATAATGACTGCGACGGATCTACAGATGAAGATCCGACACCATGCATGAATCCAGACACTTCGGTTCGACCAGGAACACCGTGCGCTAGCGGCGTTGTCCAATGCGTGAATGGTCAATCAATTACCTGTATAAGTCCATTGCCGCAAATGGAGGCGTGCGATGGGATTGACAACGACTGCAACGGAATCGTGGACAACGATGTAAGTGTCTCAAGTTGTGGTAACGGACTCTGTTCGGCCTCTGGATCGTGCGTGAACGGTCAGCCGCAATGTACGCCACAAATGGATCGCGCAATTCCGGAAGTCTGCAGCAATCGGACTGACGACGATTGCGATGGAATCGTGGACGAGCAGCCATGCTCAAATTAGCATTAGCGTGCCTAACGCTCACAACTTGCGAAGAAATAATAACACCGCTTCCGCCCAAAAACCATACAGTGACATTCTCTGTAAATGTATCAAAACCATGCAGATTCTCGGTTCTGGCTCTTGCTAACGGACTTGGTGGAGGAGCAGATTCGGAAGCGAATTGGACACGAACAGACAGCGCGACCGAAAACGCAATGGGCTCGATTAGCGCGAGTATCGATGCTAGTTTCGATTCTTCTTGCTACGAAGGATTAGTTGCTCAATGCAAAATTGCTGTTGACGGAGTAGTTCGAAAGCAGGAAAATGCTGCGATTCACATGGACGGAAGGTGGGGCACTATCCGTCGATTCAGGTGTACCGCGTACTACGATTCCGCGAATTAAGCCTTCACGCGAGCAGCGCCCTCATTCATCGTGTCGGTTTCAGTGCTGATCGTGATCGTTCCTGTTACTGGAGTGGCTCCAGCATTCAACGCAAAAGTAGCAGTATGCGAATGTCCTGTTGTTCTGTCGCCTACGCGAGATACCTTAGCAGAACCTCCATCGAGTATGATATTCTTGCCACTCGCTGGTGTTAGCTCGATTGATCCGTCCGCTCTCAATCGAACCACTGCCCCGGCTCGATTCTGAAGCCTAATTTCACCCTCTTCGAGCGAACTAATATCGACCGCTGTCTTGTCGATTAAAGGCAGCGAAACCATGCTTTCTTTGTAGTAGACGCATGGTGCTTCGACGTTCTGTCCAGACTCAGGACGCGAGTAAATTCCGTACTGCTGAAGCACTTCGATCTTTGGATGCTGCTCGCAATTGTCCGTATCTCCAGAGTTGCCGAATCCCTGTAAATCTACGGTCATTACATGCACCGAACCAGAGGACTCGATTGCAGTAGATATCGCCGTATACATCTCTAACTCGGTCACGATATCTCCTCTGGAATCACTTTAATTGCTCCCAACGGAGCCATGGTAAGAGTAGTCATCGGACTGCCTTTGCGCGAGCCTCTGAAGTGCACTCTATGGATTAAATATTGGCCGCTGACTAAATGCACTTCGTCTCGCACGTCCGCAATAGAATTAACCGCATGAATCAGATCATTTTGCGAATGCCCGATG
>ERZ650311.541-NODE-541-length-22869-cov-5.267643_pt1 | contig 22869 bp, 43 predicted proteins | sample MGYA00376247_ERZ650311 | MGnify/ENA primary metagenome ERZ650311 (study PRJEB26733, sample SAMN07839324) | wastewater metagenome | biome: small river; feature: stream; material: water | place: USA: North Carolina | collected 2016-07-28 ...
TTTGCATCTACTCGATCGTTTGCTGCAGCTAGGTCACTTTCCAAGGTGCTTACCTGCATACTAAGCGAGTATTCCCTTAGAGAGAATCCTTGCTTTGGCACTAGGATGTTCAGCGGATCGGCAAGTTTTGCCTCTACAGCTGCATCAATGCTAGTGCTAGTGCTATCTCCAGGACCCGCCGCATTTGCTTTAGGCGGTTCTGGATAAATACCGCTGGACGCCGTTAGCAATATAACTAGTCCAATGGCATAGTGGATAAGACTTTTGTGCCTTTTATGTCCACTGTGGGTTTCAGTTGTACTTTGTTTCATTTGGCGGCCTACCTTTCCTTGTTGAGAGTAATGTCTCAGCCGTTTAGTGATTCAATGACAATAGCCTGCTCCCTACAGACGTGTCAAATCGACAGTTATTTCCTTATCTTTCTACTTGGGGGCCTAGAGAATGACCCGTTTATACATGGCTCGGTACGTAACGCCTGCAGCCTCGGCGAGCTCTCGGATTGAGACATTCTTAGAGTAGAGGTCTTTGCAGATCCTCGTTAGGCGATCATTGGCTACCGCTGGGGCAGACGTTGAAGCCATTCTCGATCGGAATGTGCGTGCAAGGGGTGCCAGAGTCTTAATATCCTCAAGAGTTCCATCAGGAATCCGTTGGGTATTACGTTTAGTCTGGTAAACGCCTTCTTCTGTTAGCTGTTTAGGCAATGGAATAGGGGCGTCTATTACTTCTATACCGCTCTTCTCTTGAGAGGATGCCTTCAAAACCCAGCTGCGGATCGTAGTTCGTGGACGTTTTGGCGAGAGTGCTTCACCTATACACTGCAAGGACCAGCCTGCGATGTAAAGGGCATTCACTCGCACAATAAGAGCGTCCGCGGTAAGCGAATTGAGAAACTCAACCTCTAGGGGTGGAAGCTTCTGCCCACGTGCTGCTTTTCGAGACATTTTTCTATTGTAGGGCATTTTGTAGGGGCGTTTATTGGATTGGGCCGAAATTTTTTTAAAAAATTTTTTGGAAATTTTTTGTCCGCTAAAAATAAGGGGGGTAGGGGCGTTTTTTATTTGAAGGGGGTGTGTACGGAAGCGGCATATTTAGTACCTTAACGTCAACTGCTTTTGGCGGGTGAGAACGCTGCGGTACTTTTTCGCCCTCGCTCGATTTGTTTCCTAAAATCGTCGGGGTCTCGACCCTCCAGAAATCTTCTCGAACTTTTCACCAGCAAACTCGAAGTCATCTATGCCCTTGCCTCTGGCTGACCTCTAGGGGGTCTAGGGGGTGGGTCTGGTCTATTAGGCTCTATGAGCCTCTGGGGCTGTCTAAGTCATCTACTCTCTGCCTCTCTAGTCATTCTTCCGACCTCCTAGCCTAGTGAGGCTGTCTAGGGCTTGCCTAGCCTAGGGGTGGACACCTCCTAGGGGCTGTGTAGCCTCCTAGAGGCTTTACTAGGTGTCGAATAGGTAGAAACCTCTCTTAGAGGCTCTGAAGCCTCCTAGAGGCTGTCAAGGACTATTTAGAGGGTCATAGCCATCTAGATAGAGAAAAACCCCCTAGCCTGAGGCTAGAGGGTCTTTGAGGTGGCTCTGGTTAGCCCCAGAACACTGGGACACCTAGTGCCTTAGCCTCACGCCCGATACGGACTAACGCCACGAAGCGAGAGGCATCTAGCCCCTCGGCAAGCCCAGCGTAGCAACGCTGAACGAACTCCTCGGCAGGACACTCGCCCACGCAAGCCTCCTCGAAGGTGCTATCGGCAAGGAAGCCCATAGCCGATAGGACTCGACCAGCGTTGCTGTTCGAGTAGTTAGCCTCGAGGGTTGCGACCTCGGCATTTGCGTAGAAAGAAACTGACATTTGGAACTCCTATCCCCCAGCCCCCTTGGCTGGTGAAACCAGCATACGGCAAACCAAAATCAAAAGTCAAATCGAGAGGCAAGTAGGGGAAACTTTTCACGAAAGATTAGACAAAAAATAAATACGCTCGAAGCCTCCAAAATCGAACTACGGCAAAAGAAAAACCCCCTAGCCTTTCGACTAGAGGGGTTGCCCTTTCCTTTGCTATCGCATTTGGTTGCCATTCTCGATTACGGCATTTGCGAAATCGTGAACTATCTTGGCTCGTAGGCTCTTATCGGCTTTGTCTTTCGACAACTCTGATACGACCCACGCAACTGCTACGGCAAGCAACAAACGCTTTTTGTGCTTTCTCGCATTTGCCTCCTCGGCTCGCTCGACCTCGTGCGGATACAAATACTCGCCACGCTTTACTCGTGCCATTAGAACCCTCCCTGCTCAATCTCAATGCTCTTGGCTGTGCCTACGGCAAGGCGGTGTGCGTGTAGCAACTTGCTCGCTTGCTCGCCAGCCTTTAGTTGCTCACGAACTTCATAGAACTTGACTACGGCAAGCCCTCCGCCAAACGCTAGGACATTAGCCCCAACCATAAACCCAACTACTGAAACAATGCTGTCAAACATCGGTGTTCCTCCCTATCTAGTTATCAACTTCTGTTGATACATAAATCCTACCAGCCTCCGCAAATAAATCAAATCATTACGGCAATCGTGTCGCCCGCCCGCCAAACTCTGAACAAAAAATAAATACACTCGCCCCGCCAAAAAATCGCCCCTCGGCAGAAAGCAAAAAACCCCAACCCTTTCGGGCTGGGGCTTTCGCCTTGTGGCTCTACTTGTAGAGGCTCACAATCTGGAAATACTTGGTGAACTCTGGGTCAAAGCAAGCCTCGTATGCCTCTGGGAAATCGGTAGCCAACTTCTCGGTGTCTACGCCCTTGCGAACTCGTAGGTCAATGCGAGCGAACTCAATGTTGTTGTGGGTCAAGGTGTCGAACTCGGTGGTCTTGGTGTCCTTGTCCACGCCGAAAACCTTCTCAATCTCGGTGGTCAAGGTTGCCTTCAACTTCTCAAGGCGAGCAATCTCGGCACGAACTTCGACCAACTGCTTTACCTGCTCAACGACAACCTTGGTTGCCTTGGTTGCCTTGGTGGTGGTCTGGCTCTTTACTGCTACTGACATTTCTAACTTCTTTCTATTTTGTTCCCCAGCCCCTTGCTGGTAATACCAGCCTAAGTGAGTTTGTGCCTAATGTCAAGTCCATTTACGAAAAAAGTTTTTGGCGTGTCGGAAACTGAACAAAAAATAAATACACCCGAACCCAAAAAAATCACTTTGATAAAACGGCAAAAGAAAAAGCAACCCTTTCGGGTTGCTCTCTCCTGCGTGTGTATGGTTAGTCGTTGTCCAACTCAAACAACTTCTGTGCGTGTGCGACCAAATCCTTTAGGTCTGCCAAATCGACTTCACTCAAGCCGAGCGTGTAGCCCTCTGGGTCTGTGCCACCTGTGATGACTACATCTCCGAATACTGGTTGCTGTCCGCCAATCGAAGAATAAAAAGCGGTAGCCAATGGGTTGATGACCAACTCGTTGCGTAGTAGGTATTCCTCATTCACCCACATAGTCAAATCGTTGTTTAGGTCAATCGCCTCAATCCAACCATCTACGGCTTTCTGTAAATCTCCGAGGCTGGTTGTAGTTTCCTCAACGGCGAAATCCGCCTTGATAATTAGTGCTGTCTGATTAGACATCTTGTTCCCCTTTCTAGGTATCTCCAGTTTACTAAACCCCTATGACATTTTGCTAATGGTTCGTCAAAAGTTGCTCATACCTGGTTCGTGCGAGAACAAAAAATAAATACACTTGAACTCCGCGTATTTCACCGCGACTTCGTGGCAAGCGAAAACCCCCACTAGGCGAACCTAGTGAGGGCTTTCTTTTTAGGGGGGGGGGGTGTTAGGGGGAACTAACTCTTTTTCTTCTTCTCCAAGAAATCTCTGAACTCTGCCCAGTCATCTGCTAACTCGCTTCGTAAAGTCCTACGGCGACTTTTCGGATAACGACTTTGCTCTGCCAAGAAAAGTATGTGTTCGGCTTCGACAAAACTAATACCGCAAATAGCGACTGCCCCAATCTCAAGCAAGACATCTAGGGTTGTGTCAATACCAGCGACCCAAAACATTACAGAACAAAACGCTGACCCAAGTGATACTCCTCGCAACATTGTGGCTAGGTGTTCGGCGTGGTTCATTCTGTTTCGATACTTCCAGCGTTGTTGCTGTCCACGCTCTTTGCGTTGCTGATAGGTGAGTGGCATCTCTCTAGCCCAACCGCTCTCTGTGTCTGGCAATCTGTTGCTCTATTCTGGCTTTCTTCTTCTCCAGTCTGGCAATAGTTTCTAGAACTCCAGCCTCGTATACTCCAGCATACTTAGAATCGAACACTTCACCTGTGGCGGCTCGGCGAGCGCCTGCTCTTATGGTGTGACACTCTCGGCAATACCTCTGCCCTTTGGGGGTGGTGTGATACAACCCAACTCCGCTATGCCCATTACGACACTTCTCGACTTCGCTCATAGTCCAAACACCTCTCGCAACTTCTCGTCTAGGCGTGCGAGGTTTCGCTCGGCACGCTCACTTGACCCAACCAGATACATACCTGCGAGGGTCTTGATAGTTTCATTCTTGTAGCACTCCGTAGAGATAGCCGCAAGTGTGAACTGCGAATACTCGCTCTCGCCACCAGCCAACTTCATTGTCCGCTCGTAGGCGAACTCCGCATAGGTGTCCTTGCGAGTGCCTGTCTTTAGTGAGGTTGTCATTTGTTGTTCCCCTTTCCTTACTTCAAACTTAGCACTACCCTCTGACATTCGCAAGCAGGCAAACGGCGTGCGTGTCGAGGCAGAACAAAAAATAAATACACTCGGAAATCAAAAAAACCAAGACGCACAGACAAAATAAAACGGCAAGCGAAAACCCCCCTAGGGATTACTCAACCTAGAGGGGCTTTCTTTTTTGTTGTGGGGGAACAACCCTATTTGGCGTGGCGACCCTTACGCTTCCTTGCGTATTCGCCTCGCTTGTAGCGTGGCTTTGGTCGGCGCTGACTAGACAACTGTCCAATCACCAATCCTAAAATAAACCAGCCAGCCGAGAGTAGAACAACTCCAAGAACTATGCCAACCAGCAACTCTGTCTTGTCCATTACTCCTCCTCTCCTGCCAACTTGTCAAGCAACTTGCTGAACTGCGGGGCGAATGTGAACGCTACGGCTAGAACCCAGCCAATGAGCAATCCATTCTGGAAAGTTTCGCCAATGGTCTGGCTAGGCTCTCCACCAATAACTAGCAACATAAAGTAGACGGCTACCCAAGCGGAAGCCACTACTGGAACTGCGATAACTCCTGCTACCGCTCTGCGAATGTAAAACTTCATTTTGTTATTCCTCCCTTTGTGTGGGGCTTTGTTGCCTCACATAAGAACTCTAACATACAACTCTGACATTTCGCAACACATTCGGCGAGCGCGTGTCGAACCTAGACAAAAAATAAATACACATACGCGCAAGAAAAATACGCGGCTTATCCGCGCAAAAGAAAAGACGGCAGCGAACTCGCTACCGCCTAGTCTCTGAACTTAGGGCTTAGTAATCCTCGTCCTCGTCCTCGTCCTCGTCCTCGTCCTCGTAGTCATTACAGACTCCAGCGCAACCAGTCTCTCCGCAGTCGTCGCACTCGTCCTCGTCGAACTGACCAATGAGCGAAGTGAATCCCAAGTTTGGGTCGTCGTGATTAGTCTCAACGGCGCTTACGAAACGAAGTCCGCACGACTGCTCGAACCAACCTTTGATAGTTTCCAGCATTTCGATCGACGACATTTCATCTTTGGTGATTAGTGGGTCGTATTCCAACTCACGCATTTCCTGAACTTGCTCGTCGTCCATAAGAACATAAATCTTGTGGCAAGTGTCCCAAGCAATCGCTTTAGCGTCCTCTAGGTATTCCTCTACCTTGTCGAAGTTAGCCATTTGTTCCCTTTCCCTTGTGTCTTGTTTAGACACTATTAGTCTACTCGGCGCACCTAATAAATCAAATCTTGTTGTCTCACGTTGCTCGAGCTCGAACAAAAAATAAATACATACGGGCGCACGGGAAACTCGAACGAAACAAAAAAACACCCGCCATTTCTGACGGGTGCTTTCCTAATCTTTAGTATGAATGTGAATACCTAATGTTCAACATACGAACTAGACGGCGCTTTGTAGGTGACGGCGAATAGTAAGCAAGAAACCTTTCGACGGCAGTCTGGGGCAGTGAACGCAGGATTCTTCCAACCAGCGTGCTAGTCGTCTGACTAATGTAGCCATCGGCAAGCGAGATAATCTCGTGAGTGTGAATGTTGTATTCAAGGATTACTGTTCGCCAGTGAACTACTGAATAGACTCCAGCGTCGCTCATCTCCGCAACAATAGTGCCATTGTAGTTTACGAACGGCTGAAACTTCTGAATGTGAGAGTTTATCTCGTAGTTTGCGATTCGTGCCATTTGTGTTCCCCTTTCCTTAGGTATTTCAAGTATAGCAACTACCACCAACTTCTCGCAACTTTTCACGAAACATTTGACGCAGCGGCGGGCAGCTCAGACAAAAAATAAATACACCCGCAGCGGGCAAAACTTTTTACGAACGGCAAAAGAAAAACCCCCGACTCTCATCGGGGGCTTTCGTTATTCGGCTACTTGAACTGAATAATCTTGTGTTCATTGAACTCGCAGTTGCGAACTTCGACTTCGTGTGCCTCTCCATTTGACTCGCACTCATTGTCGGCGCACTCCGAACACAAATACACAATCGTTGCTGTGTTGTTGAACTCAACCAAATCGAACTCAACCGAAAGAACTTCCGAAACTTCCACTTCGTCTAGTCCTGCCTCAACCCAGTCAAGGTTTTCACTAATCCACTTGGTAAAGACTTCCTGTGCCGAACCCTTATCGTGTCCAGCAAACAAAACGCCTCGTGCCTCGCTTGTAGTGAATACAACTCGACTAATGCTGTCTAACCACATCTCTTGTTCCCTTTCCCTAATAAACCTTTTGGCTTATGTAATAACTCTACTAATACCCTCTGACATTTTTATCGCTGAACTCCGCGAGCGCGAAGACATCGAACAAAAAATAAATACACCATCGCCCCTCGAAACTCCCGCGTAAAGAAAAAACGCCCGCCAGTTACGGCGAGCGCTTTCTCTTTTAGGGGAGGGGGGAAACGAAATCTATTGACTTGCTAACGGCGTGTTGTTCAAAATCTCTAAGGCTTGGTAATACAAATCCATCTCATCTGTGTCTTCTTCCCAGCGATTAGTTTCTGTATTCCAAATCTGCTCACTCTTGGCGAACCTTGCTGTGAAAGTGTCGTCATCTATGAACGGCACTTTCTCATCTAAATCAACTATGATTACAAAGTGGACTTGCTTAGACATTTTACTACTTTCTGCCCTTACCAAAATTAGGATTATTGAACCGCTTAGTAGCGAGCCACTCATCTACTTCGTATGTTCGTCTAAGTGTCTGTCCGCCTTTGAATCCAACTAGCGATAAGTTCAAGTCTGCTGGCTTAGGGAAGTCTGAGTTCCTAGTTCTCCACTGAGAAATTGTATGAGTAGTCACTCCATACCTTTTCGCTAAATCTTCGATAGTCGAATGAGTTCGGTAAAACTCTAATAGTTCTTCAAGTTCTTGAATCTTCTTCTGACGAATCGTTAGGTTGCTCACTTGCCAAACACCGCCAACTGCTTACTGAACCAATCTTCGAAATCAGACTGGCACTCATCGCACATTGGGTGAACGGCAAGTTCGTAGTCAATCTCAATCTCAACTTCGCACTTATAGCAAGTTGTCTTTGTCTTTGACTTAGGCATTGACTTCCTCCCTTGCGAGCCAATCTTCCAACGCCTCCATAGTTCCGCAAGGCGAGCAAATCTCTGTAAGGTTATCTCGGCGTGAAATCGCACCAGCATACGCACCAGGGGTCTTGTTGTTCGGAATGTAGCCCGCACACTTCGGGCATCGCTTCAACTCACTCATACTGCCCACGCTCCGAAATCTAGGTCACTTGCTTCTCGGCGTGAGTCTGCCCACGCCATCTCGCCATAGAAATACTTCTTCTTACCAGTCGCACGATTAGTCATACGCCAGTAGTCCTCTGGAAACTCGGCAGTTCCTACTGCCAACTCCACTAGGTCGCTGTCGTAGACAACTTCCCATTCCTTTACTGCTGAAACGCTTGGCTTTGCCATTGTCGTTCCCCTTTCTCTTGATACTTCAATCTTACCCTATGCCTCCGACAAATCAAACTTTGAACGGCGTTCGTGAAAAGTTCCGCCGCGAGCGCGACAAAAAATAAATACATTCGGCGAGCGCAAAAATCCCGCAGACTTTCGGGCAAGAAAAAACCCCTCGAATCGAAATCGCAGTTTCAGATTATTCGAGGGGTAAGTTTTTAGTTTTCTTTATCGGCGCTCTCACCGAAAGGGCAAGGGCAGTTCCTCACCTTACATTTGTAATCGTTCACGCCCAACACGCACCGCACTTTGGCATTGTGAACCCAACCCCAGTTAGTCGGCTACTCTCATAGCGTGTATGGGTATCCTCACTAACCCAAGTCGGGTCGCCACACGAACGGCATTGGTATTCATAGCGTTTCTCTCCAGCACGCAACGGCATAACTTCACGCATAGCCAAGTCAAACAACTCGGCGTATGTTGCCTCTGGATACGCTCTCGCTAGACGGCTCATTAGTCCCAGTCCATCTGGCTATCACGCCAAGCGTCATACGCCTCATCTGGGTCTGGCTCGTTGCTAACCTCTCGCTCAAACTCTTTACCGCAGTCTGGGCAAGTTCCACTAGCCGAAGTCTGCCAATCATCAGTCGTGAAAAGCACATCTACTTCTTTGTCGCACTCATCACAAAACTCGGTGTCCTCAAACTCCTCGGCGTAGATACCAGACCCACGCATTGAGCCACCATCTCCATAAGCACCTAATGACATTTGTTGTCCCCTTTCCTTTAGGTAGTTCCACTTTACGACAACCATACGACATTTACAACTCGGCGCAACCCGCGTGTCCGCGAACGCAACAAAAAATAAATACAGGTCGAACAAAAAAAATAAAACGGCGAGCGCGAGCAAAAGAAAAACCCAGTCCGAAGACTGGGCTTTCCTTGACGCTACGACTGGGGGAGGTCTAGCGCCTTTGGCACTCTCTACTGGGGGAAGTGGAGTGCCAAGCCTGCGTTACGGCGAACCTTGACAGTTTCCGCAACATCGAAGTAAGCAAATCCATACAACGATGAAACGCTGTAGTCTGCTGAAAAGGTTGCTGGGTCATTAGTCCAGCGAGTTACGAACTCAACAATCTCGGCGTCTGCCTTGACATCGGCAAGCGACATCTCGAGCACATCGGCGCAAGCAACGAATACTGCCTCGACTGCTAGTGCGAGTGCCTTGCTCTGGTGGTCTAACATTTGTTCCCTCATTTCCCTAGCCCCTTGCTAGTAGTTCTACTGTAGCACGATACGCAGACAAATCAAACTTTTGACGGCGCGTGGCACGGAGGCTCGACAAAAAATAAATACACGCAGCGGCGGCAAAAACTTTTGATGACAAAAAAGAAAACCCGCAGCAAATGCTACGGGTCTTCGTGAAAAGTTATCGGCGCTTATTCTTCGTATTCGTCATCGCACCAAGCGTCTAGGTGGTGGTTGATGATAATCTCCCTCGCAGGCGCTGTGGTCATTCCTCGATAAGTCACGCCCTCTGGAAGTTCTATCTCTTTGTCAAGGTCATCTTCCCAAAATGCGTCAATCGCTTCTATACACGGCGTCACCATTGAGGTCGGCACTGGTGGATAGTGGTTGCTAGTCAAGTGCCACGAAATCTGTTGCTCCATAGAAAGTTCACTAGCGGCAAACTCTCTAGCCTGTAGTGCGCCCATTACTCTTCCTCGCTCTCTTCTACTCCCCAATACTCATTGGTGAGGTCTTCCGAAATGTCTTCGGCATCTAAAAACTCTGCGAAAGTCCATTCGTGCGAGCCGAAAATAACTCTCTGCTCTGGAAAGTCAATCACGGCGTGGAAGTAACTTTCTTCGAACATTAGGTCTTTGTCATTGCCAGCGGCAAGTCCAAAACCTGTCTCACTGGCCCATTGGTCGCCAATAATCTGGCTAACAAAAATGCGAGCGGCGTAACTATTGTCGCCCCAGCGTGGCTGTGCCTTAGCAAGTGCCGCCTGTGTATCGGCAAACTTACTGTCACCGCCCCAGTGGCTGTAAAGGTGAACGGCGTTTCCGCTTTTGTCCTCTTTGATAATCCATTCAGTTCGTGAACCCATTTTGAGTTCCCCCTTTCTTTGTATTCCAATACTACCCCTTTGCTGAAGTTCTCGCAACTTTTTACGGCGCGTCAAATCTCACAGCCCGCGAGCTGGACAAAAAATAAATACACGCTTCCGCGAGAAAATCCGCGAGCGCGAAAAAGAAAAACCCCCGCGTTTCGGCGGGGGTCTGTCTTTGCTCTCGGCGTTAGTCCAACTTGCTCAACTCACGCACTAGGCACGCAAGCAAGGCTTGTGCCTCTGCTTTGGTAAAGTGGTGCGAGATGTAATCAACGCTGGTGGTGAATGGCTCGGCGTATCCAACTCGGGCGTAAGTGTGTCCCGAAATCGAAATCCAAACCTGCTGGTCTTCGTCGGCGCTCACATTCACGCTGACGCTGTTCGAGATGTAAGCGTCGCTGGTGTCGTCATTCTTGACTTCTACCTTTGCTCGGCTGTGGTCGCCCAGTTCAGTCGAAAGTTCGATACTGACCTTCTCGGCGTTCTTGATGGTGTCCATCGTGTTCCCCTTGTTTCTGGTAAGCCTTGTTGCTTACATAAATACTCTATCGGCAACCCCTGACATTTTCCAAATCTCTCGTCAAAAGTTTCGGCGAGTCGAACAAAAAATAAATACAACCTCGGCAAACGAAAAACCCGCTGGCTTTCACCAACGGGCTTTCGCTTTGCTCTAACGCAAATCGGCGTATTGTTTCTGCCAATCTGTGTTTCGGATAGGGGTGAACAAACTTTCGGCTGTATCTGGTATCGCCTCGCTTGCCATAAGCAATCCAGTTTCGATAACCAAGTCGTGAGGGGCTACACCCAATCCGTTAGCAATCCCCTCAATCACAGCACTAGACGCTTGCTTGTGTCCCCGTTCGACTTCGGACAGGTATCCAAGGGCTAGGAATGACTTGCTCGCCAGTTGGCGTAGGGTCTTACCATTGGCAAGCCGTTTGGTGCGAATAACCTCGCCGAGTGCGGTGTGGAAGTCCATTTCTACTCCTCGCCGTCTGCTAGGTGTCCTAGGCAGTTGCCGTCGCAATCTGGGTGGTGGCTCATTTCTGACCAGCCCTTGCTCTGTTCCTGCCAGCCGTTCTCGGCGATAATCCGCTCTACAACCTCGCCACATTCCATAGCGGTAAGCCGAATGTTGGTGAGTAGGTCGGTAATGCTCTCAACCGATTCTGGGTCAGCCCCGTCATACTTTGCTCGTTCGACAAACTGAACGGCAAGGCTTTCGGTAGCCTTTAGTGCCTTATACATTGTTGGGTCGGCGTAGCCCTCTTTGACATAACCCTCAATAAGCACGCCGATAATCGTCAGGCTTAGTCCTGCGATGTTTTCTAGTTCTAGTGGTTCGTTCATTTGTAATCCCCTTTCCGAGTGGATACTCCAACTCTAATACCAATCGCAACTAATCGCAACTATCGGCGAACCCGCGTTTCACATTGGAACAAAAAATAAATACACTCCCCGAACAAAAAAAGAACGGGGCTTTCGCCCCGCCCTCTTTTGGCGACCAGTCTTACTTCTTGCGAGATACCGCACGAATAGGGAACTGGGTCTTGCTCACAAGGCACGCCTCATAAGCCTCTGGGTAGTTGGTCTTGAGCAACTCCAAGTCCACGACCTGCTTGGTCTGGGCAACGATAACGGCAACCTCAACGCCATTGTGGGTCAAGGTCTGGGCTTGCTCGCCAACCTCGGCGAAGATGTCCTTACGCAACTCGGCGATACGCTTGTCCGCCTCGTTGTAGGTCGCACGAACCTCTTTGAGTTCGTCCAACATAGCAACGAACTTGCGTGAAACTTTGACAACCAGTTTTTCCTGCTGGGCTGTCTGGGTCTTGGTGGCTGTCGCCATTTCTAACCCCCCTCTGGGACTACTTCTGTTTCGTCCCTGCTTGGTAGTTCCAAGCCTAACCTAGTTGTCAGACAAAAGTCAAATCAGTTCGCAGGGTGTGTCGCAGGGTTGGACAAAAAATAAATACACCCCTGGGTCGAAAAAATAGTCCCAAGTTTGGACTGGGTGTTTTGGTTCGTCAAAAGTTCCCGACACCTTTCGCTCGTATCGACCTAGCAACTTTTCACGAGCCATTAGTTAGCACTCGACCGCCTAGAGTGCTAATCCGTTTCGGGTAAAGCGAAACCCCTACCAAGACTGGGGGAAAGCACTTGGTAGGGGCTTCTAGTGTCCTATTGGTTGAGAGAGCGATACAAGGGGGGGGGGTTGCTCAATCCCAAGCCGTTAGGCACTCCGTTCGGGCTAGGTCAGCGAGCCGACCTTACCCAAAGCCTCGCTTGCCGTCTTGCCGACCATTGTGGCAATCTGGCTAGTTTCCAAGCCGTCAAGGTGAACACCCCAACCTGCTCGGCTAATCAAGTGGCGAGCCGTTTGTCCGTAGCACTCTTTCGGTGTAATCCAGAGAACCGCCACGCCGTTCTGTCGGCAAGCGGTCAAGGCTTGGACTGCTCGCTCTTGCTGGGCTGGCGTGTATTGTCCGTCCGATACGATTACGAGCATACGCACGCCGTCCCCGAAAGTCAGACCGAGTTCGCCGTCAATCGCGTCAAACGCCTCGCCAAACTTTTCCGTTCCGTCTGGCGCGGTGTAAATCACAACCTCGTCCATACGCTGTCCGACACGCAAAGTCGGGAACACGCCAGAGCCGTAATAGACCATAGCGGTCTTGGCTTGGATTCGGCGACCTGCCTCGCTCATTACCCACGCCGTAGTTCCCATAGCGTCCATAGCCGAACCCATAGAACCGCTAATGTCCACCATTACTGCGAGTTTCAGAGTTGGGTCGTCTGTGTGCTTACGAACCTTTGACTTCCACGCTGGCAGTTCGCCACGAAGTCCCATAGATTCCATAGCCTTATTCTGGACTGCGTTGCGAGCAATCAGTTTGCCCTGTGGCATTTGGGTCTTGCGAATGTGAACCGAACGCTCACGATACTTTGCCTTTTCCAAAGCCTTAGCAATCGAAACGGCACTTGCGCGTTCTGCGCCAGTTGGCTTTCGGCGTTCGCTTATGCGACTGTTAGAGCCAGAGCCAGATTCGTTGTTGTGCTTGTCAAAAATCTTTCGGGCTTGCTCGCGCTTGGCATTGTTGTTCTTTGCCTCGTCTGCGCGTGCCTTAGATTCCTCGTCCCACTTTTCCTTTTTGGCTTGGTCTGCGAGCGCGTCCTCGGCGTTCATCTGGGCATTGACAGACGATTCGCTAAGTTTGTCCAACATCTTTTGGACTGCCTCGCTAAGTTCGTTGCCCTCGCCAGATTCGTTGCCCTCGCCCTCGTCCTCGCCAGATTCACTTGGCTCGGCGAATGGTGAGTTGCCCTGCTGTGGCTCGCCCTCTGGGTCTGCCTCACGCAAAAGTTCTACCCACTTCTTAGATAGAGCAATCGCCTCGCCTACCTGTGGAACGCCTAACTTCTGGAACGCTACCCAGACCTTGCGAAGTTCCTCGTAAAGTTCCTTGCCAAGAACGCCAACTACTGCGCTGTAAATCTCGGCTACATCTACCAACTCAAGGATTCCTGCGTCATAGCGAGCCATTGACAATCCTGCGAGTTGTGCGACCTGCCAAGTTTCGCCACCGAGTTTCGCAAGCGATTCGGCATTGACTTCCTCAAGTGCCATTTCCAAAGCCGAAGTGCGTAGGAATAGGCGATTCTGTGGTCGCTCAATAACGCCCTTTGCCTCAATACGAGATTCCTCAAGCAACATAAACGCACGCTGTTCTGTGTTGTCCAACTCACCTGCTAGGAAGTTGGTATCCCAGTTTGTGTGGCGAGCGTGAAGTGCCTCGTGAAATACGATTCCCGAAACCATTGGAAACTCCATTTGGGTATCCTTGTCGCGGAAGTCGCCAACGAAAGACGCTGGTGTTGCTGTGCCAAACGCCTTTTTGACATTGACCTCAATCTCGCTAATGTCTGCGTAGTAAGCCGCGACTGCGTGTCCCTCGGCAGTATCCTCGCCACCATAAACAACTAGGTCGCTACGGAACGACCAGTCATTGACAACGCGACCAATCTGCGAACAGACGCGCAACCACTCTGGGTCAGTTGTCGAAGTTCGACTTGCTAGGCGAGAACCGCCCTTTACCTTGTAGTGTGCCATTTGCTTTCCCTTTCATCTGGCTTATGTGTCTAGTATGCCCTAGTTGGGGGAAAGTGTCAAGTCCATTTACAAAAAACTTTTTGACACTTTCCCCTCTAGTTTTAGTGGGACACGAACCACTAAATCTTTGCTGGCAAAATCGCCTCGCCAAAGACGCGAGTGAAAACATCACTAGCGACTGGTCTGTCAATCTCTGGCGCACCTGCGAGCAAGTTCTGGACTGCCCACTTAGTTCCAAACAACTTGGCTAGGTCGCGGAACGCAAGCAACTCTCGCATTTGTGGCGACCACGAAGTTTCGCCATTTTCCATTTTCTTTGCCAAGTTCTGTGCCGAAACTACTGCGTGCTGTGGAACGCCCAACTTCTTTGCGAGCGACCAGTCAGTAGTCATTTCGACCTGAATGGTGAAACGCGATAGCAGAGCCTCACTCAAGCGAACACCTGCGACATTTGGGTTAGTTGCCGAAACGACATAAAAGCCCTCTTGTGCTTTGATAGTTCCGCGTTCTGGATTCGCGCTAATGGTAAGTTCGCGTCTGCCGTCCATTAGACCATAGACAACCGAAAGAACCTTTGGGTCAATCAGACCAATCTCGTCAATCAAAAGGACTTTGCCCTCAATCGCGCTCTTGGTCAAAACTCCGTCCACCCACTCAAAACCGCCACTTGGGGTCTGGACATAACCGCCCACTAGGTCAGAAACCTCTGTGTCGCCAGAGCCAAGAATGGTGTAAAGTTCGTCTGGAAAAGCAGCCTCTACCATAGCAGTCTTACCAGTCCCAGGGACACCATAGAGCATTACATACTGCCCTGCCTCGCGTGCTTTACGCAAGACTTCTACATCTGTGTTTTCGCCCCACTTGCGACCATAGTAAAGGTCGCCATTTGGACGAGCATAAGATTCCTCGCCAGAAAGCGATTCAGTAGTTTCCAAGATAACCTCTGCCATTGGGGTAATGTTTTCACTATCCATTGTAGTCGGGGCAGTAGTGGTTGCCTTTGCCTTGCTACCTGCCTTAGCGCGAATGGTCGCACGACCAGCAGTAGTTAGGTGTTCGTCAATCGCCGAAGTGGTGATTCCAAACGCCTTGCCCGAAACCGCCGAAGTAATCTGCGAGAGCATTGTGTCGTAGTCAGTCATACCTGCTACGCTCGGCGAACCGAGTTTGTGGATTTCCTTGTTGAGATACATTTTTCGTGTCCTTTCCCTGTATCTAAGTTCGACTATACCAGTTTGGTTGGAAACTTGTCAAGCGATTCACGAACCTTGTTGATTCGGCGAATGACTGCCTGTGGAGTTGTGTGGTCGTGGAGTAGGCGATAGTCCTCGTCAGTAATCTCTACTGCGATAGGCTTACCCTCGCGCACTACCCACGCTTGAGCCGAAAGTTCCTCGCGCTCACCCTCGGCGTTCTTTACCCAGCCAGACGAGAGCAACTGATTACGCATTTGTAGGTCAAGCCACAAAGTCTTTGCGTCTGCCTTTTCCTTTTCAGTTAGCGCGTCCCACTCTGCCTTTGTGTAATCGTCATACTGAACCCACGAGTAGCCCGAAGTGTTTGTGTAAGCCTCTGCCAACTTGTCTGGGTCAATAGGCTTAGGGAACGCGCGACCAATAGTCAAGTCCCATTGAGCGCGTGGTGAGTAGGTCGAAAGTTCACGCGACATAATGACTGCGTTCTTAGTGCGACCTGTGTCGTCCTGATACTCTGGGAACAGAACAATCTGCTTTACGCCAGCCTTACGCCAGCCCAGAACCGCGTTCTGCTGTTCCTCTGTCAAATCTGGATTCGGCACTAACTCTAGGTAGAGTGCGTTGCCTACAATCTTTGGTGTTGCTGTGGTGGTCATTGACCGCCCCTTTCCTAATCGTGTCTATGGCTTTGTTGCCATACCTAAAGTAAACACTACTTTTTACGGAATGTCAAATCTATTTCATAAAAAGTTTGATAACAGATTCATAACGCGATTTCGCGCTCGCGGGAGACAAAAAATAAATACAGCAGAGGGCAAAAGAAAAGAGCCAGTTTATCTTTCACTTGGCTCAGGTGAGAGAGCAGTTTCACAACTTGCTCAGGTTGTTGCTAGTGGGGGACTAGCAAATCTCAAAGCCACCGCACTCTGTGAGGAACTCAGCGAACTCCTGAATGTCGTCAAGGTCTAGGTAGTAGGAAGTTTCCCAAGGGTCTTTCTTTCCCTCGCCCGAACAACCATTACACCAGCCCTTGGTGCGACCAACAATAATCGCAATCGCTGGGTCAAGTTCACGCTCTGGCATTCCATTCTGAACACCAATCTCGTCAGAGCGAATACCAGTTGCCTCGCAAAGACCGCAATCCTCTTTTGGCAACTCGGAGAGCATCTTGTTGCGTGCCTCTACATACTGCTCGGCAACACCTTTGAAGATGTCCTCTTTTAGGAGTTTGGCCAACTTCTGGCTGTTGCGAGAGCCTAGACCATCGCCATCATTGCTCTGTGGATACTGAACCAACTCGGCAATCTCTGGGTGGACATCCTCTACATACTGCCATAGTGGTCGCCAGCCCCAGACATTACGGCGGAAGTATTCGCCTTTTTCTGACTTAGGGTTCTTGCCATAAACATCCATTCCCATTTGCTTTCCTTTCCTTGGTTTTGGATACCTCTAGTATTACATACTTTAGGACAAAAAAGCAAGTAAGGCAGAAAAGAAAAAAATAGGCGTGTCGCCACTAGGTGGCGTGGACAAAAAATAAATACAGCGGGCTAGGCGAAAAATTCGTCGTCATCTTCTATGTGGTCATCTACGACCGCGAAGCGACTTCGAACGAGTGGTGGAAAGAATGTGTTCACGTAACTGAGAATTGGGCTAGCGCACAGATGGCATATGGTCCAGTCTTGATCGTTCTCATCTACGACCAATACGAACGGCGAGAATTCGCATGCAGTGTCTGAGTAGCAAAGCTTGGCTCCGCACTCAGTACAGTCGGTTATGGCAAGTTGCTCTGGCAATATGAGTGCAGAGTTGAGTGCGAGGGACAGGTCCCTCTCGGTTTCAAAGTAGTGAACTTCTAATGAGCGCATGACTATAGCATACCCGTTTGGGGGAGGTGCTATTCGAGTAGCGCTCGCCGCTTCTACTTCCGAGCCGCTTTTAGGATTTGCTTAACTTTCTTGGAGTCAGCAAGTAGCGCTTTGAAGTCCACGCCGAACTCCCGTTTGAGTTGAGCCTGCAAGTTACGGTATGCCGTTGGGGCTGATGGGGTGCTCCCCGTAAACACAGAACGCGAGCCGTCTGGGTCAGTTATTTTGATATGACCACCGCCCGTATAACTTACGGTGTAGTTCAGCGCAGTAAGAACATCGGTGAGGTTCTTTAGGTCTCCACGTAATATTTTCATCGGTTCCTCTCTTACCAACTCGATGAGTAGTAGAAGTCCACGCCTGCAAGGCTAGACTTCTCTGGAATGTTGACTAGCAGTTCGGATAGCCTCTTCGCAGTCCAGTCAACCTGCTCGAAGTAGTATTCGTCGTATTCGGTCCCACCAAAAAAGAAACCGCTTGCCGTAGGAAGAAGTTCCGCGGCAACATCTGGCGTGCCTGCCTCGACGACCTTACGGCAGATGTCAGCAAGTTCACGTAACTTTTCACGAGAGACGTAATAACTACGGCAGTCATCTTCATTGTCCTGAACGTTCTTAACGAACCAATCGTGAACAGCGTTGGCCTTACGCCAGTAAGCCACGTTAACGCTAATGTTGATGTATCGCTCATCGTGCATGTCTTGCATGCCAATAGACTTCGCGACGTCATCGAACAGGGTTCGCTCTGCCTCATCTGAATGTGCGTAGCCACTTACGAAGCGGCGCGCCTCAAGATACATATCGAGTCCCATGACTAGGCCTCAATCTCTACTAGTTCAGTCAGAAGTTCATCTGCCTGCTCTTCGTCGATGTATTCGAACTCTTGCGCATTATCTACTGCGCAGGTTAGCCCATCATTGAAGCCCCATTGGTAGGCCTTCTTGATTGCTGGGTCTGACAAATCCAATCCATACATGTTGCTTTCCCTTTCTATTGGTAACTAAATAGTAGCACTAATTACTGACATTTGTCAAACGATTGAGAAGGCGTGTCGAATATGGGAAGAACCCGCGATTGATTGGAAGTTCAGGGAAGTCGCTAGCTACCAGCTTGCCTCCAAGGCGTGACTCTAGGCACCCAACACAGAGCATGATGTCCATGGGGGTATCTAATTCGTCAGTGGCTGAGCGCCACAACTCGTCATCCACCATGTAGTACTCATCTATTTCCAAGGTGTTGACATTGCAGTCCCAGCAGTTGAATGCTTCGTATTCTTGTTTAGTCATGAGTCAACTATAGCACTGCAGCATTATTTTATCAAGTAGCCGAATCCTGCGTCTTCAAGCGCGTCGGCGACTTCGTCACCATCTAAGTAGTAGTTCTTGCGCGCCTTAGGGTTTGGCATGTACTTAGTGAGACTGTAGCGCTGGACCCAGCCATAGACGCGTTCAATTCTTACGTCCAGAATTCTGGAGATTTCTTTCGGCCGCAGCAAACGTTTATCGCTCGTTAAAAGATTCGGATCGCGAATAGCTTCGAGCTCCTCCATATCCACCAGGTACATCCGTGTGCTTACGGTTCGCTTACGTACCTTCACACTCAGTGGTGATAGCGGGTACGGGTGACGTGTAGCTTGCCCCGTTCGAGTCCAGTAGTGAATCAGGGGTACAGACACGAAGAGCTCAGCAGCAGCGGTCTTGGGTGGTACTAGTCGCATGCCGCTAGTCTACCTAGACCAGGCCGTCATTGCAAATCGACGCGGGCCCGTTGCAGCTAGCTGCAGCTGCATCAAACGCTCCGTTAAAAGTTAGGATCGCGCTCGCCGCTTCAGTCGGTCTTCGAAGATGCAGGCCGCAGTGGTTATAGATGAGAGGCGCTCGCCGTTCCGTTAAAAGTTTGGGAGGGCCCCTCCAGCTCCTGGAAGCTGCGTCGATGACCGTTCGTTAAAAGTTGTTCAGATCCAGGCCGTCAACAATGATGGTCCCGTGCGCATTGTGCATGTTGTCGCAGTGGAAGTACCCGAGCCGCCCGTTGACCTGGTAACCGTTACGAATCTTGAACGAGCCGTCTTCAGCCGTATACAGTGTCCATAGGTTGGCGGACGGTACCTGTTGGATGTGCTGCCACTGTTCGCCTTCATGGCGGTACAACGTTCCGTTAAAAGATGCAGCTGGATCCAGGTGATTCTTACGCGGGCCGTAGTTCAAGAACTGATTAAAAGTTATGTGCTCTTCAGTGTACTGATAGTTCTCGAGATTAAATTCTTTACTCATCCTGCTGAGCATCTTTCTTCTTTGACGGGTCAACTACAGTCTTCAGCTTATCCCAGTCTCCATGTGCTGATCCCTGGTAAACCTGGCCAGTCTCTCGATCGATGAGTAGCCATTTCTCGGGGCACTTTGTGTACACCGTCATAATTACTGAGCTAGCGTGCTGCGGGTAGTGATGGGCTTCTCTAGTACCCGTTATGTCATCAAGCATCGAGTCGGAACAGTCCTGTCTCGCGAGCTAACCGTTTGAGGGTGTTTACGTCAGGCAGGCCGCTCACGTCTCGACCTACAAAACCGATGTTCCGTTGATACCTAGAGCAGGCCGCTGCAGTGACTGAGTCCCATTTACCTGGTTCCGCTCCACGTATGTCGGTCACCGTTGCTAGCGCTAGCTGGATAACTTCGACGTCCCTATTCCTGGATCCGTGCTTGATCTCACCGTTGATGCGAAGTAATGAAGGAGTGCGGGCCGCTGCATCAATTGCAGCTAAATCCTCGCCGTTAAAAGTTGTGCGGCCACGGTCCAGGATCCTGATGAGCCGTTCGTTAAAAGTTAGGCCTTCTGATCGATTCCGTTTAATCTTCGGATGACAAAAAATAACTACGTCGTTAATGTTGCGGATCCGTTGATGCACGCCGTCCTTCTTTTGATGAACGCTCATGCCTTCAGTGTTACCTTCGATCGTCGCAAACCGTCCAGTCTCCTGGAACTCGCGTACGTCAACAACAATCCCGCAATGTGGCTGAGAAAAGGCGCTCGCCGCGTGTCCAGTGTCTGATGAAAAGTTGAAGATCGCGATGGATCCTGGCCGCGCTTCTCGTGAAAAGTTTCCCTGGCGAATGAATTCCGCGAGCGCTGCAGGAGTGTAAACAAAGCTTGGAAGTTCGATGCCTGCCTCTCGAGCACAGACATCAATGAATGCTCCAGCCCATGGCTGCGCGTTATATCCAACCTTCTCGCCGAACATGTTACGGCCAACTAGGTCCGCAGTGTAGCCCAAGTACTGCTGCGCGCTCTTGATAAAAAGTTGCAGCTCAGCTTCTAGATCTGGCTTCTTACGTAACTTCATGTATTTAGTTTATATCCTCACTGAGGTGGAGTCTAGATGATTCACTAGTGAAAAGCAAGTATAGCACTGTTTGGAATTTATTGCAGCCAGCTCCTGGCGGGGGGCCCTCAGCTTCAACGTTCGTTAAAAGTTATGAAGCTTGCTGCAGCGCTTTAGATCAGATCTGGATTAAACGGCGATTTGAATTCTATGAAGTCCAGCTCATTGTCGCGGTTCTTCTGAGACTCTTCCCAGATCTGCTCATTAGCGCGTGCAGCGGTATGGGTGTAGACGAGTCCCGTGTTGAATCCCAGTAACTCGGAGTACAGGTTCTGAGCTTCCTGGGCAAGAGCGGTTAAGCGAACGTGCTCCAGTCTAGTACTCGCGTTTGCAATATCCGTCTTCAGGTTTTCGTAGTGAACGCGGGCCGCTTCGATGAGATCGGTAAATTCTAAACTACGCACGGTCCGTTAATTCTCTTCCTGGTTACTAGCTATCGCGGGCCGCTCTTCTTCAGAGTCAGTCGCGCTCGCGGTCTTATCTTCAACTACAACTTCTGCATCAACAACATCGACGTCCTTCATGAGATTGGCAGCGGTTGCGGCACCCATCGCTAAACGTTCCAACCGTTCGGCAATGATAGACGCAGCAGGCCGCACATCAACGTTAACGTTTGTATCGATCTCCACGCCGCCTCGAACGCCAGCTCTATCAAGGATCTCGGTTGCTGCTTTTAATCTTACAGGTTCCGACTCAGCGTTCTCCATCAGATCTTCAAGTTTGTCTACTGCGTACGGTGCAGCTTGCATCAACTTTTCACGAGCTCGCTCGATGTCATCCGATGTCTTCGACTTCAGTGTACGTAAATGTACTCGGCACAGGCCGTCATCTTGTGGACGCCCCGATCCCCAGAGCATGCATCGAATACCGTCAAACTTTATGTGGCGGCAGCGGTGAGGTAGTGGAACTGGCTGACGCTTAGCGGTTGGAGGTCCACCAGCTTCTTGTTCTTTCAACCACTTACGAGTCGCACCAACAACCCAAGGCGGAACCAGATAATCAGAAGCTTCTTCTGCAATCAGATCTAGGCCCGTTAGGTAGTCGGAGTTATTGTCACCTGGGTTTACGAGAACAGGCCGCTTCTCGGCAAGAGATTGAATACGGCGCTCGCGGGTTGATTCCGCTGAACGTACTTTGAGCAGGCCCGTTGAAGTTCCCGTTGATGAGTAAACAGGTTCCCAGATTAAATGAGCTCGTCGAAGTATAGCACGGTTCTCAAATGAGTCTTCACAGATACCCTTATCAACCTCTTCGATACCGATTGCTGAGAGGTCAGCTAATATCGCGGTTGGGTCATCTACTACGTAGTCCAGGCCGTCTTCTGGTTTAGACTCTCCGTTATTTAATTCTAACAATGTACGTCCCTAATGTCAAGTAGGTTCGCTATCAGCGAACAGTTGTAGCATCGAGGTCGAATTAGCTTTGCTAGTTCGGTCAGGCCGAATAGCGAAGACGACCCGTTTAACTGGGGAGAGGACTGTAAACGGGCCGCCTTCTCCATCAATTGTACGGGATAGACGTCCCTCTGATTATTTGTCGATGCAAACATAGCAACAATTGTACAATGATGAAAAGTTTGTGATTGGAGTTCAAAAGATTTTTTTGAGCGTGGTCAGGGAGAACGTAGGGTGTTCCCCCTTCATTAAGCACTTTTTCTAGAGACACGCCGTTAGTTGTTATTCAACCAATGTCCATAGTGGATACTTTTAGTACCTTAATCATCTGACAGGAATCTACCGTCAGTACCTCTGGTGATATTTATTGACAAAAAATACGAGTGGATCTTTCTCAGATCCTTCTGCTTTAGCCACACTTCGTAAGCATCGATACGGTTCACGAAGCCAGCTCGTGGCATGTCTAACTTACCCAAGGTTATCCAGTTGTAGATAGTTTTAACAGAGACGCCTAGCTCCTCGGCTATAAGGCTGATCTTCACCAACTGCTCGCTCATACTCTCCAGACAAAAAGAACCGCCTCAACATGCTAACACATTGAGGCGGCTTTTCAACCCTAGCTTGGGTTATTTGTGAGTACCTCTCCCGCACCCACAAGCTTTTAAGTTTTAAGTTCCC
>ERZ650311.543-NODE-543-length-22841-cov-6.964935_pt1 | contig 22841 bp, 20 predicted proteins | sample MGYA00376247_ERZ650311 | MGnify/ENA primary metagenome ERZ650311 (study PRJEB26733, sample SAMN07839324) | wastewater metagenome | biome: small river; feature: stream; material: water | place: USA: North Carolina | collected 2016-07-28 ...
CTTCGAAGATACTGCCTGCCCCAGCATCGATCAGCTACAAGTGGCTACGCAACGGCTTTGACATTCCCAACGAAACCGAAGCCACCCACACGGTTGCAAGTTCGGATCGTGGCGCGCAGGTAAGCGTGCGAGTGACCATAAACGCAGCCAAGGGCTACAAATCCCAAGAACTCGTGTCAACACAGACTCAGCTCACCGACTTGGTTCGCCTGTACGAGCAGGTTTGGTCTGACGAATTCAACGGCACGGCCGGGGCTACCCCTGACTCCACCATCTGGGCTCCAGAGAACGGTGACGGCGTTGCCTTTGGAAACCGCGGCTGGGGTAACAGCGAACGCCAGTGGTACAAAGAGGAACTCTCAACCACCGACGGAAGCGGAAACCTGATCGTTCGGGCCACGCGCACCGGCGCAGCCGACCAGCACTGCTACTACGGCGCCTGCGAATGGTTCTCGAGCAAATACGTGACCAAGGGCAAGGTCGGCTTCAAATACGGACGCATCGAAGCGCGAATTCAAGGTGCGCCAGGCAACGGAACCTGGAACGCGTTCTGGAGCCTCGGCGCCGACATCGACACCAAGCTCTGGCCTTCTTGCGGAGAAATCGACTTCGTCGAATTAATCGGGCGTCAACCGGTTGACGTTCTCGGCTATTCACACGGCCTCGTTTCGTGGGGTGCCGGCCGCGGTAGCACAACCCAGCTAGCCAGCGACTGGTCGGCGGGTTACCACACCTACGCTGTCGACTGGCTGCCAGACCAGCTCGTTTGGTACGTCGATGGCGAGGTCTACGGCGTTGTCGACAAGTACGACCGCGACTGGCGTTTTGACAAAGAGTTCTACCTGATCTTCAACCTCGCGATGGGCGGAAACCTTGGCGGTGCAATCGACCCATCGCTAAACCAGACCGACATGAAGATCGACTGGGTTCGCTTCTCAAAGATTAACGGCGTCGGCGAAGTAATCACTCACTAGAGTTGCGGTATGGACATCAAGTTCGCACCCGCAGGTGTCACCCCCACAGCACCCGAAAAGACAGCTCGCAAGCCCGCTAAGCGCCGCGTGCAGCTCGAGCGTGCCGCAACCCTGTTTGCACCCGGTTCCCGCTACACGGAGCGTGAGGTAAACGAACTGCTAGCGCAACTATTCGAAGATCACGTCTTCGCCAGACGCATGATGATCGAGAATCGCGTGCTCGACCGCACCCCAAACGGCTCTGAGTACTGGACCCTTTAAAGACTTTGGGCCTGCCACCCTTTCGAGTGACAGGCCCAGCCTTTTGATTCTTGGTTAGCCCTTTACAGCGCCATCCATAACACCCGACACCAGGCGTCGTCCGACGAATACGAACAACAGGAGCAACGGTGCGGTTGCCATGAAAGCACCACCGAGGTTTAGGGCGTAGTCGATCACGTAAGACGCCTTCAGCTGCGATACGGCAACCTGAGCGGTGAAGTGGTCTGGAGTCTGCAGTACCAGCGAAGGCCACAGGAAGTCGTTCCACGAGGCCAGGAAGCTGAACAAACCGAGCACAAAACCGCTCTGGCGAATGATTGGTAGCACGATGCTCCAGTAGATTCGCATCACGCCGGCACCATCGATGCTCGCGGCTTCGAGAAGCTCGTTTGGCACCTGAGCGTCAACGACCTGGCGCATCCAGAACACACCGAACGCTGTAACCAACGCTGGCACGATCAGAGCGGTCAGGGAGTCCATCCAACCCGCTTGCGAAATCATCATGTAGAGAGGAATGATTCCAAGCTGGCTCGGCAACATCATGGTTCCGATGACGAACAGGATCATGAACTTGCGACCCCTGAAGTTCAGCTTTGCGAACGCGAAGCCAGCCAGAGCCGAGAAGAACACCTGAGCGAGCGCAACCGTCAAACCCACGAATGTGGTGTTGATCAGGGCGGCGTTGAACGGGATTACCTCGTAGACGTGTTGGATAACGGTGAAGAATCTCGGGCCAGGCACCAACACGGGTGTAGGGCTTGAGATCGCTTCGGTACCCTGAGAGGCAACCACGAACATCCAGTAGAACGGGAACACCGATGCGAAGGCGACAACGGCGAGCGTTAGGTAACCGAAAATTGATACGCGCTGCCAGCGTGGCTTGCGGCGTCTGACTTTGAGAACTACGTCACTCATTGTTTGTCCTCACTTGCTACGGTGCGGGTAACGATGAAGTTGATCAGCGAGATGATGAGCACGATGATCGTGATCATGATTCCGATGGCAGCGCCATAGCCCCACTTGCCGCTCACGAAGGTCTGGTCGTAAAGGAACATGGTCAGGGTGCTGAGCTGGTGCGATGAACCACCGTCAGAGGTTCCCGAAAGTGTCAAAGGCTCTGCGAAAACCTGTAGACCGCCGATGGTGCCAACAATCAGCACGAAGGTGATGGTGTTCTTCAGGCCAGGCAAGGTCACATAGATGAACTGCTTCCAGGCGCCCGCACCATCTAGGGCTGCAGACTCGTAAAGGTCGTCTGGAATGGCGAGCATCGAGGCTAAGAAAATCAGCGAGTTGTAGCCGACCCAGCGCCATGTGATCATCGTTGCAACCGCGACGTGCGATGCAAACGAGTTCTCAACAAAGTCAATGTGCTCGAAACCAAATTTCTCGATGGCGAGGTTGATCAAACCAAAGTCTCGCCCAAACAGCTGACCGAAGATGATCGCGACCGCGATTACGGAGGTGATGTTCGGGACCAAAAGAATGGTTCTCCAGAAGGTCTTTGCCTTCAAGAACCGGTTGCGAAGAATGGCAGCGAAACCGATGGCAAGCGCCATCTGAGGGAACGTTGAAAGTGCCCAGATTTCGAAGGTGTTACCTAGCGCGATCCAGAAGCGGTCATCGGCTAGCAGGTCAGTGAAGTTTCCCAACCCAACGAAGGTCTGCTCGAGCGACAGCGGGTCGTAGGTGTAGAACGCCAGCTGGGTCGAGTAAACGACCGGGTACAGACCGAAGATCAAGAACATGATGACGAATGGGGCGATGAAGAGGTAGCCCCATTTGCCGTTTAGCGAGCGAATGCCAGACTCTGGCTTCGCCTGTTTCTTAGGTTTCCAAGGAGAAGGAGCCGCCTTTGGGCGACTCCTTCCCTTGACAGTTACATCGGCCATGGTTACTTGGTGATCTTGTCTAGATCAGCTAGCACCTGGATTTGCGACTGCAACGACGTGTTCTTCTTGGCCGCTACACGCCCCAGACCAGCACCGATTGCCTGGTCGATTGCACGCTGTAGCTTGCCTTCGAAGATTGGCTTCAACTTCTGAATACCGGTCAGGTAGATCTTGCCGACTGGTGCGTTGTTGAAGAATGGGTCCTTGTAGTTCACAAGGGCAGGGTCGTTGTAGATCGACTTGGTCGATGGGAACAAACCGTAGGTCTTGAACACGGTCAGCTGCTGCTGAGGTGCCAGGTACCAGTTGATGAAGTCCCAAGCAGCCTGTTTGCGCTCGGTGGTTGACCAAGCTGGGATAGTCAGCTGGGTTCCACCCTGGTTACCGCCACCGCCGGGTAGTGAGGCGATGTCCCACTTGCCCTTGGTTGTCGGTGCCTGACCCTTGATGTAGTCCATCATCCAGGCCGGAGCCAGGATGGTGGCGAAGGTACCCTTGGTCATACCGACGTTCCAGTCTGAGGTGTACTGACCGATTCGGGTGCCGATGCCTGCGTCGTTGGCCTTCACGGTGTAGTCCCAAGCCTTGGTGATGTTTGGGTTGAGCTTCCAACCGGTGGTCCACATTGGCTTCTTGGTCTTAGGGTCGATCTTCTGCTTCTTGGTCTTTGGGTCATAGACAGGGATCTTGCCCTTGACCTTGTAAACGAGCTGACCGGCGTCGGTTCCGTTGTTCTTGTAGAACTTGTAGTCGCCCTGGTTCATGCTGGCGGCGTAGATGGTTCCTACGTTGTCAATGAAGCCAACGCCCTTCTTCTTGTCGGCGGCCGAAACCTTCTTCATGTACTTCTTGCCGACTTCGATGAACTTGTCCCAGGTTGGCCACAGGGCGCTCACCTTGGCGCGGTCGGTTGGTAGGCCGGCCTTCTTGAATAGGTCTACGCGGTAGGCAACTTCAAGGCCACCAACGTCGGTAGGAATACCGATCACGCTGTCGTTGTAGCCAATGCCCTGTTCCCAGCGCCAAGGAAGGTAGTTTGCCTTGATGTCGGTGGCGTTCAAGCCGGCTGCGATGTTTGACGAGCTGGCGACAGCGCTCTGGGCTGAAGCGTTTGCGCTCGAGGTGTTCATGGTGCGCAGGTCGGTGAAGCACTGAGGGTATGCACGCCAGTAGCCCGAGTACGAGACCTCGACGGCCGCGATGTCTGGCGGGTTACCTAGACGGTGGCTCTGCACGTACGCCGAGCACGATGCCTGAAGGTTGGTCATCGATGGGTCGAGGTCGGCCTTCTTTAGTGAAAGTGTGACCTCCGGGTGTATGACCTTGTATGCGCGAACCATTGCTGGCTCGATTACGTCACCGAAGGTCCAGATGGTGAGTGTTACCGGGGTTGCTGCTGCCCGTGCCGGAGTCGCAACAAGTAGGCCTGCACCCACGGTTGCGATCATCGCTGCGGCAGCTGCTGCGCGGGTGATCTTCTTCTTATTCATCTCTGCTCTCCTGGTGCTTGCCTGATTGTTATCAAACTGTGGCTTCTAGTGAAACCGATTTCACGTACTCTCAGTAAACTAAGAAAGCGGTTTCACCGCAACCGCAAAGCGGGGTTTCAAGCTGTTTGTTATCAAAGTGTGATTATCGAATTGGGAGTGACATGAAGACGAAGCGAATTCTTGCCATGGCAGTGGCCGCATTGAGTGCCAGCATCTGCCTCGGCGCCGGCGTGCAGGCACCAGCCGAAGCCGCACCCAAGTACAAGCTGCTTTGGAGCCAAGAGTTCAATGAGAAGCGTGTAAGCCGCGTCTCGACCAAGGTTTGGGACTTCGACCTAACCGACGGCTACGGCTGGGGTAACTCCGAACAGGAGTACTACACCAACTCGATTCGCAATGTGCGCATCAACGGCAAGGGCCAGCTCGAGATCAAGGCGATGCGCCTCAGCGACACCGACCCGATTCTCGACCACTGCTTTGCCTGCACCTACACCAGCGCCCGCTTGAAGACCGCGGGTCTACTGGGCTTCCGCTACGGACGCATGGTGGCGCGCATCAAGGTGCCAACCGAGACCGGAACCTGGCCGGCATTCTGGATGCTGGGTAACGACCTCATCGAGGGGGGTACCTGGCCGGAGTCTGGCGAGATCGACATCGTCGAGACCCGTGGAACCGCGCCTAACGTTGTGCACGGTACCGTTCACGGCCCTGGCTACTCCGGTGGCAACGGCCGCGGCTCAACTTTCTACGCGTCAAATCCTCTTTCGACCGCGTATCACACCTACGGAATCGACTGGACTCCAAACAAAATCGTCTGGACGTTCGATGGCCAGCCCTACTTCACGATGACCCCCGCCGACACCGGCGGCAACCGTTACGTGTTCAACCAGGAGTTCTTCTTGATCCTCAACCTCGCTATGGGTGGCGAGTTCCCAGGTGACACCGATCCAGCGGTAAAGAGCTCGCTGATGTCGGTCGACTGGATCCGCTACTACTCAATCAACGGCCAGGGACGCGTTTTCAAGCACTGATAACGATTAGGTAAAGAAAGCGCTTTCTTGCTTCTTTTGCCAAAATCTCGTCAATACCATTGGATTTGTGAAATCGGTTTCACGCCTTTCGTGGGAAACCGGCGCCACAAAGTCGAATCTTTCGAGATGAAGGGCGAGGGGTTTGAGCATCGTCGCACAGCGATGCTCAGGCCCCGAATCCCTCGACAAGCAGACTTTTATAGAAAGAAGACCCGGTGAGCAATTTTCCCGAAGACTTTAGGTGGGGCGCAGCAACTGCGAGCTACCAGATCGAAGGCGGCACCGAACTCGACGGCCGCGGCGTATCGATTTGGGACACCTTCGCGGCTATTCCGGGCAATGTGGTCAACCAAGAAGATGGCCGCGTAGCCTGCGACCACTACCACCGCTTCGCCGAAGACTTCGCGCTAATGCGCGACCTCGGCATTCAGACCTACCGTTTCTCGTTCGCCTGGCCACGCGTGTTTCCAAACGGCGACTCGGTGCGCGAACAGCGCGGCTTTGACTTCTACGACCGCCTACTCGACTCGATGCTCGAACACGGCATCGTTCCGATGGCGACGGCCTACCACTGGGACCTCCCGCAGGCGCTTCAAGACAAAGCCGGCTGGGCTAACCGCGACACCGCATACCGCCTTAGCGACTACGCAGCTTCGCTGGTCGAAGCCTTTGGCGACCGCATCGAAAACTGGCTAACGCTAAACGAGCCTTGGTGCTTCTCTTGGCTTGGTTACGCCAACGGCGTGCACGCACCAGGCGTCAAGAACCTCGACCACGCGATCGCTGCCGCGCACCACACCTCGCTCGCGCACGGCCTCGCTTCGCGAGCAATGAAGGCGGCAAACTCCAACATTCGCACCGGCATTGCGCTGAACATGACGAACTACCGTCTCGAAGACCCGAACGACCCAGACCTTGCCGAGCTCGGCGGGTTGCTCGATTCGCACATTAACCGCTGGTGGCTCGACGGCATCGTCCACGGCGCTTACCCGCAAAACCTCGTTGACCTTTACGGCGACAAGCTCCAGAAGCTCGTTTTGCCGGGAGACATGGACATCGTGAAGGTCGAGACCGACCTCGTTGGCATCAACTACTACTCAGACTCGTTCGTGGGTCTGCCTCGACCAACCGACAAGCCGATGAGCGAGGGCGGTTTGTTCCCGTTCCCGCAGCGTTCAAACGGCGAAACCCCTGCACCGCACACCGACATGGGTTGGCCGATCACCCCGGAGGGTCTGCACGACCTTCCACTTCGCGTTGCTCGTGACTGGCCAGAAATCAAGGAGTTGTCGATCACCGAAAACGGTGCGGCCTACCCTGAGGGCCCAGACGAGAACGGCGACGTTGTCGACAACCGTCGCGTCGAATACCTAACCAGCCACATCGAAGCTTTGGGTCGGGCAGTCGCCGAGGGTGCTCCTGTTAAGTCTTATTACGCGTGGTCGTTCCTCGACAACTACGAGTGGGCAGAAGGCTACGCCAAGCGTTTTGGCATCGTCCACGTTGATTTTGATACTCAGGTGCGAACACCAAAAGATAGCGCAAAGGCCTATTCGTCTATAATCGCTACGCAGGGGGATTTCTCTTCACTTATCAAGTCATGACGGGCAGGAGGCTTTAGTTGACACCGAAGCCACGCCCGACATACTCGGTAATTGCTCAAGAGGCCGGCGTTTCTGAGGCCACCGTCTCTCGAGTGCTCAACGGCGACGATCGTGTCGACCAGGAGCGCGCCGCCAAAGTTCTCGAGGTTGTTGAACGCCTTGGCTACAAGAAGCACCGCGCGGCAACGGCACTCGCTTCGGGCCGCACAAACCTAATCGCAGTTGTCATCGACAACGACCTCTCGGTCTTCTCAGACCCGTTCTGGGGCACAGTCACCTCGGGCATCAGCCGCGTTCTCATGGAGAACGAACTGCAGACCCTCCTCATGGTTACCTCGGTCTCGTCGGTTGACGGACCGGTCGCCCACTACCTAAACACCGGTGAGGTTGATGGGGCCATCTTCTTTCAGCTCCACAAAGACGCCCTGGTTCGCAAGCTAGCCAAGACTGGCTTGCCAATCGTCATCACCGGCAGCCCGCACGCAGCTACCGACTTCGTGTTCGTCGACACCGACAACTTCGGCGGTGGTCACGCTGCCACCAAGCACCTGATCAACCGCGGTTGCAAGAAGGTTGCAATCATTGCCGGTGACATCGAAACCGTTGCAGGCCACCAGCGCCTCGACGGCTACCACCAGGCTTACCGCGAACTCGGACGCGTGCCAGCGAAGTCTCTAACCGCCCACGGCGACTATTCATACGAGAGCGGCAAGCGCGAAATGGCGCGACTGCTCGAGGAGCAACCAGACATCGACGGCGTCTTTGCCTGCAACGACCTCATGGCCCTGGGCGCAATTGCCGCCATCGAAGAAAAAGGCCTTACCGTGCCGGGCGATGTAGCGGTGATTGGCTTCGACGACAGCCTCGTCGCTCAGACCTCACGCCCTGGACTCACCACAGTTCGACAAGACATCGTGGCTCTGGGTGAGGCAGCAGCAGAACTGATGATCGCCCAGCTGCGCAACGAAACCGTTGAGCCTCGCATCCTCCCGACCGAACTCGTCATTCGCGAGTCGGCTTAAAACTTTTAGTTAAAAAGAAATGCCCCCAGCTTTCGCCGGGGGCATTTCTTTATTGCTGAGTTACTTGACTACCTTGGCGGTGGTCGTCTTGCTTAGCGACAGAACCGAACCGGCGCTGTTCTTAGCGGTGACTAGAACGCGTAGGTACTTTCCGTTGTCTGAGCTGGTTGCCTTGTAGGTCGACTTGGTTGCACCCGAGATTGCCGAGCACTTAGCCGAAGCTAGTGGGGCTGCCTTGGTTGCTACGGTCGCCTTCACGGTGCAGCGGTACCACTTGTAGCTGTAGACCACGCTTGCGCCGGTCCATGAACCCTTGACGGCGGTAAGAGTCTTACCGACCTTGGCGGTTCCTGAAACCGAGGCACCAACGCGCATAACTGGCTTGGTGACTGCTGCAGGTAGGTTCGGGGTGACGCCACCGTTGAAGGCGATGTCATCTAGAACATACTTCTGTCCAGCTGGAGCAACTGCTGCTGCGCCGCTGTAGCTTGGCACGTCTCCACCGTTTACGAAGTCAGGGAAGAACACAACCTTCTGGTAGGTCTTCGATCCTGAGTATCCGTTTGCGGTCGACATGTCGATGCTTAGGTGGTTCCAGCCCGGTGACGCCTCAACTGCAGCGTTTGCGGTCGAGTTGTCGGTTGCAACTAGCTGTAGCTGAACTGGGCTCTTAACCGTGTCAGGTGAGAAGTAGTTGAAGGTTACGGTGCCGGCGATCTTGATGTAGCCGTCGGTGCCGTTGTAGAGGTTCACGCCAGCCCACTGGTTGGTGTTCTTGGTGATCTCAAGTGCCTTGCCGCCGTTGCCCTTTGCAGGTGCGTCAACGATTGCGGTTACAGCGCCTTCGAATGCACAGGCCCACTTCGAGCCATCGCAGGTGCCGACTGCTGCGTTACCGTCTGCGTCGCCAGCCTCAAAGGTTAGAACCTTTGCGGTTGCTGCAACGGTTGGGGTGTCAGCGCCACCAACGTTTGCGGCGGTTCCACCGTTGATCGAAATGTTGTCGATCTCGTAAACCTGGTCGCTGTTGGTGATTGGTGCTGCGCCGGTGTAGCCGGCGTCGTCTGCACTGAAGTTAGGGAACAAGGCGATGGTGACCCATTCCTTGGTTGCATCCCAACCGGTGCCGGTCGACATGTCAAAAACTAGGTGGTTTAGACCAGGCTGTGCTTCGACTGCCTTGGTGACCTTTGGGCCACCCTGCCAGCTTGGAACAGAGGTCTCAAGGGCCATCATCACTGGTGATGGAGTGCTGTCGTTTGACCAGTAGTCCATGGTGATGGTGTGAAGGGTTGCATCAGCGTAGTGGTAAGCGGTGATTGGCGAGAGCAGCAGGTTGATGCCCGACCAAGCCTGACCCGTCTTAGTGAACTTCAGCGACTTGCCCGAGAGGTTGGTGCTGTCGCTGATTGCTGCGCCAGCGCCTTCGAAGGCCTGACCTGCGGCTGCTGCGCCGATGTTGTCAGCGGTTTCAAAGTTTAGGTAAACCGGGTGGGCGTCGGATGCGCTCGCTGGAGCGACTCCGCTGCCGAATAGTGCGAAGGCTGCGAGCACGGCGGTTGAGCCGGCTAGAGCCTTGCGGCGGAGGGTGGTTTTCATTTTGAGCCTTTCATAGTCTGTTATGAAAAGTGGCTCGAAGCTCGATCGCGACTCGTGCACGCGACTGACCTTCGGAGTCACTCAAAACGCGCGCACACACGTCTAACTCGAATACTAAGCAAAAAAGGAAGTTTGTGAAACCGATTTCACAGCAAAACGGCTAAGCGTTACCGAATCTTTATTTTGGTGTGAAACGTTTCTAATCGAGCAGGTCTGCGATCGAGGGCAGAATCTCGGTTGGCCTAAACGGGTACTTGGCAATCTCGGCGTCATCGGCAATACCGGTGAGCACTAGGACGGTGTGCAGACCAGCTTCGATACCGGCCACCACGTCGGTGTCCATGCGGTCACCAATCATGCCGGTCGACTCCGAGTGGGCACCGATCTTGCGCATCGCGCTTCTAAACATCATCGGGTTCGGCTTGCCAACGATGTAAGGCTCCTTGCCGGTTGCCTTGGTGATCAGGGCCGCCACCGAACCGGTCGCTGGCAAAACGCCCTCGGCCGAAGGTCCGGTTGCGTCTGGGTTGGTGGCAATAAAACGAGCGCCCGCATTGATCAGGCGAATCGCCTTGGTCAGGGTCTCAAAGCTGAAGTTGCGAGTCTCGCCGAGCACAACGTAGTCGGGGTTCACTTCGGTCTGGGTGTAGCCAACCTCGTGCAGCGCGTGGGTCATGCCGCTCTCGCCAATCACAAAAGCGGTGCCGTGCGGCTTCTGCTTGTTCAAGAAAGCCGCGGTGGCAAGCGCAGAGGTCCAAATGCGGTCCTCGGGAACATCAAGACCACCGAGGCGCAAGCGAGCCGAAAGGTCACGAGGTGTATAGATCGAGTTGTTGGTCAAAACCAAGAACGGAGTGCCATCGGCCTGCCACTTGGCGATAACCTCGGCAGCGCCCGGAAGCGCGTGGCCTTCGTGCACGAGCACGCCATCCATGTCGGTAAGCCAAGAAGTGATTGCACTGCGATCTGTCATGCGTAAAGGCTACCAAAGCGCCGATTACTCTAGATGAATGACCGAAAGCCACGAGCAAACCACCTGGGGCGTTGGCCCTTGGCAGGGCGCCTGGCCGACCGGCGACCACTACGACCCCGAGCTTCTCGAAAACGGTGACACCCGCAACGTCCTCGACCAGTACCGCTACTGGAAGATGGAGGCGATCATCGCCGAACTCGACTCACGCCGCCACAAGTTTCACGTCGCCATCGAAAACTGGCAGCACGACCTAAACATCGGTTCGATCGTTCGCACGGCCAACGCCTTCCTAGCAGCCGAGGTTCACATCATCGGCAATCGCCGCTGGAACCGTCGCGGTGCAATGGTCACCGACCGCTACCAGCACGTGCGTCATCACCCGACCGTCGAGGAGTTCCTCGAATGGACTCGCACGGCCGGCGAAGGCGGAGCTCAGCTGCCGATCATGGCGATCGACAATGTGCCCGGTTGCAAGAAAATCGAGACGTATGCGCTGCCCGAATCCTGCGTGTTCCTGTTCGGCCAGGAGGGACCTGGCCTCAGCGACGCCGCCATCGAAGCCGCCGACGTCGTTCTAGAGATCAGCCAGTTCGGCTCGACTCGTTCGATCAACGCGAGTGCGGCCGCAGCGGTCGCGATGCACGCCTGGATTCTGCAGCACGTCAGCTTCGACTAGCTCACCCGCAGAGCACGTCAGAGAGTTCTAGCTGCCAATCCTCATACTCACTGTCTGTGAGTGTGAACTTGCGGTTTGAACCTTTTGCTATGCCACGGAAGCTCTGTTCGACCGTGTCGATCCACTCGTCGTTTTCGTCGTAGACATCGGCGCTGACGGTGATGGTTTTGCAGGTCTGGTTCGCGTGCACCGCAACCGTCAAGCATCCAACATCGCTGCAGCTTGCCGTTGAGACGGTGTTGTAAACCAGCGCGGGCACATACGGCTTGGCAGAGTTTGTCGGGCTTGCCTTGGGCTTCACGGTTGATGCTGACCCGGGCGTGACAGATGGCGACTCGGTCGCGACCGGCGCGTCAGGCCACATAGGCGCGCTCGATACGGTTGGCTCGGGCGTCGGGTTAATCACGTCGTTGACCGCCTGGCCGACACAGCTGACCAAGGCAATAAGAAGAACTAATACGAGGCAGCCTGCGCGATTTAGAGTGCGTTTGCCCTCCGGCGGCAGCGCCGCGTAGCCCATCAAAAACTTCATGAAACCAAACTATGGCAGAACGGTGTTCGCCTGAACGAGCGCGTTGTAGTGGTTGATGGCCTGAACGGTGTCGACAGCGATCCAAGCCACACCTGCGAGAGCAACAGCAATCGCGACCAGCGCGATGCGACGAGCGATTCGATCTGCGCGAGGGTCTTCGCCTGCGCCAATCAGCTTTGCAATTGAACTAATCATGAGACTCCTTTAGAAACCCTGAGCCCGCTTTGGGTTCAGGAGTTCAAGGTAGCCAGCACATCCGACATTGATTTCGCGCTAGAAGCGCGAACGCCGACTTTTAGTAGTAGTAACCGTTCGAAAAAGCCTGCGCTAGTGCTGCAATTGAGAATACGATTCCAGCTGCAAATGCGATCGAACCGGTGATTAGCCAACCCTTGTCGGTCTTGCTGAAAGTCTCTTCTTTCACGTGGTTGTTCACCCAAGCGAGTTGAGGTTCCTCAACATTGTGGTTGCGGGTGAACGGAGCGCGGCGATCGTACTCGTTGAATGGGAGCAACGCAACGATGGCAAAGGTGATGAAAGGCGTGAGAGTTAGACCGAGCCACCAGAAGGCGCCGTAGGAGCGGTTCTTGCGACGGGCGGCCTTCGCGGCCACGTTGATGAGGACCAGGTTGATTGCGATGGCGCCGAAGTAGAACAGGAATACAGCCAGCGCGGCGTTCGCCACGAGGTACTGCAGTAGGTAGGTGTTTGACATGATTCCCCCAAAAAGTGACTAATTCGCAACCCTTGTTGCGCTAGCAAAATACTACTCATTTATCTCTAAAGCCCGAGAGACTAAACTTAAGCAGTAAGGCGCATTCGCGCGATTACATCCCCGATGACGAGACGAGGGTGAAGTATGCCTGCGGTAGTGATTATTGGCGCACAGTGGGGCGACGAAGGCAAGGGCAAGGCGACTGACCTACTCGCTGAGCACATCGACTACGTGGTCAAGTTCAACGGCGGCAACAACGCGGGCCACACCGTTGTCATCGGTGATGAAAAGTATGCGCTGCACCTACTGCCTTCGGGCATCCTGACCGAGGGTGTTGTCCCGGTCATCTCAAACGGTGTCGTCATCGACCTCGAGGTTCTGTTCCACGAGATCGAGGCTCTCAACGCACGCGGCATCGACACCTCAAAGCTTCGCGTTTCAGCAAACGCACACATCATCACCCCTTACAACGTGACCGTCGACAAGGTCTCGGAGCGCTTCCTCGGCAAGCGCGCAATCGGCACCACCGGTCGCGGCATCGGCCCAACCTACGCCGACAAGATCAACCGCGTTGGCATTCGCATCCAGGACCTCTTTGACGAAAGCATCCTTCGCCAGAAGGTCGAAGGCGCGCTCGTCTCAAAGAACAACCTGCTCACCAAGGTTTACAACCGCGCAGCCATCAAGACCGACGACATCGTCGCGACCCTGCTTTCATACGCAGAGCGCGTACGCCCAATGGTCGCTGACACCGCACTGGAGCTGCACCAGGCACTCGAGGCCGGCAAGACCGTGCTATTCGAGGGTGGCCAGGCAACCATGCTAGACGTCGACCACGGAACGTATCCGTTCGTGACCTCATCCAATTCGACCGCTGGTGGCGCTTCGACCGGTTCGGGCATCGGCCCGGGCGAGTTCAAGACCGTCATCGGCATCGTGAAGGCATACACCACTCGTGTTGGCGCGGGTCCGTTCCCGACCGAGCTGTTCGACGAGTCGGGCACCTACCTTCGTGCTGCCGGCTTCGAGTTCGGCACCACCACCGGACGCCCACGTCGCTGCGGTTGGTATGACGCACCGATCGCGCGCTACTCGGCACGCATCAATGGCGTTACCGACTTCGTGCTCACCAAGCTCGACGTGCTAACCGGCCTCAAGGAGATCCCGGTTTGTGTCGCGTATGACGTCGACGGCAAGCGCTTTGACGAGATGCCTGTATCGCAGAGCGACTTTCACCACGCCAAGCCGATTTATGAGACCTTCCCTGGTTGGGACGAAGACATCACCGGCGCTCGCCAGTTCAGCGACTTGCCAAAGAACGCGCAGGACTACATCATCGCGCTCGAGGCGATGAGCGGTGCTCGCATCTCGGCGATCGGCGTTGGCCCTGGCCGCGACGCGATCATCGTGCGTCACGACATGCTCGCTGGCAAGTAACAGCTTCGAACCGAACAGGCATCCGCCCTCACAATTGGGGGCGGATTTGCTTATCTTGAAGGTATTGGCTCACGAATCGGTCCGAGTGGAAATCGGCAAGCGCGTGCCAAAAATGTGCAAAACACACCAGAGAAACGGAAAATACCGTGGCATTTCAGGAAAGTAACAAGCGGTTGCCACGCGTAAGCACCGCGTAAACACAGGGTAAACGGCTAGTTATAAAAGCGTTATGCAAATAATCTGACAATCGGTTGCCAAAAACATCGACACTCACCTAATCTTGCTATCAGCTGGAGTGGAGCCAATGGCACCCAAAGCCAGTCGACATTCATCTAAGGAGTTCAAATGAAGCTACACAAGAAGGTGCTCGGTGCATTGGCCTCTGCCGCAACCGCAGCATTGGTTCTCGTGGGCGGTGTGACTGGCGCTGAGGCAGCCAACAAAGCTGACCTCGTTATCGGTGCGCAGGCCGACATCACCTCGTGGAACCCAACCCAGGCCAACATCGGTCACTACATTCACTTCTATCAGGCGGTCTATGACAACCTGATCATCCGCGACCCAAAGGGCAACTACAAGCCAAACCTCGCAACCGACTGGACCATCTCAGAGGGTGGCACCAAGATCGTGATGAACCTGCGCAAGGGCGTCGTGTTCTCAGACGGTGCCAAGTTTGACGCTGCAGCAGCCAAAGCGAACCTAGACGCGTTCGTCAAGGGCAACGGTCCATACGCTGCGCCGATGAGCATGGTCACCACTCAGGTCACCGGCCCACTTCAGATCACCCTGAAGCTGAGCAAGCTCCAGCCTGAAATTCTTTACTACCTATCGACCACCGGTTCATTTATGGCCAGCCCAGCTGCGATCAACTCGACCGGCATCAAGACCAAGCCAGTTGGCTCGGGCCCATACATCTTTGACTCGGGCACCGTCGGCGCTCAGTATGTGCTGAAGGCAAACCCGAAGTACTGGGACAAGTCGAAGCAGAAGTTCTCGCAGATCACCTTCAAGATCCTGCCTGACACCACTGCTCGTCTGACCGCACTGCTCTCGGGTCAGGTCGACGTGACCATGCTCGATGCAAAGACCGCTCCAACCGCAAAGTCGAAGGGCTTCGGGGTCAACGAGAACTACGTTGACTGGAAGGGTCTGCTCATGTTCGACCGCGATGGCGTGAAGAACAAGGCAATCGGTGACGTACGAGTTCGCCAGGCGATCGCATACGCAATCAACCGCCCTGCATTGCTCAAGGCAGTCGAATACAACGGCCAGGTTACCAACCAGGTCTTCGGCACCTCGACCAGCGCGTACCAGAAGAAGTACGACAGCTACTACACCTACAACCCAACCAAGGCAAAGCAGCTCTTGGCTGACGCCGGCTACGCTGACGGCTTCACCCTTGACCTACCTACTTGGGTTGAGCCAAACCTGAACGCGCTCCTCGAGGGCTACCTCAAGGACGTCGGCATCAAGGTTCGTTGGGTTAGCGACACCAACTGGTACCCAAATGCGAAGGCCGGAAAGTATGCGGCGATCGTCATGCAGATCTTCCAGGGCACCGACCTAGTAACCCTGAACACCCTCGTGAACCAGGGCACCTGGAACGCGCTGAAGTCTCAGGACCCAGCTATCCAGAACGCAACCGACTCGATGGCGTTCAACTCAAACCCAAAGAACGTCTCACTCCAGATGGGCAAGGTCAATGACTTCCTGGTCCAGCAGGCATGGTTCGTTCCGTTCTACCGCATCCCAACTCTGATCGCCTCGAGCAACCGCGTAAAGGTTGTTTCACAGACTCAGAATGTGATGCCATACATCTACAACTACTCGCCATCAGGTAAGTAGCAGCTTTTGGTGGGGCGCTCACTTGCCGAAGCGCCCCACCAAAAAACCCCTCACAAACCAGCAACCACGAACGAAGGTCAGACATGTTGGCATTCATCGCGAAGCGTCTCGGATCAGGAATCCTGCTCCTCGGAGTCATCTCGACGCTCGCATACTTCTTGGTGTTCACCACCACCGACGGAGTCGCGCTTCGACTACTCGGTGACATGGCGACTCCGCAGCAGCTTCACGCAAAAGAAGTTGAGCTCGGTCTCGACCGACCGATCTTCGAGCGATTCCTGACCTGGGCAACCCACGCACTTCAGGGTGACTTCGGCACCTCGTGGTTCACCAGCGAGTCGATCATCTCATCACTCGCAAACCGACTACCGGTCACCATCACTATCGTGTTCGTTGCAATCTTCGTTGCGGCTATCCTCGCGGTAATCCTAGGTATGGCAGCGGCAATCAAAGGCGGCTGGATCGACCGTCTGGTTCAGGTCGTCGCCATCGCGGGCTTCGCAGTTCCGGCCTTCGTGGTCGCCATAGGCCTCGTCTTCGTCTTCGCCGTCAACTGGATGCTGTTGCCAGCAACCGGTTGGGTCCCGCTAACCGATAACCCGGGTATGTGGGCGGCTTCCATCATTCTTCCAGCGGCATCGCTTGTTGTAGCCACCGTAGCTAGCTCGGCCCAGCAGATTCGATCGGCGATCAAGTCGGTCATGGAACGCGACTGGGTTCGCACCCTTCGTTCGCGCGGTGTGCCTGAGCGCGAGATCCTGTTCAAGCACGTACTTCGCAGCGCAGCGCCAGCCGGCTTGACCGTTCTGAGCCTTCAGTTTGTCGGCATGCTAGGCGGTTCGGTCATCATCGAAAACATCTTTGCCCTGCCAGGCGTCGGTCAGCTGGCTGTCACTAGCACCGGCTTGGGAGACACCCCGGTCGTTATGGGCGTGGTCGTCTACAGCGTCATCATCGTCATTCTCGTAAACCTCGCCGTTGACCTAATCAACGGCTGGTTGAACCCAAAGGTGCGTGTTCAGTAATGAGTGCTCAAAACCCTGCAGCGGTGCACGGCGCACCAGTTGTTCGCCGCAACCTGTTCCAAAAGATTCTGCGCAACCCGCTCGGTGTAGCAACCCTGAGTTACCTGATTATCGTGGTCGCTCTTGCGGTGCTTGCCCCTTGGGTTGCTCCGATGGACCCAAACCAGACCGACCCGATGCTCATCATGTCGGGCCCTGATGCTCACCACCTGCTCGGCACCGACAGCGCGGGTCGAGACATCCTCAGTCGTCTGATCTGGGGTGCCCAAACCACCCTGATTGCGGCACTCGTCGTCGTAATCACATCCATCGCAATCGGTGTTCCTTCGGGTCTCATCGCTGGTTACTACGGCGGCAAGTTCGACACCATCGCCTCGTGGATTGCGAACATGATCATGTCGCTACCTTCGATGATCGTTCTGCTCGCATTCCGCGTTGCAGTCGGCCCATCGATTGTTTTGATGATGGTTATGTTCGGCATCTTGATTGCGCCGGGCTTCTTCAGACTCACTCGTACCGCCGTAATGGGCGTTCGCAATGAGTTGTATGTTGACGCAGCCCGCGTGTCAGGCCTCAGTGACTCGCGCATCATCGCTCGCCACATCTTCACGGTTGTGCGCGCACCAATCATCATCCAGTCGGCCATGATCTCGGGTATCGCGATTTCGATTCAATCGGGCCTCGAGTTCCTGGGGCTCGGCGACACCACCATGATCAGCTGGGGTGTGATGATCAACGATGGCTTCAGAAACATCTTCATCAGCCCACTGCTTGTTCTCTGGCCAGCTCTCGTTATCTCGATCACCATCGCGGCCTTCGCGCTGTTCGGCAACTCGGTTCGCGACGCACTTGAAGATTCACAGAAGATCAAGGCTCGTCGTCAGCGCAAGAACAAGTCAGCAAATCCCGCGCAGGATGCCGCTTCGCAGGCAACCGCAGCTCCGGCTGGCGCCGGCAACCACCTGCTTGAGGTCAGCCACCTGAGCGTTGGATATCCGCAGGCCGATGGCTCACTCAAGACCGTCGTGGGCGATGTATCGTTCCACGTCGACAAGGGCGAGGTCCTCGGCATCGTCGGCGAATCGGGTTCGGGCAAGTCGCAGACCGCGTTCTCGATTCTTGGTCTGCTGCCAAGCAACGCCAAGATTGCTGCCGGTCACATCATCTTCGACGGCACCGACCTGGTCTCGCCTGATGGCGGAAAAATCTCGCAGAAAGAGATGGCTAAGTTCCGTGGCAAGCGCATCGCCTACATTCCACAAGAGCCGATGAGCAACCTCGACCCATCGTTCACAATCGGCTACCAGCTGGTTCGCCCGCTCGTGATCAACCTTGGCATCAGCAAGAAAGAAGCCAAGGAGCGCGTGCTTCGACTGCTCGACCTGGTCGGCATCAACAACTCGGCCCGCGTCTTCAAGAGCTACCCGCACGAGGTCTCGGGAGGCATGGCTCAGCGCGTACTCATCGCTGGTGCAATCAGCAGCGAGCCGGACTTGCTGATCGCTGATGAACCAACGACCGCACTCGATGTCACCGTTCAGGCCGAAGTGCTCGACCTACTGCGCGATCTTCAGAAGCGCCTCGGCATGGGCATGATGCTTGTCACCCACAACTTCGGTGTCGTAGCCGACCTCGCCGATCGCGTTGTCGTCATGCAATACGGACGAGTCGTCGAATCTGGTGCTGTGCGCGATGTGCTGCGCAACCCGCAGGAGGAATACACCAAGGTTCTATTGAGCTCGATGCTCGAAGGAAAAACCCCAATGACCATGTTGACCAGCTCGAACGGCAGGGACTAATCATGTACGCAAAGCGCATCCTCACGGTTCAAGAGCTAGACGTCACGTATCCGGCCAAGGGTTTTGGCAAGACCGGCTTCAAGGCGCTCAACTCGGTCAGCATCCACGTCGACCAGGGCGAGACCCTCGGCCTAGTGGGGGAGTCCGGATCGGGCAAGACCACTCTCGGTCGTGCGATTCTCGGCCTCGCTCCGGTCACCGCTGGCTCGATCGAGTTTCTAGGCGAAGACATCAGCCACGCCAACCGCAAGCAGCGCCGCGAGCTTAGCCGCGACCTGCAGGTGGTGTTTCAAGACCCATACACCTCTCTGAATCCATCGATGGAGGTAGGTCAGATTCTTGCCGAGCCGCTTCAGATTCAGGGCATGCAGGGAGCCGACGCAACCAAGCGCATCGCACAGTTGCTCGACCAGGTCGGGTTGCCGAGCGACGCCATCAGCCGTCTGCCTCGCGAGTTCTCGGGTGGCCAGCGTCAGCGCGTTGCGATTGCTCGCGCACTGGCACTTCAGCCAAAGCTCATCGTTTGCGACGAACCGGTTTCGGCTCTTGACCTAACCACCCAGGCGCGAATCCTCGACCTGTTCCTTCAGATTCAGAAGGACACCGGCGTCTCATACCTGTTCGTTTCACACGACCTCGATGTCGTGCGTCACCTCAGCCACCGAGTCGCTGTGATGTACAAGGGCGAGATTGTCGAGCAGGGTCCGGCCGAACAGGTAACTGTCACGCCGAATCACGCATACACCCAGAAATTGCTTATGGCTTCGCCGGTGCCTGATCCGGATCGTCAGGCCGCTCGACGCGAAGAGCGCCGCCGCCTTCAAGCGGCAAGCTAGCGATGCCAAACTGATGCAGAGCCAGAACAGCTAACCCGCTGCGCTGGCTTTGCTATTGGATAAACTTTTGCCAAGCGGTTGCCAAAGGAGTTTTCATTGACCGAATCTAAGCCAAAGCCGACTCGTCGCGCCAAGGGTAATTCGAACGGTGCTCCTACCATTTATGACATCGCCGAGCTCGCCGGCGTCAACCCGTCGACTGTTTCTCGCGCACTAACCACGCCGGGCCGCATCAATGCGAAGACCGAAGCGAAGGTACGCGCCGCGGCTGCCGAACTGAACTACAAGGTGAACCCGTTCGCTCGTGCTTTGCCGACTGGGCGCACACGTCTCATCGCTTTCATGATTTCTGACATCACCAACCCGGTGTTCTTCAAGGCCATTCGTGGCGCAGAAACCGCGGCAGCTCAGGCTGGTTACACGATGGTCGTTGCTGAATCACAGGAATCGCCTGAAGAAGAAGCAAAGGTGCTCGAGCGCATCCAGCCAATGGTCGACGGCATCGTGCTGGCAACCACTCGTTTGACCGACGCTCAGATTCAGGCGGCAAACCGTGACAAGCCGGTGGTTCTGCTCAACCGAGTAGTGCCGGGCGTGCCTGATGTTGTGCCAAACAATGAACCGGGCATCGTCGAAACCGTAAAGCACCTTGCCGATCTCGGGCACAAGCACCTCGGCTTCTTGAGCGGACCAGCGAACTCGTGGATCAATGCCGATCGCTGGAATCACCTCATGAAGGCAGCGCTCGCCGCGGGCATGACCATCGTTGAACTCGGCAACAACGAGCCGACCATGGATGCCGGCAGTGCAGCAATCGACAAAGTTCTTGCTTCGGGCGTGACCGCGGTCATCGCTTACAACGACCTCATGGCGATCGGGCTTTTGAAGGCGGCACGCGAACGCAAGTTGGATGTGCCAGGTGTGCTGAGTGTCGTCGGATTTGACAACATTTTCGGAAGCGACTTCACCAACCCACCGCTATCAACGATTCAGCTGCCACTCGAGAGCGCGGGAACCGACGCGGTTCACGCCGTTCTTGCTCTGCTCGATTCGGAGGACCGCGACCCATCGGCGGTAAATCCGTCGGCTATCAAGACCAGCCTCTTGATCCGCGGCTCGACCGGGCAGATCGCTCGCTAAAAAGCAATTAGGTAACGATTCGATTTCTTATGCGCAAAACATTTGGCAACCGATTGACAAAAAACACGGATTATGGTCGTATTTAGTTATGTTCGATAGATCGCAAGTTCTCGGAAACCGCTTGATGCCTAGCAATCAAGCGGAATTCGAACTTGCCGTGCAGATTTACAAATCGGTTGCCAATTTGCCGATTATCTCGCCTCACGGCCACGTTGACCCGGCCATGCTGCTTCGCGACGAGCCGTTCGCAAATCCCGCCGAACTCTTTGTCTTCTATGACCACTACGTGACTCGCCTGCTGCACGCCGATGGCGTCGAACTGGCACGCCTGCGCGCCGGTGCCGAACCACGCGAGGCCTGGCGCGAGCTTTGCTCTCGTTGGCACCTTTTCTTGGGCACTGCTAGCGGATACTGGCTAGCCGCCGAGTTCGCCGAGTTGTTCGACATCGACGAGGCGCCAAACGCACACAACGCCGATCGCCTCTACGACCTGATCGACTCGAAGCTCAGCCAGCCTGAATTCAGCCCGCGTGCCCTGTTTGCCCGCTTCGGCATCGAATTGCTGGCCACCACCGACGACCCTTGTGACGATCTCGAGGCGCATCGCGCGCTAGCCAGCGACCCAAGCTTTTCCGGCAGGGTAGTGCCAACCTTTAGGCCCGACGCATACACCAATGCGACTCTGCCGACTTGGCCAGATAGCGTTCGACGTCTGTTGGCCAAGACCGGTCGAACTGAAACGAATTACAAAAACTTGCTTGATGCGCTCGACGAAAGACGTGCGTTTTTCAGGGCTAACGGCGCGATCTCTAGCGACCACGGCGTGTTGGAGCCGTACACGGTTGAGCTGAGTTCGACCGCGGCCGAGGAGCTGTTTGCCAAAGCTATTGCGGGTTCGGCCACTTCGGCTGAGTTGCGCGAACTCTCGGGCAGCCTGCTCTTCGAGTCGTTCCGCGCTGCAGCCGAGGACGGCCTGGTCATGACCATCCATGCGGGTGTGGTCAGAAACCACTCCAGCGAGACCTTTGCGAAGTTTGGCCCTGACACCGGTCACGATATTCCGGTAGCGGCCGAGTTCACCAACAATCTGCGCCCGGCGCTAGAGCGATTTGGGCTCAACCCGAATCTGCACGTGATTCTGTTTGCGCTTGACGAAACCACTTGGGCACGTGAGATGGCGCCGTTGGCCGGCTTCTACCCTTCGGTATTCGTGGGTCCACCGTGGTGGTTCCTCGATGCTCCCGATGCGGCGATCCGATTCAGGGATGCGATCACTGACACCATCGGTTTCTATCGCGGAGCCGGCTTCATCGATGACACCCGTGCTTTCCTTTCGATTCCGGCCCGCCACGATATGGCTCGTCGCGTCGACAGTGCATACCTGGCCAAGCTCGTCGTGCAACAGCGACTGACTCTCGAACAAGCGCTGCAGATCGCATACGACCTAGTCGTGAACATTCCGAAGAGGGCTTTCAAGCTATGAAACTAAATCGCGCAAATCTGGCGAATGCGACCGAGTCGTCGGTAACGCCTAGCGCAGAGCGTATCGTTCACATCGGTCTGGGTGCATTTCACCGCGCACACCAGGCCTGGTACACCGATTCGGTCGACTCGAACGGTGAGTGGGGAATCGTTGCATTCACCGGTCGAAGCCCTCAAGCCGCGGATGAGCTCGCTGAGCAGGACGGCCTCTTCACTCTCGTAACTCGCTCCGAAGCCGGCGACGAGTTCTCGGTAGTCAAGTCGATCAGCCGAGCCGTCGACATCAACGACGCCAACGAATTCGTTTCGGCCATCGCCAATCCAAATGTGGTCATCGTCACTCTCACAATCACCGAAGCGGGCTATGGCATGGATGCGAACGGCCACATCGACACCTCGAACCCGCCAAGATTGCTTCACCGTTTGGCGGTCGCACTCGAGACCCGTCGCCGCGAACACGGCAAGGGCATCGCCGTTGTCTCGTGCGACAACATCCCAAATAACAGAT
>ERZ650311.547-NODE-547-length-22825-cov-5.657532_pt1 | contig 22825 bp, 17 predicted proteins | sample MGYA00376247_ERZ650311 | MGnify/ENA primary metagenome ERZ650311 (study PRJEB26733, sample SAMN07839324) | wastewater metagenome | biome: small river; feature: stream; material: water | place: USA: North Carolina | collected 2016-07-28 ...
AAGTACGGCGACAAGGCCGAGGAAGCAGCTCGACGCTTCATCGAGGCTGCGCTAGCGGGAGACAAGCAGACCGTAGAGGCGCTGGCGAAGTTGATCGAGCGCACGGACGGTCCTGTGCGTCAAGAGATCGACGTGAGCGCGGAAGTGACGACGAAGCGCGTGGTGCTTGAGCGTGAGCCGCCCCAGTAGCTACCGATCGGTCGTTCTCTTCGGCGGACCCGAGGATGGCTGTGTTGAGCTTCAACCTTCGGACGTCGAAGAGATCGAGATCACTACGTGCATGAACGGCGAGCCGGTGTCGCGATACCTGTACGTGAGAACCAACAGGTTCGAGGGCAAGGCGCGCGTGTTCAAACTTCTCCGGTCAGAGTCGGCGCTACCACCTGTCCACGAGTGACAGGATGCACGAGCTGTCCAGCGCAAGGGCCGGTAGGCGGTGTCACGACGCTTTCCAGCGTCTCTAGTGTCAGATCGTAGAGCACAGGCGTATCCGTCGAAGCATCGGGGCGAAGGAACGTGCAGCGGACCTCGACGTAGCGGCCAACGGCCTTCCCGAAGATCACGCCGTTGTCGCACAACGTCCAGGCCGTGCTTGTGAGCTGTCCCAGCGTGTCCGCGATGCGGCGCTCAACGTAGAACGTGCAGGTGCTCGGCGTGTCCTCGGTCCACGAGATCCGGCCCCAGCTTGCCGTGCTTCCGTGGTCGTAGCGCGCGAACCAGAACCCGGACGGCTGCGTGATCGTGAACGGGAAGTTACCGCCGAGATCGGTGAACCCGTACGGCGCGCGAGACGGGATCGAGATCGTTAGGTCGACCGTGTTCGTCGCAGGGTCGATGCGCTTCACTTCGCTGGACGTCGTGCAGCAGACCCAGATCTTGCCGAGCAGATCCATGCCGATGCCGCGCGGAGTTGTTCCTGCTCCGAGCGAGATCGTAGCCTGTAGGTTTCCAGCCTTGTCCCAACGCTTCACGACGTTCTGAGACGCATGATCGTGCGTCGTCCAGATGTGGTCGTTGACGTGGTCGTAGCAGAGCGTCCGGCTCGTGAGCGTCGGGGATGCGCCCATGCTGTAGCGGTTCAGCACGGTACCGTCGGCTGCGAACTCAACGAGATCGGGCGTCGCGTCGGTTCCGCCGTTGTCGACGCCCCAAACGTGACCTGTCGTAGGGTCGAGCACGATCGCGTGAATTAGCGAAGGGCTCGTGTTCGTGTTGACCTGAACGCCTGTCGGTAGGTCGCGACGAACGAGCGGGAAGTCGATCAGGTCTTGAGTGAAGTGATCGGAACTCCAGTAGACGCGCGCGGTCGTGATGAACCCGCCGTGTCCACCGGCAACGCCTGTGTTCATCGTCTCGATTGTCGAGAAGTCCTCTACGTCGAGACGCTCGTGCAGGTGCGTGATCGAGCCTTGATCGTTACCACCAACCCAAACGCTTTCCTGGTCGGGCTCGATAGCTACGAAACGAGACGCTCCACCACCGGCGCGACGGTAGAGCAGAACGGCGTCGTCCTCGGCACCGATTACGCTTCCGTCGGTTCCGGTTCCTGTGTCGGTCGTCCAGGCGAGGACGTTCGACAGGCCGCTAGAGGTCTTGAGAAGTCCGTCGCCGTCTCGATCTACGCAGGTGGTGTATGTCCAGTCCTTGACGTACTGCCCGGACGGGTTCGTGGTGCCGTCGGAGTCGCAGCGCGTTCCTCCTACGACGATGCCGATCTTGGCAATGCTTCCAAGAACGGCGGCGGTGCCGTCGCGGTTTCCAACGTACACGTTGCCGTAGCGGTCGGATGCGAGCCGCGAGGGGTTGCCCTGTCCACCTGTCGGGCAGGACTTGTACTCGCCGACGACCGATCCCGTAGTCGCGTTGATCCGCAGCACGGTGTTCGTCGAGCTGCCGGGAACGTGGACGAAGTTGAACGGTCGCGTTGTCGTGAGCGAGTTGAGCTGTAGCTGGTCCGCTACAACGTCGTGGTTCACGTTGACAAGCAAGCCCTCGTCGAAGTCGGCATCGAACGTGTAGACCTTGGCTACGGACATCAGCAGACCTCTACGGCTTGGCCCCTAGCGATGGGTTGTGCGACCTGTCCTAGAACTTCTGGTGCTGCGATCTCGGCCTTCTGGCTAGCCCTGGTGTCGATCGACGGGATGACCAGCTCCGCCGCCGTTAGGCGCATCGAGGCCGTTCCAACGCTCGCGGTGTACCTGATGCGAAGGCGTAGGTCGGTGTAGTCCGTGATCGCTGACGCCTCGGCTTCCGTGAGCGTGTAGGACGCCGTGCTGTACTTGCTTGGCGGAGATCCCGAGATCGTGTCGCTGTGCGATCCGGTGCCCGTGGCGATCAGCGTGGAGCCCTGGTAGAGCTGCACCTGGCTCATGATGGGCATGAGGTAGAACCCGAAGCGCCGGGCACGCCAGTACATGACGTGGAGCGTGTCGGTAAGCGGGTCGATACCAGCCGAGAGCTTTACCTCTAGGTCGTCGTTTTCGATCGACTCCGAAGCGTATGAGGCATCGTCGTCGGCGTTGTCTATCCCCTCGTCGATCGCATCGTGCAAGGAAGCGCTGGAAGTCGTCCACGATCCAGCGGTGACGGTCGAGATCGGGCGTAGGTACTGGCTCATAGCCCGTCGCTTGCGAGGAGATCGGCCATCGCAGCGTCTAGCGCGTTGTAGGCCGTGAGGTCGGCTCCGGTTAGCGTGGACGCGGCGAGGTCGGTTTCCTCGCGCCAGTCGGTGGACAGGTTGTAGAGCCGCGCGGTGCCTGTCGCGGTCTGGACGTCGCTGTATTGCAGGTAGGCACCGGACGCTGGGTTCGTCGACGTTCCGCCGTCGTTGATGCCACGGATGAGCTTGTAGATTCCGTCGGTAATCGCCCGGTTCCCGAGGGAGTCGCCCGTGTTCGGTCCGGTCGGGCTGAACCACTCCGTGTAGATGTACTCGTGCCCGGTGTAGCTCGTTCCCTGGAGCAGCGGGACGAACGAGATCCCATCGCAGGGTTGATCGGGCATCGTGAGGCCCGCAAGTTCGACGAGCGTCGGGTAGATGTCCGCGACGGAGAAGAGGCCAGCCGAGGCGGTGTTGCCGGAGACGGTGACGCCAGCGCCGCGAACGATGAGCGGGACGCGGACGCCGGTTTCGAACGGGCTATCCTTTCCGCGATACTCGCGCTTTCCGTCGCCGCGCGTGTAGTAGTTCAGGTACTTCTCGGATTGGACCGAGTTGTACTCGTAGAACGTCCCGTCGTCGAGCGTGGCGTGTCCGGTGCCGTTGTCGGTGAGGAACACGACCGTATCGTCGGCGTAGTCGACTTCTTCGAGGATGCGGCCTAGCTCGGAGTCAACGGCTTCAGTCAGCGCCTTGAACTTCTTGATGTCGACGGCGGGCGGGTCGCCCCAGGTCGCCGAGTCGTAGAGGTCGGTCGGCGGGACGCTGTAGGGCGTATGGGATCCGAAGAAGGGCAGGTAGAGGAACCAGTCCTCATCGCGGGCCTTGCATCGGCGGATGAAGTCGATAGCTAGGTTGGCGCAATGGGTGATGTGGAACTGCCTACATCTTGTGGTGTCTCCGTTCGACACCCGCAACCAGTCGTAGTAGGTCTGCCCGCTCATTCCGAGAAGGGCAGCGGCGGGATCGGTAACGGTAGCGTTCGAGAGGTTGTGGAGGTTGCCGACGTAGATCTCGTAGCCAGCGCGCTGGGGTGAGAACTTGCCGCCGTTGCTGGAGTTTCCCAAGTGCCACTTGCCGAAGCAGGCGGTGCGGTAGCCAGCGGCTAGGAAGGTCTCCGCGATGGTCTGGTAGTTCTCCGGGAGCGCGTCCTGGTCGGCGGGGTTGTTGAAGTCGTCCCGTACGAGGTCGCCGACGCCGTGCCGGAAGGGATAGACGCCGGTCTGGATCGTGGCGCGGGTTGGTGAGCAAAGCTGCTGCGCCCACGCTCCTGTAGCGGCCCGCCAGCCCGCTGAGGCCAGGGCGGCGGCGTTGGTGGTGTCGGGGTAGGCCAGCCCGCCGCCTCCCGTGCCGCCCCCAAGCCCGTAGGTGGAGTACTGCTCGATCCCAACATCGTCTCCAACAGCTAGTAGGAATCCGCGCGCCATACACTTGACCTTGTGGTGGTTGTTGGGTAGATGAGACCCAGATGCCGACCCTAGAGTACCGTCCGAGGGGGGGCTGTGCGCGAGTTTTCGACGAGCGTGCGCCGGAGGTCATCGTCGACGGACCCGCCGGTACGGGTAAGTCGCGGGCGATCTGCGAGTACCTCAACTGGGTCGCAGAGACCTATTCGGGCTGCCGCATCCTGATCTTCCGCAAGACGCGCGTGTCCTGCACGGAGTCGGTCCTCGTGACGTTCGAGGACAAGGTGCTGTGGCCGGGGCATCCGGTACTCAACGGCCCGACGCGCGCTCATCGGTCTTCGTACCAGTACCCTAACGGGAGCGTAATTGTCGTCGGTGGCATGGACAACGCGACGCGGCTCTTCTCGACGGAGTACGACATCGCGTACTGCAACGAGTGCAACGAGCTGACGGAGGGCGAATGGGAGTCGATCCACCGCGCTCTCCGCAACGGCAAGGTGCCCTGGCAGCAGCTCATCGGGGACTGCAACCCGGATGCGCCTTCGCATTGGGCGAACCAGCGGTGCATCAAGGGCAAGGCGAAGCGGATCTCGACGCGGCACACGGACAACCCGTCGCTGACGCCGACGTACCTCGCGAACCTTGGAAGCAAGCTCTCGGGCGTTCGTCGCCGTCGCTTGTTCCTTGGTGAGTGGTGCGCGGCTGAGGGCGCTGTGTGGGAGAACTTCGACTCGACGATCCATTGCGTCGACAAGCCGATCCCTGATCTGCGGTGGTACTTCGCTTCGGTCGACTGGGGCTACACGGCACCGGGAACGTTGCAGGTGTGGGGCGTCGATGGCGACAAGCGGCTGTGCATGGTCGCTGAGGTGTACCGCACGCAGCGGCTCCTTGAGTGGTGGGTTGAGGTAATGCTTGATCTGCACAAGGAGTTCGACCTCCGACGCATCGTGTGCGACCCGTCGCGAAACGAAAGCGTCGAGGCGTTCAACACGCATCTTGTCCGCAAGGGCCGGTCTGCGATTGCGGACGGAGCGGACAACACGCGCACTTCGTCCGGGAAAGGCGACCTCGCGGGCTTGGACCTCGTGCGCTCTGGCTTCGAGAACAAGCGCATTTTCCTCGTGCGCGACTCTCTGCGCTACGGGCGCGACGAGTCGTTGTCGGAAGCGTCGCAGCCGTGGTGTTTGGAGCAGGAAATCCCTAGCTACGTCTACGCGCTCGACGACACGCGACCGAACCGTGAGCAGACGGATCCGATGTGCGCCGACCACGGTTGCTTTGTGGCCGGAACTCCGGTCCTCATGGCGGACGGATCGTGGCTTCCGATCGAGTCTGTTCGTGATGGATACCTTGTCTGGACCCCGAACGGTCCCGAGCGTGTGACGTGCTCGGGAAGCGTTGGGATGAAGGACACGGTGCTTTTGACGTTCGATGACGGCCTGATCCTTCGATGCACGCCGGATCATCCGATCCATCAAGTCGGTGGTGGTATGACTCGCTGCGATATGCTACCTATTGGGGCATGGGTAAGCACGGTCGCCGAGAAACATGCACGGTCTTTGGCTTGGTGTGGCAGCGGTATCCCGAAAGCCCAGACTGGAGCCTTCGCTACTTCCGACGCCGAGGAGTCCTTCTCCATCGCGTCGTCTACGAACGCGAAAACGGGCCGATCCCCGACGGAATGCACGTTCACCATCGGAACGGCGACCAGTCAGACAATCGGGTCGAGAATCTTGGAATCTTGTCTCCAGCCGATCACGGCAAGGAGCATCGCGAGTATCCCGAGGGATTCCGTCAGCGCAGGAAGAACCGGCGCATCGAAAGAAAGATCGGGCGTCGGTGCGTGGAATGCGGAGCCGATGTACCCGTCGAAGTCATCTCACGGGCTCGGTACTGCTCGAACAAGTGCAAGTCGGCTTGGAGGCGAAAGGCTGGGCTCGACAACGAGCGGAGAAACTGCCTCATCTGCAAGTCGGTTTTCGAGATCAACCGATACGCTCGCACCCGGACTTGTGGCGCGACGTGTGCTCACACGTTCAAGGGCCTCTCGCGCAGAGGTCTTCAACCTGACGGTTGAGCCGACGCACGTTTACATCGCTGGCGGGGTGCTGGTTTCCAACTGCGACGCCTTGCGCTACGCGGTGAATTTCGCGTGGCTGCGCAACCTGGAGAAGTTGCCTACGCCGTCGAAGTTCGCGCCTGGAACGTTCGGGAAGTTGCTCGGGCACGATGAGCCCAAGGCGGACCTATTCTAGACCTTAGCCCGAAGTCGTTGCTCCAAGAGATCCAGGCGTCAGAGCGTCTGAGGGACGCTCATCTCGCTGCATTCAAGGATCAGCTCGACCGCTACACGGGGCCGTTCTACTGCGAGCGCGAGGGCCGCGACTTCGACTCGGAGAATCACGAGTTCACGATGGTCAGCGCGCACGCCGCGCAGGTCGTGTACGAGAACCCGCGCGTTCGGGCGTCGACCAAGCTCGTCGGATCGCAGGCTGACGTCGCGCAGGCGATCGAGCACGGGCTCAACCGCTGGTGCCGAGACGTCGACCTTCGCAAGCCGCTGCAAAAGGTCTTCGTCGACATGTACTTCAACTGGGGCGTGCTCATGGTCACGCAGAACCCGGACGAAGACCGTGGCCCTGTGGACGGTGCCGGTGTCGACAATCAGCCTGGTATCGCGTGGAAGCCGAAGGTCGCGCGCATCAGCCAGCGCCGTTTCGGCTGGGATCCGTACGCGATCGAGCTTCAGGACAGCCGCTACTTCTTCCACAAGTGGGTAGCGGACAAGGCGGATCTCATTCAGCGCGCGAAAGACAGCCCGCAAGAGGGCTGGAACCTCGAAGCGTTGGAAGGAATGAGCACGGGCGAGGGCACGTCGGATCTTGGCCGTCCGAAGGCTGAGATCGACCGTGGCGAAATCGTGCTGTACGAGATCTGGGTTCCCGAGCACGAGCTTCCGCGCGACGACAAGGCGTGGGACGGGATCGACGAGGAGGAGCGCAAGGCGTTCCACGGAACGATCCACACGATCGCCTGGGGCCGCGCTGTGAGCGGCGAGGACGTCGCGGACGCCGTGCGTGCTCCGCGTCCGTACTACGGGCCTTCGACGGGCCCGTACACGGTGTTCGGCTGCTACGGCGTGCCGGATCAGGTCGCGCCGCTTGGGCCGCTGACCGCGATGAAGGGACAGGTCGACGAGGTGAACCGGCACGTCAAGGCGATGTCGGTGAGTGCCTCGCGCCGCAAGCGCCTTGCGTTCGTGGACGCGCTCGACTCGAACATGCTGGAGCTGGTCAAGGCCGCTCCGGATGGCTCTGTGATCCCGGTCGCGAAGTTCGAGCAGGGCAAGATTGCCGAGGTCGAAATCGGCGGCATCACGGAGCAGCAGATCGCGAGCGTCAACATCCTGCGCGAGCGGCTCGACCGCAACTCGGGGATGAACGACGCGACGCGCGGAAGCGTCACGGGCACGGGCACGGCGACCGAGAACCAGATTGCCGACGCGGCCAACACGGCGCGGATGGCGTACATCAAGCAGCAGTTCAACGACGCCACGATCGAGGTGCTGCGCAAGGCTGCGTGGTATCTCTACCACGACGATCGCACGGTGTTCCCGCTTGGGAATGACGCCGCGCAGGCGATGGGGCTTCAGCCCGAGGTCGGTCCCGATGGGATGCCGGTCGCTCCGGAGCCGTGGTTCGCGGGTGGTCGCAACGACCCGCAGGGCGGGTACACGTTCGACGACCTGGAGCTTGACATCGAGCCGTACTCGATGGAGCGCACCTCCGAAGCGGTGCAGCAGCGCCGGATGCAGGAGGCGGTGCTGGTTGCGACGCAGATCGCGCCGTTGATCCCGCAGCTTCCCTACGTGCGCTGGAAGAAGTTGCTCGACCTAATCGGTGACACGATCAACGTGCCGGACCTGTCGGAGATGGTCGACTTCAACGCGGCGGCGCAGGTTGCCGGGATCATGCTCGACGGGATGCGCGCTGAGGGCCAGCCGCAGCAAGGGAAGCCGACGCAGAGCAAGGACTCTGGGACGGGTGCGGGCCCGCGAGTCGCGCAGAACCCGCCGCCCAAGGTCACGTCGAAGTCTGGCCCTAGCGTTGGAAGCAAGCCCTCGATGCAGGTGCAGGGACAAACTCAAAAGGCGGCGATGACGTGATCTACGACTTCGAGGACACGAAGACGGGCGACCTGATCGGGATCAACTACCCGATGGGCAAAGCGCCTGCGATCGGTCGCACGGTGCGTTACCAGGGCCGCGTGGTTCGTCGCGTGCCGAGCGCGCCGCGCGTTCAAGACAACACTCGCGAGTTCGTGAGCCAGTCTTTGCCGCGCTGGTACAAGGGCGCGAAGAGGCACACGAAGGACGGGAAACCGATCTTCACGAACAAGGCCCAGGTCGCGGACACCGTGTCGTGGGCCAAGCACAACGATTCGACGCCGGATGGAGACCTGATCTATGACTGAGCCGGAACTTCCCCTCGCCGCAGACAAGCCGCCCGTGCAGACCGAGACGGTCGAGCAGGCGGAGGACCGCGTGTTCGATGCGCTGGTTGGGAAAGACGAAGCGCCCAAGGCTGCGGAGCCGGTCGCCGAGAAGAAGGAACAACCCGAAGAGGAAGCCGAGGACGGCGCTTCGGGTGAAGACGCAGACGAGAGTGCCTCCGAGAGCGATCTCGAAAAGGCAATCACCTCCCTGCGTCGGGCCAAGGTGCCCCAAACCGTCCTCAAGAAGATGACCCAGCGGGAGATCGTCGCTCTGTCGAAGGACATGGCGGATCGTCAGGCTGAGGTCGACAACGCTTTCCGCGAGCTGGGCGAGCTGCGCAAGGCCAAGCAACAGTTTGAGAGTCGCAAGGAGTCGGCGGCGGAACCCACCGAACAACCCGAAAGCGACGACCTCGACAAGCAGCTTGGTGAGCTGTTCGACCCGGATACGGGGAAGGCCCTCAAGGCTTTGACGAAGCGCGCGATCGACGCTGAGACGAAGGCGCTGAAGGCCGAACTGGCCTCGATGTCTTCACTCGTCGAACGCACGCTCACGAAGGAGATCCGAGGCGATCTGCGGGAGCGTTTCCCGGAGGTCGACGAGGTGGACAAGTGGCAGAAGGTTCAGGACAAAGCGGCAACGCTGGCGAAGACGGGCGATTATGCGGGTCTCGACGACCCCATGCGCGCCGTGTTCGAGGATGCGGCTGCGATCGTTCTGAAGCAGAAGCCGACGAGTACGCCCAAGCCTGATTCGAGCCGTGCGAAGGCCAACGGGCAGCCTGCGTCCAAGTCGAAGCAAGTGCCTCCGAAGGCGTTGTCCCCCGAAGAACGGGAGACGGCGGCGCTGGATGCGTTGCTGGATGGCAAGGGACGCGACGCTGCGCGAGCCGCGTACGGCGGTTGACAAAAGGAAACTGACAGATGGGTTCCGCGATTTCTACGTTCAACGACTTCGTTGCAACGACCGGCCCGGCATACGTCCGTGGTCCGGATGACGTTGTGAACGAAGCCGTCAAGAACAGCTACATTCTCCGTCGCTTCCTCAAGGGCAGCGACATGGCCAAGGTGATTCGCGGCGGCGCGAACATCAAGGACGCGATCATCCTCGACGAGTCGAGCACGTTCGCGCAGTACCAGCCGAACGACACGTTCACGTGGCAGAACCCGCAGGTTCTCTCCACGGCGACGGCGGAGTGGCGCTTCTCGGTCGACCACATGTCGTGGACCGACCAGGAGATCGAACTCCAGGGCGGCGGCGGTCTCTCTCGTGACGCTCTGCGTGGGGTCTACAAGAACCTCAAGCGCACGAAGGAGCAGCGCATGTGGACCTCGATGATCAACGGCATCGAGGACAAGCTGTGGGCCGTTCCGAACACGGCGACGATGGAGACGGCTGCGGGTAGCGAGCCGTACTCGATCCTCTCGTTCATCAACGAGCAGAAGAACACGCTGTACGGTTCTGGCGTGTACGCGAACGGTGCGCTGACGGCTCTGCCCGGTGGTGCCTGGTCGACGGTCGAGGGCATCAACCCCGCGACCAAGACGCGCTGGAAGAACCAGGTCGCGATGTACAACGACCCGACCGCGACCGCTTCGGGCACGACGTTCGACAGCGGTGCGACGTCTGCGGATGGTGGTTCCGAGCCTGCGGTTCCGACCGCTGGCACGGGCCGCAACATCATGCAGGCGTTCGACCAGATGTGGATGCAGGTTCGGTTCCAGCCGCCCCCGACGCGGCAGGAATACTTCGAGGACGCTTCGCTCTACAAGCAGTTCATCGTCTGCTCGAAGCGCGGCATCACGGAGTACCAGAGCTTGCTTCGTCGTTCGCAGGACTTGTTCGCGACGGCCTCGCGGCAAGACCCGGCGTACGTCAAGCCCGCGTTCGCTGGCATCGACCTGGAGTACGCGGCGGCTCTCGACACGGCGCTTCTCTATGACAACGCTACGGCGTCGTTGGCGAACGTCGCTGAAGTGAGCGCGAGCGGCGAACTCTCCGGCCCGCGCTTCTACTGGATCAATGGCAACTACCTGTTCCCGGTGTTCCACGCGACGCGCTACATGGAGCGCAAGGGACCGATGCAGCACCCCAACCAGCCGTTCACGTCGGTGGTGGTGTGCGACATGTGGTGGAACCTGTTCTGCAACTCTCGTCAGCGTCAGGGCATCGTGTCCCCCGCTGGCGCTGTCTACAGCTGAGAAAGGAGCTGCACACATGGCTGGTCTCATTGCCTACACCGCTGGCGTCTCTGGTCTGGACTTCGTTCCGCAGGACGCTGTGATGACCCTCCCCGCTACCACGGCTGCCACGAAGGGGCAGATCTGGTCTGTGGTTCCGACGACGGTCGATGGTTCGCTTCGCTGGACGACGCTCGCGGCTCCTGCCACGGCGGACTTCTCGCAAGCGACCAACACGTTCGCGCGTCGGTTCTTCTGCGTCGCGTTGCAGGACGTTGCGGCTCCCTCTTCGGGTGCCGCCACGGTTCGCGTCCGCTTCCGTGGTGTCGTGGATGCCCAGATCACGACCACCTCGGTTGCGATCGGCGACTTTCTGCGTCCCACCGACTCGGGCACGAGCCAAGGTCTCAGCGAGCAGAGCACGGGCAACGCTGGCGGGATCTTGGTCGTCGCTCAGGCGTTGGAAGCGAACACGGTCGCGGGTGCCGTCAAGAAGGTTCTCTTCGACGGCATCGACGGGTTTGGGGTCGTCATCACCTGATCCTCACGCTGGGGGCCTCGTCCACGCGGCGAGGCCCCTGGCCCTACTACACACACGCAGGACACACAGACATGCAACTCGCTCCCAGCACGTTTGGCACCGGCCTGGAGTTCGCGAAGAACTCGCACACGCTCATCAACCGCACCGGATCCACCGTCAACGCGGGAGACGTCGTGCAGATCGACTTGACTCAATCCTCGTCATCGACGACGGGGAGCACACAGGGAGCAGACACCTCTCTCTACGCGGGTGCTGTTACTCCATACGCCTCGGGTTCTCCGTACGTTTTCTACGCTATCGCGCTGGAAACCGTCGCGGACGGACGTCGGTTCCGAGCTACTACCTCGGCTCGGATGCAGGTTCCGGTGATCTCGTTGCTCGCAAACGGATCCGGCGACGGCGTGCTCGTGGTTCGCAACGGATCGACTCGCCTTCGCGTTGACATGCCTGGCACCTCGATCGCTGACAATGTGGTTGGATTCAACGTTGGATCAACTACGCCTTCTGCTACGGCTCAATTCGTTGAAGTCCAGTTTGACGGAATCTCGGTCATTCCGTCGTCTGCGTCAGTTGCTGGTGGATCTACCACAATCCTCAGCGGTGGCGCTGCCGGCACGACGTGGCTTCGCAGCTCGGCTACGGCTTCGATCAAGCCGTTCCAGACGGCGACCTTCGACTACGAAGAGATCGACGTCGGAGCCAACAGCGCCATCTCGGATGTCGGCACGGGAGGACTCCAGTTCGAGCAGGTACAGACCGGGACCACGATCAACTCGGCGTCTGGTCGTATCACGAGCGCGGCTGTCACGTCTGGGATCATGAACCCGACGTTCACGACGCGCATCTTGACTGGGGCCAACATCCAGAACATCGGCTACTGGTTCGGGTTCGTTGAGTCGACGTTCATGAACGTCAACAACGCAACCTCTGAGCATTGTGCTGGTTTCCGCTACAACACGGCTGCTACTGGAAACTCGACTGGATTCTGGACTACCGTTACGTGTGACGGTGCCGGAACGGAGACGGCGACGGTCACGACTGCGACGATCGCTACGAGCACGCAGTACGAACTCAGGGTCGTCTACATCTCGACCACTCCTTCGGTCGAGTTCTACATCAACAACGTACTCGTTGCGACGCACACTACTAGCATCCCGGCTACGAGTGCGGCGCTCTTGGTTGAGTCGGTCGTGATCGCTCGGGCCGCTGCTGCCAAGCGGTTCGCGTGGTCGTATGCTCGGTTGCAGGAAGGCTTGCTCCTCTCGTGACCCTCACCGTCGAAAACTGCGAGAAGCACCTCTTCCACACGCTGGGCGGTCCTTTGCCGCCCGGCCTGCCGGTCGTGGAGGTCATCAACGACACGGGCCAGTGGCTCGTGGCGTCGAGGCCGTGGAAGTGGTTGCAGCGCGCATCGACGACGATGAGCCTTGTTGAAGATCAGTCGTACTTGACGCTACCTACGGACCTGCAAACTATCCTTGCGATCGAGATGACGAACAGCCTCACGAACTCGATGCACTTGACGAGTTTCGATGAGCTGATGCGGCTGCGCACGTCTTCGATCAGCACGTCGTTTGGGTACTGGGGAGCAGTCGTGTACCCGACGCAGACGAGCCCTGCTGCGGTGCCTGCTGGGCCACGGCTGGAGATTTACCCGACGCCGAGCGCGAACGATTCTGGTGCGGTGACGATCTTCTATCGTGCGGGCTGGACGAGCGTCATGGCGGGCTCGGATCAGACGCGCTTGAACCTTCCCGACTGGATGGAGCCGACGTTCAAGCAAGCGTTGCGCGCGTTCGGGCGCGGGTACGAGATGGAGGACGACGCCTCGATGTCGAAGCGGCTTGCGGACATCGTAGCGGGTCCGATCTACCAGGACGCTGCGACGCGCGATGGGCTCGTGCAGCTCAACTACGGAGAGATTCAAGGTGGAGCGGCACAGGGTCGCTACACGCAGAGCTATCTTAGGACTACGGTCCAGGGGCCTAGTTAGTGCCTAACCCCGTCATAATCCAAGGCGAGGTCTGGGAGCAGACCAACCCCACGATCCTCGCGCGCGTCACGGACGAGAACGGCGTCGTGTTCGTGAATACGGACGTTGGTGCTGCGGGATGGGATCTGCGTATCTACGATCTCACGGCAAGCTCGCCGGACACGGCGATCTACTCGCTGTTGGCGCAGACGGCTGTAACGGGAACGGACGGCAACCAAGTGTTCGCTGCGTCGTTGCTCACGGACGGCTGGAGCCTCGACGCGATCGGGTACAACTTCCGGTACACGGTCCCGAGTTCGGTCGCGACGTTCGAAGGCGGGCACACGTACCGCTACGAGTTCAAGATCCCGTACATCGCGAGCGCTGGCGACCACCCTGCGGGGAATGCGTACGTCATCGCTGAGATCAAGCACAAGCCAATCTTTACCGAATGAGCCGCATCGACATCCCCTTTCCGCTAGGAGGCTTGAACGACAACCGATCGTTCGACGAGCAGCCTCCGCGTACCACGGAAGAGGCTGTCAACGTGCGGGGCGTCGATCCTAAGACGGGGCGCGCGCGTGGCGCTCAACGCTCTGGGACGTCGCGGTACAACACGGACGCGCTCAACGGGGTGGGCAACTCGAAGGTCCGCAACCTCTCCAAGGTCACGTACGACAACACGACGACGACGTTCGCGAACCTCGCGTCGGGTAGTGAGCAGGAGAAGTGGAAGGCCGCGAGCCCGACGACCTCGGACACGACGATCGTCAAGGTCGATCGGCAGGGGAATGCGTACTGGATCGACGGGCGCGCGTCGGTCGTGAAGTACAACCCCGAGGCTACGAAGCTCTGGACGATCACGCTGCCTACGACGGACTCGGGGCATCAGTGCATCGCGCTGGAGCTTGACGACTCTGGAAACGTATTCGTCGGCGTGAGCGCGGGCGGGCAGCAGTCGACGGCGCGGCTTTGGTGCTACGTGCAGGAGGACGAGAACAAGACGCGCCTTCTGTGGGAGGAAGACCTCGGTGGGTACATCGAGGAAGTGCGCATCAAGAACGCGAAGCTGTACGCGCTCGTGAACCGTCCCGATGCGGGTGCGGCTGACGTGGTGACGCTTGAGAGCTTCGATGCACCGAACCCGAGCGAGACGGCGCGGTGGAAGACGGCTCCCGACACGAACGGGATGGATGTCGGCCCGGACGGCTCGATCTTCGTCGCGGCGCAGCCGAACACTCAGCGCGGCCTCAACCCGCTCGCACCGAACGCGAGCCCTACGGCTGAGGACTGGAACCCGACGATGCTCACGGACTGGGGCAAGCGGGCGTGGGCGTGGTACGACGCTGCGGCTGAGGATTCGTTCAACGTCACGGCGATCTCCGGGGCTCCCAACGACGACGGTGGGAGCATCGGGACGTGGTACGACATGACGGGCAACGGTCGGCACTTGTACGGGGCCGACGCGCTTTCGATCGCAAGCCGCGACAATCCGACGCTGCGGCTCCGTGGTTCCTCCGGCAAGCCGTCCGTCTTCTTCAACGGCACGTCGTCGAAGATGGTCTCGCTCACGAACGCGAACGTCACCGACGACTTCCAGCAGCTTTCGACGCTGCCGGGGTACACGGGCGCGATGTTCGTGCTGTTCGCGGTCGTGAAGATGAACGAGGGTACTACGGATCGCCGCTGGCTGTTCGGACAGCAGACGACCGGAGGTTCCCAGAAGTTGTTCCTCAACAACGAGAACAACAACCCCGTGTCGTTCCCGCAATCGAACGTCGCGGGCTCTCTGACGTGGTACGAAAGCCAGACGACGACGAACGCTAGCGGTCTCGGCACGAAGCCCAACAACTATCCGTTCACGAGCCTGCACCCGTGGAACGCGGTCGCTCCTACGGGCGCGCGCAATCTGCCGAACGGCTGGTGCATCGTGACGCTCGCGTTCACGAACGCGCAGGCGGGCTTCTCAAGCTGGATCCGCATCAACGGCAACCCGGTCGACGTGTGGACGAGCCCGGCTGCGACGTGGACGGACGGGTTCCAGCTCGGAGAGTACACCACCAGTAGTACCGGCACGACGCAAGCCCCTAGCGGTGGTACCTGCGACTTCTTCGGCGGCGAGGTGATGGAGATCCTCGTCTTGCGCGACTACCGCACGTCGTCGGGCGTGCTGTCGCTGATCGAGGTGAACGGCACGGGAGCCTCGATCTATCCGAATGCGTCGTTCGCTGGAGTTCCGAACACAGAGAACACCGAAGTTCAGAAGATCGAGGGCTACCTCGCACACAAGTGGGGCTGCGCGCATGTGCTACCTGCGGGTACGGCGGCGAGGCTCACGTTCTCTGCTCAGGTCGCGAACAACGACACGGTGAAGGTCGGAGCGACGACGTATCAGTTCCGAGACGTCAACAACGTGCTCGGAGGTGGCGCGCAGGCGTTCACGCAGGCGAACGACGTGCTGATCGGTGCGAGCGCGTCGGCGACGGCGCCGAACCTCATCCGCGCGATCAACCTCTCGGGAACGTCCGGAACGACCTACCACGCATCGACCGCGATCAACGCGAGCATGTGGGCGTTCCCGCAGCGGTTCAACGAGGACGCGGACACGACGCCTGCGATCATGCTTCGGTCGCTCACGAAGATCACAAGCCCGACGATCGCGACGACGGAGACCGGAGCGAACCTCGCGTTCATGGCGACGACGGCGCAGACCTCGCTTGCTCCGGATACGACGGGCGAGAACACGGGCTTCTACCCGCATCCGTTCTCCGACAAGCGCGTCTACAACACGTCGAACCAGATCGTGTCGACGGGTGGACCGCCTCGGCAGTCGAACTCCGACTACGCGCTCCCGTCCAAGGCGGCGCTGCTCAACTCGCCGTACGGGCTGCTCGCGAAACACTCGGACTCTGGCCGTCCTCGCTGGGTCGCGACGTCCGAGCACAACTCACCCACGGTCGCGATCGGTGGTGTCGGCTACGGAGTTCGCATCGGGTCCGGTGGCGAGGTGTACTCGGTTGGCCCGCGACAGACGGCTGTGAACGGTGGCAGCGCCGACAACGTGGACGTGCGCCGCATCGTCGACTCGGGAGACTCGTTCTCGATCACGGGCAGCGCGTGGACCGCGACGCCTGGAGCGCAGACGTACGCGCATCCGAGAATGGCGGTCGACAAGTACGACAACCTGTACGTGCCGCTGTCGCCGTTCACGTCGTCGTTTGCGGTCTACTCCAAGACGTCGGGTACGGTCCTCATCGCTCCGACTGCGCTCACGGAAGATCCTGCTACCTACGGGATCGCGATCGACCCGAACTACCCGGAGTTCCCTGACGGCTACTCCAACCCGCGCGCACGGTTCGTCTACCTCGCGGGTCCGAAGACGACGAGTAACTACTCGCTGTACCGCGTCGGCCTCGTGTCGCAGGCGGCGGCGAACGTCACGCCGAGGACGACGCTACTTCTCGGTGTCGTTGGCGCGAACATCTACACGGTCACGACGGCTGCGATTGCAAGCCCGACCTCGGGTACTGGCTACACGGGCTTCGACACGACGGCGAAGCTCGTGTGCTCGACGGTGCTGTTCAAGAAGGTCTACTACACCGATGGCGTGTCGTACTTCGTGTACGACCCCAAGGTAGCGACCAATGGCACCATCAGCGCGTGGAAGGGCACAAGCGCGGGCGCGATCCCCGAGCGGATGCGGCTCATCTGTACGTGGCGCGGTCGCATCGTGCTCGCGCGCTCGTCGGATAACCCGAGCTTGTGGGCAATGTCCAAGCTCGGCGATCCGCTCAACTGGGACTTCTTCCCGCCCGACATCACGGCTGACCAAGCGGTGATCGGTACGACGGCGCGCGCTGGGCTGTGCCCTGACATCGTGAACGCGCTGATACCGTACTCGGACGACTTGCTGATCTACGGCGGCGACTCGTCGATCTGGAGGCTCACGGGCGACCCGATGACGGGCGGGCAGTTCGACCTCGTGTCGGACGTGACCGGCATGAGCTTCGGCCCGTGCTGGGACAAGGATCCCAACGGCGTCCTCTACTTCTTCGGGAGCCGTGGCGGCGTCTACCGCATGGTCCCCGGTGGAATCCCCGTGTCGATGACGGACGGTCGAATCGAGCGGCGGATGCGCGACGTGGACCTGGAGACGAACTACGTCCAATGCATCTGGGACACGCGCGAGAACGGGCTGCACGTCTACGTGATCCCGTACGGCGCGGCATCGGCTCACCTCACGCACTGGTTCTGGGAGCAGAAGACGGATGCGTGGTGGGAAGACGAGTTCGGCGTCACGACCTCGGCGACGATCCAGCCCACGGCGGCGATCGTGTTCGACGGCGACGACCCTGACGACCGGCGACTCCTCATCGGCTGCGGCGACGGTCGCGTGCGCGTGCTCGACGAGGACGCGAAGGACGATGACGACGGCACGGGGAACGCGCAGACGGTCGACTCGCGCGTTCTCTTCGGGCCCTTCGAGTCCTCGGACCCGAACCTGGAGATGCGATTCTCGGGCCTTGTGGCGCAGCTTGCGGGCGACCAGGACGGCACGAACTACGAGGTCTACGTGTCGGACAGCCCGGACGTGCGCGGCGCGGTTCGGACGCGCGGCTACTTGCACGCTGGCCGGAACGACCGTGTTCCGTTCGTGGCGCGCGGGACGTACTTCTGGATCCGCCTCCGCAACGCCGCGATGGGCGAGCGGTGGGCGTTCGAGGCCGCGTCGATCGAAGCCGTGACGGCTGGGCTTCGGAGGGTGCGCCTGTGAACCGTGGAGGCCGCACCGCACGCAGCTCGGCGTCGCAGGCGCTTGGGGCGAACGATCCGAGGCTTCGCCGCAACGCGCAGGCTGGAGCGACGGACAACGACATCGGCGACGGCTTGGAGCTGGACCGCGAGGGACGGGTGCGTGTCGCGCTCGACCCCTACGGGGCGCTCTACTACAAGCCGGACGGAACGATCGCGCTGCGCGTGGATGGCGTGTCGCTGATCGTGTCGCCGGGATCGCCTACGGCGCTGCGGGCTGGAGAGACGCTCGCTTCCAAGGTCATCGACGACTCGGGCACGACCTCGAACGTCGCGGACTCGATCAAGCGCATCATCGCGGCGCTGTCGACGATCAACGCGACGATCGCGACGCTCGGAGGTGGAGCGAACGCGGTCGACGTGACGGTAGACTTCGGCTCGTCGTTCACGCAGTACGCTACGGCGACGGTGACTGGAGAAGCGTGGGTCACGGCGTCGAGCGTGATCGCTGTGACGGTCAAGGCGGAAGATGGAAAGGGGATGGAGACGAGCCTGTTCGACTTCCGTCCCGTAGTCTCGGACCTCGTTGCTGGAGACGGGTTCACGCTGACTGTATTCACTCCGGTCAAGGCCAAGGGGACGTACACGTTCTCTTGTGTTGGTGTCTAAAGCATGAGCGGCATCATCATCGGGAACGGCACGGCTGCTAGCCAAGAGAGCCAGGTCAACACGTCGGGCGAGTTGCTCGTGCGTGGGACCGCTGTCGAGGCTCGCGCTGGATTTGCGGCGCTGACGTGCGAGAACGACCCCGGAGCGGTCACGGGTGAGCGGTACATGCGCTCGGGCGAGATGAGCGAGGACTATCGTCTCCGCGTCGCGCTCGACCAGACGATCTTCAACCACTCGTTCGAGGGCGCGACGGTCGCGACGGACAGGCTCAACCAGAGCTTGTCCACGATGACGGTGGCGCAGGCGTCGGGGTTCTTGGCGTTGAACTCGGGCAACGCGACGGCCAACGGTAACTACGCGATCGTCACGACGCGGCGTTCGTTCCCGCTGTTCGGTGCGTACGCGACCTACTTCGAGTTCTGGGTCCGCGAGGCGAACGAGGACGCGACGAACGCGGTCACGGAATGGGGCGTCGGCTACGTCGCGACGACGGCGGCTCCGACCGATGGCGCGTTCTTCCGCCGCATGGCTGGTGGGGCGCTCAAGGGCGTCGTGAACTTCGCGGGCGCTGAGACTGAGATCGCGATCGACACGACGAGTGTCTCTCCCCGTGACGGCTCGGGAGTGTACGCGGCGACCGAGACGAATCACTACGTCATCACGGTCACGAACGATGAGGTCGAGTTCTGGTGCAACGACACCAAGCTCGGGGACATCAAGTGCCCGTCCGCTCAGCCCTCTCCGGGTGCTTCGAGCGCGGGCCCGATGTTCGCGCGCGTCTACAACTCGGGCGTCGCGAGCGCGGGGCGGCGCATCGAGATCGGATTCCTGAACGTCTCGCTCGGGGACATGAACGCGACGAAGCCCTGGCCGCACATCATCGCGGGTCAGGGCGGCGGGTCGTACCAGACGCAGCCGGGCAACGCGGTCGGTCCTACGGTGTCGCGTGCGAGCGCGAACTTTGGCTGGCCTGCGAGCACGACGGCGCTGGCCGTTGGAACGTGGACGGCGACAAGTGCGCCCGCTGCGAACACGCTCGGCGGTCGCTGGATCTCGCCTGCGATCTCGACGCTAACTAGTGAAGCGGACTACCCGGTGTTCTCGTACCTGAACCCGGCTGGCACGAACGCGATCCCCGGCAAAACGCTGTACATCACGGGCGTGAACCTTGGTCGCACGATCGCGGCTGCGGCGGCCAGTACGAACGGCATCATGCTGCACTTCGCGCTCGGCATCGGCGGCACGGCGTCGGCTACGAACACGTCGGACGCGGCGACGACGGTAGCACCGAGGATCTACACGCTGGACTCGTGCTACTTCACGAGTTCGGCGGCGGTCGGAACGATGGTGGAAGGCCGGTCCATTGACTTCGACTCACCGCTCGTGATCCCTCCCGGCTGCTACTTGCAGTTCATCGTTCGTCCGGTCGGCACGGTCACGTCGAACACGCTGACTGTCACGGGGTCGGTTGGGTTCAACGGGTACTTCGAGTAAGGTGGTGACGCTATGAGCTTCAACATTGGCAATGCAATTCAGGGTGGAGCCCTGATGGGGTTTCTTGGCGGTGAGGATCCCGGAAAGAAGCAGCTCAAGCAGATCCTCGGCATCTACAAGCAGCTCCAGGGCCAGCAAGCGGGTCTGTACGCGAACGCGCAGCAGCAGCAGAAGAAGGGCCTTGCCTCGATCAACACGGGCTACGGCAAGGCGCTCGGCGAGGTCGCGAACTCGGGCGCGGTCGCGAAGCAACAGGTTCTCAGCCGCGAGCGTCAGAACCTTGGGAACCTCCAGCAAGGGCTCACGCAGTCCGGGCTCGGAAGCACGAGCGTCGCTCAGAACCTCCAGCGCGGCGTGTACTCAGACACGAACCGATCGCTGTCGGCGGTCGATGAGAGCCTCGCGCAGTTGCGCTCGAACCTCCAAGCGCAGAAGTCGCAGCTTGAGGCGAACCAGTATGGCGCTCTCGCTGGCCTGTTCCAGAACCAGAACGCCGCGCAGACGGGTCTCGGTCAGTCGTTGATCGGAACGCTTGGAAGTGTGCAGCACCAAGACCCGAACGCTTGGATGGGGAATCTGATTCAAGGCGGGATGCAAATCCTCCCGTTCCTCCTGTAAGCCATGCCGATCATCATCCGACACAACGGAGCACTCAACTCCCTCGCGGAAGGCTTCGCTGCTGGCTCTCAAGGCATGGCGCACGGCCTCGCTCAGCGCCGTGCGTTGGAGCAACGGCAGGCAGAGGAAGCGGCGCGGGAGTCGCGGTTCCAGCAAGAGATCGGGCTTGCGAAAGACAAGGTTGCCCGCGAGGAACAGCAACGAGCCATCGAGGATCAGACCGCGCAGGCTCTCGGGCAAGCGCAGGTCGATCAGATGCCCGGTGCGGCTCCCGGTGGCATGGGCCCCGAGGACGCGACGCTCCAGCACTATCGCAAGATCGCGGAGAAGCTGCCCGCCGACATGCTTCCTCGCTTCTCAGCGGAGGTGCAGCGTGCTGAAAGCGCGCGGCTGATGCTCGATCAGAGGGAGCGGCACCTCTCGGCGTTGCAGTCGCTCGCGAAGGAACCGGGCGCGGCTCCGTTCATGGACGAGGAGATGCAGGCTCGCATCCAGAACGCGAGCGAGCTTCTCCAGAACGCGAAGACGCCGGAGGAACTCGCGCAGATCCTCCCCGAAACGCGCAAGGCGATCGACGCGACGCGCGAGGACATCGCGGCTCGGCACGCACGAGCCGGAGAAGTCGAACAAGTCGGCGGGTACTACCAGCAGCAGATCGCTCAGGACATGCAGAACGCGATGCTTGAGCGCAACCCGATGGTGCGCGCGTGGAAGCTGGAGCAACTCGACAAGCAACGCAAGTACCTCGGCGCGTTCCTCACGGCTCGCCCCGGTTCCGTCACCGCGTCGCAGTTCATGTCGCGCATGGCGATGATGGATCAGGAAGCGCCGCCGTGGATGCAGAAGCCAGAGACGGCTCCGAAGACTGAATCCGACGTTTCGCTTCGCAACCACTTCCTCGAAGTGTGGAAGCAACAGCACCCGCCCGAGGTGGATCAGAAGACGGGGCACATCGTCAAGCCGGGAGCGCCGGTCGATGAAGGCTGGCTCAGCGCGCAGGTGTACCGCGCGAAGGGCGGGAAGGATCCGCGCGAGATCGGAAACACGGACCAAGAGGCGATCCAAATGGAAATGCAGGGCGCTCCTCAGCCTGCGGAGAAGCCTACTCTCAAGATCCTCTCGTTCCCCAAAGCCGACCCTGATACGCAGTCGAGCCTCGTCGAAGAGATCAAGGCCGACATGCAGAAGGGCGGGCAGCAACTCCCGGCGATCTTCGACAAGTACGGCGTCGATCCCGACTCGCTTCCCGAGGACGTGCTTCAAGAACTTCTTGGCGCTCCGAAGAAGGCGCGTAACGCAACCGAGAACAAGCGCGCGTCGAAGCTGGAGCGCGTCGGGCCGAACTTCTAGCCATGCCTGGAGTCATCGAAAAACTCCAGGCTGCGTCCAAGCCGGGCGTCATCGCGCGCCTTCAAGCCGCTAGCGATCCGACCGCTGGGCAGATGCTCCAGCAAGCGGGTAGCTCGTTCGTCGGCGGCCTGTACGACACCCTGAACACCGCGAAGAACGCGGCGGGGCGAGTCTACGACGTCGTAAGCGACCCGCTGGGGATGCTTGGCGACACGCCCCCGAGCGTCACTCAGGACACGCAAGCTGCGGTCCGTGGCGCGGTGGTGCCGGAGGGCATCCCTGGGCAGTCCGACAAGTTCTACAGCCGTCTCGCTGGCGTTGCGGGCCAGACGGTCGCGCTGGCTCCTGCGGCGGCGGCTGGGCTCCCTGGAGTCGCGCTGGCGGGCGCTGCGATCGGTGGCGAGCAAGGGCTCCAAGAAGCGCAAGCCGCTGGCGCGGACGTCCCTGAGACCGTCCTAGGCGCTCTGGGCCAAGCGTTCATTGGCGCGGCGAGCGCGTACGGGCCCGCTGGAGCGGTCGCGAAGTTCGGCATTCCCGAGGCGTCGCGCGGCTTGCTGCTGGAAGCCCTCCAGGGGGCCGCCGTTGGCGCTGGGCAGTCGTTGGGCTCGGACGTGGTAGCCAAGGCCACGTACGACCCGGAACGCGCCGTAGACGTCGGCAGGGCCGTAAACGCGGCGCTGGAG
>ERZ650311.548-NODE-548-length-22804-cov-26.053453_pt1 | contig 22804 bp, 28 predicted proteins | sample MGYA00376247_ERZ650311 | MGnify/ENA primary metagenome ERZ650311 (study PRJEB26733, sample SAMN07839324) | wastewater metagenome | biome: small river; feature: stream; material: water | place: USA: North Carolina | collected 2016-07-28 ...
CGGTGGTCTTAAGGCGCGCGATGTCTTCGGTGATGGCCGTGTTCGCGTCTACCTTGGCCTCGATGTTCGCCGCCCTCGCCGCCGACTGCTGCACATGCTCCCGCAGCGCCCGGCCCATCTCGCGCATCTCGCCCGCTAGCTGCCCCATGTGCTGGTCGAGCCGGCGCTGCGTGACGGTGATTTCTGCCACCTGTGCAGCCGTGTGGCGCATGTGCGCCATCAGCACGCCGATCTGCTTGTCGCGGTAGGTGTCGGCGGTGTCGTCCTGGTCAATCGGCGCGGTGATGGTCGTCGGCACGCCGGCCGTCTGCTGCTGGTCAGTCGTGCTGTGCATGCGTCCTCTCCACAGGTCGTCCGATGTGCTGCGCGACGGACGCCATCAACGCCACGTCATAGCGCCAGGCGTCATGCAGTCCAATGGACGCCGCGACGGCCTCGCTGCACCAGTAGGCGCGGCTGCGGCCCTTGATGCGGCGGATGATGAAGCCCAGCAGCCCGCGCCAGTCATACGCCGAGCCCTCCTGCTGCCGCCACCACAGGCGCACGGGTTCGTCACTGATGCCCGCCAGTTCCCACAGATCCCACATCCACGGCGCCCAGGGGCGCCAGTGGGTCTGCACGCCGTGCGCCAGCGTCGCCTCGCTCACCAGCGCCATGCCGCGCTCGGCGTCGATCTGCCACAGCACCGCGACGTGCGACCAGTCGCACCGCTGCCACCAGGCAAGCAACCAAGGCCCGATGCGGCCGGAGTGCCGGCCGCGGTAGAAGGCGAGGGTAACGCCCACGATCACGCCCAGGGCTTCAGGGGCCGCGCAAACGCCGCTGTCTGCCGCGCCCAGCCGCGTGTGAACCGCCAGCGCTGCATGTGGCCCGGCCATGCGTAGGTGCTGCCCGGCGTATCACCCAGCTCGACGTTGCCGATGATGATCTTGCTGCTGCCGCTGGGCCGATACGTCGTGTTTGAGGTGCCCAGCAGCGCCCCGTCTTGAAACAGGTAGTAGTTCGTCAGGTCATTGGCAACTCGAATGTGATACCAGGTGCCGGTGCTGATGGCTGACCCGGAGATCCGCACCCCGGCGTTGCCGTTTGCCGTGACGGTGTAGAACGACAGCGCACCGGATATCAGTAGCAGGCTCAGACGCATGAACTGCCCGCTGCCCCACTCGAAAATGTGCGGGGTGTTGGCCGTACTGGTTGCGTAGATCCACACATCCAGCGACCAGGGCGCGGATGGGTCAAGCTCCGCCGTGGTGTTGCTGGTGTAGCGCTCCGTGGAGCTGTCGAACAGCGTGCTGGTGGTCGCGTAGCTGGCACTGACGCTGCTCACGGCCTGCGCACTGCTGGCCGTCGGCGTGCTGGTCTTTGTCCAGGTGATGGCGGTGTTGCTGTCCACCCACGGGTCAGCTTCCATCGTCACGCTGCTTACGATCAAGTCTCGCCCGGGGTCGCCCACACCGCGCAGCCCAATCAACGTGATGGCCAGCCCCTCTGCGCTGGTGCCGGCGCCGTCGATGTCCACCGTCAGCAGCGCATCGTCAGCGATGACCGCGCCGCCCTCCGTGAACGCGAACGCTGCCGCCGCCGTGGTGCTGGTCTTTTCGTTGGCGTCGATGGTGAGCTTGGTGCCGAGGATGGTCTGCCCGGCGTCGTTGATGTCGACCGTGACCGTGCCGCTCGTGCTCTCACCGTACAGCGACGCGCGAACGTCGGTCAGCAGCATGGCGCACGGCGCGCGCATGTAGGCTTTGTCGGTGCCCGTGGTGATGCTGGTGCTCAGATCCGCGCTCACCGGTAGCCGGTACTCGACGCGCGCACACTCGGCGGTGCCGAACAGCCGGCCCCAGATGCCGAGCTGTGCGAAGCGCCAGTCCTCCCAGCTGCTGGGCGTGAGCGTGCCGCACGTCACCTTATAAAGCCGCGCGTAGGTTTGCGGGGTGCACCAGTTGGCCGCGCTGGTGCTGGTGCTGACGACAAACGTGCTCAGGTGCACCACGATGTAGTTCGTGCGGCTGGCCGTGAGCGTGACGGTGCCATTGGCGACGCTGGTGCCGTTGACCGGCCCGCCGTAGTAGCCCCAGACGAGCTGATCGGTGGTCGTCTGCCGGCGCCCGAAGGTGAGCGCAGGCGAGCCCGCGTCAAACAGGCCATTGATCGCCGCTTCCTTCTCGGCCTGGCTCGCGCTGATGCTGTCCAGGTGCGTGGTGCTGTTGGCCATGTGGTCAGGCTCCTGTGGTGATGCGCGCGGCGGTGCCGTTGCCGACCGTGGCGCTGATCTGCGCCACCTGCAGCACGCGCTCTTCGTAGCCGTCGGCCAGGGTGTAGGTGTTGGCCGTGGTCGCGGTGTCGAGCACGGCGTCGGCCACGCCACCGAGGCCGGTCTGCACGATGCGCAGGCTGTAGCGCTCGCTGGCCTCGCCGAGTGGCGCGTCGGCGCCGTCGGTCAACGGTGCCGCGTAGCGCGTGCGCCGCGTCCATCGCACGGACTGGCCGCCGCCCGCAATCGGCGCGACGTTGAGATTGATCGGCGCAAGTGGCAGCAGGCTGACGAAGCGCAACGGATTAACGGTCTGTACCGGCCCTTGCGTGACTTGATCGCCCAGCGCGACGCAGCGGTAACGCATGGCCTTTCCGCGGTCGCCCAGCTGCTCGGGCAGGCGCACGACGGCCTCGTCAAGCAGCACAAACCGGTCGGTCTCGGTGTGCGTGGCCTGCGCGTCTTCGGTGCCAAGCCGGCCGCGCAGGAAGCCGCTCAGCCGGTAGCGCCCGGCGCTCAGCAGCGTGGCGCGCTTGAAGTGCACCACCTCGTCACCGATGAGCGCACGATTGCCGCCCTCCAGCAGCGCCGCGGCGGTGATTGTCTCGAGCTCGCCGGAAACCACCACGTCCACCCAGCTGCTCACGTCGATTTGGTTACCGCCGTCCCAGTCACCCAGCACCGAATCGCACCGGCCGAGCGTGGCCGCCGCGTTGAGTTGCGCCGCCTCGGTGTAGGTGGTGCCGCCGTCGCGGCTGCGGTAGACCACGGCGCCACGCCATGTGCCGATCATCGTTGCCGCCGCGACGTAGATGCCGGGGCTGTCGTCGTCCTGCGATAGCAGGGGGATGTCCATCGCCTCAAACTGCAGCACCGTGACGCCGGCCATGCTGCCGGGCACCGGGCCTGCAGCGCCGTCGGCCGTGCTGGCGAGCACGCTGCCATCGTAGTCGGCCGCGCGCCAGGTGATGACGCCGCCGTCCTCGGTCTTCTCGAGTAAGCGCAGGCTATAGGTCGTCATCGCTCACCGTCACAACGTCGGTCGGCTCAAGGTGCGCCCAAGCCAGCGTGGTGCTGAAGCTGCGCACGTTGCGCGCCACCCAGCCGCCGTAGAGGATGACGTCGGCCAGTTGCCGCGCGTGGTCGTCGGTGAGCACGACGGGCACCTCGACGGTAGCGATCTGGTCGGTCTCGCCACCCTGGCGCCGCGCCTCCTGCGCGCCCACAGCGTAGTCGAGCGCATAGCTGCGATACAGCACCGTCACGGCGCGCGGCAGCTCCTGCTCCTGGCCGCGCTCATGATGCATGGCGTGCTCGGCCGCCTCGTCAACCTGCGCGCCCAGGTCGTTGACCGTGAGGGTGGCCACGCTGCTGCGCACCCGCTTGCGCCAGGCGATTTTCCCGTCGCTCTCCACGCCATCGAACTGATAGCACAGCCTGAGCGGCTCGATGGCCTGCCGTGCCGCCATGCGGCTGGCACGGCTGTAGCCGATGACCTCATCGGTCAGCTCGGTGACGTCGATGTCGGATGCACTCAGGCCCGCGGCCTCGCAGATGTCCGTCACGATGGCGCTCAGCAGGATGGTGCCATCCTGCACGCTAGTCACATCCGGCCCGCCGTCGCTCTCGGCCCAGCTGCTCACCACGACGGGCGTCACGATGCTGTCGTCGTCGCGCAGCGTGCCGGCTGCGATGGCTGCAGCGCGAGCCGCGTCCCAATATGCCGAGTCGCTGTAGTTCGGGTCGCCAGGCAGCAGCACCGGCCCGAGCGCGTTTTGGTACAGCCCGCCGTCGCGGTACTCCACGCCAGCCAGTTGCTTGGCGGTTCCGGTGACGATGGTCCAATCCCTGTTTGGCACCACCTGGCCATCGAACGTCACGCACCACTCGGGATCACTCGGCGCCTCGGCCATGCCCAGGGCCTGCGCGATCTGCTGATTCCTCGGGCTGTCGGCGGAATAGCATGTCTTGGCGGGGTGCGTCGCCACGCGATTGCTTTTCAGCTCGAGCGCGTAGGACATCCAGCTGATATCCCCCTGCGGGTACTGGTCATAGTCTGCCGAGTGCACGATGGTGTATTCGCCGGGCTGCGGCCCGGAGTTGCCTATCTCGCGCCGCAAGATGACCGGAGCGTCATAGGTGTACGTGCCGCCCTGGTCGTAGTACGGCCAATTCAGCCGCCTGTCGTAGAACGGCGTCGTAGCGGCGAATACGTTTTGCGGCACCGTTGGCTTGACTGGCGCCGGCCCGAAGGCCACATCGCCCAGTTTCAGCACGTAATAGCTGTGCAGAACGCTCACGTACTGCGGATCACCAGGGGTGCCTGGCATGTGCAGCGTGTTGAGCACGGCATACGGCCGCGGGTTGCCCTGGTGGCTCCAGTAGTAGCCCGAAAAGTTGTAAGCCCCTTTGGCTGCGTTCGGGTGCAGGAACGAACTCGACGCCTCGAAGTCATCGGCCTGAGCAACCGCCATTGCCGAGAAGCCGACAGCACCGCCAGCCGTTGCCGACGTGATAGCCTGGTAGTACGTGTCGCCGATGGCGTGCACCGGCATACTGTCCTCGTTGAACACCCAAGGGTAGACCTTCAACGGCTCGAGGATGTCGGCCGTCGGCGTGGTGTCCTCGGTCTCCTGCGTCAGCTCGAACGAGAAGCTCGGGATGCGGTTCCCGTAGTCGGCCAGCGGGAGGTTCGTGAATACCATGTAGCAGGTGCCGCGGTACGCCTCCACGTTGCCGCTGCCCTCGACGGCCTCGATGGTCGGGTCGGGCTCCTGGGTCTCGCTGCCGGGGTACAGCGTCCACATCTCCTTGAACTTTGCGGATGCAATGGCCACATCTTTGGTGACACCCGGCCGCGCGTCATAGACCAGCTTGGAGTCGGCCCAGATGCGCCGCACGGCGCCGACCTCGCCCTCACCGATGGCCACGGCGAACGAGCACGAGTAGCTGTAGGTCGTGACCTTCGGCCCACCCTTGCCGCCCTGCTTGTGCGCGCTCTCGACGAAATCCGCGGCCCAGATGAGCACGCCGGCCACGCGGTCGGTGCCATAGGTCTTCGCTATCGGTGCGCCGTAGCTGCTGATCTGGACCTTCAAGTCCTCAACCCGCGGCCCGTGCATGCGAGGTTGCGCGATTGCGCCGCCGATGATGCTGCCGGCCGCGAAGCCGATGGCCGAGCCGGTCATGCCGAACAGCACCGGCGCGGTGCCGAGCGTGGCCGCGCCGAGCGCAGCGCCAGCGAATGCGACTGCGAGCTGCGCCATCAGTGCACCCCCGGCATCCGGTACGCCTGCACCGTGCGCCGTTGCCAGCGCGGGTCGAGGCGATGCTCGATCACGCGACCGATGGCCTCGTAGGCATGGATGAGCGAGCGCCCGCCGTGGTCGCCGACGATGGCCACATGCTGCGGTTCCCGGGCGAAGCGCATCAGCAGCACGTCGCCCGGCTGCGGATCATCGGTGCGGTCCATGAAGGACTCGCACACCTGCTGCAGCGTGCCCTGCGCCGGCTGCCGGCCGTAGCCGCCCCAGCGCGGGTCGAAGGTATCGCGCCACCAGTCTGGCGGGACGATGCCGAGCGCAACCGCTACACCGCCCACCAAGCCCCCGCAATCGGTCCCTACGCCCTTTTCTCTGGCCTGGTGATGGAAAGGTGTGCCGAGCCACTCGCGCGCCTCCCTGACGACCTCCTGCCGCGTCACACTCACTGCGTGCTCCCGATGGCCAGCGCACGGTCAGGGCCTGGCACGAACGAGAAGCCGCGGAAGTTGTCGAGGTTGCTGAATGTGTCCCTGCACGCGGTCTTGCTCTTGTTGCACCCGGCCACGGCCGACAGCGTGTCGCCGACCTGGATGTCGAAGGGCATGGGCAGCTGCAGCACGATGACGCCCGAGCCGTTGCCGGTCTTGATGTCCATCAGCAAGCCGTCGTTGTCGCCCGCGGTCCACGTCACTTTGCCGAAGTCGAAATAACCCGCGGCCTGCGTGAGCGCGCTGGCGGTGAACTGCCGGCGCGAGCTGACCGCCGTGACGGTGGCCGCGTGCGTGAAGGACGTGAGCACCTTGCCGCAGCGCGCATCGCCGAGCTGTGCATCGCACGTCGGCTTGACCTCGCGGCCGATGTTGTTCTGCAGCGCCTGCATGAGCCCGCGCATCTCGGCCACGTACAGTGGCCCGCGGCGCTGCGCCTTGCCGAGCCAGCCCTTGCGCACGATCTCGGCGCCGTCGCTCAGGCTGGCCCAGTTGACGCGGTAGATGATGATGGCCGCGCCGTCCCAGAGCCCGGCCTCGATGTCGGCCGCGGTGATGCCGTCGGCGTCTAGCAGTCCTTCCAGCTCAAGGTCATCGACGTTGAGCTCGGCGCGCGTGGCCACGGCGCTGCCGCTGAACACGCTCGACGGGGTGTAGGTAGTGCCGCTGACGATGAGCGGTTCGTCGTGGTCGGTGAAGCCGTAGACCGTGCCATCGGTGCGCGTGACCTTCCAGCAGTGCGCCACGGTGAGCGCGCTGCCGGCCATGTGCGTCTTGAGAGCGCTGGCGGTGCCCTTCATAGCCGCAACTCCACCAGTGGCACGCCCTCCCACTGCTGCAGGATGCCGCGCGACGGCGTGCGCGCCAGGACGCGGGCTTGCATGTCGTCGGTGTCAAACCTGACGGGCACGTCGAACTCGCCCGACCATGTAAGGTTGGCCGCCGTGCGGCTGGTCGTCGTGGTGACGATGCCGGTGGTCGCGTCGAGCGTGTAGTCGGTGGTCAGCGTGAGCGTGGTGCCGGAGTTTTTCAGCTCGAAGCCCGAGGCAATGGGCTTGACAATCTTGCGGTCGGTGGTCTGCGATCCGCTGGTGTAGCGCTTGACGAGCTGAAACGTGGTGCTCGTCAGGCCGGTGACCTTGCCGTCGGTGTGCGTGGCGCTGTAGTCGGTCCAATCCTTGAAGCGGAAGCCGTGCAACCTGCCCCTGCAGTTGATGAAGAACGCGCGCAGCGTGGCGTGATCGGCCGGCGCATTGATGCCGGCGCCGATCTCGTAGCGATGCAGCGGATACGCCCACTTGCCGAGGCGCGACTCGTGGCCGCTGATGGTGCGCACAACCTCGGTTTCCCATGCGGGACCGCCGACAGCGCCCATCGCAATCAGCTCGGGGAACCGCGGGGACTCGTAGAACGCCATGCGTCTGCCCTCTCAGTTGCCGCGCTGGCTGGCCATCTGGACGCCACGCAGAGCAGCGGCTGCGATCTGCTGCTGCGTGCGACGGTCCACGGGGCCGCTGATGGTGAAGTGGTTGGTGACCGACATGCCGCCAGCCGGCCGCACGGTGACGCCTGCGCGCCCGCCAAAGATCGGCTCGGGGCCGCGCTCGCCGGTCATGCCCCAGCGGCCCGGCGGAATGAACCCGCCATCGGCAAAGCCGCCAGCAAACAGGCTGCCGATCCAGTTGCCGATTCCCGCGAGGAACCCGCCGCCGCCGCCACTGCCGCCGCCGAGCACGTTGCCCAACGCATCGCCGAGCGGCTTGGTGATGAATTGCCGCGTGATGATGGCGATGATGTCGCGCTCCAGGCCCTTGAGCACGTCGCGCAGCCCGTTGCCGCCAGCGATGGCCGCCTCAAAAGCACTGGTGAAGCTCAGGCCCAGCTCGTCGGTGAAGCTCTTGGTTTTCTCCAGCTCCTTGGAGAGCCCGAAGCGCTCGCGCACGGCCTCGGCGTATTCCTTCAATGTGATCTTCTCGGCCTGCAGCATGCGCTGCAGGAAGTCCAGATCCTGCTGCCGCGCGCGGAATCTGCCGGTGTCGGTGTTGTCCAGGATGCCGCGCAGCCTCGCCCGGTCGGCTTCCTCGTTGGCGCGCGCTGCCTTTATGGCATCCTCGTACTCACGATTGCGCGCATCCGCGGCCTCGCGTGCCGACTTGTTGACGGCATCCTGCCACTTGGCCTCTTCCTTGAGGCTGTCCACCACCTGAGCGGCCAGCAGCAGCTGCTCGCGCGTGACGCCGTTGCTGAGCGTCAGGCGGTTGTTGTTCAGGTCGAAAAGCACCTTTTCGACGGCCGTCAATTCCAGCGACGACTCGACCTGGCGCTGCAGGGCCTCGAGGTAGCGCTCGGCCTCGCTGGCCGCTGCTGCACCGGCCTTCGCTGCGTCAGCGGCACGGCCGACACCGGGACGCCCGCCGCGCCTGCCCTCGTTGGAGTAGCTGGCAAGCGGAACCTCGTTCAACCGCATCAAGCGGGCGTCGAGCGCGTCCTGATTGCTGCGCGCATCGGCAGAGTCAGCGAGCCGTAGTCGGCGAATCTCGGAGACGGCGGCCCAGTCGCCACGAGCGAGCGCTGCAGCCTGCGCGGCCATTGCGCCGATCTCGCGGCCGGTCTCGCGGAACACATAGGCCACATTGGAGCCAAGCACCGATAGCGTTTGCATGAACACGGTGAGGGGCTTCATCTTGTCAGTGATGCCCAGCACGTAGTTGCCAGCATCGTTGAATGCGGCATTCAGCGCATTGAACTGCTCGACCATCGGCAACAGTGCCGAGCGCGCCAGGTCTTGAATGGTCTTGCTGGCCTGCGCCACGGCCTTCACGAACTTTTCAGCCTCGGCGGCCTGTTGAGCCGTCACGGTTGCATTGAGTCGGCCGTTCTCGGCCAGGTCTTTCAGAAGCGGCGCCACCTCGCGCACGGACTTGCCGAAAAGCTGGTAGACGACTCGCGCCTTGTTGCCGTCGTCCTCGAACTGCGCCAGCGCCTGCGCCGTTTTCAGCAGCGCTTCGGCCGGATCGATGTCGGCCAGCTCCTTTGCATTCAACCCGAGCAGCTCGAACACCCGCGCAGCCTCGCTGCCGGGCTTCAAGCCTTCCTGAATCTGCGCGTTGAACTTGATGAGCGCACCGCTCACGCTCTCCACGCTGCTGCCCGTGCGCCGTGCAATGTCCTCCAGCGCGCTGGCGTTCTCGACCGTGGTGCCGGTGGCGTCGGCAAAGTCGTTGAGCGCATCGATGCCCTTGATCGTGGCAGATGCGATCTGTGTCATCGCACCCACCACCACCGTGGCACTGATGGCCCCGAGCGCTGACGTGATCTGCCGCCCGGCAGCGGCAAAGCTGCGCTCCATCTGCCCCGCGCTGCGCTCGACCAGCTTGGTGGCGCGGGACATGTCCTGTTCAAGCCGCGCCAGGCGGGCTTCCAGGTCAATCGATAGGGTGGCGGTTGCCATGCGTGTCAGCTCCCCGTGGTGTCGGGCTTGTGCATCTTGATGATCAGCAGCTGCTCGGTGAGCGCGTCCAGGTCGGCAAAGCCGTAGAACTCAGCGAACAGCGGCACGGCCTGCCAGTCGATGCCGCCCATGCCGTTGGCGCAAGCGTTCCAGATCTGCACCGCTGCACGCTCGTCGTTGCTGGCCTGTGGTGGTCCGCCCTCATACTGGATGCCGGCCGCGACATCTAGGAGGGCTGAGAGTTTCCCCGCGTGGCCTCGCGCCGGGCGATGTGCTCGGTGATGAGCTGCGTGACGTGCGCAGCGACCAACGCGGCCCACTCGGCGTGATCCGCGACGGCCTCGGCCCACACACCCGAATCGAACGGCACATAGTTCTCGCTGCCGCCTTCGAATAGGTCAGCCTCGGTGATGCCGTCCCATGCGACCACGCAGTCGCAGAGCTTCTCCAGCGTGGCGCCACCGCCAGCGAGTTGCCGCATGGCCAGCTCGCCCGGCCGGCGCACCTTGACGCGCTTGCCGGGCGACAACTCGCACCACGATTCGCGCGCCTGCTGGATGCGCGCGATGTAGTCGGCTGCGGTGGTGCTCACAGGTTCGGCTTGACTGCCCAGCCCGCGCCGAGCACGTTGAACTGACCGGTGGCCAGCGCGCCGGCCTGCAGCGACTCTCCCGGCACGCTCGGGACGCCGTAGTACACGCGCAGCACCGTCGAGCCCTGGCTGACGCGGAACAGGCACGAAGTCGAGTTGCGCGCCGCGGCCTCGATGAAGGCCATCGCCGACGTGTGCGTGACGCCGTTGCGCACGTCAACGGTCATGTCTTGCGGCGCCAGCAGGCCGGCCACGTTGCGGGTCTTCACGTCGATGAGCCGCGTGTCATCCAGCGCATTGGCCGCGCCGCCGCCGATGGCCACGCTCGCGGCCTCGCTCAGCGTGCCCCAGGTCGATGCCGGCGTGAGCGTGCCCGACGTGTAGGTGCTGTACTGGCTGGTGTCCAAACCGTTCATCGTGAACGTGTTGGCCGACGTGTCCATGATGTGCACGGCCTGGCCGTCCATCTCGACCATGCCGGCGCTGATGGTCCAGTAGCCGACGTCGTTGTCAGACAGGGTGTGGCTGGTCAGCGTGCCGACAGCCGGGTTGGCCTTGGTGCACGCGGTCGGCGACACGGGAGAGCCGAAGGTGAGGGCAACTTCAACCTTGACGTTGCGCCCGACGATGGTGGTCATGGGGAATCCCTTTCAGTGGTGGGCGCAGGCCCGATGGAGACGCGGGCCGGGTGGCCCAGTTGCACGGCCTTGCGGCCGGGTTTCGGTGATGTGCGGCGCTCAGACGATCCAGCGCTGCACGGTAAGGTTGACGGCATCGAGTGCAAGCTCCTCGTCATACCCGCCGGAGCGCGCGGTGACGAGGTAGTCGGCGTCGGTGGCCACGGCGCCAGCAACGGCATCGGCCACGGCTTCGGCGCCGGCAGCGGTGGTGGCGTAGCACTGCACCGAATGCGTGACGCTGGTGCCGTGCAGGGTGTTGTCGAGGCCGTATTCGCTGTCGTGCTGGCTCACGAACACGACGAGCGGAAACGCGCTGTCCTGGGGCACGGCATTGGCCGCGATGCGCGTGCTCACCAGCGCGGTCAGCGCCGCATGCGCGGCCAGCAGCGCGCGGAATTCGGTGTCGGCACTCATGGCGCGGGCGCTTTCGGCTTGTTGAGCTTGGCGATGGCCAGCGGGATGCGCCGATTGAACTCAGCCAGCGCCGCACCCAGCATGGCCGCGCCGGCCTTGAGGATGTTGCGGCCGGGCTGCCGTGGGCCGCGGGCGGGCGTCCAGCCGCGATCCAGCCAGCGCCAGTAAAACGGGTCACGGTAGCTCTTGGCGCCAGCCTGGCCGCGCTTGGCGGGCTTGACGTTGACGAACACGCCGACGTTGCCCTGACGCCGCGCCAGCTTGCTGGTCCGCACGCTGATCGCCTTCTGCACCGTGCCCGGCTTGCGGTAGCCCTTGCGGTAGGCGGAGGCGCTCCATTCTTTGGACAGATCGAGCACCGGCGTGGCCTTGCGCGCGGCACGCTGCACCAGGCGGGCGCCGGCCGTGAGCGCGTTGCGCAGCGCTCGGACCTTGAGCTTCGGCGCAACGCCCATGAGCGCCTCGCGCACATCGGCCACGCCCTTGACTTCGGCGCGCAGTGCGTCGCTCATTGCGCATCCCTCGCCGCGGTGTTGCACATCAGCTCGAGCACCTCCATGCCGGCGCGCGTCTCGATCACGCTCACGATGTCGTGCGGCACGCTGCGCCACATCACCCGCATCGTGGGCACGATGCCCTCGCGCCAGCGGATGCGGATGCGCACATCGACGGCGCTTTGCACCTCGCCCGCGGCGAAGTATTCGCGCCCGCGCAACGGCTCTACGCTGGCCCAGCAGGTGAGCGTGTCGCTCCAAGTGGTGGACTCCTGCCCGAGCGAGTCAACGCCAGACGCACGGGTCTGGATGGTGACGCGCTCGCGGAAGTCGCCTGCGTTGATCGGCATGATGGTCAGCCGCCGTAGTGCAGGGTGAACGGGTCCAGCAGGCGGTCATAGAACCGCTGCCCGAGCTGCGTGACGGACTGGCCGACCACGGTGCCGCCGCGGTGCTGGTACAGATCGGCGATGCGCATCTTGCACCACGTCTTGATGGCCGCCGGCACGTCGCTGGCCGCACCGTAGCCGCTGACGAATCGCACGCGCACCGCGTTGGCCGTGTCGTAGGTCGTCGGCCACTGGTAGCCGTAGGCGGGCAACACCCATCCCGGAGGCGTGGCCGCGTCTAGCACGTAGGCCGCGCTGCTGAGCGTGACCTCGGTGCCGGTGGTGTCGTAGTAGTACACGCCACTGATGCTGGAGACCTTCGGCATGCCAAGCTCAAGCTCCAGCAGCGGGAAGAAATCGACCACGCGCTCCCATGTCTGCGTGATGATCGCGCGGCCGGTCAGGTGCTCGCACTCCTGCCGTGCCGATGTGATGAGCGCGTCGATCAGGTCATCGTCCGTGGTGATGTCGCTGTCGATGCGGCAATGCAGCTTGGCCTCGGCGCGCGTGACCGGCTCGGATGCCGGCGCGGTGATCAGTCTGAGGGTCATCGTGTGCGCCTGCTGATGTTGGCCATTCGCCGCCCGAGCTGCACGCTACGCATGCCGAGCGCCGGGCCGTGGCCGATGGGGGCGGCCGAGAGTTGCGCCGCCACCGCTTCGCCGCTGTACGTCAGCGTGGCCGCCTGGCCGGTGAGCACGTAGGTGCCGCCGTCGGCGGTCATGATGATCGTGCGGGTGAGCGTGGCGGCCTGGCCGGTGAGGGAATAGCTGCCGCTGTCGGCGGTGACGGTGAACTGCCGGGCCAGCGTGGCATCTTGGCCGGTGAGGGTGTAGGCGCCCTGTTCGGCGCTCAGCGAGCGCAGGGCCAGCAGCGCGGCATCCTGGCCGGTCAGCGTGTACGTGCCAGCCGCGGCGGTGAGGCTGTATGCGCCGGCTGGCGTGTAAGTGAGCGTTGCATCCTGGCCGCTCAGGCTGTAGCTGCCCTGCGCGGCGGGCAGGGAGTAGCTGGCCAGCAGGCCGGCCGCTTGGCCGGTGAGGGTGTAGGTGCCCTGTTCTGCGGTGATGGCGCGGGTGGCGGTGAGAGCTGCGGCCTGGCCGGTGAGCGTGTAGGTGCCGGAGCTAGCGGTGAGGGTGTAGGAGCTGCCCCCAGCCGCCTGCGGCGAGTCCGCAATCGGCCCGTCAGCCCACGGACCAAGAGCCCAGGTCATGCCCTACTCACGCCGGCCAACCGGCCGTGATGTCGATGGACGCCGGGTCGGCTGCAGCCTGTACGGCGGCAATCAGGCCTTCGGCGTGCGCAAAGAGCGCGGCATCGCGCGCAGCCTGAGCGCCGAAGATCTGGCCGGCAAGTGTCGGCGTCATGTCCACCAGCGTGCCGCCAAGAGCCTTCCACTTCAGGCCGGCAGGGATGTTTGCGCCAAGCATCACCAGCCCGATCTGCTGGATGCGGCTGCTGTCGTCGCTGTGGAAGATGTGCGCGCCCACGGGGCAGCCTGCCACGCGGCGGCGATCTCGGTCGACCTTGATACGGCCCACAACATCCGCGGCCGTGGCCGACTTGATTTCGTCAGCAGTGGCATGGCGCGAAGTGCCGTCTTCCAGGTCGATTCGGTATGCCCCGCCGCCGAGGTTCGCACACCCGACAACGCCGGGTTGCCGCGACAGGTGCTCAATGATGCTCATGCGAAGACCTCCGCAACCATGCCGGACTGCTGTTCCGCGCTGCCAGAGTCGCCCCAGAACACGCACGTTCCGTCCGCGCCCTTTTCAAGCCACGCGAGGTAGTGATAGCCCTCGGCCAACGGGGCGTTGTAGGTCGCGGACAAATTGGTACTCAGCGACAGCGTGGCGGCGCTGTAGGCATAGGACGACAGGCCGGAATAGGTGGATGTCGAGTCCACGCCAATGCCGACCTTGGCCCAGCGGGCGCTGTTGGTGTTGGTGGCAACCGTTGCCGTGATTCGGGCGCTCACGTCAAACCCGGGCAGCGCATTGATGAACTCGACTTTGTTGCCGGCGGCGTTGTTGGCTTGGCGCGTGGTGTTGGTCGTGTAGCTCCACGAGTCGGTGGTGTCTAGCACGCCTAGATGGCGCCGCACGCGGTTGTAGACGTTGCACAGGAAGCGCTTTCCACCCGTCTGGCTTGTGGTGCCGCCGCCGCTGTCCTCTGTGGTCGTCGTGCTGGTCGTGCGGAACGTGCCCAACAGAAGCCGCGTCTTGTCGCCCGACTTGCAATAGCGGCCGTCCTGCAGCGTGACAGCCGTAGCCCGCGCCGTGTCGCTGGTCCACACCAGCGATTCGAGCGTCAGAGCACCGCCGCTGACGTAGCCGAACACGTCATAGTTCTTGCCGCTTGTGAGCGTGCCCAGGGCCAGCGATGTCTCGGTGAACGTGTACGGCACCCAGTCCGTGCCGTCCCACAGCACGATGACGTTGTGCACATAGGGCGTGTAGTAGACCGTTGTCTTCGACGTTTGGTCGGACGTGCTCACGGGAACGCCAGATTCGAGCGTCAGGCGGCCGCCTGGAGTGATGGCCGAAGTCAGCAGCTCAAACCGATTGAAGCGCCCGGCCGTGCCGGTGACGCTGACAACCGCCGCACTGGTCAGACTCAGCGCGCTGCCGGTGCTGCTCGCCTCTAGCGTGCCGCGGCTGAGCGTGGTGCCGCTGTGCGTGTATGTGCAATTGCGTGCGACCTCCCACGCCGTGCCGTCGGTGATGACGACATCGACCGTGGCATTGCCGCCGTAGGCTGACGCCAGCGACTGAAAGTCGGACACCGCAGAGGCGAGCGTGATGGTGCCGGTGCCTGGCGTGCCAGACACCGACATAGACACGCGGTTAGCGTGAGTGGGCATCGGTCAGGCCCCGAAAACGATGCGCTTCCAGTATTCCCACATGGCTGGCTACCTCCCCGCCGCGCGTGCGCGCTCAATGGCCGGCGCCAGGATGCGGATGTCGCGCTTGAGCGCCAGCCAGGCCTCGCGCCCACGGTTGTCGTCGATCTGCGCAGCGATCTCGGCCGCGCGGATGCGCAGCGCTTCGCCCTCGGCACACACCCGGGCCAGCTCGGCCTCGAGCGGCGCATTGAGGGCGTTGACGTGATCGCGCTTCGCGCACAGCTCGTCGTATTGCGTTTCCAGGCTGCTCATGCGTGCCCTCGCTCTCGGATGGTCGGGTAATGAATCAGGTCTTGCACGCCGCGGGCCAGCAGGCGCGCACCGTGCTGCACGATGGCGGGCTTCCCCTTCAGCGGGGCGCCGTTGTCGTCGAGCCAGACCACGCTGACCTCGCTGCCGTCGGTGCAAGCGATGCGCAGCTCGTGGCCGTTGGTGAGCACGTCGGCCACGGTCTTGCCGCGCACGCGCATGGAAATGGCGCCGTAGCTCATGGCGTCAGGCCAGCTGCCACAGGCCGTTGGTGGCGTCGAAGTCGATGGTGAACGACTCGCCCGCCGACAGCGTGATGCTGCTGCCGTAGTCGTAGAACGCGACCAGCGGATCGGCCGGGCTGGTGGGCGTGTCGTTGTAGATGCTGGTGTAGCGAAGCGGCCCGATGGAGCCGCCGCTGGCCGTGAGCACCTCGTCGGCGATGGTCACCTTGGCCGTGCCGCTGGTCTCGCTCAGCGTGACGGTGTCCAACGTCATGCCGCCCGCGCTGTAGCCGTTGCCGGCGCTGATCTCGGTGAGGTTGGCGAAAACCGTGTTGGTGTTCACCGGCGCCGTGTTGGTCAACGCCGCCTTGAACGTGTGGCTGGACCAGTTGTGGACAGCCTTGTTGAGCTGCTCCACGTAGTCGAGGAACTTGGTGTAGGTGGCCATGGGTGGTGTCCTGTGCGCGGCGGAAACGAAAAGGCCGCCCGGTTATGGGCGGCCCTTGATGTCTCAGCCGCTGGCGGTTGCCAGCGTGGTGAGAATCAGTCGGCGATGGCCTCGGTGGCGGTCGCGCCGCTGTAGCGCTTGCCGTAGAGGTTGTAGAGCACGACACAGCCGCGCGAGGCGGTCGCCGCGTGGCCCGTGCCATCGACGCGGAAGCAGTCGAAGCCGTTGGCGGTGTCCAGGTCGGAAGCCAGCACATCGATGATGTAGAGGCTGTCCTTACTGTTCGTCGTCTGCGTGGTGAACGTGTTGGACGAAACGGCCGTCTCGGTCATCACCTTGCTGGCACCGTAGTCGGTGTTGGCAAGCATGCGCGTGAAGGCCAGCGCCTTCTCGCTCGTGCCGGCCACGTCGGTGGCTTGCTTGAGCGTGATGGTCGAGCCCGTGACGCTGGTGCCGTCCGCGATGCTGATGATGATCTGCGCGCGCGTGTAGCCCTTCATCGACACGTAGTCGGTGTCGCCGAGGGTTGACGTGAGCAGCAGGCCGGCAGCGGCCACCACGGTGGTGACCTGCTCGTCGAGGCGTGCATTGGTGTTCATGGTCTGGTGTCCTTCAGGTCAGGTCGTGGATCAGCTGCGGGTCTGCAGGCTGACGAAGTGGCTCTGCGTGCTGCTGCCGTTCTTGCGGCTGATGGCCGCCGAGAGCCACGGCTGGCCGCCCATGCGGAACACGAAGCGGAAGGCGCGCACGTTCTGGTCGAAGTAGAAGTGCATCGACTGATCCGCCTTGACGCCGCCCTTGGTGATGGCGATGTACTGCGACAGATCGGCCAGCACCAGGTCGCCCGCGGTGCCGAGCGCCGAGGCGCTTTCGATGAACAGGATCGGCCGGCCCAGCAGCGTGCTGTAGGGCGTGGTGCTCAGCCCGCTGGGCGGGTAGAACACCGGCACGCCGCCGACGTTCTCCGAGCCGGCGACGTTCTTGATCTTGAAGTTCATCTGCGCCAGCTGCACCTCGACGTCCGAATGGGCCAGCCACACCGCGCGCGCGAAGTTGCGGGCGGGCATGCGGGCCTTCATCTTCAGCACGTTCTCGGCGACCACCGTGGCGGCGACCTGGCTCGACTCCTTGCTCACCGTGATGGTGCACGGTGCGTTCAGGATGCCGAGCGGCATGCCCGAGCCGGTTCCGGTGAAGATGGCGTCGCTGATCTTGAACGCCATGGTCTCACTGGCCTCCATCTGCACCCAGGCGCCCAGGGCCGCGGAGTCCTCAAGGGCCTCCTCGGTGACCGGAGCCAGGGCGGTCAGGCGGTCGAGCTTGATGCTGCCGTTCTTGAACACCGGCTTGGTGGCCGTCATCGCGTCGCCTTCGCTGTCCCAGTAGGCCTGGATGCCCGTGGTGCCGTGCGCCGTCTTCTCGCTCGCGGGGAACTTGAACTCGCTGCCGGCGACCGGGATGTTGCGCACGCGCGAGAGCAGGCTTTCCTGGCTCTCGATCAGCGCCATGATCTCGGTGCTGTACTGCGGCGGCACGAGAAAGCCGCCGTCGGCGCCCGTGGTCTCGTTCGCGTAGGTCGAGGCCGCCGCGTCGATGCGCAGCCGCTCATCCACCGCGGAGGGACGCAGCGCAGCGGTGCGCACGGCCGAGAGGTACTGGCCGAAGTGCTGGAAGCCCCGCGTCGGGTCGTTCGCGGCCTGCGGGCCGACGTTCTCGATGCGCGCACCGGCCGGCAGCTCCAGGGAGCGCTCGGCGTCGATGGCGGCCTGCACCTGCTCGATGCTGGCCTGCGCCGCCGTGGCGTCGGCTTGTGCGGCTGCGAACTGCAGCGCCTGCTCGGCGCTCAGGTCTTGACCTTCGGGGATGGATGCCGTGATCGTCTTCATGGTTTCGACGGCCGCGGCCTTGCGCTGCTGGAGCGCACGGAGTCGCTTGATCATGATGCTTGCCTTTCGTGCAATGCGTGCGGCCCGCACGCGGCGGGCCTGGTTGGTCTTCGGTTTGACGGGTGCGGCCGTCGGGCCGCCGGGGCGGGCGTAGGCCCGCACCAGGGACTGGAGCCCGTCAGGTCTCCAGAATCGTGATCTGCCGCTGTGCTGCGGCGCTGCTCATGCCACGGCGCACGCGGCGGGCCTTGGCGATGACTTCCTCGAGCGTGCCGATGCGGTCGGCCATGCCGGATGCCACGGCGTCACTGGCCAGCTTCATGCGGCCCTCGCCGAACTGCGGCCCGCGCACCACGTCAACCGGCACGCCGCGGCCCTTGGCCACAGCGCGGGTGAAGGCGTTGCCGTAGGCGTCAACCATGCTTTGCAGATAGCCGCGCGTCTCGTCGCTGAGCGGGCCGCTCATGCCCTCGCTCTTGTACTTGCCGTAACTGATGTACTCGCGCTTGATGCCTTCGCGGGCCTGCGCTTCGCTGTCGTCGGTGTAGGGCATGCGAACGCCGATGCTGCCGACCATGCCGCTGGGTGTCACCACGACCTCGCTGGCCTGGCTGGCCACCCAGTACGCAGCGCTGGCCGCTTCGGCATTGGCCACGGCAATCACCGGCTTGACGGCGCGCGCGGCGGCCACCACGTCGGCCAGCTCGGCGGTGCCGCTCACGCTGCCGCCCGGGCTGTCGATGTCGAGCACGATGGTGCCCACCTCGTCGCTGGCCATGGCCTGGCGGATCTGCGCGGCCACCGCCTCGGTGCTGGTGAGCGGGCGGGAAGCATTGTTCGCAGCGTAGGCGCGATGCGTCATCACGCCGTAGATGGGCACCACCTGCACACCGCCACCGCTCGCGGCCTGGGCCTGCGCGCGGCGCTGCACGGCAGCCTCGGGCGCATCGCCCACGGCCTCGGCGATCTGCAGGGCGTCGAGGCGCACGCCGGCCGACCAGCGCACGAGCACGCCCTCCATCGCGGTCCAGGCCTCGTCGGTGACAGCCCACGGCTGGCTGTAAAAAGCGGAAAGCAGGCGCAGCATGTCAGGCCCCCAGTCGGATCAGTTCGGCCGAACGCGCGGCCATGAAGTCGGATTCGGCCATCCCCGCAGCGGTTGCCGCCTCAAAGATGGCCGGCAAGCCCTCTGCGCGGGCCGTGGCGACGTTTTCGGGGACGCCAAGCACCTCGGACACCCACCGACCATGCTCGGAGGCTGAAAACGCGCCACCCTTGCGGCATAACGCCAGCTCCTTGCGCGCCACACGCTCGGCCGCAGCCTGCAGCAGCGCAACCCGCCGTTCGCCGCTGATCGGCGGCGGTTCCGGCAGCTGTGCCGGCGCCGCGCCGACCGGCTGCATGTTCATGGGCTGCAGCGGTGCGTCGAGCCCGTCGAGCGGGTTGAGGTTCTCCATGCTGCGCGCCTCGTTGCGCGTCAGCCAGCCGTCCTGGATGCCCTTGCCGTAGGCTTCAAACCGCGTGCGGGTGTCGCCACGCAGCAGCACGTCGAGCTTGTGCTCGGCGAAGTGGATACCGTCGTCGCCGATACCCAGGTCGCGCAGCAGCGCCTGCTCCCAGGCGATGCAGCTCGGCATGATGGTGTCGGTCGAAAAGTCGAGCTGCTGGTGCTCGATGTTGCCCCAGGTCGCCCGGTCGAGGATGCCGATCTTGTGCGGCGGCATGCGGAAAAGGCCGGCGATGTCTACGTCGCTGTACTTGCGCAGCTCCAGGAACTGCGCGTCGCTATTGTTGATCTGGATGGCGTGAAGTTCCTTCCCGTCCTCCATCACAGGCACCCGGCCGCTGTTCATGCCGCCGAAGCCGGCCGCGAAATCGGACGCGTACTTGCGGCGGTCTTCGGGGCTGGCGAACTTGCCGGCCATCTTGATCCACATCGGCGGCCTGGCGCTGTTCGCAAAGTAGCGGGCGCCGTAGTCGCGCGCCGCGATGGCCGCGCCGATGGCCTCGCGCTCGGCTTCGATGGGGTTCATGCCCTGATAGCCGTCGAGCGACAACGATGCGACGTGCAGCAGCTCGCCGAAGACATAGGTGCGCCGCGTGCCGTCGGCCTGCGTGTAGATGTAGCGCGGCGCACCGCCCGGCGTGACCTCTATCTGCATCCGATCCGGGTGCAGCGGTAGCAGCATGTCCACGCGGCCGGCGCCGTCGGTGACGATCTGCGCGTAGGCGTTGCCACGAAGGTCCAGATGCGCCTGCATCATCGAGCGCAGCCCCATCGCGGTCATCCACGGATTGGGCTGGTCGTGCAACAGCCGGTAAGCCCAGTGATCCGTTGCGCGTTCCTTGCCGCCGTCGGGCAGACGACGGTAGACCATGAGCGGCAGCATGCCGATGGTTTCGGCACGCACCCTGACGCACTTGTAGACGGTGCTGAGGCGCATGGCCGAATCGGACGACACCGGCACGCCGGCCGCGGTGCCCACGCCGACACTGGAAAACCAGAAGTCGTCCGCGGGGCCGCGCGCTGCGCCGATGTTCGCTGCCAGGAACATCAGCGGGCGCCCACGGCGCGAGCGCCGAAGATGGTGACGGCCAGCACGAGCACGCCAGCGGTGATGAGCCCGGCCGGCAGGTAGACCAGGCCGGCGCCGATGCTGGCAAGGGCCACACCGGCCAGGATGGAGGCGTTGTAGACGTAGCGGTGCATCAGCGTCAGACGAAGGCGATGGAGTCTTCGGGGCCGTAGTGCTCGACCTTGGCCTCACCGGCGCCGACCATGGCGCGGCTCATGGCCAGGATGGTGGCCACGGCCGCATCGATCTTGTTCTCAGGCTTGGCCTTGCGCGGGAAGATGTTGTCGTTGCGGTCGACCATCACTTCCACGTTGGCCAGCATCCACAACATGGCGGGGTTGCCGTCGGTGTGGAAGCGGCCGGCGTCGACCAGCGCGGCGATGAGCTTCATCGGCTCGCTCAGGTGCCGCGTGGTCATGGGCACGTCGACGACGGTGAAGCCGCCGGCCTGCAGCGCGGGCGCGATCTCGCGGCTGCCCCACGCATCCATGGCGATCTCGCGCACGACGTGGCGCTCGGAAACCTGCTCGATGTGGTCCTGGATCAGCCGCAGGTCGATCATGTTGCCCGGGGTCTGCACCAGGTGGCCCTGCTGCGCCCAGGCACGATAGTGCTGATTTTCAGGACGCTGCACGGCGGCCTCGGGCAGCCAGTTTCCGCTGATGGCCCAGTAGTGCCACTGGCCGTCGATCTGTCGGCGCCAGACGCGCACGGCGCTGGCGATGTCCTGTTTGCTGGCCAGGTCGGTGCCGATCCAGCACTCCTCACCGGTGAACTCGTCGGCGGTTAGGGTGGCGTCTGCGGTGCGCTGCAGGGCCTCGAGGTTCAGCCATGGGCTGGCGCTGTTTACCCACACGTTCAGGTGCTTGGTCTTGAAGACGGCGGCCTTGCGCGGATCGCGCACGGCTTCGGCCTGCGACGCCAGCAGGCTGTCGGCGTTGACGCTGACGGCATAGTTGGGGTTCGCCTTGGTCAGCGCGGCCGGCTGCGTCCAGTCGTCGCCCACGTCGATGCCGTAGACGATGCCCCAGCGCCGATCATCGCTCACCAGGCCATCGAGCACGCGCTGCAGATCCTGCTGGTGGGCGTAGCACGGCCCGCCGATGTTGCTGCCGGCCGTGGTGATGACCAACAGCAGCGGCTGCGACCGCGCGCCCATGCCGGTGGCCATGGTGTCGTACAGCTCAGACGTGGCGTGCTCGTGGTACTCGTCGACGATGCTGCAGCTCGGGCTGGCGCCGTCACCGGGCTTGCCGATCAGCGGCTCGAACTTGCTGTTGGTGTCGAGCACCAGCAGTTTCGAGGCGTTGGGCAGCACGCCGTAGTGCGCGCGGAACTCCGGCGAGGCCATGGCCATCAGGCGCGCGGGGCGAAACACCTCGTGCGCCTGGTCGCGGCTGGTGGCGCCGCTGTAGACCTCGGCACCGAACTCGCCGTCAGCCGTCAGCATGAAGTTGCCGATGACGCTGCCGATGGTGCTCTTGCCGTTCTTCCGGGGGATGAACAGGTCGGCGCGATGGAAGCGGCGCAGGCCTGATTCGGCATGCACCCAGCCGAAGATGCTGACCAGCGCGAACACCTGCCAGCCACCCAGCTGGATGCGCTCGCCACGCGCGGCCCAGTCGCCTTTGATGTGCGGCATGAGCTCGGCGAAGCGGCAGGTGCGCTCGGCGGGGCGGTAGCGCTTGCCGCTGCCGTCGACCAGCTCGGGGTTGAAGCGGTACGGGAAGGCGGCGTCGGACTCCTGCCGCTGCAGGTCGCGCCGGTGACGCTCACAGGCCAGGCGCTCCCACTTGCACGCGGGACGCACGCCGGCCAGCACGTCGTCGACGTAGCGCTCGGCGATGGCGATGTAGTCGCGGCTCATGGTGCGGGCTGGTCAGATGGCGCCGAAGCCCTGCTGCGCAGGGTCGGATTCCATGCCGGGCAGCTTGTACTGGGCGTCATTGCGCGAGGCAGTGACGCGCGAGCGCGCCGATGGACTCATGCCGAAGCTGGCCAGGTAGCGGTCGACCTCACGGCTCAACTCGGCGGCCTGGCGGGAGAGGATCGATTCACGCTGGAAACCCGTGGGGGTGTGCTGGATGAGCGCTTCGGTGACGTCGCGGCCGTCTTCCATTGCCTGCTGCTGCCGCGCCCACAGCGCGCGCTCGACCTGCTGCAGCCGGCCGTAGGTGCGCACGTACAGCTCGAGCGCGGTGCGGTCGATGCGGGTCAGCAGGCCTAGCTCGAGCAGCTCGGGCGTCACGCGCTTCCACTCGGCCCGGGCCTCGCGGCTGAGGTGCTTCGGCATGTCGGGCAGGCCGACCTCCGGGTGCACGCCATCGCTCAGGTCAGCGGCACGCAGTGGCCGCGTGCGACCGCCCGTGAACGCCTTGACGTTCTCCGGCAACGGCTTCGGACCCCTGCTACCAACCATGCCAAAAAAAGGTTTGAAACTCAACCACGCAAGAAATCGACAGATCGGAAGAGCACACGTCTGAACTCCAGTCAC
>ERZ650311.549-NODE-549-length-22744-cov-5.755697_pt1 | contig 22744 bp, 16 predicted proteins | sample MGYA00376247_ERZ650311 | MGnify/ENA primary metagenome ERZ650311 (study PRJEB26733, sample SAMN07839324) | wastewater metagenome | biome: small river; feature: stream; material: water | place: USA: North Carolina | collected 2016-07-28 ...
ATGCTGCTGGCCCGGCGAGGCTTACGTTCGGGCTTTTCCTGGGGCTCTGGCAGGGACTCTAGAACCGCATTGAGAATCTCTGTCTTGCCCTCGGGCTCCTTGACGGGCTCAGAGGAAGCTGCGGACGCTATCTTGTTGACTACTGATTTGAGGGCGTCGGCCTTCTCGCCGGTCACGACTTTCTTGACCTCTTGCTTGTCGTCCTTCTTCTTGGACTTCTTCTGCTCAGGCTCTGCTGCCTTGAAGCGAGGCTCGTCATGGATGACCAGTCCCCTGCCACCACAGCACTCACAAGTCTCGGAATAGGTCTCAAGCAGGCCGATACCAATCTTCTTGCGGGTCATCTGAACCAGTCCGAGCGAGGTTACCTCGGCAACCTGGTGCTTGGTTCGGTCGCGGCTTAGGCACTCCATTAGTCGCCTTGAAACAAGGTCGCGGTTTGACTCGAGAACCATGTCAATGAAGTCGACCACGATGATTCCACCGATGTCGCGCAAACGAAGCTGGCGCACGATTTCTTCCGCAGCTTCTAGGTTGTTCTTGGTGACTGTTTCTTCGAGGTTTCCGCCCGAGCCGACGAATTTTCCGGTGTTGACGTCGACCACGGTCATTGCTTCAGTGCGGTCGATGACCAGAGAGCCACCTGAAGGCAAATAAACCTTGCGGTCCAGAGCCTTAGCAATCTGCTCGCCGATGCGGTATTCATCGAAGACGTCTTTGGTGCCCTCGTATTTCGAAACTCGCTCAAGAAGATCAGGGGCTACTGAGGCGAGATAGCTTTCGATGGTCTCACGAGCATCTTCACCAGAGATGATCATGCGCTGGAAGTCTTCATTGAAGACATCTCGAACAATTTTCACCAGCAGGTCAGGCTCTGAGTGCAGCATCGCTGGAGCCTGGCCCTTTTCGACCTTCTTTTGAATGTCTTCCCACTGGGCTTGCAGGCGCTGCACATCTAGAGTCAACTGCTCTTCAGTGGCACCTTCAGCTGCAGTACGAACGATGACGCCGGCATCTTCAGGCAAAATCTCTTTCAGAATCTTCTTTAAGCGAGCGCGCTCTGAGTCAGGCAGCTTGCGCGAGATTCCGTTCATTGAGCCGTTTGGCACGTATACCAAGTAGCGGCCAGGCAGTGAAACCTGGCTGGTTAGGCGAGCACCTTTTTGTCCGACAGGATCTTTGGTGACCTGAACTAAAACAGTGTCGCCAGACTTTAATGCAAGTTCAATTCGACGCGGCTGATTGCCAGTCTCGGCAAGCTCCCAGTCGACCTCGCCTGAATACAGCACCGCGTTTCGACCACGGCCAATGTCGACGAATGCGGCCTCCATTGAAGGAAGAACATTCTGAACCTTGCCTAGATAGACGTTGCCGATTAGTGATGCTTCTGACGCCTTGGCCACATAGTGCTCAACCAAGATGCCGTCTTCTAAAACGCCAATTTGAATCTTGCCGTCTTTAGAGCGCACAACCATAGAGCGATCGACTGCTTCGCGACGAGCCAAGAACTCAGACTCGGTAATCACACTGCGGCGGCGGCCGGCATCGCGGCCATCACGGCGGCGCTGCTTTTTGGCTTCTAGGCGAGTCGATCCCTTGACGCGCTGTGGCTCATTTGAAAGTTCTTTTGGCTCGCGAGGGGTGCGAACTTTGACAACGGTATTAGGTGCAACCTGCTCGCCCTCGGTGGCTTCACCCGCGCGACGACGCGATCGACGACGCAGGTGGCTTTCTTCGCCCTCTGGCTTGTCGTCGACCATGCGACCGCGCTTCGGGTCGACTTTAGGTGTCGGCAAATCAGGCGCCATGAACATGAGTGAAGTTGCACTTGGCGGGGTCAAGACTGCCGAAGCGGTCGAACCCGCAAGTTCGAGAGTTGTCTCACTCGCCGTCTCAGTGTTGGCCCCTGCTGCGGATTTGCGGCCGCGTTTGCTTGGTGACTTCGGGGTCGCCGCTATCTCGATGTCAACGTCGCCGCTAGTTTCAGCTGTTTTGTCTGCTGCTGGTTTTTTTGAACGCGAGCCACGTGAAGATGACTTTGCAATCACGGTTTCAGAATCGGATTCGGCGACTGGATCGTTGGTTGCTGGCTTTGCCGACTTGGCCGAGGTCTTTGATGCAGCCTTAGGGGCCGTTGCCTTAGGGGCTGCCTTTTTTGCGGCTGACGCAGCTGGTTTTCGAGTTGCCAAGGCCTTTGCTTTAGAAGCTGGCTTTGAGCTTGTTTCGTCTGAATTTGAAACAGGTGCGTTTGAATCGTTGTTAGTCACCATTTCTGGCGTGCTCCAAGCTGCCTAATGCTGGGCCACACTCACCAGCCATTGAGGCGTAAATCGTTGCTGTTCACGATTGTGAACAACCAAATCTGCGGCGAGTAACTCTTTTTGTTTGCGGCTGACGCTGCCCGATGGGTCTTGCGCGACGACTTCGCAGGTTCTCGCTAAATCTTCAGTCGAATTAGTTGTGGTCTAATTTCAACTTCACTCAGTATGCCAGCTGGTCGGCTAAAAGTCACTCAATCTGCGTGTCATACTGAAGTCGTGAACAGTAGCACGACTAAAAACTCAAGCCTGATTGAAGCACCGAAATCTCTTGCTTGGGTGCTGGTTATCGGCGGAATCATCGGCTGGCTTGGCGCTTTTGCGCTGACCATTGAGCGCCTGCACGTTGCAGCCGACCCAAATGCCACACTCTCTTGTGACATTGCTTCATTCATTTCATGCAAGTCAGTGATGCTGAGCTGGCAAGCCAAGCTTTTCGGGTTTCCTAACCCTCTAATTGGCCTCGGTGCATTCATTGCGCCGATTGTCGTAGGAATGGCGATTTTCGCCGGTGCAAAGTTCGCCCGCTGGTTTTGGGTCACCTTTAGCGTTGGAATCTCGCTCGGATTCATTTTCGTGCTTTGGCTAGCCGACGCCGCAATCAACGACATTGGCGCTCTTTGCCCTTATTGCATGGTTGCCTGGTTCGGCATGATTCCAATGTTCTGGGCGACGATTTTGTTTGGTGCTCGCGAAGGCTTTATTTGGGTGCCGACCAGAACCATCAGATTTTTTGTCAGCGCCTATGACTGGGCTTGGGTTTATGCGGTTCTAACCGAGGTCACCATGGCGCTAATTATTTTGGTGAAATTCTGGCCACTGTGGGTCAAGCTTTTTAGCTAAACCCAAATCTCAGTCTTTTAGCTAAACCAAAGACCCAATTCGCGCTCTGCAGATTCAGGTGAGTCTGAGCCGTGCACTAGGTTCTGCTGAACCTTTAGACCCCAGTCGCGACCTAGATCACCACGGATGGTGCCTGGTGCCGCAACGGTTGGGTCGGTTGCGCCGGCTAGTGAGCGAAAACCTTCGATGACGCGGTTGCCCTCTAGTTTGATTGCGACAACCTCGCCGCTCATCATGAACTCGACCAGCGGCTCATAAAAAGGCTTGCCCTCGTGCTCGGCATAGTGCGCTGCCAAGAGCTCACGTGTTGGCTGCACTAGCTTTAGAGCTGCAACGCGATAGCCCTTTTTTTCAACGCGAGCAATAATCTCTCCGATCAGATTGCGCTTGACGCCATCAGGCTTGATCAAGACCAGGGTCTGCTGAAGTTCTGACATTAGTTCTCCTCTTTGAGTAGCTCTTGAGTTTCTAGATAAACCTTGCGCGCTGCATCGATTCCGGCACCTGCGACCATTGCCCAGATCCAGAGGCCAATGAAAATTACAGCAACGATGATATAGACCGCGCCAATAGTTGGATTAATGACCGCAACCACGATTGAAAGCATTAGAACAATCAATTGGAGCAACCAGCCCCAGGCATAAGACCCAGGTTTTCCGAGAATGGCAGGAGTAGCAATCATCAAGAAGCTGAGCGATAGCCCGATTGCCCATACGGTTGGGCCATCAAAACCCTTGAGCATGAATGTGCCGAGAAGACCAAAGAAAACCACGAATGCCTCGAACGCGAACAGCATCGATGCGAGCGCACGTTGGGTTGACTTTTGACGCACTTTTGGCTTGGCCAGGTTGTCTGAGCCTGAATTTTGATTAGCCATCTAGTTCGGCCTCTCTCTGCTTGTTTGCAAGAACTTCACCAACGAGCGTAAGCGAGCCTGTTATGAGCACAGCACCATTTTTGGTGTTTTTCACCAAACTCTTAGCTTGCTCGATTGCACTCAAAACATTTGGCTGAACTGAAACTTTTGCAGACCCGACTTTGTCCTGAATTTCTTCAGCCAGCGCACCAGCAGGCTTAGCGCGATCAGATGCCGACTGGGTGACAACAAAGTGTGAAACTGCGCCTTTGAGTTCTTCGATGAATGCGCTTGAATCTTTTTCTTCGACCATTGAAACCACAGCAGCGAGCTCAGGTGAGCCAAAATTCTTTGCCAACGTTTGAGCAACCGCCTTTGCGCCATGAGGATTGTGCGCACCGTCAAGAATCACCAAAGGATCAACGTCGATGACCTGCAGTCGGCCGGGTGAGGCGACATCGGCCATGGCCACTCGCACAACGTCGTCAAGCAATCGCTGCTGGCCACCGCCCAAAAAGGCTTCAACTGCAGCTAGCGCAAGTGCCGCGTTTTCAGCTTGAAAATCACCGTGCAATGGCAGCTGCAAATCTGAATATTCCGAAGTCAAAGACCTGACCGAGAGTTGCTGGCCAATCTTGGTTGGTGTCGAATAGAGAACTTCAAAATCATCGCCAGCGAAGTGAATTTCGACACCGAGCTCTGCAGACTTTTTGCGAAGCACTGCCTCTGCCTCTGGCAATTGAGCTGCGCTAACCACAATCGAGCCCGGCTTGATGATGCCCGATTTGGTCTGAGCAATCTCGGTTATGTTCGAGCCGATGCGGTTGGTGTGGTCGAGTGCAATCGGCGCAAAGACAGCCACATCGCCATCAGCAACGTTGGTTGAATCCCACTCGCCGCCCATGCCAACTTCGAGCACCAAAACGTCAATCGGGGCATCGGCAAAAATTGCGAATCCGAGCACCGCAAGTGCCTCGAAGAATGTGAGCTTGGTTTCACCCTCGGCCTCGAGCTGGGCATCAACTAGATCAAGCACTGGCTCGATCTCATTCCAAATCTCAACCAGAATCTCATTTGACACCGGTTCACCGTCGATAGAAATTCGCTCATTGAAAGTGACCAGGTGTGGGCTAGTGAATCGCCCGGTGCGCAACCCGGTTTCACGCAGCAAGCGCTCAATCAAGCGTGCTGTGCTGGTTTTGCCATTGGTGCCGGTGATGTGAATAACGCGATAGGCAGCTTGTGGGTCACCTAGCAGGTCGACTGCGCGACGAGTTGGCTCGAGCCTTGGGCGCGGCTTGTTCTCGGGGTTGCGCGCGAGCAGCGCCTTTTCAACTAGCGCGGCTTGTTCGACCCAGTGTCTTTCGGTGTTGCCAGAACTCAAAGCTTGGCCACCGCAACTGCAACAAGTTGGTTGTCTCCGACTGAAACCGCGTTATCAAGGTCAGTGGATTCAACCAGATCAAGCTCGATGGTTAACGTTTCAGACTTGACCAGTTCGGCGTGAGTTGTGACGTCAGCAAGAACTGCGGCGTCGGCTGAAATGGCCAGGCGAATACGGTCGCTCACGTCAAGGTCGGCGTCTTTTCGGGCTTGCTGCACTGCTCGAATCACGTCGCGAGCCAGGCCTTCAGCTGCAAGCTCAGCAGTGACCGAACCGTCAAGCAGCAAGAAACCCCCAGATGGCAAAATGCCAATCAGATTCGCTTGGCTTGCCTGCTCAGCTTCACCGGCCAGATTTGCAACCAAATCGATCTCGTATTCACCATCAACTAGTTCGATGCCGCCAGCTACGACTACACCATCAACCTCTGACCAATCGCCAGCCTTGGCTGCCTGAATAACTGACTGAACGTTTTTTCCAATGCGCGGTCCAGCAGCTCGTGAATTCACAGTTAGGCGCTTGATCACGCCGAACTCACTGGTTGAGTCGAGTGACAGCTCAACCAAATCAACTGACTTCACATTGAGCTCTTCGGCAACGATTGAAGCAAATTCACTGAGTGATTGTGCATTTTTGGTGACAACGGTCAACTTCGAAAGTGGCAAGCGAACTCGGAGTGAGTTTGCTTTGCGCAGGCTAGACGCAACTGAACTTACGGTTCTCACGAGATCCATTGCCTCGACCAATGAAGCCTCGTGTGGCAATTCACTTGCGTCTGGATAGCTTTGAAGGTGAACGCTTCGGCCGCCGGTCAGACCGCGCCAAATTTCCTCGGTCACCATCGGCAAGAGCGGAGCGGCCACTCGAGTGACGGTCTCTAGCACCGTATAGAGCGTGTCGAATGCCTCAGCCGAGCCCTCCCAGAAGCGGTCGCGCGAACGACGGACATACCAGTTTGTAAGCACGTCGGCGAAATCACGCAGCAAACCGGCTGCCGAATAAGAGTCGTAGCCATTCATCGCAGACTCAACTGAAACCACTAGGTCGTGAGTTTTTGAGAGCAAGTAGCGATCGAGCACATCGGTCGATGAAACTGAGCGCTTGGCTTCATAACCAGAGGCGTTGGCGTAAAGACTGAAGAAGTAATAGGTGTTCCACAGCGGCAATAGCACCTGACGAACACCTTCGCGGATGCCCTGTTCAGTGACGATTAGGTTGCCGCCGCGAAGAATTGGGCTCGAAAGCAAGAACCAGCGCATTGCGTCGGCGCCATCTCGATCGAAGACCTCGTTGACGTCAGGATAGTTGCGCAGTGACTTTGACATCTTTTGGCCGTCGTTGCCAAGAATGATGCCGTGTGAAATGGCCGACTTGAATGCTGGGCGGTCAAATAGTGCCGTTGAAAGCACGTGCAGCGTATAGAACCAGCCGCGAGTTTGACCGACATATTCAACGATGTAGTCAGCGGGACTGTGACTCTCGAACCATTCGCGGTTCTCGAATGGATAGTGCACCTGAGCAAACGGCATTGAGCCTGACTCGAACCAGCAGTCAAGAACCTCAGGCACACGACGCATGGTCGATTTGCCAGTCGGGTCATCTGGGTTTGGTCGAGTCAATTCATCGATGACTGGACGGTGAAAATCTGCTGGACGAACGCCAAAATCAGCCTCAATTTCGTCCAGAGATCCATAGACATCGATGCGCGGATAGTTCGGGTCGTCTGACTTCCAGACCGGAATCGGGGCACCCCAGAAGCGATTGCGGCTAATCGCCCAATCGCGAACGTTTTCGAGCCATTTTCCAAATGAACCGTCTTTGGTGTGCTCAGGAATCCAGTTGATGTCTTGGTTTAGCTCAAGCATGCGGTCTTTGAGCTTTGTGGTTTCGACAAACCATGACGAAACTGCCTTATAGATCAGCGGGTTCTTGCAGCGATAGCAGTGCGGATAAGAGTGCTCATAAGACGCCTGGCGAAGCACGCGGCCGGCGGCCTTTAGATGTTGAGAAATTGGCTTGTTGGCATCAAAAACATGCTGACCGGCGAATTCTTCAATGAGCGAGTTGTATTGACCGCGCTCATTGATTGACACGTAGGTCGGAATTCCGGCTGCATTACAAACTCGCTGGTCGTCTTCACCATAGGCAGGTGCCTGGTGAACGATTCCGGTTCCGTCGCCATCGGTGACATACGAGTCGACTAGAACCTGCCAGGCATTTGCCGTCTCGAACTTGGTTTGGTCTGCGTAGTAGTCAAATAGGCGCTCATAGCGCAAGCCATCAAGCTCAGCGCCAGCAACGGTCTCGGCGATGGCCTCGAGTGCAGAATCAGCGTCGGCATAGCCAAGGTCTTTTGCATAGGCACCAACCTGCGACTTCGACAAAATGTATGAGGTTCCGGCCGCACTGCCGTCCGCGGCACCGTTTGGGCCGGCTGGAATAACCGCATATTCAATATCTGGGCCAACAGCCAGTGCAAAGTTGGTAGGAAGCGTCCATGGAGTGGTTGTCCAGGCGATTAGCTTGGCGCCTTCGAAGCGCTGACCCGGAAGAACAGTGAAGTTCACAGTCAGCGTTTGGTCTTGACGGTTCTTGTAGACCTCGTCATCCATGCGAAGTTCGTGGTTTGAAAGCGGTGTCTCACAGCGCCAGCAATAGGCCAAAACCTTGAAACCCTCGTAAACCAGACCCTTTTTGTGAAGCTCTTTAAAGGCCCAGAGCACGCTCTCGGTGTATGACGCGTCAAGAGTCTTGTAGTCGTTGTCAAAGTCGACCCATCGAGCTTGGCGAGTCACATAATCGCGCCACTGATCGGTGTATTTCAAGACCGAGGTGCGGCAATAAGAATTGAATTTGTCAACGCCGTATTTTTCGATTTCAGGGCGACCAGAGATGCCCAGCTGGCGCTCGGCCTCAACTTCGGCCGGCAAACCGTGGGTATCCCAGCCGAAGCGGCGCTCGACACGATAGCCCTGCATGGTCTTGAAACGCGGCACCATGTCTTTGGCATAGCCAGTTAGCAGGTGACCGTAGTGAGGAAGGCCGTTGGCAAACGGAGGGCCATCGTAAAAGACAAATTCTTCAGCGTCTTCAGCTAGGCGCTGATCAATGCTGGCCTGGAAAGTGCCGTCTTTCTCCCAGTAGGACAAAATCGATTTTTCAACCTCAGGAAAACTGGGGCTTGGCACCACTCCGTTGGCACTTGAGCCAGCCGAGCGCGTTGATTCGTCTTGATTCTTGGGATACATGGGTCGCTTTCTAGCGCTGATAAAAACTGTTACCAATGTTAACCTGTAACAAACCCGTTTTTTGGAGACTTCTCGCGTGACTATTGCCCATTCTGAGCACAAAATTGACCTGCTTGCCCCTGCCAACGCACCTGAAAAGGTGACCGTTGAGGGCCTCGAAGAAAAGTGGGGTTTGGTCTGGGAAGACAGCGGCGTTTACAAGTTCCGTCGCGAAGCCGATCGAACTGACATCTATTCGATTGACACTCCGCCGCCAACAGTTTCTGGCTCACTTCATGTTGGTCACGTTTTCAGCTACACCCACACCGATGTGGTTGCTCGTTTCAAGCGCATGCGTGGCAAAGAAGTCTTTTATCCTATGGGCTGGGATGACAACGGCCTGCCAACTGAGCGACGCGTTCAGAACTACTACGGCGTTCGTTGCGATCCATCTCTGCCATACGACCCAGATTTCAAGCCACCTTTTGAGGGTGGCGACAACAAGAGCTCTAAAGCCGCTGACCAGATCGCGATTTCACGCCGCAATTTCATCGAACTTTGTGAGCGCCTAACCACCGAAGACGAAAAGCAGTTCGAGGCTCTTTGGCGCAAGCTTGGTGTCTCGGTCGACTGGTCGCAGACCTATCAAACAATTTCGCCAGCCGCTCAGGCTGTTTCACAAAAGGCCTTCTTGAACAACTTCGCACGCGGCGAGGCATACCAGTCAATGGCACCGACCCTCTGGGATGTCACTTTTAGAACCGCTGTTGCCCAGGCTGAGCTTGAAGATCGCGACCAACCAGGCGCATATCACCGCGTTGGCTTCAACGTTGATGAAAGCCTTTGGAATGGCGGAAAAATCTTTATCGAAACCACTCGACCAGAACTTTTGCCTGCCTGTGTTGCGCTGGTTGCTCACCCAGACGACGAGCGATACCAGTCGCTCTTCGGCAAAACGGTGCGCACTCCCCTGTTCGATGTTGAGGTTCCGGTGGTTGCTCACCGCCTCGCCCAGATCGACAAGGGCTCGGGCATTGCCATGATTTGCACCTTTGGTGACGTGACCGACGTTATTTGGTGGCGCGAACTCGACCTGCCAAACCGCGCAATCATCGGCTGGGATGGCCGAATCATCAGCGAAGCGCCTGAGGCGATCAGCAGCGCTCGTGGTCGCGAGATTTTCGCCGAGCTTGCCGGCAAGACCACCTTCTCAGCCAAGCAACGCATCGTCGAGTTGCTGCAAGAATCAGGCGACATGGTTGGCGAAGCTCGCCCAATCACTCACCCGGTCAAGTTTTTCGAAAAGGGTGACAAGCCACTCGAAATCGTTTCAACTCGCCAGTGGTACATCAAGAATGGCGGTCGCGATTCAGAAATTCGCGCACGCCTAATTGAACTAGGCAAAGACCTAAACTTTGTTCCCGACTTCATGCGCGTTCGCTATGAAAACTGGGTCAATGGCCTAACCGGCGACTGGCTAGTTTCACGCCAGCGCTTTTTCGGTGTGCCGATCCCAGTTTGGTATCCGCTTGATGCAGACGGAAACCCAGATTTCGACAACATTCTCACCCCAGCGATTGAGTCGCTGCCAATCGATCCATCGACCGACGTTCCTGAGGGATACATCGAGTCTCAGCGCGGTCAGGCAAACGGCTTCATCGGCGAAGTCGACATTCTCGACACCTGGGCAACTTCGTCGCTAACCCCTCAGCTAGCTGGCGGCTGGATCGAAGACCCTGAAAAATACGCCAAGGTTTTTCCATACTCGCTTCGCCCGCAGGGTCAAGACATCATTCGCACCTGGTTGTTCTCGACCGTTTTGCGCAGCCTGCAAGAGACCAATGAATTGCCTTGGAGCAACGCTGCAATTTCTGGATGGATTCTCGACCCAGACCGCAAGAAAATGTCGAAGTCGAAGGGCAACGTTGTCGTTCCCGCTGAACCAATCGACACTCACGGTGCCGATGCAGTTCGCTATTGGGCTGCATCAGCCCGCCTAGGCACAGATGCCGCGTTTGACGAAGGTCAAATGAAGGTTGGTCGACGCCTTGCTATCAAGGTTCTGAACGCGGCAAAGTTTGCCCTCTCATTCGATGTGCCGAATGGCCACACTCAGGTTTCTGAGGCAATCGATCAGGCAATGTTGCTGAAGCTCGCTCGCGTTGTTAGTGATGCCACCGATGCGTTTGAGGCCTATGACCACACCAAGTCACTTGAGCTTTCAGAGCAATTCTTCTGGGGCTTCACCGATGATTACCTAGAGCTTGTCAAAGAGCGCGCCTACAACGCCAATGGCACTTATAGCCTGCAGCAGCAGGCATCGGCTGCAATCGCACTGCGCACCGCCCTGTCGGTCTTGCTTCGCCTATTTGCACCGTTCTTGCCATTTGCTACCGACGAAGTGTGGAGCTGGTGGCAAAAAGCTGCCGGTTCGATTCACCGCGCAAGCTGGCCGACAGCTGATGAGTTGCTTGTTGATCTAGATGGCTCAAATGGTGGCTTACTAGACATCGCATCGAGCGCGCTCTTCGGAATTCGCAAGGCAAAGTCAGACGCCAAGGTTTCAATGAAGGCTGAAATTGAGTCGCTAACCATCGCTGCTCCAGCGGCAGATTTGACCAGCATCCGAGCTATTGAAAACGACCTAAAGTCAGTTGGCCGAATTGCAGTAATTAATTTTGCCGAGGCAGAAGAACTAGCGGTTCTCGACGTTGTTCTGAAAGAAGCCGAAGACAACTAACCCGGCGATCAGTGCCCAAAAAGCTGAACCAACACCAAAGGCTGAAACGCCGGATGCAGACACTAAAAAAGTCACCATCGCAGGCAACCTCAGCGCCGGGGTTTCAACGGTAGAACTAATCGCTGAAATGATCGTGCCAGTCAGTGCCAGGCCTGCCGCGGCCAAAATTATTTCTGTTGGGGTGTTCAAAACGAACTTCACAACCACCCCGGAGATAAAGGCCAATGCGAGAAAAACTATTCCGCCGGTTGCAGATGCCAGCCAACGTTTATTTGGGTCTTTGTGGGCGTGCGCATCGGCGTTAAGCGCTGCAGAAATAGCCGCGAGGTTCAGTGCGAAACCGCCAAACAGAGCGTTTGCAGCGCTCGAAAGCCCCGTAAAAGCTAGTGATTGCCTGAAGGGCACTTCAAAACCGAATGATTTCATTATGGCAATGCCCGGGATGTTCTGGCCGGCCATGGTCACAATGTAAAGCGGGATACCGATTGAAATAATCGCCGGGAAATTTAATTCTGGATTCACAAGCACCAGCTGAGGAAAGTTTGAAATTTCGTCTAAGTTTGGCGAATTGTTGGCGAGTGGAATCAAAGCACTAAGGCCGAAAATCGTGACCATTGCTGCCGGAGAAGCCCAAATTGGCGCCCACCTGTAAAGCACGAACCAGATCGCAATTGCAGGCAGAACTGCCGGCCAGTACTGCTCGAGTGAGCTAAATGGGGCAATGCAAAACTTAAAAATGACGCCTGCGAGCATCGCGCTGGCGATTGGTTTAGGAATTGATGACACAAGTCGACCGAGGGTTGGCCACAGGCCGGTAATCGCGAGGAGAATTCCGGCGACCATAAAGGCGCCTACTGCCTGGTTGAAGCCAAAGCCAAGCGAGCCGGATGCCACAAGTGTTGCTGCACCGGGCGTGCTCCAAACAATGGTGATTGGCATGCGAAATCGCCAACTGAGATAAATCGAGAGCACTCCGCAAAGAATTAACATCACAAAAAAGGCGGATACGGTCTGTAGTGGACTTGCGCCAAGAGAAGTTAGTGCGGTGAGAACAATGCCTGTTGAGGCCGCCATTCCTGTGACGGTAGCCACCAACCCAGCGAGTGCAGGAGCTTTTAGATCTGAAATTTTCAAATTCAACTGGCACCGAGCCCGATTTGATTAGGCAGATTTTTCTTGGCGAACGGCCTTGAATGGCTCAATTATTGGCTCGATGTGGTCTTCGACAACCTGCTTTGTGATTCGAACCACACCTTGAATTTCAGAGCCAGGAATTTCAAACATGACTGGGCCAAGAATTTCCTCCATGATGGCTCGCAGGCCTCGTGCACCGGTTTCGCGAGCAACCGCAAGATCGGCAATGGCGACTAAGGCATCTTGATCGAATTCGAGCTCAAAACCATCTAGCTCAAACATGCGTTGATATTGCTTGACCAGTGCATTTTTTGGCTCGGTCAGAATTTGCATTAGCGCCTCACGGTCGAGCGGAGTGACCGAAGCGATGACTGGCAGGCGACCAATGAATTCTGGAATTAGGCCGAACTTGCGCAGGTCTTCAGACTGAACCTCGCCAATGATTTCTGGGTTGTCTGACTTGCTAGCAATTGGAGAACCGAAGCCGATGCCTTTTTTGCCAGCTCGCTGAGAAATGATTTCTTCAAGGCCTGCGAATGCGCCGGCAACAATAAACAGAACGTTGGTGGTGTCGAGCTGAATAAATTCTTGCTGCGGGTGCTTGCGACCACCCTGTGGCGGAACCGAGGCCACGGTGCCCTCGAGAATCTTGAGTAGCGCCTGTTGAACGCCCTCGCCCGAAACATCGCGAGTAATCGATGGGTTTTCGGCCTTGCGAGAAATCTTGTCGATTTCATCGATGTAGATAATGCCCTGTTCGGCACGCTTGACGTCAAAGTCGGCGGCCTGCAAAAGCTTGAGCAAAATGTTCTCTACGTCTTCGCCGACATAACCTGCCTCAGTGAGCGCGGTGGCGTCGGCGACGGCAAATGGAACATTGAGTCGCTTAGCCAAGGTTTGCGCTAGGTAGGTTTTGCCGCAACCGGTTGGGCCAATCATCAAGATGTTTGATTTGGCAATCTCAATTGAGTCGTGAGATTTGCCGGCCGTGGTCAAAGTGCCACGTGAGCGTAGGCGCTTGTAGTGGTTGTAGACGGCGACCGAGAGTGCCTTTTTTGCCTGAGTCTGACCGATGACATATTCATCGAGAAAACCTTTGATTTCGCGTGGCTTCGGCAGCTCGATTTCTTCAACTGAGTCTTGAGCTGCGGCGCCGAGTTCTTCTTCGATGATTTCATTGCATAGTTCGATGCACTCATCGCAAATAAAGACGCCGGGGCCAGCAATTAGCTTGCGAACTTGCTTTTGACTCTTTGCACAGAAAGAGCACTTCAGAAGATCGCTTGATTCACCCAGCTTGGTCATATAGAAACCCTATATCGCACCGACGACAAAGCGGATGAGCAACGCTCACCCGCTTTGAATCAATATTTGCTAAAAGGTTGTTGCCAATTAGGCAGTTGGGTTCTTTCGAGAGGTCAAGACCTGGTCGATCAAGCCGTAGTCAAGTGCCTCGGCTGCGGTGAGAATCTTGTCGCGATCGATGTCGCGGTTCACCTCGGCAACTGAACGGTTTGAGTGCTTTGAAAGCGTTGACTCAAGCCATTCGCGCAAACGAAGCATTTCTTTAGCTTGAATCTCGATGTCAGAAGCCTGGCCGCGACCTGCGTCGCCAGATGACGGTTGGTGAATTAACACTCGTGCGTTTGGCAGCGCCAGACGCTTGCCCGGTGCGCCGGCTGCTAGCAGCACAGCAGCAGCTGAGGCTGCCTGACCAAGGCATACGGTTTGAATCTGCGGGCGAATGTATTGCATGGTGTCGTAAATCGCAGTCATAGCTGTGAAAGAACCACCGGGTGAATTGATGTACATGGTGATGTCGCGGTCTGGGTCTTGAGACTCTAGAACTAGCAACTGCGCCATGATGTCATCAGCCGAAGCGTCGTCAACCTGAACACCCAGAAAAATAATGCGGTCTTCAAAAAGCTTGTTGTATGGATCTTGACGCTTGAAGCCATATGAAGTGCGTTCTTCGAACGTTGGCAAGATGTAGCGAGCCTCTGGGCTCTGGAAGATGTTTGAGTTTGTCATGAGCTGTTTCACGCCTTAGTTGTTGCCCACGCCGGTTGCACCAGCTGCGAATTTTTGAATGTGGTCGATAAAGCCGTATTCGAGAGCTTCAGCGGCGGTGAACCAACGGTCACGGTCACCGTCTTGCATGATCTGTTCGACGGTCTTGCCAGTCTGCTCTGCAGTGATAGACGCCAACTGGCGCTTCATTGACATGATCAGCTCTGCCTGAGTTTGAATGTCTGACGCCGTGCCACCGAAGCCGCCGTGTGGCTGGTGAAGCAGCACGCGAGTATTTGGCGTGGCATAACGCTTGCCCTTTGTGCCTGAGCTGAGCAAGAACTGCCCCATCGAGGCGCACATGCCGATGCCAACTGTCACGATGTCGTTTGGGACGTATTGCATGGTGTCGTAAATTGCCATGCCCGCGGTGATTGAGCCACCCGGAGAGTTGATGTAAAGGTAGATGTCTTTTTGAGAGTCCTCTGCCGCAAGCAGCAGAATTTTGGCACAAATTTCATTAGCCATGTCGTCTCGAACTTCGGTGCCAAGCCAAATAATGCGATCTTTGAGCAGACGATCAAAAGTGCTGCTTGGGCCTTTAGGGCTTTCAGACATCAAATTCTCCTAAAAATTGAGGTTGCTTCACAAAGATAACCGCTCGCCACGCCAAAAAAGAGCTTGTTCGCCCGTGGCTAAAGTCAAAACAAAAAATCCCCGCCGAAGCGAGGATTTTTTAAAGATTGATTAGTCGTGGTCGTGACCAGCGTGGTCGTCTTCAGCCTGAACTTCGGCCTTCAAGAACTCACTTAGGTCGACCGCCTTGCCCTTGGCGTCGGTCACAACTGCGGTCGCTAGAACTGCAGTTAGAGCCTTGCGACGAGCGACTTCACCCTGGAAGCTTGGCAGTTGACCCTGCTCAACGATTGCATTGATGAACTCTTGTGGAGCCATGCCGTATTGCTGCGCTGCCTGAATAAGGTGCTGGATAAGCTCCTGCTCGCTGACGGTGACCTTCTCGGCCTCAGCGATTGCATCAAGAATCATTTGACCCTTGAAACCCTTGGTGCTTTCTTCAAGAACCTCGGCGCGGTGTGCAGCGTCTTCTAGGCGACCTTCGCCCTCTAGGTGACGGTGAACCTCAGCCTCGATAACCTCTTCTGAGACTGCAACGTCGGTTAACTTGATTAGCTCATCGGTTAGAAGCTGACGAGCCTGAATGCCCTGGCCGAAGACCTTAGACATAGCAATTTGCTCTTCGATGTTCTTCTTTAGCTCAGCAAGTGTGTCGAACTCAGAAGCCAACTTGGCGAAATCGTCGTCTGCTGCAGGCAACTCGCGCTCTTTGACCGCAACCAGGGTGACTGAAACCTCAGCCTCTTGGCCAGCCTTGTCGCCGCCAACTAGCTTTGACTTGAATGTGGTCGATTCGCCGGCAGTTAGGGTGTCTAGCGCCTCATCGATGCCGTCAAGCAAGTTGCCTGATCCGATCTCGTATGAAATGTTCTGTGCTGAATCGATGACATTGCCATCGATAGTTGCGCTCAGGTCGATAGTGGTGAAATCGCCCTTCTTAGCTGCGCGGTCAACAGTCTTCAAAGTGCCAAAACGAGCACGAAGTGCGTCGAGCTCGGCGTCAACCTCGATGCCGCCAACCTTTGCCTCGTCAACGGTGACTTTTAGGCCCTCATATTTTGGAAGCTTGATCTCTGGGCGGACCTCAACCTCGATGTCAACGATTAGGTTGCCGGCGAAAGTCTTTTCGTCTGGAGTCTGCTTGACATCTGCCTGTGGCTGGCCAAGTGGGTAAAGCTTTTCGGCTGACATTGCGTCGCGATAGATGCGGTCTAGACCGTCGTTGATTGCGTGAGCAAGGATTGCTGGGCGACCGACACGCTGGTCAAGAATCGCTGCAGGAACCTTGCCCTTGCGGAAACCTGGAACGCTCACTTCTTCGGCGATGTGCTCGTAAGCGTGGTCAAGGCTTGGCTTGAACTCTTCTGGAGTTACCTCAATGGTTAGCTTTACGCGGGTCGGCTTGATGCGCTCAACAGTGGTCTTCAACTGCGTTCTCCTGAGAAAAAGGGTCCGCGGCAAGCCGCGGACCTCATCGATCTTTATCTTTTTTATCTTTTAGATAAATGGTCGGGATGACAGGATTCGAACCTGCGACCCTCTGTTCCCAAAACAGATGCGCTACCAAGCTGCGCTACATCCCGGTGGAATCTTTTGCAGATTTTTCTTCTACATCAGATCAACCTCCGCAAGCTTACCCCATAGAATGGAGCGGTTGTGTTCTTTTGAAGAAATTCAACCAACGCCTTGCGGGCGTAGCTCAATGGTAGAGCCTCAGTCTTCCAAACTGATGGTGCGGGTTCGATTCCCGTCGCCCGCTCCAATGATTCAAGCCCTTGGTGGCCTCGGTAACTTATCGAAACAAACAACAACCAGAGTCGGTTGTTTTCTAGGCTGAATTAAAACCGACGGGAACAAATGTCAACTGAAACCACTCTTGATTTCGGCCCTGCCAAGGGCCTGGTTTGCCGCGAATGCGGCAATCAAGTTGCCCTCGGCCCACGCCACGTGTGCGAAGAATGCTTTGGCCCACTCGAAGTTAGCTATGACTTCGGAACAGTCACCCGCGAACAAATTGAAGCTGGCCCTCGCAATATTTGGCGCTACGCTCCCCTGCTTCCTGTTCCGCAAGAAGCTGCAAATCGCCCAGCGGATTTAAGCCCCGGCTTCACTTCATTGCAAGAGTCAAAAAATTTGGCTACTGCACTCGGCATGAAGAAGCTGTGGATCAAAGACGACCGCGGAAATCCGACCCACTCATTCAAAGACCGCGTGGTTGCAGTCGCTATGACCGCCGGAAAAACTCTTGGCTTTTCAACAATTAGCTGTGCCTCAACCGGAAACCTAGCTAACTCGGTTGCCGCCGCCGCGGCGCGAGCAGGCATTCGATCAGTCGTGCTGATTCCAGACAATCTAGAACTCGGCAAAGTGCTAACCAGCGCTGTCTATGGCACAACTTTGGTCGGAATCCACGGCAACTATGACGATGTAAACAAGCTCTGTTCTGAAATCGCCGACGACCGAGGCTACGGCTTCGTAAACGTAAATCTTCGCCCTTACTATGCCGAGGGTTCAAAAACGCTTGGCTACGAAATTGCAGAGCAACTCGGCTGGCGTCTTCCTGACCAGGTCGTTGTACCAATCGCTTCGGGCTCTCTAATGACCAAGATTGACAAAGCTTTCAAAGAGTTGATCAAGTTGGGGCTGGTCGAGGCCAAGCAATACAAGATTTTTGGCTCACAGGCCACCGGCTGCAACCCAGTTGCTGAGGCATTTGAAAACGGCTGGGATGTTGTTCGCCCGCAAAAACCAAACACCATTGCAAAGTCACTGGCAATCGGAAACCCCGCTGATGGCCCCTATGCGATCGATGTGGCGAATAACACTGGCGGTGCGATTGGGCACATTTCTGACGAAGAAGTTGTCGCCGGAATTCGCCTATTGGCCGAAACCGAAGGCATCTTCGCCGAAACCGCCGGCGGAGTCACCGTCGGAAATCTGAAGAAGTTTGTTGAATCTGGACTCCTGGACCCAGAGCTCGAGACTGTTGTGCTGAACACCGGTGACGGCCTCAAGACCCTAGATGCCATTGCCGACCACGTCGGTTTCAGCGTCACAATTCCACCAACCCTTGAGGCATTCCGCGCTGCGGTGCCTGAATAAAGAGAGAGTTAGTCATGTCAGTTATCGTTCGCGTTCCGACCATTCTTCGCAGCTATACCGGTGGAGAGTCAGAGGTCACCGGCTCAGGTGCAACATTGAACGACGTGCTTCACGACCTTGAAACCCGACACTCGGGGCTTTTGACTCGAATTCTTGATGACAACGGCAAGATTCGTCGTTTTGTGAACATCTATGTGAACGAAGAAGACGTTCGCTTCGAGCAGGGTCTAGAAACTGCAACCCCTGCCGGAACCAACATCTCGATTTTGGCAGCTGTCGCCGGCGGCTTATAGAGCTATTGCTGGCAACTCGGGCAGAAATAAAGCTTGCGAGTTGCCATGATTTCAATCGCAACGTGCGTTGAACAAACTCGACACTCGAGGCCTTCGCGCTTGTAGACAAAATTGCGCTCTGCCTTGACTGGATTCTTGGTTAGAAATTCGTCGCGCGTGATCATTACGCCCTTTTTGACGCCGACCTGCAGCAGCTTCACGCTGTCAGCCCAAAGCTGCTCAAGCTGTTCTGCCGGAATACTTGAGCCGGGTCGATAAGGGTCGATCTGAGCTCGAAATAGCAGTTCGGCACGATAAACGTTGCCGATGCCGCTTATCACTTCTTGATTCATCAGCAATTGACCTATCGAAGTTTTCGACTTGCGCACTCGCTCAATAAATCGGTTCATTTCTTTGCCAGTCAGATCGGGATTCAGTGGATCTGGCCCGAGGCGAGCCTCGACAATTGCAACTTCATCGCGAGTGATAACTTCACAAACGGTTGGCCCACGAAGATCGGCGTAGTTATTGGCATTAATGAAACGCGCTCGCACCTGACCGACCGGCTCTGCTAGCTGCGAATCTGCAAAGGCATCAAATCGCCACTTGCCATAAATGCCTAGGTGAATACGCAAGGTTAAATCGTTGGCAAACTCAAGAAACATCTGCTTGCCGATTGCCCGCGAAGCAGTTAGCACCTGCCCCGAGATGAGCTCGGCGCCACTCGAAAACCTGCCCTGTGGCGAAATCACTTCAACTGGCAAACCACCAAAACGCTTGGTGAATTCATTAGCTGTTCTATGAACGGTGTGACCCTCTGGCAATTAGAGAATGTCTCCGGTTTGCTCATAGGTCGCGATCTTGCCGATTCGGCGCACGTGGCGCTCGTCGTTGCTAAATGGCTCAGCGATAAATAGCTCGATCAGGCGCAAAACCTCATCTTGACTGTGCTGACGAGCACCAACGGCAATCACATTTGCATCGTTGTGCTCACGGGCCAACTTGGCAGTTGACTCATTCCAAGCTAGAGCAGCGCGAATTCCGACAACCTTGTTCGCGGCAATCTGCTCGCCGTTGCCTGAACCGCCAAGAACGATTCCGAGCGCCTGGGTGCCGGCCTGTTGGTCAGCAACCACAGCGAGTGCGGCATTAATGCAAAAACTTGGATAGTCGTCTAGCGGGTCATAGCTGCTCGGCCCGTGGTCAAAGACTTCGTGCCCCTGTTTGGTCAATTCGCGAATCAAAAAATGGCTAAGTTCTAGGCCGGCGTGGTCAGTGGCAATGTGAATTCGCATTTGAGTCTTTCGGTCAGCTGATAACTGATTATTTCACGGCAACATCGAGGCGGCGCGCGGCTGGTTAAGCTTGTGACATGCCCGGAGAGAACTTAACCCGCAAAGAAGCCCAAGAGCGCGCCAGCCTAATTAGCGTCGAAAGCTATGAGGTGAGCCTTGATCTCACATCATCAGACGAAACATTCAGATCTGAAACTCACGTTCGATTCAATAGCTCGAAAGTCGGCGCTAGCACCTTCATCGATGCGATAACCGCAAAAGTTCACTCTGTGACCCTAAACGGCGAGGCACTTGATGCCAGTGCAGTGGCTGATGGAACCCGCATTCAATTACCAAATCTGCAGGCTGAGAACCACCTGATTGTTGTCGCCGACGCGCGATACATGAACACCGGCGAGGGCTTGCACCGATTCGTTGACCCGGTCGACAACGAGGTTTACCTCTACACTCAGTTCGAGGTTCCAGATTCTCGACGCGTTTTTGCTGTATTTGAGCAGCCTGACCTAAAGGCAACTTTCCAGTTCAACATCACTGCCAAGTCAGCTTGGAAAGTCGTTTCAAATCAACCGACACCAGCACCTGAAACGATCGAAAACGGCAAATCGATTTGGCGATTCAGCCCAACCCCTCGAATTTCCAGCTATATCACCGCCCTAATCGCTGGCCCTTACGAAGAGGTTCGCAGTGAACTTACTAGCGCCGACGGCCGAGTGATTCCACTTGGCGTCTTCTGCCGAGCATCTTTGGCGCCATACATGGACGCCGACTATGTATTTGAAAAAACTCGCCAGGGCTTTGAGTTCTATGAAAAAGCATTTGAGCTGCCTTATCCGTTCGACAAATACGACCAGCTCTTTGTTCCAGAGTTCAACGCTGGAGCTATGGAAAATGCCGGCGCGGTGACATTCACCGAGGTGTATGTCTTTAGATCAAAGGTCACTGATGCAACCCGCGAACGACGCGTAGTCACAATTCTGCATGAGCTAGCGCACATGTGGTTTGGCGACTTGGTCACCATGAAATGGTGGAACGACCTTTGGCTAAATGAGTCATTTGCTGAATACGCATCGACTTTGGCAACCGCCGAGGCAACTGAGTGGCACGCAGCCTGGACGACCTTTGCCTCTCTTGAAAAATCATGGGCCTATCGTCAAGACCAATTGCCATCAACGCACCCGATTGTGGCTGAAATCAACGATCTGCACGATGTTCAGGTGAACTTCGATGGCATCACCTATGCAAAGGGCGCCTCAGTGCTAAAGCAGCTAGTTGCTTGGGTTGGTCAAGAAAAGTTCTTGAAGGGCGTGGCGAGCTATTTCAAAAAGCACGCCTATGGCAACACCGAACTTAATGATTTGCTGGTCGAACTTGAAGCGACCTCTGGGCGTGAGTTGCGCACCTGGTCAAATCTCTGGCTTGAAACAGCTGGGGTCAACACCCTCAGGCCGATTATCGAGTCCGATGAAACCGGACGCATAACTGATTTTGCAATCACGCAGACTGCAATTGAAGATCACCCGACCCTGCGCCCACACCGAATTGCAGTTGGTTTCTATAACCTGTCTGCCGGTCGCTTGGTTCGTGCCGAGCGCGTTGAGGTTGACATCGATGGGCCAAGCACGCAAATTGAAGAACTAATTGGCCTTCAGCGCCCCGATCTGGTGCTGATCAATGATGATGACTTGGCCTATGCCAAAATTCGTCTAGATCAGTCGAGTCTCAAATTTGCACTCGAGAACCTAAAGAACTTTGATGACCCACTGGCTCGCACTCTGATTTGGAGCTCTGCCTGGGACACCGCTCGCGATGCAGAAATTTCGCCTCGCGACTTTGTTGCGTTGGTGCTAAACAACATCGAATTTGAAACCGAATCAACCACTCGCCTGACCTTGCTGCGACAGCTAACCACAGCGGTTAGATCATTCGTGGCCCCTAAAAACCGAGATGCCGTTTTGATCGAAGCAGCTGACACGCTACTAAAGCTGGCACGCCGTGCTGATGCGGGTTCAGACGCGCAGTTCCAATTTGTTCGATTCTTTGCTCAATTCGCGTCTCTCGAAGCTCACTTCGATGCGCTGCAGGAGCTTCTTGATGGCGCTGAAAAACTAGATGGTCTCGAGATTGATGCCGATTTGCGCTGGGAGCTAATCAATGGATTAGTTGTCGGCGGCCGAATCGATGAAGCCGGAATTGATGCGGCGCTTTCGGCTGACAACACTGCAAACGGCCAAAAAGCTGCCGCAGCGGCCCGTGCATCGATGCCAACTGCCGAGGCCAAAGCAGCCATCTGGCAAACTCTTGTTGAGACTCACGAGCTGTCAAACACTCTGTTAGACGCAGCTAGCTTGGCCTTTGGTCGAGCGCTCGACGACTCATTGCTGGTGCCTTTTGTTGACCGATATTTCGAACGTGCAATGCACATGTGGAGCAACAACACATTCAAAATTGCCGAATACCTTCTTGAGAACCTGTATCCAGTTGGTCTTGCCAGCGAAGAACTTGCTCAAAAGACTCGCGAATTCATTGCTCGACCAGAAGTGTCTGAAATTGCCGCTCTAAAGCGAATAATGATTGAAAATCTAGCCAATGTTGAGCGCGCACTAAATGCCCAGCAGGCTGACCTAAGGGGCTAATCAATGATCATCTCAACAGCATGGCCACAATGGGCGCAAGCCGTTTGGGCTGATTGGGCACCACTGATTCGCATCGGAATAATTTTGATTGCCGCCGTAGTGATTCGCATCGGTCTGCAGTTTGCAATCAAGCGCGTTGTTCGCTCAATTGAGACCGGTGTTGACGGCAGGCTAAAAGGCCGCGCGGCTAAAGACTCGTCGCCCCTCGCTCAGGCACGAGTAGTTCAGCGCGCTAAAACAATGGCGTCTGTGCTTTCGAACTTTGTCACCTGGAGCGTTGTCATTATGGCTATC
>ERZ650311.550-NODE-550-length-22704-cov-4.607091_pt1 | contig 22704 bp, 23 predicted proteins | sample MGYA00376247_ERZ650311 | MGnify/ENA primary metagenome ERZ650311 (study PRJEB26733, sample SAMN07839324) | wastewater metagenome | biome: small river; feature: stream; material: water | place: USA: North Carolina | collected 2016-07-28 ...
TGTCCGGGACCGGCGCTCCGAACATGGGAGGCGGGACCGGGGCGCCCGGCTCAGAGGCGCACAGGCCGTCGATGTCGAGGGTCACCTTTCCCGCCGCGTCGGGCGGGGTGATGGCTGCGGCCGGGCCGGCGTTGCCGACCGAGACGCCGGCTGCCGGGTCGGTGGCGACCAGGTCGGTCAGCAGCTCGCCGTCGACCGGCGGCGCGCCGGGCTCAGCCGGCGCCTCTCCGTCGATGGGCTCGCCCAGCAGGGCGCTGTCGATGAACTCCCGGATCCGGGGGGTCACCGCCTCGAGTACGGCGCGCTTGGCGTTGTCCTCGGCCACCTGCTTGACCTTCTTGACGTCTGCCAGCGCCTCTTCGTACAGCTGCTTCGTCATGCTCTCTCCGCGAACCTGGGACTAAGTATCGGCCACTCGGCCCATGTGGGTGGGGGCTCAGACGTTGCCGCCCGAGTCACCCAGCTTCTGGGGCGAGCCGATGGTGTTGTTGGCGTAGATGGCCGGGCCGTCGGCGGCCGGCACGCGCAGGTCCTGGCCGGCAGCGTCCTCGGTGGTCGAGAACTCCTGCAGGTCCGGGATCGAGATCTTCGGGTCGACGTTCTTGTCCTTGCCGTCGGTCTTGCCCGGGCCAGGAGAGGTGATGTCAGGAGCGTACGGGTTGGCCGGGTCGCCCGCGTTCTGCCACTTGACGGTGGTGACGTCGGGAGAGTTGCCGTAGCCGCTCTGAACGCCCGTCGGGAACATGCCCAGGTCGCCCTGCTGCAGGCCGTTGGCCGGGCGCAGGCCGCCCACGCCGGCGGCGTCGACGTTGGCCGTCGCGTTCTTCTGGATCACCACCTGCGCCGCGGACTCGTTGCCGGCGGGCACGGCCCCCTGCAGGGCCTGCATCGTCGGGTAGTCCGGAGACGCCGGGAACAGCTTGGCCAGCAGCTTGTGGGCGTCCGTCGCGACGCCGCCCACGTATGTCGTGTACCTTCCGAGGACTCCCATCGTCGCCTCCTGTCAGCCTTCCGCTCAGACCACCCGCGCGTCGACCAGCTTGCGAGCGCCTTCCTGCAGGGCCTTCCGGACCTGCAGCAGGCGCTTGGCCAGGCGGGCCTCCTCGATCTTGAGGGCCTTCATGTAGTCGACGTGGCCGTCGAGGGTGTTGGCCTCCTTGATGCCGTTGGCCTTGGCATGGTCGACCGGACGCTCGACGCCGTCGGCCTGCTCGTCTGCATCGAGCTCCTCGGGCTTGACGCTGTCAGCGTCCTTCATCTTGCCGAAGCCCTTGACTTCCTCTTCGATGATGTTCCTGAGGAGGCCAGGCGTCAGCTTGAGCGGCTTCTTGGTCTTCATTTGTGCGTACCCACTCCGGTGCGTGCTACTCCTAAGTAGCGCGTCCGTCGTAGATTACGCGGCTTTCGTCACAGCGGCTTCTTCCCCGGCATGAAGGCCAGGTCGGCCCAGTGGGACGACCCGTCGTTCCTGACCTCGCCGCCGGCGAAGATCTCAGACGGGTCGCCGTGGAACTGCTCCTGCTGGGCCAGCGCCGGAGCGGCTCCGCCGGGGGACGGTCGACCCATGCTGTCACCGTGCGACAGCTGGGTGGGCAGGGTCGTCATGGCAGTGTCTGCCAGGATGTCAGCCAGGACCGGGTTGCCGGCTGCCTCGACCCGGACCGCCTCCTTCAGCAGGTCGGTGGGCTGCCTGCCGCCGGCCAGCGGGGTGTCCAGCCTGGGATCGAAGGTGGGTCGCTGCCGGCCGCCCTGCTGCGGGACCCGCTTCCTGCCTTCCGGCACGACAGGCCGGGGCACGCCCTGCTGGGCGCCCAGCCCCTCCTGCAGGATCTCCAGCAGCAGTTCCTTCACCAGCGACTTCAGCTGATCACGCGTTGCCTTCATCTCACACCGTCCGCCCGACTGCCATGGTACTTCCTGCTGCGCTCCCCGCACGGGGCCTGTTCAGTCGGCCTCCACGAGGCCCACAGAATAATCGCAGGCCCGTGAAGGTTGGCTACCCTGTCCCAGGCCAGCAATTGTCAGCCCACCCCGGCCCAGCCGGGCGTGCCGTCGTCCAGGGTGCCCGACAGCTGCGGCATGTTGCGCGAGTCGACCGTCGTCAGGCCGGCGCAGACCGAGAAGGTGGGCGCCGAAGAGTCGCCGGCCAGGAACAGGTGCTTGACCCGCAGCTCGAAGGTGACCAGCTGCCCGCCGTCCAGCAGGAAGTAGTTGCCGCCGATCTTGATGCCGTTGCGGGTGAAGCCGATGCGCAGCTCCTTGCCTGCCGCGTCGTGGTTGGCGACGGTGATGAAGCGGGTCACCCGCGGGAAGTCGAGCCGCTGGACGGCCCCCGTCGAGATGTTGGGGGCGACCGAAGACGTGACCCACGGCAGGGCCGAGGACTGGAACTCGCCGGCGGCTCCGATGCCGGCTCCCGGGTTGTCAAGAGGCATCTGTCACCTCACCTTGTAGGACAGGATGTCGTTGAGGACCCTGTCGATCCTGTCGGTCCGGTTGAAGACGCGCCGGACCTCGCCCTCGTCGATCACCTTGCCTTCCGGGATCATGAAGGCCCCGGGGGTGCTGGGCTCGGAGACCATGTCCCAGCAGATCAGCTGGAAGTCGTCCTGGACCACGTAGTACTCGCCCTGCTTGCGGGTCGAGCCGACCCCGCGGGAGCTGATGCCCAGCTTGACACCGTGCTCGACCAGGCCCGCCAGGATGGCTCCCGAAGGAGTCTTGTCCAGGACCTCGATGGTGCCCAGCACGGTTCCGTTCTCGATGTAGGCCTCCCTGATGACGTGCGAGACGTTCTTCAGGTTGACGACGGAAGAGTCCGGGTGGTCCAGCTCGCCGACGGCGCGGTTCTCGATGATGAACTTCTGGTAGTTGCGGACCTCCCGCTCCAGGACCGCCATCGGATAGATGCGGCCGTTCTGGTTCAGGGTGTCGGCCTTCTGCAGGATGCCCTTCATCAGGATCTTGCGCCCGCCGGGCATCTCGACGGTCTTGCCGTCGACCTCCTTCAGGATGGGCGGCAGCTCGACCTTCTCGACCTTGTAGTCGAAGACGTCGTACGTCTCCAGCCGGCGCAGCTTGGTTGCTTCAGTCATGATTCGTCCTCCGAGGTGAGCTCGCCGCTGAGCTTGGTGTACAGCATGAAGCGCGTCACCGTGTCGTCGTCGACTGCCTCCAGCAGTTCGGCCTCCAGCTGCGAGCGGGCCTCGGCCAGCTTGCTGCCGATGTACTCGTTGTCAGGGTTCTGCGCCTTGAACTGGTCGATCTCGGCCAGCAGCCGCTGCTTGACCTCGGCCAGCTTCAGCCGGATGGACTGCGGGTCGTCGTTGGCCGTCGAGAAGGCGTAGGCCCGCAGCAGCTGCCGCTGCTCGTCGCTCATCACGCCTGCGTACTTCTCGTTCAGCTTGCGCATCATCACCTTCATCAGCAGGCGCCCCTCGCCCGGGCTGTCCTCGGGCAGGGCCTGGTCGGCGGGCGCCTTCTTCTCAGCGACCAGGTGCCGGACCAGCTGGTCCTCGTACTGGGCCAGCCGGCCCAGGTCCCGGTCGGAGGAGCGCCAGTCGTTGAGCAGGGTCTGGATGGTGGCGTAGGTGCGGTACTCGTTGACAGGCTGGTCGTAGAAGTCCTGGTCGCCCACCTGCTTGTTGATGGCGCTGATCAGCAGCGACTTCTCCCGATCCAGCTGCTTCAGGTCGTAGGCCCGCGCGGCGGCCTTCGCCTCCTGCATGATCGAGGCGGCGACCGCCTCGCTGGAGACCGTCGTCTTGACCAGCGAGTTGATGAGGCGGTACTCCTTGTGGAGCAGGGTGCCGGGCTTGAAGTGGCGCTTGATGATCCGGAGGGCCTGCGCTGAGCGGCGCTTGTCGCCCTCGACCAGGGCCTGCGAGATCGTCCTGACGAGGAACTCGTACAGCAGCCCGGTGTTGCGCTTCTTGTTGTGCGACTTCGACATCACTCGTCACCTTCCTCGTCGACACCGTCGTCGGCGTACGGCCCCGCGTGGCCCAGCGTGGGCCGGCCCTCCTCGATCAGGTCGATGTCGATGTCGGGCTGCCCCTCGTCGATCTCGTCCTGCACGTCGCGCCCCTCTGAGATGACGCTGCCCTGCTTCAGGGTGCCGAAGTGGGCCGCCATCTGCTTCAGCGAGTGGCTCAGGTCGAGCGACAGCACCGGCGGGGCGAAGCTGCGGGTGTCGCGCTTGCCTTCCGAGAACGGGTTGCTGACGACCGAGCTGATCCAGTCGGAGTCGTACGGGTCCTTCATGGCCCGGTTGTTGTTGCCCGTCATCTTGGCGAAGTCAGGCATGTGCGTCTTGCTGGGACCGTGGGTCCGGCGCCGGCCCCTGTTATAGAGGACGTGGTCCAGCCGCGACACCTTCCTGACGGGGCGGTCGTCGTCCTGCAGGTCCTTCAGCCGGAGGGCGAAGTCCTCCTCGTCCAGGGGATCGTCGCTGCCGACGATCAGGCCGCGGCCCTCGCCCTTGTCCTCCTCAGGAGTCTCACCGGCGTTCTCTTCGGGCGGGGTGGCCTCAGCTCCGCCGCCGGAGTCGCCTCCGCCTGCGCCTCCGCCCGTGTCACCGCCGCCGAACAGGTCGTCGGCCCCACCGCCAGCCTCGCCGCCTTCGGCGCCGCCTTCCATGCCAGGAGCGCCGGCGGCCTCGATCAGGGCGTCGATCTTCTTCTCCTTGAGGCGCTGGTCGTCCAGCTGGTCGATCTGCTCCTCGTTGAGGCCCCAGATCTCCTTGCGCATGAACTGCTTGCTGGCCAGGCCCTCAGGGGCCGAGCCGGCGATCTCGAACTTGGCGCGCCACAGCTCCAGCTTCTGCTGCTGGGCCACCGTCGACGGGTTGCTGAGCCGCAGGGTGAAGTTCTGCAGGTCGTCTCCGTCGAACCCATGCGCGTACAGGTGGATGATGGCCAGCTTGTTGAGCTCGGCCATCATCGTCTTCTGGATGACGTTGATGGTGCGCGAGAAGCGGATGTCCTCCTGCGCCAGGGTCGCCTTCGACGACAGCATCTCGTCGTAGCCCAGGTAGGCGCGCGGGATCTTGAGGGCCGCGAACAGCTTCTTCTGGATGTAGGCGACGTCCTCGACGGCGGCCGTGTTCTGACCGCCCGCCAGGGTGTCGATCTTGGTGCCCGACTCGCCGCCGCGGACCGGGATGAAGTAGTCCTCCTCGACCGACATCGGGTTGTACCGCAGGTCGACGCGGCCCGTCTGCCTGTCGACGACGGGCGCGGTGCGGAGGTTCTGCCGCTGCTGCTCGATGTAGGTCGGCACGTCGGCCGGGGGCAGGTTGGCCACGTCGATGTAGAAGACGCGGCGCTCCGGGGCCCTGACCACGCGGTACACCAGCATGGCGTCCTCGATCAGGATCAGCTGCCGCCAGATGCGGCGGGCCGGCTCGATGATGGAGGAGCCGTAGGGCAGGAACATGTCGTTGCCCAACAGGCGGAAGTGGGTGACCTCCCAGTTCTCCAGCGTCCGGTTGCCCAGGGTGACCCACCGGTACCGGACGGCGAACGGGTCGTCGCGGTCGTAGTTCTCTTCCCGCTCGACCTCGTTGACCGGGATCGGGAAGGCGTTGACCACGCCGTACTCGGGCGACACGTCGTTGTAGAGGAAGAAGTCGCCGTACTTGCAGAGGTTGCGTGCCCAGCTGCGGAGGTTGAACTCCACGTTGAGGACGTTGTAGAAGAGGTCCTCCAGCAGCTCCCGGATCTTCTCGTTGTCGGAGTAGACGTGGAGGACCCGCCCCTTCTCGTCCTGGGCGCAGGTCTCGTCGGCGTAGATGTCCAGGGCCGCCGCAATCTCAGGAGTGTACTCCATCTCCTGGAAGTCCTGGTAGCGCATCAGGCGCTCGCTCAGGTTGTAGGCGTTGGACGTGATGGTCGCGTAGGTGGGCGACAGCGACTTCTGGAAGAGCAGGGTGCCCGACGACTTGGTCTTGTCAGCGACCGCGATCGTCGTGTCGAGCGCCCGGATCTTGCGCTTGACGACGGGGCCACTGCGAAACAGCCGCGTCAGTCTGCGAAAAAGGCTCTTGGGTTCCTGCTTCTTTGCCATCTTGGGTGCCCCTCCATTCAGTTGGGGCTTCGCTCACTGTACAACCTCGAGTTCAGCCGGCGATCACTTCTTGTCCTTCGACTGGTTGCTCAGGGTGATGGTGCGCGGTTCCTTCCGCGGGACCGGCACGTAGGAGCCGGGGGTCGTCACCATGTTCTCGAGGACCCGCTCCAGTTCGCTGAGGTGCGGCGTCACCGCGTTGATGGCCGCGGGCGCCGACTCCTTGACCTTGTCCTTGAAGGACTCGATCGCGGCCAGCAGCTTGCTGGCGGCACCCGTGACCGTGCTGATGCTGGAGTGGTCGACGAACTCATTGACGAGGGCCTTCTCGAGCTCCTCGTTGATGAGCTCGCGCAGCCGATCCTGTGTGATCGTGAGTGTCTTCATGGAGCCCTTCTCTGGGTAGGTATTCGCCCAACGGCTCAGCGCAGCAGCCAGCTGAAGTCGCTGGCCTCGCGTGACATCGGGTTGCGAGGAGCGACCTGCGATGGGTCACGCGGGCGGTAGACGCTCTGCTGGGCGTTGATGCCGCGGATGTTCGGATTGACCAGGGGCTGGGCCTCGTTGACGTTGCCCGGCATGGCATTGATGTCCTTCCGCGAGACGGTGGTGGCCGCCAGCATGGCGTATGCCATCTGCTTGGCCTGCTCGCTGATGCCCTCGCCGCCCTCGACCAGCCAGCAGCCGATGGCCAGGCTCATGATCAGGTCGTCGTGGCTGTCCTTGCCCGCCATCGGCTTGTTGCCGTTCCAGATGAAGGCCTGCAGCTGGTCGTAGAGCCGCCGAGAGTGCGACTTCAGCGACTTGTTGCGGATCAGCTCCTCCAGCTTGGTCAGAATCTGGACCCGGGTCTTCTGGTTCGTCGGAAAGCCCGGCAGCTCGTTGGGGTCCGTCGGGATGTAGTTGAACGGGTCGCCCTTGTTCTTGTCGTAGTACAGGCGCTTGTAGTTGAGCTGGTCGCGCAGCTTGGTGTTGACGAAGTAGCCGAAGGTGTTGTTCTCGGGCACCAGCAGGGCGCCGTTGTACTTCTTGCCCCACTCGTCCAGCATGTCGGCCAGCTTCTCAGGCGGGACCTTGCCCATGTACTCGGCAGCCACCTCGCAGTCCTCCACGTCGATGACGTGGAAGGCCGAATAGTCGGCAGCGTCACCGCGCGAGACGTCGGCCGAGATGACGTAGGTGTGGGCCGCCTGAGGGTGCGACCAGACCCAGACGTGGCCCCCGATGCCCGCCTTCTCGATCGGGTCGCGGATCAGCGACCGCATGTCCTCCAGGTCGCCCGGCTGCAGGAAGGTGTCGCCTGACGAGATGAAGTCGCACAGGTACTCCTGCGCTACCTTCCTCTTCGACAGCGACCGGGTCTCCTTGTCGAACCAGGCCTGGTCGTGTTCAGGGTGGACGTCCCAAGGCAGCCGGATGGTGTTGAAGTCGTTCTGGCCGGCCTCAGCCTGCGACCACAGGCGGTAGTACTGGCCGCCGACGCCGTTGGGCGTCGACAGGATGATGGCGTTACCACCGGTCGAGAAGGTCGGGGCCAGGCCCGTCCAGATCTCCTCGAAGTCGCGGATGAAGGCGGCCTCGTCGATGATCAGCAGCGACAGGGCCTCCGACCGGCCGGCGTCGTCCGAGGTCGGGATGGCGACGATCTGAGAGCCGTTGGTGAAGCTGATGGCCTGCTTGGTGGGCTCGTACTTGGTCAGCAGCAGCCAGGGCGGCAGGCTCTGGATCATGACCTTGCACTTCTTGATGAAGTTCATGGCCGTCGACAGCTTGGTCGCGATGACCAGGATGTTCTTGTCCTTGTAGAAGATGGCCAGCCACACTGCATAGGCCGCGCACACCGTCGACAGGCCCAGCTGCCGGGACTTCAGGACGATGTTGAGCCGGTGCTCCTGAAACTGCCGCAGGCAGTCGTCCTGGAACGGGTAGGTCTCGAAGGGGATGGTGCCCCGCTTCGGGTGCTGGATCTTGCAGTACTTCTTGATGAAGTACGAGGGGTCCTTGCCGCAGCGCAGCAGCTCCTGGACCTGCTCTGCCTTGGAAACGGGCTTGGGTACGGGACTGGGCATCAGCCGATCTCGAAGATGGTCTTGCGCCGGTAGTAGGCCGTCCGGCGCGCGTTGTGGACGTTGAGGTTGATGATCTCGAGGCTCTCGGTCGCGTTCAGCTCCTTGGCCTTCAGCGACTCGCCCGACAGGTCCTTGTAGGTCGCCTTGACCGCCTTGAGGACGGCCGAGGTGACCGACTTCGACTCGTCGACGTAGCGACGCTTCATGTCGATCATCTGGTGCTCGGTGCCGAAGTTGACGACGGCGGCGTACGAGGCCTCCAGCCGGTCAGGGCCCAGCATCTTCAGCTTGACGGAGTAGGACGCTGTCTGCCGCGTCGAGGACCTGCCCCAGGTCGTGTCGATCGCCTGGCCCAGTGCGTTGAAGTCGATGTCTGCCATTGTGACGGCTCCCCGCCGTAACTATGGCCCGGACGCCGGCTAGTCGGGCTGAAAGACGAGCGCCAGCGGCACGCGATCGGCCTCAGCCTCCGCGACCTGCTCTGGCGACGGACGCCAGCCCTCGGCCCAGGCATCGCGGCGGGGCGCTGCCCACAGGCGCGAGCAGCGGTCGCAGCAGCCGAACTGGCCGTGGGCCACCTCGTCCTCGCGCGACCGCATCACGTGTGTGCAGATGGGACAGGCCAGCGGGACAGGGGGCTCAACCCCTGCCGGCACGATGACGACGAAGCCCTCGGGCCTGTCTTCGATCAGCCTGTCGCGGAGGTACGGTCTTTGGGCCACGTCTCATCGTACACAACGCGGGCGTCCTTCTCGTCCCGCGCGACCTCGATGACGTGGTCTGCGACGTCCTTGATGCCCTCGACGTGGGTGATGACGATGATGACGCGGAAGTACCGCTTTAGCGACGTCAGCAGCCTGTTGCAGGCCTCCACGCCCGTCGGGTCGAGCGGGCCGAAGGCCTCGTCGATGATGAACATGTCGGTCTTGGGCAACGAGGTGACGTTGATCAGGGCGACCCGGATGGCGATGGAGGCGATCGTCTTCTCCATGCCTGAGGCCAGCTCGATGATCCGGCGGCTGTCGCCGTAGTCGATGTAGACCTCCATCGAGTCGCTGTCGTCATCCTGCTCAAGCTCGACAGTGAAGTTGACGATGCCGCCCAAGATCTGGGCGATCTCAGCATTGATGGCCGGCAGCTGTGAGGCCACGATCAGGCTGGGGATGCCCCTGCGGGAGTACGCCTGGGCGATCAGCTCGTGGACCTTCATCAGTTGCAGGACGTCGTGGCGACGCCGGCGGTCGACCTCCATCTTGGCCAGGTCGGACCGGATCCGGCCCGTCTCAGAGGCCAGCTGCAGCTTCTCAGCATCGAGGCGCTTGGCGGCCCGCTGCAGGCCGTCAAGGCGGTTGCGCAGGGCGACGACCTCGGCGTTCTCCTCGTTGCGAAGGGCCTCCTCCAGCTCGGCCAGCCTGCGCTGGCCGTCGGCCAGCTTCGCCTCGGCCAGGCCCAGGTCGTGTTCCTTCCGGTCGCGGTTGACCTCCAGGCGAGCGACCTCGGTGCCCAAGGTGGACCGCATCCCCTTCAGCTGCTCCAGCTTGGAGACCCGACCCTGCAGGTCGTCCTGCCGCAGGGAGGCCAGCGCCTCCTCTGCCTTCTGGACCTTCTCCAGTGCCTTCTGGACCCGCTCGCGCTGCGGGTCGACGCGGTCCTTCTGCTTGAAGGCGTCCTTGATGAACTTGCAACCCGGGAAGGAGTCGCCGCACGGAACGTCGTCAAGGATCTTGAGGGACTTCTCCTGCTGCTTCAACAGGGCCGCATCGCGCTCGTGGGCCGCCTTCAACGCCTCGAACGACGACTCCAGCGTCCGGAGCGACTCCAGCCGCCGCTTCATGGCCTCCAGGTCGTTGTCGGCCAGGACGTCGTCGACCTTCTTCGACTTGTCCTGCTTGTCGACGATCTGCTTGCGGATCGTCGCCAGCTCTGCCCGCAGCCGGCCGACCTGGGCCTCTGCGTCCTCGACCCAGTGCCTCTGCTGGTCGACCTGCGTCTGGGTGACGGGCTTGAAGTCCTTGAAGGCTGCGAGCTGCGCCTGGACGTCGACCAGGTCCTGAGTCGTCTGGTGGAGCTGCCGGTCGCGGTCCCGGATCTTCGCCTCGTGGTCGGCAAGGGCCTTCAGGTACGAGTCCTCCAGCTGCTGCCAGTCGCGGTCGGGCAGCTGCTTCAGGCTGGACTTGTTGCCGTTGACGTCGAGCTTTGCCAGCTCGTGCATCTTGTCGAAGATGTCGAGGTCCAGGAACCGCGACAGGTCCTTGCGTCGCTTGGTGGTGCCCTGGTTGATGAACAGCTTGACGTCGTCCTGCGCGGCGACCGAGGTCAGCAGGCAGTCCTCGGGAGTGCCGATCAGCCGGCGGATCACCTTCTCGGTGTCGTTCCGCTGCTCGCCTGCCAGGTCGTGGGCAGTGCCGTCCTCTCCGATCCGGAAGACGTTGAGCTGGGTGCCGGCGTAGGTCTGCCCCTTCTTCGTCTCGTACCTGACGGTCTGCCGCTCGATGGAGTGGTTGGTCCCGTTGACGTTGACCACCGACCTGACGTAGCAGTACGGGTGCCTGACGTTGATGACGTGGAGGTTCTTGACGTTGCCGCGGTCGGTGGTGTTGTGGAGCCCGTACAGCATGGTGCCCACCACCGACGACTTGCCGCGGGCGTTCGGGCCGAAGATGCCGACGACGCCCGACAGCTGGTCGAAGTTGATAGCGTTGCCCTTGCCGTAGGCGAAGGTGTTGTCCCAGGCCATGTGCCGCAGGGTCCACTTGGTGTTGCGGACCACGTCGTCCCCGTCGAGGGCCTGCTGCAGGTAAACGGTGACCTGGTCCTTGACCGCCGACCACTCCTCGTCCGTCAGGCCGGCGTCCTTGTGGTACTCGCGCATCAGGCGCATCAGGACGTCCGGGTTGCGGAGGTCGTCCTTGACCAGCGTGGTGCCGCCGGCCGAGATGACGTCGCGGTTGACCCGGCGCTCGCTCTTGAAGGTGACCTCCATCGCCTTCATCTCATTGCGGAGGGCGAGGGTCAGCTGGGCCACCTCCTTCTGCGGCAGGACGTCGCGGTTCCTGATCCGGAAGCGCGCCCCCACCGGGTGGCTGCGTGCCGCCTCGATCGTCGCCTCGACCGAGCCCGCCCAGTCGACGGTGACGAACGGGCGCGGGTTGGGCAGCTCACAGAACTTGACGTCGAACTCCTCGCGGCCACCGATGTCCCACAGCAGGAAGCCGTGACGCAGCTCCTCGGCGTAGTTCTGCTGGACCGGGCTGCCCGGGTAGGCGATCCACGGGCGGTGGGTGCGGATCTTGACCTTGCTCACTTGACGACCTCCGCCCCCGGGTAACGGTGCAGCTCAGACTCTTCCACTTCCATCTCGACGAGGCGGGTTCCCAGGTACTGCATCTTGTGGATGTCGCCCAGCAGGCAGAAGTCGAACTTCTCGAAGAAGTCGACCGTCAGGCCCTCCTCGATCAGCCAATCGCTCTCCGTCGTCGCGCCCCTCACCGGGCCGTGGTAACAGGCGATGTTGACCCTGCCTGGCATCGGTTCGACTGACTTCCAACCCTCCTCGTCGAAGAGGCTGAAGATGCACCAGCAGTAGCCTGGGACGAACTCGTAGGTCCCACTCTTCTTGTAGAGGTGGACTCGCGGGTTGCGGAGGGCCTCGACGATGGGCGTCACGGCGTCCTGTCGCGACAGGTTGACCAGGTTGCCGTCGTGGTTACCGAGGGTCAGGTGCACCTCGGCAACGCTGGCCATCTCCGTCAGCCACCAGCTCAGCTGTTCGATGTACTCAGGAGACAGGCCTGACGTCTTGGTGTGGAAGATGTCCCCTCCCACGAAGATGTGTTCAGCTCCCGACTGCTTGACCTGCTCGACGAACGCGGAAAAGACCTCGCGGTACTCATCGTGCCGCGACAGGCCCCTCCAGTGCACGTCTGCGATGTGGGCGATCCTAACCATGCAGCACTGGAGGGGACAGTAAAACGCTGATCCTCAGCTGTACAGGACGCCCTTCACAGGCGGACGTGGGCCGCATGGGCCAGCTTGTCGAAGAACGTCAGGTTCCAGTCGAACGGGCGCGCCGCCTTCTTGGCGGCCTTGAACTGCTGCTGTGTCATGTCGCCGGGATCGGTGGTCACCTCGACCAGCACCACGTCGATGTTGTAGTCGGCTAGCTTCTGCGCGACCCGCGGCATCTTGGTCAACCTCATGTCAGCGTCCAGCGCCAGGGCGACCGGAGTGCCGTGGGCGACGATGGCGTTGAACAGCGCCGACTCCTCGTTGAGGTCGCTGCCCAGCAGCGGGACCGCGTTGTCGCCGCACTTGACCAGGTCGAAGGCCCCCTCGCAGACCACCAGCTGCCTCGACCAGTCGATGTTGATCTCGTTGAAGATGACCTGCCGGCGGTCTCCCTCGGGCGACTCGTACTTGGGCTTCCTGCCCTTGTCGATCGTCCTGCCCACGAAGTGGTTGAGGGCGCCGTCCTTGTCGAAGGAGGGCATGATGACCCGCCGGTGCCACATGGGTTCATTGCTGTAGCCCAGCTTGTAAAACCACAGGTCATCATCGGAGAGCCCGCGCTGCACCAGGTAGCGGCGCATGGCCGCGACGTCCGGGTCCCGGCTGCGGGAGGCCGCGAACAGCTTGAAGTCCTTGGGCAGCTGGATCGGCGGCGGGGGAGGCGCCTCCCCCGTGATGATCATGCACCGCGGGTGCCAGGTCGAGGTGCCCGCCGGCATGAAGCGCTGCACGTACTCCTGCAGCTGCGAGTGGGTGCCGTACTTCCGGATCAGCGGGGCCAGCGTCCGGCTCTTGTAGCCGCAGACCCAGCAGTGGCACCGGTCGTCCTCCGTCAGGATCGCCAGCTTCTTCTTGTCAGGCGGGACGGGCCCCTTCTCGAGGCACACCGGGCACCGGACGTCGAAGTTCCGGCAATTGCGGGCCATGCGGCCCGAGCCGAAGACTGACTCGTAGAAGCGTACCTTGTCCGTGAGCGTGACGGCCACTATGGCCCGACACTACACTGCGGCGGCCTTCTTGGACCGGCCGGGCCGCTTCACCGGGGCCTCTGCCTGCGGCACGCCGTCGTGGACGGCAGCCAGGGCGATGACGTAGGCGTCGGTCGCGTCCCTCGACCAGTCAGCTGGGCTGCCGTCCTTCTTCTTGGGCCAGGCGAATCCCTTCAGCGGGCCCTCGCTCATGTGCTTGAAGACCTGCTCCTTCTGCGACATGCCGGCCACCGCCATCCGCTGCAGCTTGATGCCGGCCACCTTGCGAGCATGGTTCGCGCTGATGTACTCGGGCACCGCCCCGAACTGCTTGCGGGCCAGGTTGCTGACGATGCCGTTGAAACGCAGCAACTGGGAGATGGTCTGGGCCGACGACATGCCCGGGCGGAAGCCCATCAGCGGCTCCTCCAAGGCGACCCTGTTGATGGTGTGCGACTGCTCGAGCTCCCTGAGGTACTCTTCGACGCGGTCGACCTTGTCCCAGAAGGTCTTGCAGCCCTTGAACTCGATCCGGTCAAGCCACCTGACGTGGTGGTCGAGGGGCGTCTCGTCGCCCGGGTAGCGCTTGGCTTCCTCGTCGTAGACGCACACTCCGGTGCACGAGGTGGACACGTCGAGGGCCAGGATGTTTCCCATGGCAGATCTTTGCCCCCACGTGACACACGTAAAATCTGCCTACAGCAGCCCCATACCCCTCAATTCCAGCTCCGTGATGACCTGGAGGGAGGCACCGTGGGCCGAGCACCACTGCCGTGCGGCCGCCAGCTTCTTCTGGTTCCGCGGCTGGGACAGCTTCTTGCTGGGCTTCACCTCGACCAACACCCGCTTGCCGTCGGTGAACTCGACCAGGAAGTCAGGGAAGTACTTTCGAGTGCGGCCCGAGCGCCCGTTGCTGACGTATGGGATGGCGACTGCCTCGTAGCCGTAGCTGGCGACGGTGGGCTCGGCGTCGAACCACTGCATCAGCAGCAGTTCCCAGCCTGACCGGTACTTGCAGGGACCCCCAGACTTGGGCGACTGGTGGACGCCCGTGTGATAGCCCCTCTTTCGTCGCCTGCGCGCTGCCACGTTCCAGTTCTACATCACGAGCGCTGAGGTGGTTTGACCTGGATGAAGACGTGGCGGCGCAGCTGGCCGTCCGGAGCCTCCTGGCCAGGATCCGTCGAAAAGTCGAACCAGACCCTCTCAAACTCATCACGCGGCATGGTCCGCTTCTTGCCGCGCTCGGGATCCATCATGACGACCTCGTCCTCGGTCGCCTTGGTGACCACGGAGTAGTGTCCGTCGTCGGTTGAGAACCAGTCGACGATGACGGGCCCTGCCTCGAGGGCGGACCTGAGCTGCGAGTACGTTGCGTCGTCTCGAGAGGTGACAGCGAACCCCAACCGGCGCAGGGCATCGACCATGTTATCGATGGGAGTCCCGTCGCGCTTTGTGGAGGAGGCGATCTGCTTGACCCGATCCTCGTCGACATCGACGCCGTAGTGGGCGGCCAGCGCCTTGATGGAGGCGGGCCCGCACATGCTGGGAGCCTGGTCCACGTTCGGAACGTCCCAGCCGCCGGCCTCTCGGATCAGGGCACGTAGGTCTGCAAGCCTGATGCGCACGTTGGTAAGTATGTCAGCCGGCGGCCGACATTGCGACCCACAAAGCGTCGTCGATGAGCTCGTCGAGCCTGTCGCGGCTCGAGCGATCAAGGCCGGCGAGCAGCGACTCGTACCTCCGCGCCAGCTCAGCGCCGTCGTCGCCCTCTAGCTGGTAGGCGATGTCGCGCTGGTCACCGTGTTCCTCGTCCAAGAAGATGGTCTCCACGTCAGGCTGTTCGGCAAACCGGTCCCAGACCGCCTGCGCGGCAGGTGAGGTCTGTCCGTCTGGGTCAGACGACAGGGCCGACCCGTGCTGAGTGGCGTACTGCATGGCCAGGCGGTACAGCAGCGGACCGTACCCTCGCATTGAGCGAACGTTTGTCACCCGCCAGACGTCGAACATGTGGACGTTGATGCTGCCGACGACGGCCTGCTCGGGAACTGCCTGCGCGTGCCCAGACAGCGCCCGCTCGATGTCAGGCAACCTGACCAGCGCCAACGTCACGTGGCCGCGGCTCTCTTTGACGATGAGCCCAACATCGTGTGGCACGGTACCGGCCGTCATGGCAGCCTCGCGCACCAGGCGCTTCAGCTCTCCCAGCCGGAAGCGCATCAGAAGTCGTACCTCACCTTGAACATGATGCGGTCACCGAAGCGCTTCAGGATGGGCTGCGCCAACTGGGCCTTCATCACCACGTTGAGGTCGGTGTCGTGCAGGTTGATGCCCGAGATGTAGACGAAGCTGTCGTCGGTGTCGTTCGGGTACCCAGTGGGCGGCGCCTTGACGAAGCTCGGGTTGCTGGACGAGTTGAGCTGGTTGTTGGGCGCCAGGACGTCGACCTTCATCGAGTGGACGTGCTGCTCTCCCCTGAGGTCGAGGCGGTAGCTGTCCTGCCCGAAGAAGAAGAGGTGCGGGCTCTTGACGACGACCAGGCCCTCGTTGTAGTAGACGTTGCCCACGCTGTTCCAGGAGGACTGCGTCGTCAGGCAGTCGGCCCGGTACAGGTTGCCGCGCCCGTCGTCGGCCAGGGTCACCTTGACCGGTCCCAGGACCGGGTCGCCCCTCGACGTGGTCAGGGCCAGGTTGGCTCCCAGGAAGCTGGAGCGCACCAGGTCGGGGTCGCGAAGCTGCAGGGTGCCCGGGCGGATGCAGAAGCCGTAGAACAGGTTGCTGATGTCGAAGAAGGTGACCTGGTTCGACGACGCATCGCGGGTCCGCTGGTAGACGGTCAGCGGGGCGCCTGCTTCCACGTCGCTGCCCGAGGCAGCAGTCCGGACGTAGTTGACCATCGCCGGGCCCGCGGCCGCGAAGGGAGACTCGGGCGTCGAGCCCAGCTGCTGGTCGGCCAGGCCGTCGGTGTCTGGGCCGCCGAACATCAGAGTCGACGTCATGACCAGGTCGCCCAACTGCACGAAGCTCATCTCATCGATGCCCAGGTCATCGACCGCACGGGTCAGCGTCTCGGAGGCCAGCAGCTGGAAGCTGGGCACGAAGAGGCCGTCGTCGCAGGGCAGCACCGTCAGGTTGCGCTTGGCCACGTAGGGCTGCGAGTACAGGAACTGGTTGCAGGTCTCGGCGTTCGTCGAGACGTTGATGGCCACGCCCGTCAGGTGGTGCAGCAGCGGGAACTGGTTGCTGCCGAAGTCGCGGACGAAGTTCTCCAGGTTGATGTAGTGGCCTACCGCCCCGAACGACAGGGCGGTGCTGAAGGGCCGGGTCGTCGCCCCGTCGACCTCCTCGAAGGGGGTGACCATGATGCCACCGTGGGTCTTGACGAACTGCCGGTAGGGCGACTCCTCAACGAAGAACGGGGGGACGTAGAAGGCGAAGGTGTTGTCCAGGTACGTCGGGCCGACGCTGGACGACTCCTCGATGTCGAAGTCGGACAGGTAGCACCGCCGGATGGCCACGTCGTGCAGCTCGGCGTTCAGCGGGTGGTTGAACGAGTAGGATGCCGGCGTCTCAATGCCGGGGTCGGCCAGCAGCACGTTGAGGCCATCGCGGGTCGCTGGGTCGATCGCAAAGAAGGCGGACTGCGGAGAGACGCTGTGGTTGGGCCCCTCGAAGAAGTTGCCCAGGCACAGGGCCGCGGGTTGCAGCTGCTGGATGCCGGGCACCGGCGGGTTGTGGTTGCCCATCGCTGCGATGTCAGCGATCGACGGGGTGATCGACGCCGACGGGACGAAGAAGGTGCCCCGGTCGACACCGTCGACGTTGAAGGTGCCGGTGCCGCCGTTGATGTCACGGGTGCCCCACCTGACCACCACGTGGTGCCAGTTGTTGTGCCACAGGGCATTGTTGTCAGAGAAGAAGACCAGGTCGCTCGGCGGCAGCAGGCTGGCGCTGGTGTGGTCGTACGACCCAGACGGGCCCGACACGTGGACGGCGCCGGCGGAGTCCTGGCGGATCCACGACGGCGGGATGTCGGCCGAGCGCGACAGCTGCAGCAGCAGCCTAAAGCCCACCGGGCGGCCGTTGACGTCCTTGCTGGAGCCCGTGACCAGCGACAGGGCGAAGGTCGACGACAGGTGGAGGATGGTGCCAGCCTTGAACGCCCCGTCCCGCTGGTCGGAAGTGTACCGCGGGTTGATGTAGAAGTCGAAGCTGAAGGAACCGCTGGGCGTGTAGGTGCCGCTGCAGTACCCGTCGTGCTTCACCAGGCCGCCGTCGCCGCCATCAATGTTCGGGTACAGGAGGACGGAGGAGGTCGGGAACCCGGAGGCCGTGAAGAAGTTGAGGGTGTTGTAGTTGGTGTACGCCCAGTGCGCTGTCGGGTACGACGTCCGGTAGTAGGCCTGCAGCACGTCCTTGACGAACAGCTTGCGCAAGGTGTTGCTGTTGAAGACGGGCGGCGGCACGAACCGGACGACGTCCATCTTCTGCTGCAGGCGCAGCTGCTGCCCCTCGCCGTCGACGGAGCGCATGTACTGCTCCATCATGCCAGAGAAGGAACCGCTGAAGGCGCGGGCCCGGACCATGCGTCCCGCCTGCTGCGTCGACCGCAGCACGGACGGGTAGTCCCCGTCGTTGTGCTTGGAGTCGACGAACGACGAGTCGGGGGCGGCGTCCTTGACGGCGGTCGACCTCCGGGCGAAGACGTAGACGGAGCCCGTCACGCCCTGGGTCGAGCTCGACAGGAACTGCCGCCGCGGGTTCGCGACGATGGTGAACGTCTCTACGTCTGTCGGATCGACCCGGTAGATCGACGGCATGACACCTCAGAAGTCCAGGCGGACTCGGAAGGTGATGTCCTTCTCGGGGTTCTTCTGGACGGGACGCGACAGCTTGGCGACCGCCAGCAGGTTGTCGTTGGCGTCGTACAGGCCGACGCTGGTGACGTAGGTGAAGGACTGCTGGGTGTCCTCCTGGCCCACGTCGATGACGACGATCCGGTTGGTGGTGTCGGTGAACGTCGGGTTGGACGAGTAGTTGAACTCGTCAGCAGAGGCCCGGCAGAAGACCAGGGTGCTGTTGATGTTGGTGACGTTCTGGAAGGTGATGGCGGCCTGGCTGCCCGAGCCCATCCGGCACGAGGCCACGTGGTCGATGACGTTGTCGATCGAGGCGCTGACCACGAAGTCCGGGATGAAGGCCGACAGGAACTGCGTCTGGCTGCCGCTCGCGCCCAGCACCTGCTGGCCCAGCGGGGCCATCGCGTCGATGGTGCCCGACACGTACTGGCTGGCGCTGGTCACCTTCTTCAGGTCCAGGACCAGCACGCCGCGGTCGTAGAACATCAGGCCGACGTTGCGTGAGGTGTTGGCGCTGTCGACCACGTTGCCCACCTGGCCGCCGAAGGTCGACAGCTTGTTGGTGGCCGCTCCGATGTCGGTGTAGATGGCGCTGCCCGACAGCGACGTCACGTAGAGGTTGGGCGGCGACGGGAAGGTCTCAGCCGGCGTGGTGTCGTTGGGTCCGTTGATGGAGGCGGTCTGGTAGAACCGCATCGCGAACGTCTCACGCTTGATGCTGTCCCTGGCGAAGAGCCGCTTGAAGGCGATGAACAGGGCCACGTCGATCTGGTCGCCGGCGTTGCTCGAGTCCAGAGGCGAGGTGAAGGTCGACGAGGCGTTGCCCAGCAGGGTCTGGGCGAACTGCCGGTAGATGTCCATCTTCTCGCGCATCATCAGCGACGAGCTCGGGAACAGCTCCTTGCCCGCCGCGTCGACGCCCGTCTGGCTGGTCAGCACCGTGGCGCCTCCCGGCAGCAGGCCCATCGTCATGTCGAAGATGGCGTTGGCGGTCTGCAGGGTGAAGTCCTGGTCGTAGACCGTCTGGTACAGCGAGGACGTGATGCCCGGGCCCACGCCGCCGGTGACGAAGGTCTGGTACTTCTTCCTGGACACCGAGCCGCTGACGTCCTCCTGGAGCACGTCGATCAGCTGGTTGAGGAACGAGCGCGCCGTCTTGATGTCGCTCGGCAGGATCTCCTTGTAAGTGGCCATGCGTCAGCTCGCTCCGATCACAGGTTCTTGTCGATGATGATGCCGATGTCCTGCACTGCGCCGGACTGCACGCCCGTCACCTTCATGAAGGCCTTGATCTTGGTCTTGTCGGCGGTGGTGCCGTAGACGGTGAACAGGGAGTCGGTCAGCGACTTGACGCTCAGGGTGAACTGGACGCTGGAGCCGCCGAAGGCGTTCTCGGCGGGCGACCGGGTCAAGATGTAGGTCGCCTTCTGGTTGCCGTCGATGTTCTCGGGCGTGTTGTTGAGGATCTGGACGAAGAGGTTGGGGACCTCGACCATGAAGGTCTGGTCGCGCAGCTCGACGTCGATCGTCGTCTCGTTCTGGATGGTCTGCTGGACCGTGATGTTGGACGTCTTCTGGGTGTTGCGGCCCAGGGTGACCAGGCTGCTCAGGGCGTTGACGTTGGCATCGCCCGACAGGGCCATCGACGGCAGCCGCAGCAGGTTCGGGTTGGAGACGCTGACCAGCTTGTACTTCTGGGCCACGGCCTGGTTGGTCAGGGCCTCCAGGACGGGGGTGTTCTTCTCGATCTTCTCGGAGCCCACCGTCCGCCCGTACTTGCCGACGATGCCGTAGTTGACCTCATCGTCGCCCAGGGCGAACTTGTGGATGCTGAAGCTCCCGTCATTGCGTGCCAGGAACTGCCGGCCGACGTCGGTCAGGACGGCATCGAGGATCAGGTTGTTGGTGCTGTTGTCGAGGAAGCCCATTGTGCCAGCCCTTACGTATTGCCGTCGCCAGGAGTTGCGCCCAGCTCGAATCTGCCCTCTCGGAAGCAGCGGAGGCGCTGCTCTCCGCGCTCGACCGACTCCCGATCGAAGTAGACGCCGTCCTCGTCGCGGTAGTCCAGCAGGTCCTGCGACATGGTGAGGGACCCATCGTCGTGTTGCTCGATCGCCAGGGCCAGCCCCAGCGGGTGCAGCACGTCTCGGTTGATCTTGAAGAGCAGGCCGCTCTCGCGCAGGAACTGGGCCGCAGGCAGCTTCTTGATGCTCATCGTTCGGACCTCATCCTACATCACCGGCTGCGCTGCGGCTTGCGCTGCGGGCCCAGCATGACGTGCGGCTGGGCCGGCCTCTGCTTGGTCTGCGTCGTCTGGTCGTCGATGGTGACGTTGATGGTGGAGGCCTTCATGTTGTCCAGGTTGATGAACTGCAGCCGGTAGCCTCCGCCCGACTGCTTCGTCTCGACGACCCGGTGGGTCCGGTGGTGGTCGTCGGTGTAGTAGTAGAAGTCAGGGTTGAAGTACAGCCGCATCCGCTTGCTGTGCGGGCCCGACACCCGGATGGTGTCCTCGAATAGGCTGCCTTCCAGGTACAGGTTCGGGTACGGCTTGGGCGCCCCCGCGTGGGAGACCAGCTCCTTCTGCAGGCGGTTCTTGAAGCGGTCGTACCAGACGCGGAACTGCGCGGAGTAGCCGCTGGTCTGGCCGTGGGCATCGAGCGCGCAGACCGCGTAGATCAGCCCCTTGTCCCTCGACGTGTTGACGTCCCAGCTGAACTCATCGTCGACCCAGAAGGTCGCCGGCGAGGCCAGGTGCTCCACCAGCCGCGGGTCGGGCAGCTCGTGGTACGGGAACTTGACGACAGAGTCGTCGAAGTTGTACTGCTTCTGCAGCTCGAAGGCGTGGTCCACGTGGGCGCGGCGGAAGACCTGGAACTGCTTGACGTCCCGCTCGCTGGTGACCGGGAAGGCCCAGGTCACCATCAGCCGGTTGGTCTCGTAGTTCCAGGCGAAGTCGACGTCGCCTGGTGGGGGCGGCGCGTCCAGCTTCAGGGTGTGCACGTAGACCTTGTGCGAGGGCTTGCTGCTGATCAGGATCTTGACGGTGGCCACCTCACCCGTCACCTCCTCGACCGCAGGCATCGTCAGCAGGGCCACGCTCCGGATGCAGTAGACGTACTTGGCATTGAACTTGACCCGGAAGTCGGCCGACATGCCCACGTGGGGGCTGTCGATGACGATCGGGTGGTGCGCCTTCAGAGCACCCGAGGGGGTGACCTCGTACTTGTCGATGATGAAGCCCACCAGCTCGGCCCCGTACTTCTGGACATGGGGGCTGGCGCCGTGCTTCTTGACGTGGAAGTAGGGCGCGTAGGAGCGGTAGTCGCTCTCAGAGACGACCAGCTGCCGGCGCTGGTCGGCGGCGTGCTGTGCCTGCTTGCTGTACTGGTGCATGTTGACCAGGTCGTTGGCGTTGGTCGAGGCCGGGTCGCGGATCGACCGGTTGACCAGGTCGTGCATGAACTTGGTGTTGATCTGAGCGTTGGTCACCACCTGGCGCGTTCGCTCAAAGAACCGATCCACGTGACGGGGGCCAGAGCCCGGACGAGACGCGCCAGTGCGCGTTCCGTGGCCTGCCGAGGCGCCCGGAGGCAGGTAGTAGGTCGCCCCGCCCGCGTGTGAGGTCATGGCCTTGTGGACGAAGTGGGGGTTGATGTGCTCGGGCAGGGACGCCGAGTAGCTGCGGGCGGCCTGGTAGTGGCTGTTGTGCGCCGCCGAGGGCTCGCTGAGGTTGTAGACGGCGTACGACCCGGAGACCAGCTCGCGGATCTTGGTGTCGAGCCGGGCATCGTGGAAGTGGACCGAGGCGAAGCCGTTGGAGGTGAAGTCGTCCTCGGTGACCACCTTGTGCAGGTTGTCGAGGATCAGCGACCCGTGTTGCTCGCCCGTCGTCGAGAAGGAGCTGTTCCTGCGCGCCAGCTCGCTGAGCTCGTTGCCCACGTCGGCCAGCTTGGGCTTGGCCCACCGGAAGACCACGTAGCGCGGGGCCCGCGTCACGGAGTACTGGATGAAGCTCGAGTCGACCTCCGCGCCCTTGCGGGCCAGGAAGGCGTGCGGGACCCCGCCCGTCTCATTGACGCTCTCGTCCGGGGTGAAGAAGTTGTACCGGTAGGTGGCCCGGAAGCCGGCGACCTCGGGAACGTCGATCGAGTAGACGGGTCGAGAAGGGTGGCTGATGGTCATACGTCGTCGCTCTCTTCCAGCGTCTCGATGGTGACGAAGTACTTGTCGGTGATCAGATCGCCCCGCGACTTGTCTCGCTCGCGGAACTTGAAGTTGTTGACGTTGGGAGCCGAGCGCCCCTGCGGCGGGCGCCGGCCCTCCAGGACGGCCTCAGTCACCAACACCTGCCACTTATCGTACCCCGACTGGCGAAGGTAGTTGTCAGAGTTGGCAGGCACCACCTCACCGTGTCGGATCATCAGGTCGAGGGCCCGCCGGCCGTACGGGGTCTGCAGGGTGCGCTTGACGTCGATCTCGAAGTCACGTGCATCGATGACCAGGTTGAAGACCCGGTCGAACTGCTTGGGGCACAGGATGCGGTAGTTGTAGGCGTCCGCGCCCGTCAGCGGGGTCAAGGTGTTGCCCAGCCGGGACACCGTCCTCATGGTGGTCGTCGCGTGTCCCACGTGCCGGTGGTTCAGCCCGTCGAGGTTGGCGTCCGGAGAGCCCGTCGCCGCCTGCTGCTCGACGGTGCGTGTCGGCAGGCCCGTCTGGTGCGTCGACCTGAAC
>ERZ650311.551-NODE-551-length-22623-cov-10.208038_pt1 | contig 22623 bp, 25 predicted proteins | sample MGYA00376247_ERZ650311 | MGnify/ENA primary metagenome ERZ650311 (study PRJEB26733, sample SAMN07839324) | wastewater metagenome | biome: small river; feature: stream; material: water | place: USA: North Carolina | collected 2016-07-28 ...
GACGAGGAGAAGTTCATCAACCGCAGGATCGAGATGTGGGACGCGATGAGGGAGTGGCTCGTCTACGGGTGCATCGACAACGACGAGGCGCTGGTGGACGACCTGACCGGCCCCGAGTACGCCCTGGACCTCAAGGGTCGGGTCAAGCTGGAGTCCAAGGACAGCATGAAGAAGCGAGGACTCGCTTCGCCCGACGACGGGGACGCCCTGGCGCTCACGTTCGCCGAGCCGGTGAGTCGGATGGACAGCAGCACCGCTCGTCGGATGAACCGGATGCGGGGGATGGTGGCCGAGTCGGACTATGCGATCTTTGACACCTGATGGGTGTGTGGTATAGTGCCGCGAACTACGATTGGAGGTGTATCTTGAGTGGTTTGTTCGGCTCCAAGCCCAAGATCCCCGCCCCCGCGGCCGTGACCCCAACCGTTGCGACTCCGGCGGTCCAGGCAGCGTCTGACGCCCAGCGCATGCGGGCCCGTGCGGCCTCCGGGCGTGCTGCCACCATGCTGACCAGCACCGAGGAGCAGCAGAACTCCCCGATGACGGCCACCAAGAAGCTGCTTGGGATGTAACGTGTGGCCAGCCTCTACCTCACCGAGTTCCAGGCCAGCGGGCATCTTCCTGTTCGGGCAAATGGGTCACCGAGACCCGAGATACTGAGGACTGAATCATGGCACTTTCGACATCGACAAGCACACTGGCTGTAGGGGCCTCGCGCACCTTCAACCTGTCCCCCGGGTCCGCGTTGACCCTGACGACGCTGCCAAACTGCCGCGTCACGGTCACTGAGACTCCCAACACCGTGAGCGCCTCGGGTGTGGGTGGCAACTCGTCCCGGGTGCACAACCTGCAGTTGGGTCAGACTGTCACCTACGGACCCTACCCGATGGGTGGCACCGTGGTGGTTGCGAATGCAAGCAACTCGGGAGGCGCGGTTACCTGGGTTCGCAGTGATGCTCTCGTGGCTGAGAGTGCCTCGGGTGCTGTGTCCCTGGTGTCAGGGGATAGGAACGGGTCTTTCCTGTTCAACACTTGGCAGGACATCAACGTGCCGCTGGCAACTGGCTGCACCGCCCGCCCGGTGTACCGGACCTACATCGATGCTGTCAACGGCAACGATGCATGGGACGGATCGGTCCCGGTGTGGACCGGCACGACAGTTGGCCCCAAGCGCACTGCAGTGGTTGCAAACTGGACAGGCAGCAAAACATCCTGGTTCACCGACGAGATTCTGCTGTTCGCGGCTGGTCAGACGCATACTCTCACCGCAACCGGCGCAAGCATCGGCCTGACCACGCGCAAACACCTAGGCGCGTACTGGCTTCCGAGTGCGCCCAACGCTGACAAGCCGGTCATCAAGAGTTTGAACAACGTAGGTTCGGCGGGCGGCCTGGATCGGGCTTGCATCAGTGCATCCGGCTCGCTGTCTGAAATCAGCATCAGCGACCTGACCATCGACACATCGGACGTGGCCAACCGTTTCGGCATCTCGCTGTACCAGTCTGCAGCAGGGCAGTCGATCAACAACATCACCTTTTCCAACGTGAGCGTCATCAATGGCAGCATCACGGACACGTTTGGCTACGGTGGTTTCGGGATCACCTACTATGGCCAATCGGCCACACTGGCCCCGTACCCGGAAAGCCAGAACATTTTGTATGTGGACTGCGATGTGACTGGCTACCCCGGCCACGGCTTCGTGAACAGCGGTACTTTGGGCGCCGTCAAGTATCAGGTGAACGGCGCGGGCAAGCTGACGGCGACCGCGCAACTGACCGACACCCAGACCGTGGTGATTGCCGGCATCACCTTCACCAGCGTGGCCGTGATCGGGGCGGCAGCGGGCAACTTCCTGATCGGCGCATCGGCGGCGGCAACGCTTGCCAACCTGGCTGCGCTCATCAACGCGCCCAGCACCACAAGCGCAACTCAAGTGGCTTTGAGCGCCGCGAATCAGGGCGTATTGGCGGCATTGGGGGCGGTGGCAACTGTCGGCGGCAACGTGCTGACGCTCACCTTCACCGCATGGGACGCGGCGGCCTATGTGAGCGAGACTCAGACCAATGCGCAATGGTCCACTTCGCTGGTGCAGACGTTTGCACGCTGGGGCGGCATCGACCTCATCAACTGCACTGCAAGCGGCTGCGGCGCTGGCTACGACACCCACGGCTTCACCAGTTATGGCGGTGGCGTGCTGTTGAATCAGACCTCTGGCGGGTGGACCAACACGACCAGCACGATCTATTACATGGACATCGACGGCAAATATGGGCGTGACATCCCGGACATTGCCATGATGACGATGGATTCCGGCAGCGGAACGGAACTGTTTAACCTGCTGAAAAACGTGACCAACCCCACTACCCCGGCAGTGGGTGAGTTTGGATTTGACAACAGCGGCGGCACGGGTGCGCTGCGGCTATATGCCAACTTCGGCGCGGTCTTGACCGTGGCAAACCGCTTCAATATCTGCGTGCGCCCAACGCGGGGCGTTCGATACATCCGTTGCGCGGCACTCAATCAAACCCTGGCGAACCGCTCCGGCGCGCTGGAGGGGCATGGCTTCGCCTTTGACGACTTCACCTCCGATTGTGCGGTTATTGAATGCGTGGCAACGGGCAACGCAGGGCACGGCGTGACCATCAATCGAGGTGAGCGCAATGCTGTGATCGCCACAACGATCAGCGGCAACGGCTACGCAGGCGTCAAGGGCAATTTCGGATGGGGCAACTACATCGGCAAGTGCGACATTTCCGGCTCCGGCTTCTCCAACACGCTCTCACCATACAAGGGCTTCATCCACATGAGCGCGGCCAGCATGAAGAACTACGGCCCGAACGGGTCCTATGTCGGCCTGCTGCCGCTGCCAAACACCTACGCCAACATCATCGCCAGCTCGACGGTCAAGTGCACCGGCACAGACACGGCGGTGGCTGCGCTGCTGGGTGCGTCCAGCAACAACGCACCGCCGCTTGTGGCCTACGACTGCACCATTGATCCTGGCGTTGGACTGGTGACAGACGGCGGTCGGGCATTCACTCAGGGCAGGCGCGCCGCTTGGACGGGCCTTCCGTATCAGGTGCGAGGCATCGGCCCGCAAGCCTGATCCCATCCCCTGCCGGTAAGGAGACCCTATGAACAAGATCGAAGACATGTGCCACCGGTACAACTCCCTCAAGGGCTCCCGGGGCAACTGGGAAACCCATTGGGAGGAGATCGCCGAGCGCGTGCTCCCCCGGCAAGTGGGATTCCTTGGCGCCCGTGCGGACGGGGAGAAGAAGTCGCAGAAGATTTTCGACTCCCGGCCGCAGATCGCCCTGGATCGCTTTGCCGCGGTTATGGACTCCATGCTCACGCCACGCCAGTCGAAGTGGCACAACCTGCGCACGACCGACGAGTCCCTGAACCGTCAGTTCGCGGTGCAGGACTGGTTCTATCAGGTCAACAACATCCTGCACCAGATGCGCAACTCGCCGAAGGCCAACTTCGCCGGGCAGAACTACGAGCGATGGATCTCAATGGGCGCGTTCGGCACGGGCTCCTTGTTCATCGACTTTGCGGCCGGCGTGGGCCTGCGGTATCGGTGCATCAACCTGCGGGACACCTTCTTCCTTGAGAACCACCAGGGCATCATCGACTCCGTGTACCGCTGCTTCAAGCACACGGCGCGTCAGGCGGCGCAGCGGTGGGGTGAGCAGAACCTGCCTGAGAAGGTCCGCAAGGCGCTGGAGAACCCGAGCCGCCAGAACGAGCAGTTCGAGTTCCTGCATGTCGTGGCACCCCGCACCGACTACGACTCGGGCCGCGCAGACGCCCGGGGCAAGCCGTGGGCGTCCTACTACCTGTCGGTGGCCGAGAAGATGCTCCTCGCACCCGAGGGCGGGTTCACGAGTTTCCCGTACAGCATCGCCCGCTACGTCACGGCACCCGAGGAGGTCTATGGCCGCTCGCCTGCGATGACCGCGCTGGCCGACATCAAGATGCTCAACGAGATGTCCAAGACCGACATCCGGGCGGTACACAAACTCGTGGACCCGCCGATCCTGCTGCACGATGACGGCATCCTGGGCGGCGGGGCCACCACGATCCGCATGCAACCCGGTGGCCTGAACCCGGGTGGCGTGAACCGCAACGGTCAGCAGATGATCCAGCCGTTCACCACGGGCGCTCGGGTCGACATCAACGAGCAGAAGATGGAGCAGCGGCGCGTTGCGATCGACGATGCGTTCCTCGTGACCCTGTTCCAGATCCTCGTGGACACCCCGCGCATGACCGCCACGGAGGCGCTGATCCGGGCGCAGGAGAAGGGGATGCTCCTGACCCCGACGATGGGGCGCCAGCAGTCCGAGGCGCTCGGGCCGCAGATCGAACGCGAACTCGACCTCCTGATGTTCCACCGCATCCTGCCGCCGATGCCGCCCGAACTCGTGGAGGCCGGGGGCGACTACGAGATCGTCTATGACTCCCCGATGTCGCGCATGGCCCGCGCCGAGGAACTCGTGGGTGTGCAGCGCACCATGGAGTTGCTGGCCCCGTTCGCCCAGATCGACCCGAGCGTGCTCGACGTGTTCGACCGTGACGCACTGGCCCGTCTGACGGCCGAGGTGTCCGGGGTACCGACACCGGTGTTGCGCAGCCAGGAACAGGTCGATGCGATCCGGGCCCAGCGGGCTGAACAGGAGCAGGAGGCCATGGCCATTCAGGCGGCGCAGCCCATCGCTGGCGCCATGAAGGACGCGGCGCAAGCGAACCAGTTACTTCAAGGAGCATGATGATGACACATCGGTACATTGGGACGAAGGAAGTTGTTGCGTGGTCGGCACAAAAGGATGGCAAGGATGGGTATGGTGTCAAGTACGAGGACGGATACACATCGTGGTCACCAAAGGACCCGTTCGAGAAAGCATACCGGACCAGCGAGCCTGGTATGCCGCAATCGCTGACGTTTGGTGATGCGCTGCACTATCTCAAACTCGGCAATCGAGTTGCTCGTTCTGGGTGGAATGGCAAGGGCTTGTGGCTGGAGATTCAGCGACCTGACACACGCAGCAAAATGACACTAGCGTATGTGTTCCTGAATTACCCGGACGATGCACAGAACACACCCGGTGCTCGCGTCCCGTGGCTTGCCAGTCAAACGGATATGCTGGCCGAAGACTGGGCTGTTTTAGGCGCATGAACCTCAACCCCCTGACGCTCATCCGTGGCCGAGCCTACCGGGCCACGTTCAACAATCCACAGGGTCGCAAGGTGCTGGCCGACCTGCGGCGCTTCTGTCGGGCATCCGTGCCCACGGCAGACGTGAACAATGTCCAGACCACCTACCTCCTCGAAGGGCGTCGTGAGGTGTGGTGCCGATTGATGGCCCACTTGAACTTGACTGACGAGGATGTGATCAACTTGATTGAGGATTCCCCAAATGAGTAATGCTGCTGCCGCCCTGCTGGGCGATAACGGTGGCGCTGGAGCCGGTGCCCCCGGTGCTGGTGCTGCGCCTGCTGGTGTCGCACCCACGGCACAACCGAGCCCCGGCTCAGTCTGGACCGCTGCGTTCGACGAGGACACGAACGCCTACGTGAGCAACAAGGGGTGGAAGGAACCCCAGGACCTCCTGATGTCGTACCGCAATCTGGAGAAGTTTGCCGGTGGCGCCAAGAACCTTTTGGAACTGCCGCCCGAGGACGCCAGCCCCGAGCAACTCGATGCCTTCTACTCCAAACTCGGCCGGCCGGCGAGCCCTGACGAGTACGGCATCCGTCCACCTGAGGGTGCCGACCCGGAACTGACGAACTGGTTCAAGGGCACCGCGCACAAGCTGGGCCTGAGCGCCAAACAGGCGCAGGCACTCTACGGCGAGTGGAACGGCATGTCGGGCGCGATGCAGGAGAAACTCCAGGCGCAGCAGGCACAGGAGTCCGAGAAAGCCATCGGCTCGCTCAAGCAAGAGTGGGGTCAGGCATTCGACACGAACATCGGCGCGGGTCGCAGGGCCGTCGCTGCGCTGGGTCTGGACGCTGGAAAACTCGCGGCCTACGAGGAGAAACTCGGGACCGCCGAGATGCTCAAGCTCTTTGCGACCCTCGGGTCCAAGATGGGCGAGGACACCTTCGCCGGGGAGCGCGGGGAGGGTGGGTTCGGCACCACGCCGGCGCAGGCCAAGGCCCAGATCGCCGACCTAAAGCTGGACAAGGCGTTCATGGACAAGTACCTCTCGGGTGACAAGGATGCCGTGGGCAAGATGTCCCGGCTCATGGAGGCCGCGTATGCAGGCGGATGAGGTCCGCTTGCGTCTCATGGAGGTGCTGATCCCAGCGGCATCCAAGCATGGGATTTTCGGGGAAACGCCGACCATCGTGAACACTTGCACCCAACTCGAAAATTATGTGCTAGGATTACAACCAGCGGGGGAAGTACCGACCCCCGCTACCCGGAAAACACTGAGTCGGCCCGTCAGGACAACCGAGACTCAGATTCCCGGATTCCTTGACCCCACTCGTGGTGGATAAGTCGAACCAAGCCCTCGGTCACTTGTTTCAACTTTATTCGGAGTAACCACCATGAGTTTCCAAGTTACCACCGCATTCGTCCAGCAGTATTCGAGCAATGTCTCGTTGCTGCTGCAGCAGCGCGGTTCCAAGTTGCGCGATTGCGTGACAGTCGGTTCCTACACCGGCAAAGCAGCCAAGGCTGTCGAACAGATCGGCGCGGTGACGGCGCAAGCCCGAACCAGCCGCCACGCTGACACGCCCCTGATCAGCACCCCGCACGACGCCCGCTGGGTTTTCCCCGCGGACTACGAGTGGGCCGACATGATCGACGATCAGGACAAGCTGCGCATGCTGATCGACCCCACGAGCCCCTACGCCATGAACGGCGCCTATGCGCTGGGTCGTGCCATGGACGACCTGATCATCTCGGCCGCCCTGGGCACCTCGATGACGGGTGAGAACGGCTCCACCAGCACCGCGTTTGCCACCGCCACCCAGCAGATCGCCGTCGGCGGCACCGGCATGACCGTTGCCAAGCTGCGTCAGGCCCGCCGCATCCTGTTGACCAATGAGGTCGATGTGGAGTCGGACCCCCTCTACATCGCGGTGACCGCGGTGCAGATGGACAACCTGCTGGGCACGACCGAGGTGACCTCCTCGGACTACAACAGTGTCAAGGCACTGGTGCAGGGCAACGTGGACACGTTCCTCGGCTTCAAGTTCATCCAGTGCGAGCGCCTCGGCGTCGACGGCTCGGGTGACCGCCGCTGCATCGCATGGGCCAAGTCGGGCATGCACCTGGGCATGTGGAACGACATCAACACGAAGATCAGCGAGCGTGCGGACAAGTCCTACGCCACGCAGGTGTACGTGAAGGGGACCTTCGGAGCCACGCGCACCGAGGAGAAGAAGGTCGTCGAAATCATCTGCGATCTGTAAGGAGCACACGACATGGCAACAACCTACGCAAACGAAGTCGCTGGCTTCGGCACGACCCCCGAGACCAAGGTCGATGGGGGCATCCACGGCGGGCGTCTGCGCCGCTTCCGCGCCTCGTTCACCATGGCCTCTCAGGCTTCCGGTGACACGATCACGTTGGCACGCATCCCCGCTGGCTACCGCTTCGCCTTCGGCATCATCAACGCTTCGGCGACGATGGGTGGCACGGCGACGGTGGCCATCGGTATCTCCGGCGCCACGGGCAAGTACCGTGCTGCTGCGGTGTTCACTGCTGCTGCCCCGACGCTGTTCGGTGTCAACACCGCCGCCGATGACGATGCCCTGACGGCCGAGGAAACCGTGATCCTGACCATTGCAGCGGCCGCGCTGCCGGGCTCGGGTACGGCCTACGTGGACCTGTACTTCTCTGGCCCGTGATGAACCGGGGGCTTCGGCCCCCGTTTTTCCAAAGGAACCACCATGGCAAAGAAGTTTGTTGACGCCGCAGTCGGGACCGAGCAGGAAGCAATGACCCTGCAAGACGGCTCCGCGCTGACCCTGACCAACACGGTCCGGGTGCTCTACGACGACACGCTGGAGAAGGGCGCCATCGCGGTCCAGCTTGAACGGATCAAGAACGCGATCCTGCGTCTCGAACCCCAGTAACGCGGGGACTGAACGGTGCCGTCCGTCATTGACCTGTGCAATAGCGCCCTGGACAAAGTGGGTCAGGGCGCGATCACGAGTCTGTCGGACGGTACCAAATCAGCCAAGTTGTGCAACCGTAACTGGCCTCTCGTGCGCGATCGGGTTCTGCGGTCACACCCGTGGAACTTCGCAGTCAAGCGCACCACACTCGCCGCCAGTGAGACCGCCCCGACTTGGGGGTACACGGCCAAGTTTCCCATCCCGACCGACTGCCTCCGATTGATCGAGGTCCGTGACCTATCGACTGACGAGTTCCAGATCGAGAACGGGCACATCCACGCCAACGCCACGGTCCTCTACATCCGGTACATCGCACGCATCGAGGACCCCAACGTCTACGATGCCCTGTTCGTGGATACGGTGGCCACGCGCCTTGCCGCCGAGTTGAGCGAAGCCTTTGACCAGAGCACCACGAAGAAGAAGGCGCTGCTGGAGGAGTACGACGCATTCCTCGACGATGCGAAGCGGGCCGATGCGCAGGAGAACCCACCTGCCGCCTACGAGGAAGACGACTGGATCAAAGTGAGGTACTGAGATGGTCGCACCCGCTCAGACCTCGTTCAACGCTGGCGAGTTGTCGCCCCTGCTCAAGGGACGGCCCACCCTCGACAAGTACCGCAATGGCTGCGAGGTGCTGGAGAACTTCATCCCGCAGATCCAAGGGCCGGCACGCAAGCGCCCCGGCACCCGGTTCGTCGCCGAGGTCAAGGACTCCGCAGACGCCACGCGCCTGATCCCCTTCGAGTACAGCACCACGCAAGCCTACGTGCTGGAGTTCGGGGACCTCTACATCCGGTTCTACCTGGACGGCGGCGTCGTGGAGTCGAGCCCCGGGGTGCCCTACGAGATCGTGAGCCCGTACACCTCGGCCCAGGTGGCCGCGCTGGAGTACGCCCAGTCGGCCGATGTCGTCTACATCACGCATCCCGATCATCCCCCGTACAAGCTGGCTCGCACCAGCGCCTTGTCGTGGACGATCACCGCAGTCACGTTCGCATGGCCCCCGTTCAACGATGAGAACGTGGGGACCACGACCCTCACGGCATCGGCGGTCACGGGGAATATCACGCTCACGGCATCTGCGTCCTTGTTCGTCTCGGCTGACGTGGGGTCGTACTTCAAGATCAGCGAGGTCAGCGCCTCGAAGTACAACCAGTGGACCACGGGGGTCTCGCACTCCAGCGGCGACATCGTCTACTACCTGGGTAACATCTATCAGTCCGGGACCACGGCAGCGGCCGGCTCGCGCCCGCCGATCCACACCAGCGGAGCCGAGAGCGATGGCGCGGTCACCTGGACGTTCCTGCATGATGGTGCCGGGTACGCTCAGATCACCGGGTACACGAGCGCCACGCTGGTCAACGCCACCGTGATCAAGCGCCTGCCGGCCACCGCGCTCACGGGCTCGACCCGGTGGTCTGAGGGTGCATGGTCTGCGCGGCGCGGGTATCCGCACGCTGTCACGTTCTACGAGGACCGGCTCTGGTTCGCCGGGTCCGCGAGCAAGCCCCAGACCCTGTGGGCCTCGGTGAGCGGGGACTACGAGAACCACAAGTACGGCACCAACGACGACGATGCGCTGAACTACACGATCAACACACAGGACATGAACACGATCGAGTGGCTCGCGCCGACGAAGGTGCTCGCCATCGGCACGGCCAACGGTGAGTTCACCCTGGGTGCCACGCAGATCAGCGACCCAGTGACGCCCACGAACGTCAAGATCACGCCCCAGACGACCTTCGGCAGCGCGACCGATGTGAAGCCCTTGCGCGTGGGGTCGGTGATTCTGTTCCTCCAGCGTGCTGGGCGCAAACTGCGTGAGTACGCCTACCAGTTCGACACCGACTCGTTTGTCGCGCCGAACATGAACGTCCTGGCTGACCACATCACTGAGTCCGGGGTGCTCGAACTCGCGTACCAGCAGGAACCCAGCCAGATCGTATGGGCGCCGCGGACTGACGGGGTGCTGACCGGCATGACCTACGGGCGCACCGAGGATGTCGTGGGGTGGCACCGACACACCATCGGCGGCGGTGTCGTGGAGTCGGCTGTCACCGTCCCCCACTGGGACGGGGATCAAGACGTTCTGTGGCTCATCGTGCGGCGCACCATCGACGGATCCACGGTGCGCTACGTCGAGTACGTCGAGAAGTACATGACCGACGAGTATGCGTTCTTCGTGGACTGTGGGTTGACCTACGATGGCTCCCCGGTCACGGCGATCAGCGGACTCGATCACCTCGAAGGCGAGGAGGTCGCGGTGCTGGTTGATGGCGCAGTGCATCCGAACCGCACGGTGTCTGCCGGCGCGATCAACCTGCAACTTGCCGGGTCCGTGGTCAACGTGGGTCTGCCCTACACGGCCACGATCAAGACCATGCCGATCGACATCGCCACGAACGCCGGCACCTCGTTCATCGACGAGAAGCGGGCGCACAAGATCGTGATGCAGTTGTACCAGACCGGCCCGGGTCTCTGGTACGGTCCAACCGTGGCCGAGATGGACGAGTATGCGGTGCGCTCGTCGCAGGACGCAATGGACAACCCGGTGCCCTTGTTCACGGGGTTCACCGAGGCGCTGCCGTGGCCCAGCGGGTCGGAGCGCGGGCCGCAACTGATGATCCAGCACCGCCTGCCGCTGCCCTGCACCGTGGTCGCCCTGATCCCGGAGTTGAACCAATGATTGTGCGACCCTGGATCACTGGCGACACGGTGAAGATCGCCACGCAGCCGGCGCAGCAGTACCTGCACCGCATCGTGGACGTCCGGGCCGACTTCACCGAACTCGCGCAGCGCGGGCTCGCGTGGACTGCCGAGCACGAGCACAAGATTCTCGCCATTGCGGGAGTCGAGCCACAGTGGGAGAATCGAGCCACCGCATTCGCCTTGATCGCGGAGTCGGCAGGTGAACACTTCAAGGCCATTCACTCGGCGGTGTCCGACTTCTTGAGCACCGCGCCGTTTCGGCGGATCGAGGCGACGGTTGATGTGGGGTTCGCCCAAGGGCATCGGTGGATCAAGATGCTCGGGTTTGAACTGGAGGGCTACCTGCGGGCATACCGGCCCGATGGTGCTGACATGCTGCTTTACGCGAGGGTTCGATCGTGAGTTTCCTTCCCGCAATCGCCACAGCCATGGGTGCGAGTGCCAGCACCGTGGCAACGCTGGGCACCGTGGGCAGTGTCGCCAGTGCCGTGGGCACAGGACTGGCCGTGGTCGGCGCCATCCAAGGCGGCAAGGCCGAGGGTGCTGCTGCCGACTTCAACGCACAGTCCGCGCGTCAGGAGGCGCAGTCCCGCGAGAACGCCCAACGCGCCCAGGCGCAACGGCAACTCGGGATGATCCGAGCCGGTGTCAGCAAGTCAGGCGCCACGATGGAGGGCACCCCTCTGGCCGTACTCTCGGAGTCTGCGGCCAACGCGGAGATCGACGCACTGAACACTCGCTACTCGGGACAACGGGAGTCTGCGCTCTACAGTGCCCGGGGTCAGAACGCCCGCACCGCTGGCTACATGCGTGCCGGCACCTCGCTGCTGTCGAGCGCGGGCAAATACTTCTAAGGGGGCGCGATGCCACGACTCAATCTCTACGAACAAGCCAATCCGTTTCGACCGCCTCGCGCATCGGGGGCTGATTTCGGTGCTGCTCCGGCGCAGGCTCTTGAGGGTGCGGGTAACGCGATAATGGACATCGGTGAGCGCATCCAGCGCCGCGAGGAACTGGACATCTCGAATCAGGTGTTTGGAGAGTTTGATACGCAGGCTCTGCCAGTGCTGAACGATGTTGCGAACAACAAGGGAACATTGCCGGAAGTGTTGAAGCAGTTCGACGCCGGAATGCAGAAACTGAGGTCCGATGCGCTAGCGAAGGCTAATCTGCGGCCCGAGGCGCGTGCCGCATTAGAACGCCAACTCGACAATCAGATCACGCAGTATCACAAATCGGCGCTGAGTTCCCGGATCAAGGCCGGCCACGAGTCGATGCTCGCTCGGGTGAATCAACAGTTCAGCACGGGCGCCAACCAAGTCGATGCTGCCCCTCACATGTGGGAAGATGTGGCGAAGATGAACGAGGATTTCGTCAAGTCTCAGGAACCCGGCATGGACCCGCTGACCTATCAGACTGCGATGAAAAGGGCAAGGAGTGGACCGATTCAGGCTGCTGTCAACGCTTATGTTGCACAGGGACTGGTGGACAAGGCCGATGAGATTTTACAAAGACCTGAAGTCAACTCACTAATTGATCCTGACGCACTCCGCCCTCTGCGAATCAATGTTGCCGTGGAACGCGGGAAGAAAACACTGGATGTTGAGCGTCAGGAGCGAAACATCGCGGTATTTGAGGCACGGCATGGTCCGACTACTCCTGAAATGAAGGCACGCATTCGCATGATGCCGGGCAAAGGTGAGAACAAGACCCTTGCTGACGAAGTGTTCGAGTACGAGTCTGTGACCGGAAAACCGGCGGACCAAGACACCATTGACCGCATCGCCAAGATTCGCCTCACCTCTGGTGACGCGAGTGGCGCATTCGGGAATAGTTTGGAGGGTCGGGCTCGTGATTTCGTGAGCAAGAATGCAACGGCGTATGCGAACCGAATGCTTGATGAAAACGGTATGAGGACATACGAACAATCACTTCAAATTCTCTCAACCCCGGTCCTGAAGCAGAACCCCATTACCAAGCAGTGGGAGGAAAAGGTTCCGGCCCTTCTGCCTTGGATGACCGAGGCGTTGAACCGTGGGGGTGGGTGGCAGTCACGCTCAGGGTCATCTTCCCCCACCACGAACGCAGCGGGTGACAACCTTCGCCCTCCGGGTGAAACCACAACGCTCTACCGCGACGGGCAACCCATCGGTGAAGGTGTCGCGGATGCAAGCGGGAGGTGGGTAATCCCCGCACCACCCGAGGGTGGGGAATCGCCCCCATCGTGGGGTCGAGAGACCCGACAGAGTTCACCAGTCCCCGAAGGTGCCGCCCCGCCATCGAAACCTGTCGGGCTGTTCAACATTGGAAAATCCGTGGTGGGAATCGGCCCGGCAGTTGGTCGACTGGTCGGAGACTCCCCGATCCCCGTTGGGCTTGGTGGTGAGTCAATTGCTGCTGCTCAGTACGTCGTGAACCAGAAGAAGGATCTGATGCGGGCACTGGCTGTCAGTCCACAGTATGCACAAGGTGAGCAAAAGCTGCTTGCGGAACAGATCGACCTCGACCCGAAATTGATGTCGAACCCTGACGCGTGGGAACTGCGTGTTGTGTCAGTGGCTCGCACGATCACTGAGACCATGGATTACAACGCCAAGGTCATCAAGCAGGCATCAACGGGTGAAACCAGCGACGAGCAGTACAAGAAGGCTCTTGAGTCGCAAAATCTGCTGCGCGACTTCCTTGGGAAAATGGATCTGCCACCACGAATCAAGTCGAAGAAGGATGACGCATTCATGGCTCTCAAGAAGGGTGACAAGTTCATCGACGCGAACACTTGGCAACTACTGGTGAAGAATTGAACCATGGCAACGTCACCTGAATTCGCGGATGTTGCTACTCCGGTTGGCGGGTCGTTTAACCCGCTGGGGGCATTCTCAAGCGATGCTCAACCGGCGAGTGAGTTCGATGGGGTTGCGACCCCTGTCGGCAGTACACCGAACGCACTGTCTGCTGTCGCTGAGGGATTCGCTGGCGGGTTCCTTGAGAACGTGGGTGTGCTGCCCGGGGTGGTGGGTGGCGTGGCCATCGGCAATGCAGTCGCCCCGTTTTTTGGACCATTCGCCCCAGCGGCACCAGTCATCGGTGGTATTGGTGGTGGTGTCTACGGGTGGTGGGCCGGTAACAAGGCCAAGCGGGGGTTCGGCCTGCGCTCGCCCGAGGAGATGCCCCCGGGGGATCGAAAGTTCGGGTACTGGGGGGAGTCGTTCGGTGGTTCTGTCGGGTCTCTCGTCGCCCCGTACTCGGTTGCGTTTAGCGCCTGGCGCGTCGGTGGTTCGTCCATCGCCGGGAAGTTTCTCGACAGTATGTTAGACAGCATCAAGGCGGCACCTGTTCGATACGCCATGACCGAGGGGTTCATGGCGTCATCTGCAGCGTCGGGTGCGTTCACTGCTGAGGCATTTCTGCCCGGTCACGAAGGTGCTCGGGTCAATGCTGAGTTCTTCGCGGGAGCTCTAAACCCCGCTTCTCTGGTTCGCAGTGGTGCCGAGTTCGGATGGCGTTCGGTGCGTAAGGCGTATCAGAGTATCAGTCCAGAAGGGAGAATGACGGCGGCGGGCAAGTTGCTCCGTCAGGCGATGGACCTCGGTGACGAGCCGGACATCTCCCTCGTTCATGCTGCGTACAAGGCTGCTGGAATCATTGATCCGAAGAACCCTGAGTCGATCCAAGGGAAGGCTGTCAAGGGTCTGCAGAACATGCACGTTGGTCAGTTGACCGGCAGCAAGGGCATTGCCATTCTCATCAAACACCTCGAAGACACCGACCCCAAGTTCGCGCTCGAAAACAACGCGAAGTTGAAACAAGGGTTGGAGGTTCTCCAAGGGCATGTCGCGCTGCTCACTCTCACAGGGGACCCCGAGGCACTCAAGGCGGCAGCGGAGATTCGCGACACCTACTATCGAGCGTTGATCAAGGCCGATGTGGACAAGGGGTTGCGTGAAGCCACCGTCGCAATGGGTGCGATCACCAAGGACACGCCGAAAGTGCGACTTGAGTTGAGTAAAACGGTCAAGGCCAAACTCAATGAATCGGTGCAACGCTCGCGCGCAATCATGAATGAGAAGTGGGGAGCGTGGATCGCCATGGAGGGCAACAATCCGTCAGGGTTCGAGAACTTCCAACGGCAGTTCAATGAAGAATACGGTGAAATCCCAGACGTGTATCGGAAGGAAATTGTTCCGGCACCTGTTGAAGAGTTCTTCCGCCAGATGAATGCGAAGCCTAAGGTCAATGAGGAGTTGACCTACGACCCCACGACACTCAGTTTCAAGACAACTCTGAAGGAGGAGAAGCCCGGGACAACTGTCAACAAGATGTACCAGTTGCGTTCGATCTTCTTGGAAAAGTCGAGAGAGGCAGCCAAGGCTGACAGGGACAATGAGTCGCGCCGGTACAGCAACATGGCTGAGGCGATTCTCGACGACTTGGCAGGAGCCATGACGCCGGCCGGAAAAGCGGCATATGACGACGCGCGTGGGTTCACACGAGAATTCCACGATGCGTTCACAAGATCGTTCGTCGGGCAAGCTGACGCAATTGGGAAATACGGGGACCGGATTCAACCGGAGATTCTATTGAAAAGGGCGTTCGCAACAGGCAAGGAAATTGGACACCTTCAACTTCTGGACATTGAGAACGCCACACGATTTCTGACAAAGCGAGGTGTGGAGAACCAAGCCGATGTGGATGTGGTGATGGACGCCCAGAACCGATTCATCCGACTTGCTGCGGCTGAGAACATTGACACACTCACTGGTAAGCTGAATACCAAGGGCTTATCGGACTTCGTTCACAACAGTGAGGCCATCATGGACAGGTTTCCGGGGATCAAAGAGGATCTCGAGAACGCCATCAAGACAACGCGTGAGGTCGAGCGCCTGGAACTGATGATGCGGAACAAAAATCGACTTATGGAGGACACGAAAGTGTTTTCCAAGATCGTGAAGAACGACGGCATCGCAGTCGCGCAGAGCGCCCTGACCTCCAACAACATGCAGCGCGACATTGAGGCCCTCGTGTCCACGGCGATGAGGGGGACGGTGGGTAAGGACGGTAAACCGCTGTTTGACGTTGCTGCGGCAACGGCCGGAATGCGTGCGTCTGTCTACACGGCTGCGATCAACCTGTCGCGTGGAGCAAGTCGCACAGGTCAGCGCGACATCAACATGGATGTGGTCCGGTCCCTTCTGTACGAGGCGCCTATTGGGCAGCAGTCGGTGATGCAAATTTTTCAAAGAACCGGCGCAGTGTCTGCAAGTGAGGCTGGGAAAATCAAGACACTGTTTGACACGCTCGGCGCCATTCAGCAATCAGCCGACCCCGGAACCATGCTCCAAGTGAAGCCGGATGTGACTGACGCAGCACTGGCTGTGGTGGCTCGGATCGCGGGTTCTGGAACTCTGAGTTTTCTGTCTCAGAAGTCACCAGTCGGCAGTGGTCATGGTCTCATTGTTGCGAGTGCCGGCTCACGCTTCGGTGAATGGATTTTCAACAAACTCAGTGTTCAAACGGCACGGGCAATGTTGGTCGATGCCATCTCCGACCCGTCGAGTGGCAAACTCGACCTGATCATGCAACAGGCATCGCGGATGACTCCGAAGGATGTGCATCGTCAAGCTACTCAGTTGAACGCTTACCGGATGCAGGTCATGACGGGCACTGTTGGAGACCTGTCTGATGATGAGAACTACACCGGACCCGGCACCAAGAAGGACATCAAATGACCATCAGTACCACCGACTCGCGCATCTCGTACAACGGCAACGGGGTCACCACCGTCTTCTCGTTCCCGTACCGTTTCCTGGCCAACGGACATCTCGTGGTTGTGAGCGTCAGTTCGGCCGGGGTTGAGACCACCAAGACCCTGACCACCGACTACACGCTCACGGGTGCTGGGAATGATGCGGGCGGCACGGTCACGATGCTCGTGGCGCCGGCCACCGGCACGCGCTTGGTGATTTACCGGAGCACCCCGATTACGCAGGAGATTGACTACATCTCAGGCGACTCGTTTCCGGCCGAGACCCACGAGCAGGCACTGGATCGCTTGACGATGATCGCGCAGGAGATCGCCCCCAACCTCGCCCGCTCAATCACACTGCCTGTGGGAGATGCCAGCGGGTTGAACGACACATTGCCCGCAGCCACAGATCGCCGGGACAAGTTCATCGTGTTCGATGCGACAACTGGTGCCACGGAACTGTCGTCTGTCACGCAGACCCAAGTGGCATCTGCGGTCGCTGCGGCCTACGCTGCCGGGTCCACAGCAGATGCCGTGACATACGTTGCCGATGGGACTGGCGCCGTTTCCCGCACCGTACAGGCAAGGGAGAGGAACCTCGCCAACGTGCTCGATTACATCCCTGTTGCCCTGCATGCCGACATCGCGGCCGGAACATCCGCCACCGCGGTGCAGTCCTACTTCGCCGCATGTGCTCTGGCTAACCAGGGCAAGGACATCTTCGTGCCTGCGGGTACGTATATGTTCACCCAGGGCTTTGCGCTCTACACCCGCCAGTCCCTGATCGGTGAGGCGGGCACCAAGATCGAAGCACTCACGGCGTCGTGGGTCGGCACAACCGGAGTCACAGGCACAGCCCCGTTCGTGTGGAACAACACCAACAACACGACCACGCTGACCGACAAAGACATCAGCGTCGAGAACATCGAGTTCGACTACGACACGGTGACGGTGATCGGCGGCGGGGCGCACGCCATCCGGTTCCGTGCTGTGGATCGGCCAAGAGTTGTCAACTGCCGGTTCACCGGGGGTGAGAGCGCCGTGGCTTTCCTTGCCTGCCGCGATTCGCTGATTGATGAGTGTGAGGCGTACGATGTCATCAACTGCTTTTACGACCATTGGGACGGCGCGATCAGCGGGACCGTTCGCAACTGCATCGGTAGGAACACCGTGGACATGGCGCAGGGGATTCAGTTCACCGGCACCGGGTCCGCGCTGGAGGACCGAAACTCGTACCTGTTCCTGGCCGAGGGTAATCGCCTGTTTGGTGTGCGCGGGTCGACCGGAGAGGCGTCGGCCATCATCTTCAACGCCAACGACGCGGGGTCTACCGTCTCGCGGTGCATCTCCAGTAATAACTACATCGAGGATTCCGACCTCGGGGTGGTGTTCCAAGGTACGGTTGGCTACAACCTATCTATCAATGACACGCTCAAGAGCGTAGACGCCTGCCCCATCTTCATCACTGATGACGGATCGGGTGCGCCGACATACTCGCGGGTGGTGAATCCACATCTGATCGACTGCGACCACAATGTAGCGAGTATCGCCATGATCGCCTTGACGGCAGGGACTGGCAACGAAGTCACCGGGGTGAAGGTCACAAACAGCGGGGCAGCGGCGTATGAGTACATCGCCCGCATTGCGTCGGCTTGTGTGTCGTGCCGGGTGGAAATCGAGAGTGCGGCAAGCGGCAGCCTGGGGCGCGTGACCAACGCCAGCACGACAAGCCATGTCCGCGATATGGGTGCGCGGGCGTACTACCCCAAGGCCGTGCCGACCATTGCCAGTGCCACGACCATCGCCCCGACTGAGCGGGTGACGAAGGTCAGCGGAACGACCACGATCCAGACGATCACGGTGCCTGCTGGGTTGCAGCCCGGGGAAAAGATCACGCTTGTTCCGACCGGGCTGTGGGCGACCAATACCTCTGGAAACATTGCCAGGGTCGTTACGGCAGTTGTCAGCAAGGCGCTCGATCTGTACTGGGACCCGGACGCCGGCGTCTGGTTTCCCAGCTACTGATGAAAGTGAGCCATGAGGAATGAAAAACTCACCGACTCCGAAATCGCTGACCTTCGCGCAGCCAAGATAGAAAGGGACCGCTGGAAATGGCTCTGGAACATGCTCCGTCGCGTGGCTTTGTGGACCGCCGCACTGGTCGCCGGACTTCACGCCTTGATCGACAAAGGCGGCGAGTTGTTGAAGTGGCTCCAACAAAGGCCATGATGCTCGACGAGTTGGCGCAACGGTATCGGTGGGTCGCGTATTGCACCCTCGTCGTTTCAACGTGCCTGCACTACATATGATCTTCGACGCCGCGTTTGAACGCCTCATCGGTCACGAAGGTGGCTACGTCAACGATCCCCGAGATCCCGGTGGTGAGACGAAGTACGGGATCAGCAAGCGGACGTACCCGGGCGAGGACATTGCCGGCATGACGCTGGAGCGAGCCCGGGAACTCTACCGCAGGGACTACTGGTCCCCGGCAGGCTGCGATGCGGTTCCCGATGGTGTCAAGTTCGACCTGTTCGACATGGCGGTGAACTCGGGGGTCAAGACGGCAATCCGCACGCTCCAGCGGGCCGTGGGGACCGATGATGACGGGGTTCTGGGGCCAGTGACCCTCCAGGCCATCCAGTCGATGCATGCGAGCCGTCTGGTGGCCCGGTTCAACGGGCACCGGCTGCAGTTCATGTCGTCGCTGGCTACGTGGCCGGCGTTCGGGCGCGGCTGGGCGAACCGGATCGCCAAGAACTTGATTGAGGCGTGACCATGAACCCCTTGCTTCTCGGCCCCCTGTTCGACCTCGGTGGCAAGATCATCGAGCGCATGTTCCCGGATCCATCGGCCAAGGCTGCTGCGGAACTGGAACTGCTCAAGATCGCTCAAGCCGGGGACCTGCAGACCGTTTTGGCGCAGCTTGAGATCAACGCCAAGGAAGCCCAGCACCCTAGCATCTTCGTCGCAGGCTGGCGACCGTTTGTCGGCTGGTGCTGCGGCACTGGGCTGGCCTACGCCACGATCGGTCATAACGTCCTGTCATGGCTTGCCGTGGCGAAGGGATGGCCTGCGCCGCCTGCTGTGGACTCCGATGTGCTGATCTACACGCTGGGCGGGCTTCTCGGGATCGCGGGGCTCAGGTCGGTCGAGAAGGTAAAGGGCGTGGCCTGATCACCAGTCCCGGCACCGCTCTGGTGTAGGTCGTGATCTGTGTAGCCTTCGCACCCTTGAGTCCCGCATCGGCCTTCACCTGACTCAGGTAGAACTCCCGGGCCAGCACCCCGGGGCACGCGGAGAGGTCGAAAGCGTTGCCGTGGGACTTGGGGATGCTGGTTCCGGGCCAGTAGGCTTGGTGGGTCATATCACTCGCTCCTCGGTTGTGAACCTGTGGCCGTTGGCGCACTCGTACCTGCGGCGCCGGGTGCCGTCTCGCCGGGTCCGAGTCTCCAGGCAGAAGGACCATGCCTTGCAGTGGGGGCACTTCATTTGCGTGGCCCCGTAATCGCACGCAGGTGCGGGTGATCCAGAGGCGCGGGGCGTGACGCCTGGATGCACTGATCCGCGGCGGCATGGTCCTCCTCGCGACCGAGATCCCTGTCGAAGTCCTCCACGGGCGCGTGCTTCAGTTCCCACAAGAACCACAAGATGAACAGGATGGCGCTCGTGACGCCGATGACCCACCAGATCATGACTCCCTCGCTTTCAGTTGACGCACGACATCGGTGTGATACCGCATCATGGCTTGGTGATACTCGGCAGCAGCCAAGTGCTTGACCCACTGGCGCTCGGACTCCTCGATCTGCCGCTGCGCGAGGGTCTTGGCGCTGGGTACTCGGAACAGTTCAATCAGGGTTCTCATTTGCCGTGCTCCTTTGCCCATTCTCGTCTTGCGTTGCGAATGGTGTTATCACTAACCGAATACCTTTTGACTAATGCGCCAGTTGACTCGGCACTTTCACCTATCTCCATCACTTGCCCAACAGTCAATTTCCCTTTCCCTTGTGCTCGCGTTCTACTCCACGTTTTCCTAAAAATTGCCGAATCTTTCACCAATTGAGACTGCCGTACTGAACTGCAAGATTCAGAACAGGTCACTTGATGCTTTGTGCGAACCTTGCATGGTATGGTCTCAAAAACACTTGAGCAAATAACACAACTCATTTTTACAGTTTTGCGTTGCCCGCTGTTCGCGCACGCCTTGCTGCAATAGCTAGTACCACATCTCTTAGCGTGACAAGCATATCTGGTGAAAGTCAATCCGCACTCAGGGCAGTCAATTGCGATCTTCCCGGTGTGATTCGCCAATTTGCTCAGATTGCTCTTCTCTTTAGCAAGCCCGATCCTTGGTTTTCCAGGCATGTTGAAAATCGTCCCACCGTAATCACTCATTTCTCCCTCCTTCGTTGTGATGTGCAACACTGTACCACGAATCACATCCCGCGTGTCAAGCGATATTGTTTGACCGCGTTTCTCAGACCCGCCTGAGTCTGCGCCTTCTCGTCCAGAGCCAGCGCCTGTGCCTGATCCAGCGTATCGAGCATCATGAGCCTGTGGCAGATCACCGGAGCCCCCTGACCCTGACGCCGGATGCGTGCGTTCATCTGGTCGTACAGGTCCAGGCTCCAGTTCAACCCGTACCAGACCACAATGTGCCCGCGCTTCTGCAGGCCGTCAATCCCGTGACCCATGGACGCCGGGTGGCCAATCATCAGGGGGCAGTCCCCCGAGGCCCACCGAGCCATGGCGTTGTTGAGTGATGCCTCCGACTTGCACTCGGTCAGGTTGATCGGGCGCAACTCGTGGAACCGCTTCATGATCCTCTCGGTGTCCGACCGATACCCATAGGCGCACAGTACCTGCTGGCCCTGGGCCTCGTCGATGATCTCCTCCAGCGCCTCCAGCTTGAGGTCGTGGATCGGTTCCCACAGAGGCATCCCGGCCACTGGGTACATGGCGCCGTTGGCGAACTGGAGACACTTGTTGGTCAGTGCCGCCTGATTGAACATCTCAACCTGCTTGCCGCTGTCGAGTTGGATGAAGAACTCCTTCTCCATGCGGTCGTAGAGGGTTCTCAGGTTCTCGGGCATCTCGATGTTGATGTCGTTGACCACGAGGTCCGGGAGCTTGTTGTAGTCCTCGGCCGACATCTCCAGCGTGATGTCCCCGATCAACTGCTTGATCTCGTTCTCCGCGCCTTCGTAGGGCACCTCCTTGTAGGGTCCAGCCTTCTTGTAGAACCGACCCCTGAATGCGGTCTTGCTGGTCCCCAGGCGCTGCCCCCGATCGACCACGAGATACTGACCGTGCAGATCCTTGTAGCCATTGGATGCAGGGGTTCCCGTGAGTCCCGTGGTCCAGTCGAAGTGGGGCAGGATCTTCTCGACCGCCTTGACTCGCTGGGTGCTGCTGTTCTTGCACTTGCTGATCTCGTCCCACACGACCCCGTTGAACGGCAGCGGCTTGTCCTTGCCCGTGTAGTAGGTCGCCAGAGTTTCCGCGAGCCACTGCAGGTTCTCGTAGTTGATCAGGTACACGTTGGCAGGCCGCAGGAGAGCCCTGGTGCGCTGATCCCGGGTGCCTGTGAGCATCGAGAAGGTCAGGTGCTTCGTGTGGGTCCAGCGGGCCGCTTCCTGCCTCCAGACGAGACGGATCACGCGGATGGGCGCCACGATGACCACGCCTCTCAGGAAGCCCGTGTTCAAGAGGTGCGCGATGCTGGTGAGAGTGACCACTGACTTACCAAGGCCCATGTCGGCCCATATCATCGAGTTGGGTCGGGTGCATTGGAAGTTCACCATGTTGCGCTGATACTCGTGCAACTGGTCTGGGGTTCTCAGCATCACCACTCCCTCATCGCATCCACACAGGCCCGACCCATCGACACGTTGTCCACCACGAACACCATGACCTTGTGATCCCTGAGCCTCTCGTGCTCCCGCTGCTGCTGAGGTGTGGGCTTCTGGCCAGCCCGTTTGAATTCAATGAACCACGAGGTCCCCTTGGGCGTGATCAACAGCCTGTCGGGCACCGCGG
>ERZ650311.552-NODE-552-length-22560-cov-5.594312_pt1 | contig 22560 bp, 23 predicted proteins | sample MGYA00376247_ERZ650311 | MGnify/ENA primary metagenome ERZ650311 (study PRJEB26733, sample SAMN07839324) | wastewater metagenome | biome: small river; feature: stream; material: water | place: USA: North Carolina | collected 2016-07-28 ...
CGGATTGCCTTTTGCAAACGCCTGGTTCTGGATAATTGTGATGTTGCTGATGCCAGCAGCCGCTTGGTTCGGCCCTCGCTGGATGATGGCGCGTCGCGAAAACGCCTAAGCCGTAAGGCCCAGAACATCCATTCTCAGTGAGTGGGCACCGTTTAGTTCGGTGATAAGCGGCTCGATTTTTGCATAGGCGGCGAGATTGACTTCGCGCTCTTCTTCGGCGGTCAAAATCTTGCTCTTTGGCACTCCGGCCAGCTTGCGATTGTCGAACGTGGCTCGCAATTCAAGCAGCACATCACCCATCAGGCGGCGGCCATAGAGGGCCATTCTCGATGCAAGCTGAGGGTCAGTCTCCATCGATTCTTGAAGCACTGCGACCGCAAACTTTTCAAATGATTTGTCGGCGAGCGCCTTGGTCACTTCATTGCGAGTGGTCACATCTAGACCAACCGCCAGTCGCGAATAAAAGTCGTTGAGCATGCCCGAAACCAGATAAACCTTGATGATGCTCTCGTGCCAATCAGTTGGCGCAGTCAGCGAGTGAAAAGTTTCGATGCGCTCAACAAATGGGTCCATTGCGTCGGTGGCATCGATGCCCTGCTGCGAGAGCTTTTTGGCGATCAGCCGATATTTTTCGAAACTCTTTGCGGCCGCTTCAGACAATTGCGCCTTGTATGCAGTGTTTGGCGAATATTTGAGTTCATTGGTCAGGATCTCGAATTGACTCAGCTGCAGATAAGCCAGCTGGCCCAAAAACGATTTAGCGTCTGGCGTGTATGGCTTGAGGTCGATTGCCTCGGTGTTGCGACCTGCGCGGTCTTCGCGAACCGGCAAGGTCAACTTGCGAGCGCTAGAACGAAATCTCTTTAGCCAATCAAACACAGTGTCAAGGATACCCATACCAAGCGGCGCGACAAGGTCGAAGGTTAGACTGTTCAAGACTTAGGAGACTCATTGAATTTTGCGGAATTAGGCATCGACCAGGACATCGTTGATGCATTGGCTACAAAGGGCATCACCAGCCCGTTTCCGATTCAAGAGCAAGCGATTCCACTGGCGCTAACCGGCCAAGACATCATTGGGCAAGCAAAAACCGGAACCGGCAAAACCTTCGGTTTCGGTTTGCCGCTGATTCAGAGCTTGGGCATGAACCCAGAACCTGGCGCTAAAGCGCTTGTCGTAGTTCCCACCCGCGAGCTGGCAATTCAGGTCGCCGAAGACCTCAAGCTTGCGACTTCAAACCGCCCAACCACCGTCGCGGCAATCTACGGCGGAAAATCATACGAGGGCCAGATTGCTGAAATTGAAGCCGGCGCGCAGATTTTGGTTGGCACACCGGGTCGCCTGATCGACCTTTCAAAGCAAAAGAAGCTTGACCTCGGAAACATCCGTTTCATGGTTCTCGATGAAGCCGACGAAATGCTTGATCTGGGTTTCTTGCCAGATGTTGAAAAGCTTTTTGCCTACACACCTGATGGCCGTCAGACCATGTTGTTCTCAGCCACAATGCCGGGCGCCATTGTGACCATGGCTCGTCGCTATCAGCAGCGACCAGTGCACATTCGCACCAACGACCCAGATGAAGGCCAGACCAAAGCTGACATCAAGCAGTTGGTTTATCGCGCTCACGCCCTCGACAAAGACGAGGTCGTCGGTCGAATCTTGCAGGCCGAAGGCCGTGGCAAGACTGTGATTTTCTGCAAAACCAAGCGCCAGGCATCAAAGGTTTCTGAAGAACTAGTCGATCGCGGTTTCAATGCAACCGCGCTGCACGGCGACATGTCGCAAGAGGCTCGCGAGCGCTCGATGGCTGCATTCCGCTCAGGCAAGCGCGACATTTTGGTTGCCACCGAAGTTGCCGCTCGAGGCATCGATGTTGACGACGTGACTCACGTGATCAACTACACGGTTCCAGAAGACGAAAAGGCATATTTGCACCGCGTTGGCCGCACTGGTCGCGCAGGTCGAACCGGCATCGCAGTGACCTTTGTCGACTGGGAGGACCTGCCTCGCTGGAAGCACATCAATGACTCTCTCGAGTTCGGTCAGCCTGACCCAACCGAAACATATTCGAGCAGCGCACACCTGTTTGAAGATCTCGGAATTGAAAAGGGAACCAAGGGTCGCATCAAGGCCGCTAGCCCTAAGGCCGAGGCTCCGAAGGCTAACTCTGGGCGCGCAGGCGGTCAATCGAGCCGTAATCACCAGGGCGGGCGAAACCCTCGTTCAGACCGCGACCGCTCTCGCGGCGGCGACAAGCCACACAAGGCCGCGGGCGAGGCATCGCAGGGTCACGAAAAGCCTGCTCGCGGCGACGGCGAGCACAAGCGCCCACCTCGTCAGCGCACTCGCACTCGACGCAGCGGCGACAACTAACTTCTAGAACAGCGCGGCTGTTCCTGATGATCGCTCAATAATTTTTTGCAGCATCTCAGGCGCAGTCAGGTTCTCGCCAAGGCGATTCGGCTTGCCATGCACACCGTGATAGTCACTAGAGCCAGTCACAACTAAGTCATGCTTTTCTGCCAATTCGAGCAGCCAATCTCGCGCCGGCTGAGGCACCTCTCGGTGATAAACCTCAAACCCACCTAGGCCAGCCTCGATCATTTCGGCAAAGTGCGCGTGCGGCAAATCTCCTCGTTCGAGTGACTGTTTCGCCCCACCGAGTGGGTGTGCGATGACCGAAACTCCCCCGGCATCGCGAATCAGTGAAATTGCATCGAAAACATCTGTGGTTTCGGTCGGCACATAGTATTTGCCGCCTTTGCCCAAAATCTGATCAAATGCTTGGGTGCGATCGCTCACCACACCGAGAGTCACCAAAGCATCGGCAATCGCTGGTCGGCCAATCGTCGCGCCATCTTCAAGGTGCTCAAGCACGTGAGGCCACGTGATATCAAAGTCGGCTGATAGGCGCTCGACGATTCGCTGAGCGCGACCAACTCGACTTTCAACCGACGCATCGATTGCGGTTTTTAGCCCGACATGATTTGGATTAGGCAAATAGGCGAGCATGTGAACCGCGATAAAAAAGCTCTGCCCGTCGTGAGAAATTTTGGCTCTTGTGGTCACTTCGATGCCCGGCACGAAACCGAGTCCGAGGCGATTCGCTGCAGCCGCTGCCTCGGCCCAACCCGAAGTGGTGTCGTGGTCGGTGAGCGCCAAAACATTGAGCCCAGCAGCAGCAGCGTGCTCAAACACTTCAGTCGGTGATTCTTTGCCATCCGAGCGATTTGAGTGGCTGTGCAGATCGATTTTCAAAGCTGGGCTCCCTTCGAAACAAGACTATTGCCGGCGCGGTGGCAGAATGAACGCATGGCCGATCAACCCAAAAATGCGCTTGAAGCTGATGAAAAAGCAAAGGCCGATGTTCGCTCGCGCACTCCGCATTCGCAGAAATTCCTCGATTACATTGCATCAGGATGGGCCGATCGCCCAGCTGAATCTGCAGGCCCAGACGAGGTGGCGCCATTCGCAGCGACCCGGCGCCTAAAGGTTGCCGCGGCATTTGCTGGCCGACTGATTGCTGTTCACGCCGGCGAAATGAAGGTTCGCTCGAACGACACCGATTATCGTTTTCGCGCACACTCGGCGTTTAGTCACCTAACTGGCTGGGGTTCGGCTGCGGTGCCAGATTCGATTTTGGTCATCGATGCACGCTCGCCTAAAACGCAAACCCGGCTATATTTTCGTGAGAGCGCTGGCCGCGACAGCGATGAATTTTTTGCCAACCCTGCAATCGGAGAATTTTGGGTCGGTGCCCGACCAAGTTTGACTCAGATCGAAGATCTTCTCGGCATCGAAACTCGCTCACTCACTCTGTTTGAGACCGACTTTTCGACCGAGCTTGATGGCAAAGATTTTTTGACGCTAGATGACCCTGCACTGGCTGAATTTTTGTCTGAATTGCGACTAGTCAAAGACCAGTATGAAATCAAACAAATGCGCAAAGCAGTTGCTGCAACAGAGCTTGGCTTTGGCGAGGTTCGCGCAAGTTTTGCTCAAGCGCAAATGGTTGCGCGAGGCGAGCGAGTTGTCGAAACTGCTTTTTTTAGCGCGGCTCGCCAGCACGGAAACGACTTGGGCTATGACACCATCGCAGCTGCCGGAGCTCACGCCTGCACACTGCACTGGATTCAAAACGACGGCCCAGTGAAAGCTGGCGAATTGATTTTGATTGATGCCGGCGTCGAAATCGACAGCCTATACACGGCAGACATCACTAGAACTTTGCCAATCAGCGGCAAATTCAAGCCGGTGCAAAAGATGATTTATGAGGCAGTGCTCGAGGCAGCTGATGCGGCATTTGCAATCGCCAAACCGGGCATCAAGTTTCACGAGCTTCACGATGCGGCGATGCGCGTGATTGCGCAAAAAACTGCCGAGTGGGGCCTATTGCCGGTTTCAGCTGAAGAGTCGCTTGATAAAGAAAACCAGCACCATCGCCGCTGGATGGTTCATGGAACCAGTCACCACCTAGGTCTCGATGTTCATGATTGCGCTCAGGCACGACGCGAACTTTATCAAGATGGCGAACTAAAACCAGGCATGGTTTTCACCATTGAACCCGGTCTCTATTTTCACCCGGATGACCTGCTGGTGCCCGAAGAATTCAGAGGAATCGGCGTTCGAATTGAAGATGATGTTTTGGTCACCGAAACAGGCGTTGAGAACCTAAGCGTCGGCCTGCCCAGAACTGTCGCTGACATTGAGCGCTGGATGGTTAGTTAGCCCAACCGGAACCTGAATCTGGTATTTAGCAGCCACCATGCTGCTCTGGCTGATAAAACCGCGCTTGCGGCGAGCTAGCGAGAATCGAATCACATTGATGAGCATTCCGATTCCGGCGCCTATTACAAGAGATGAACTCAGGCTTCCCATCGCGGCAGTTGCCGCAGCGTCAGATGCGACTGATCCGCTGCCAAACAAAATTCCGACCAAAAGGCCCATCCAGGCTCCGGTGGTTGCTCCGCTGATTGCGACGCGCGCATAGCTAAGTTTTCCGCGAACGCGCTCAACGCTCTTTAGGTCAAGCCCAACAATCAAAATCATGTTTGCCGGAAAATTGTTTTTGACCAGATTCTCAACGAAACCGGCTGCCTCTTCATACTGTGAAAATTCGGCAACAACTTGACCCTGTGGGGCTGGCGCTGGATTGCTTTTGACGGTTTTTGGCTTTGAACTCATAGGGGCAATTCTTTCACGCAATGGTCAGTCGAGATTCATTTTGGGGCTGGCTCAACCTTGAAGCGCTCGTCTAAGGTTGTAGGGTGAGCGCAAATAGAGTTTTCGTTGCCAGATTGGCGGGCTGTGGCGTCTTTGACCCAGCCGGAGACCGCGTCGGTAAGGTCATCGACGTGCTTTTGGCGTATCGAAAATCAGGTGCCCCTCGCGCCACTGGAATGCTGGTTGAAATCAGTGGCCGTCGCCGAGTTTTTGTTCCGATTTCGCGAGTCACATCAATTTCACCGGGTCAGGTAATCACCACCGGGCTCATCGATCTTCGTCGTTTCACCCAGCGCGGTCAAGAAAAGCGCGTAATCGCCGAGACTTTGGGCCGCAAAGTTCGCCTGCTAGACGGCACCGGCAGCGCAACAATCGAAGACTTGGCAATTGAGCAGAGCAAAAACCGCGATTGGCTAGTTTCTGAGCTGTTTTTGCGTCGGCCAAAAACCAGCGCCTCACCATTTGCTCGCGGTGCAACCTTGTTCGCGGCCTGGGAGTCAGTGGCTGACGACGGCAAGGGCGAAGAAGGCCAGAGCGCAACCGCCCTGATTGCGACATATTCAGAATTGCGCCCAGCCGACCTTGCAAGTGCACTGCTTGATTTGCCAGACGAGCGCATGATCGAGGTTGCCGAAGAGCTTGATGACGAGCGTTTGGCCGACGTGCTTGAAGAGCTGCCAGAAGACGAGCAGATCGACATTATTCAAGAGCTTGACGACGAGCGTGCAGCCGAGGTTCTAGACCTAATGGAACCTGACGATGCCGCCGACTTGATGGCAAACCTGCCTGAAGAGCGCACCGAGGCAATTCTTGAATTGATGGATGAAGAAGAAGCCGACGACATTCGAATGCTGATGCAGTATGACGAATTCACCGCCGGTGGTTTGATGACTCCGGAGCCAATCATTTGTGCGGCTGATTCAACCGTTGCCGAGGCAATGGCATTGATTCGCAAAAAAGAAGTTTCGCCCGTTTTGGCAGCATCGGTGTTCGTCACTCTGCCGCCATACGAGACCGCAACCGGTCGCTATCTCGGCACAGTGCACTTTCAAAAAATGCTGCGCTACCCGCCGCACGAGCGCCTATCGAATCTGCTCGACACTGAGCTTGAGCCGGTTCACCCTGAGACTCACATCTCGGCGATCCACCGCATGCTAGCCAACTACAACCTGGTTGCGCTGCCCGTGGTTGACGACGAAAAACGACTTTTGGGCGTGGTCACAGTTGACGACGTTCTAGACCACTTGCTGCCTGATGACTGGCGCTCAGAAGAAGACGAGGTGCGCAAATGACAAAGCCACGCAATCGTCTTGACGCACCAATCGGCGCACGCGGCCGCCTTGTTCCGCGCATAAAAATCGACCAAGAGCGCTTCGGTCGGGCATCAGAGGCTTTTGCCCGAGCAATGGGCACCGGCTCTTTCTTGATCTGGATGACCCTGATCGTGACAATTTGGCTCACCTGGAACACGCTTGCTCCGCAGAGCTCACAGTTTGACCCGCGTGCAACCAACTTCACGCTGCTGACTCTGATTCTTTCGATGCAGGCTTCATATGCGGCGCCACTGATTCTTTTGGCCCAGAATCGCCAAGATGATCGCGATCGCGTGAAGTTTGAGCAAGACCGCCAGCGCGCCGAGCGCAATCTTGCCGACACTGAATATCTAGCTCGCGAGGTCGTTGCCTTGCGTTTGGCAATCGAAGATTTGGCCACCAAAGATTTTGTTCGTGATGAGCTAAAAGATTTGCTGAAAGAACTGCTTGATGAGCGAAAGCGCAATTAGTCGAGCTCTTTCTAAAGTCATCGACCCCGAACTTCGCCTGCCGATAACCGAACTCGACATGGTCGAGATTCACGAGACTGAATCGGGCACAAAAGTCAAAGTTTTGCTCACTGTTGCCGGCTGCCCTGCGGCGCAAAAAATCGAATCAGAAGTGCGAGCTGCCGTTGCAGAATTTGAGGCAACCGTTGAGATGGGCGTCATGGATGCCGATCAGCGAAAGGCCCTAACCGAGAAGCTACGAGGCGATCGCCCGCCGAAGTTCAACCCGTTTGGCGCCGAAACTCTAACCAGAGTTTTCTTGATTGGCTCAGGCAAAGGCGGGGTCGGAAAGTCTTCGGTGACTGCCAATCTCGCCGTCGCACTGGCAAACGCCGGCTATCACGTTGGGCTGGTTGATGCAGACATTTTCGGCTTCTCGATTCCTGGCCAGCTAGGCATCGATGCCAAGCCAACCAGGGTTGATTCGTTGATTTTGCCGCCGGTTGCACACGGCATCAAAGTGATTTCAATCGGAATGTTTTTAGACAGCAACCAACCGGTGGCCTGGCGTGGGCCGATGCTGCATCGTGCGGTCGAGCAGTTTTTGACCGATGTTTTCTGGGGTGACCTCGACTTTTTGCTGGTTGATTTGCCACCCGGAACCGGCGACATCGCTATTAGCCTGGGTCAACTTTTGCCGACCGCTAAAAGCATCGTGGTCACGACACCTCAGGTGGCTGCGGCCGATGTTGCCGAGCGCTCGGGCGCGGTTGGGCTGCAAACCGGTCAACCTATTTTTGGGGTCATCGAAAACATGGCCTGGTTCGAACAGGCCGACGGTTCGAGGCTTGAGATTTTTGGTGCTGGTGGTGGGCAAATAGTGGCTGATCGCCTGTCGGTTGCTTCAAGCGCACCGGTTTCGGTCTTGGGGCAAATTCCAATCAGCGTGAAATTGCGCGAGGGCTCAGATGCCGGTTTGCCGGTGGTTGCTGAAAACCCGGATGATGCGGCGGCGCAGAGCTTCGTTGCGATTGCTAAGAAAATCGCTGCAGATCAAATCGGATTAGCCGGAAAAAAGCTCGGCATCAACATCAAGTAGCTTCAGTTCGGTGCCAATGATTCGATTCAAATGAATTGAATCGAATTACGACAGCGAACCAATCAAGTGGCTTCGCTGTCGTATGGTGCGGATTCGCCGGCGGCGAGGACTGCGGGCTTGGGTTTATTGGCGAGAGGGGCGGTGGCCGGGGTTGGGTTTAGGTCTTCGACTAGGGCCTCGCGAATAATTCGACGCGGGTCATATTGGCGAGGGTCGAGTTTCTTCCAGTCGAGGTCTTCGAAGCCCTCTCCTAGCTCATTTGAGAGCTGGTCTTTGGCGCCTTCTGCCATTCGTCGAAGGCTCTTGACAAGCTTCGCAAGCTGTTGCGCGTAGTGCGGCAGGCGATCGGGGCCAAGCACAAAAACGGCGATGATTCCAAGAATCAACAACTTTTCGCCGCTTAGTCCAAACACCCTTTCAGGTTACCCCCTTGAATCCATAGATTCACCCGCTCGAACCTTATGCTTTCAGCAAGGAGCAATCAATGGCAGACAAAATCAGCAGCTGGAAATTCGCTGAAGAATTCACCTCTGAGACCGAGGCTCAAGAGCATGCTCGTGGCCGAGCCGAAGAACTAGGCATCGAGTGCATCACACCGGCAACTGGCGCCCACTTGGCAGTGTTGACTGCGGCCATGGGCGCAAAGGCGATTGTCGAAGCCGGATCAGGAACTGGCGTTTCTGGGCTCTGGCTGCTTCAAGGAGCACCGAATGCGGTGCTTGCCACCATTGAGAGTGAGCCAGAAAATCTAGCCGCAACCAAACAAGCCTTCGCCGATGCAAACATTCCAGCAAATCGCACACGCGTTATTCAAGGCCGCGCCCTCGACGTCATGTCAAACATGGCCGACGCCGCATATGACCTGGTTTTCTTAGATGCAGATCGCGAAACACTTGAAGAGCAACTTCGCGAGGCCTCTCGCTTGTTGCGCCCAGGCGGTGTGGTTGCAATTGCCCACGCTCTTTGGCGTGATCGAGTGCCAGACCCAGCCATGCGCGACGATGCCACCTCGGTCTATCGCGATGTTCTGCGCTATTTCAAAGACAACGGTGATTATCTAAGCGCAGTTTCGACCGTCGGAGACGGCCTGCTTTTGGCTAGCAAAACTCATTAGCTCAACGCTGAAACTTAAATAAAAAACCAGTCCAAAACGGACTGGTTTTTTATTGGTCAAAATCAACCGAAAAGCGACTACTTCTTGATTACGCCTTCGAGAACCTTGTGAAGAGCTTTGACTTCTTCGTCGTTCACTGAGACAACCAAGCGGCCTCCACCTTCTAGTGGAACTCGCAACACGATCAGACCGCGAGGTTCGCGCTCTGCCTCCATTGGTCCGTCTCCGGTGCGTGGCTTCATTGCTGCCATGAAAACTCCTTGATGCTTGCTGGCAAAATTGCCGAAGCTCTATTATCTCACTGACAATTAGGGCAAATTGTCACTTGTGCACTACAGCTGAGCGGCAAAGGTGAATTCTGACTAAACAGCCAGCCAGTTTCGCAATCCTGCCTCGCAGGCATAAATCTGACTGACCGGCAGCGCCTCGTCATCGGCGTGAGCCTTGCTTGGGTCACCTGGGCCATAGTTAACTGCCGGAATGCCAAGAGCGCTGAATCGCGCAACATCGGTCCAGCCATATTTTGGTCGCGCCTGGGCACCTGTTGCCGCAACAAAATCAATGGCCTCCTGGCGGTCCAGCCCTGGCCTAGCGCCTTCAGCCTGGTCAACAATCTCGACCTCGAATCCGGCAAACACATCACGGATGTGCGCTTCGGCATCTTCAGCCGATTTGCTTGGGGCGAATCGATAGTTGACGGTGACCACGCAGTCATCCGGAATCACGTTTGTTGCGATGCCGCCGTTAATTAGAACTGCGTTCAATCCCTCGCGATAAAACAAGCCGTCAACTTCAACCTCGGCTGGCTCATAGCCCTGCAGCACATTCAGAATTCCCGCGGCCGCGTGAATAGCGTTTTCACCCATCCATGATCTAGCCGAGTGAGCCTTTACGCCTCGTGTTCTCACATCTGCACGCATGGTGCCGTTGCAGCCGCCCTCGACCTGCGCAGCGGTTGGTTCGCACAAAATTGCAAAGTCTGCCTTGAGCAGCTCAGGGGCGTTTCTCGCCAAGCGTCCTAGGCCGTTTTTGCTCGCTTCGACCTCTTCGTGGTCATAAAAAATCCAGGTGATGTCAGAGTGCGCGTCGGTTAGTTCGGCAGCCAATTTCAGCTGCACAGCAACGCCGGCCTTCATGTCTACAACGCCACGGCCAAACAACACCTGCTCGCGCTCCATTGACAACAGTTTGGTTGGCAGGTTGTCAGCCACAGGAACGGTGTCGATGTGACCGGCAATCACGATTCGCTTTGGTCGACCAAAATTGGTGCGCGCCACGATGGCGTCGCCATCGCGAATAACTTCTAGGTGGGCATAGGCATTCAGTGCCTGCTCAATGGCGTCAGCCAACTCTCGCTCGTTGCCCGAAACCGACTCAATGTCGCAGATGTCTCGGGTTAGTTCGACCACGTCTTTTTTTAGATTCAAAGTTATGCCTGACACAACTTCGAGCCTAGCTTGTAACCTAGGAGCGATGACTAACGCGACTTTTCTTGACTCAAAGGCTTGGGGCCACGGCCTAGCCACCATTTCGACCGACGGCACCGTTCTTGATGTCTGGTTTCCAAACCCGCAGCTTGGTGACGCACCAAAAAGCGATGCGCTTTGGGTTGTTCCGAAAGAACTAGATGCTTTGGTTGGCGAAGACACTCGCCGCCGTGTGGCCACTCAGGTGATTCGCACCGAAATTGACCTAACGCTGCCAGTAATTTCTACCGCCGATGCATACCTTCGCCTGCAGCTGTTGTCGAACCTGCTGGTCAAGCCAAACACCATTAACCTCGAGGGCTTGATTCCGAATCTGCCAATAGTTGCTTTCACCAGCGCAGGCCCGGTTGCCCTCGATGAGCTCGACACTCTTCGTCCATCGTTGCAGCGTCACGGCATCACCATTTTGGCGATCGACAAGTTTCCTCGTTTGGTTGACTATGTCACCCCTAAAAAAGTTCGCATCGCCGATGCTTCTCGCGTGCGCCTAGGTGCCTATCTGTCACCAGGAACCACGATCATGCACGAAGGTTTCGTCAACTTTAATGCCGGCACTCTCGGCAACTCTATGGTCGAAGGCCGAATTTCACAGGGCGTTGTTGTCGGAGACGGCAGTGACATCGGTGGCGGTGCGTCGATCATGGGCACACTTTCTGGTGGTGGCCGCGAGCGTGTGACCATCGGCGAGCGAGCGCTGCTAGGGGCAAACTCTGGCGTGGGCATTTCAATTGGCGACGACTCGGTTGTCGAAGCAGGCTTGTATGTAACCGCTGGCACAAAGGTGACCATCATCGATGAGACCGGCGAGCGAACTGCCAAGGCAGCTCAGCTCTCTGGCATGCCGGGGCTTCTGTTCCGTCGCAATTCGGTCAACGGTCGAGTCGAGGTTCTGCCTCGAACTGGAGTTGGAATTCAGCTAAATAGCCTGCTTCACGGCTAACTAATAAGCAATAACTAGCCGGTCGAGCGACTGGCATTGTGCAATCGCGATGCTAGCCGGTTATTGAATCCCAGCCTTGCTCTGGCAAAGGCTGAGCACCCAACATCACAGCGGCTGCACCCTTAGGCAAAACCACGCCAATCGGCTTAAATGCCCGAGGAATCTGCGCATCAGCCGCAAAAGTCGCAAGCAAAGCATGGTCTTCGCCACCGGTTAGAACCCAGTGTTTTTCATCGGCGCCGATAGCACGCGCCGGCTCTTCAACCATCGCCTCGTAACCCTGCAGCATGAGAGGGTCGATTTGAATTGTGACATCTGAAGCCTTCGCGATTCTGCCGGCGTCTTTGGCAAGGCCATCAGAAACATCAAGCATGGCAGTGGCACCGGCCAAGGCTGCTTGAGCGCCAGCGCCGATCGGTGGCTGCGGGCGCTTTTGAACGTTAACAAAATCGTCGTATGCGTTGATCGCATCGTTGTTTTCGCTAAATAACAGAGCCAAGCCACAAGCTGCTCGGCCGAGGGTTCCGGCTACGGCGACAATATCTCCGACCTGTGCGCCAGATCTCAAAATCGGCTCGCGCCCCTCGAGGCTTCCGTGAGCGGCAACCGAGATCACGACCTGGTGGCCAGAGGCCAGGTCTCCCCCGACAACCCCGCATCCGGGCGCTAATTGCTCGCAGGCATCGCGCAAGCCATCGGCGAAGCTCTCGAGCCAGTGAATTTGCGTGGTGGCCGGAACCACCAAGGCAACAACCAAAGATGTTGGCACGGCACCCATGGCTGCAACATCGGCAATGTTGCTGGCGACCGCTTTGAAACCCAAGTCATAGCCACTCGACCAGTTCAGTTTGAAGTCGTGCCCCTCAACCATCGTGTCGGTGGTGACCACGAACTTGCCATCGGGGGCGCTCAAAACTGCAGAATCATCACCAGGGCCAACAAGTGCCGAGCTCGCAATATTTAGGCGCGCGATCGTGCGCCTGAGGCTTTCGTTTTCGCCGAGCGAGGCGATGGTTTCGCTATTTGACACAAGTCAAAGGTAGCCTTTGTTTGATGAGATATTTGCCAGTTAGCGCCCTTTTTGCCACCGGATTAGCAGCCATTGGATTGCTATCTGGATGCACCGCCACCGTTGTGGTTGATGCTGCTGCCGATGCGAATAATCCGGCGTGCGCTGAGATTATTGTGCGATTGCCAGATCAAGTGGGCGAGTTGACCAAGCGGCAAACAAACGCTCAGTCGACCGGAGCCTGGGGCAACCCCACCGGTGTGATTCTTCGCTGCGGCCTGGAGCCCGTCGAAATTAGCAATTTTACGTGCGTGACTGCGGGCGATATCGATTGGTTGGTTGACGACACAAAATCTCCGAGCTACCGATTTATCACCTATGCGACCAAGCCGGCCACTGAGGTGATCGTTGATTCGACTCAGATTTCTGGCGTCAGCGCTCTAGATGCTCTGAGCTCGGCAGTTGGCAACATTCCTGCAGCCAAGCGTTGTCAATAATTTTTCAGTCGCCAACGCTTTTCAGCTCGGCAAATTGTTTTATCGCTCTAAAGCAAGTTGAATTAGCTCGTCGATCAAGTCGGCATATGCCAGCCCAGATGCCTGCCAAAGCGACGGGAACATTGAAATCGGCGTGAAGCCTGGCATTGTGTTGATTTCATTCACAAAGAAGCCATCGGCTGTCAAAAAGAAATCGACGCGCGCCAACCCAGTGCAGTCAAGCGACTTGAACGCACGGCGAGCAATATTCTGCATTTCAACTAGTTCTGCGTCGGTCAGGCTAGCCGGAATCACTAGGTCAACAGCTTTGTCGTCACGATATTTGGCCTCGAAGTCATAGAACTCTCGACCCTTGACGATGATCTCGCCAGCAATGGTCACTCGTGGCTCGGACCCATTGCGACCAGATAGCACTGCAACTTCAACCTCACGACCGACCAGGCCGTGTTCAATCACACACTTGCTGTCGTGCTTTAGGGCTTCAGCAACCGCCGGCCCAAATTGAGCCCAATCGCTGACCTTTGAAACACCAACTGAAGACCCTGCTCGAGCTGGTTTTACAAATAGCGGCAAACCACCGAGGTCACGCGCCTTCGCCAGCACACCCTCAGGGTTGCCCAGCATGTCATTTGCCCGAACAACAATGTGCGGAGTTGCCGGCACTCCGGCTTGCAAAAACAAGGCCTTGGTGAATTCTTTATCCATGCCTGCAGCCGAGGCAAAAACCCCATTGCCGACATAGGGGGCGCCGAATAGCTCAAGCAACCCCTGCATGGTGCCGTCTTCGCCATATTGGCCATGAAGAACCGGAAAAACGACGTCAATCTTGCCGAGACTGCTGCGGGTTTCGCCCTCAATCAGAGTCAGCTCGTGGCTGCCATCAAAATTGAACTCAACCGAACGGCCTTCAAATTCAACCACCGGCAGAGGTTCGCCTGGGGCTGGCAACTTGAAGCGGTCGCGGTTGTCTTCGGCTAATGTGAACTGACCATTTTGGGTTATGCCGATTGGAATCAATTCGTATTTGTCGCGATCAATCGCGCCCATTACGCCGGCCGCTGTGGCGCATGAAATTGAGTGCTCGCTTGAACGACCACCGAAGAGCAGTGCAACGCGCAATTTAGACATTATTCGCCCTGTGGCCCATCGGTGTTGTTGGTTAGCTGCGGGGCAATGTCTTTTGGATTCATCTTGCCGTCGATAACCAGTTGAACCTGTTGAACAATCGGCATCTCAACCCCTTTTTCAGCAGCTAGCTGAAGAATTGGCGCAACCGAGGCGAGGCCTTCAGCGGTTTGTGACATGCGCTTGAGAACTTCGCGCTTTGAATAGCCTTTGCCGAGCATTTCACCGGCTTTGTGGTTTCGTGACAGTGGGGATTCACAGGTGGCAATTAGGTCACCCAAGCCAGCCAAGCCGACCATGGTTTTTTCTTTTGCACCATAAGCAACAGCAAATCTTGAAATCTCAGAAAGGCCTCGGGTCATAATTGACGCCTTGGTGTTCTCGCCATAACCAACGCCATTCACGATGCCGATGGCAACGGCAATCAGGTTCTTTAAAATTCCGCCGAATTCGGTGCCAATCACATCTTTGTTGGTGAAGGTAGTGAAATAGTCATTGGTGGCTGCGGCTGCAACCAGGGCGGCAGTTTCTTTGCTGGTTGACGCGGCAACCGACGCGGTTGGCTGTTCAGCTGCAATCTCAAGCGATAGGTTTGGCCCCGAAATCACGGCGATTCGATCTGCTGAAACGCCAGCAACTGCAGCGATTACCTCGCTCATGCGCAGGCCAGACTCTTTTTCAACACCCTTCATCAAGCTAACCAAAATCGCATTTGACTCGATTAGCGGCGCCCATTCGATCAGGCTTGCGCGCAGCGATTGCGAAGGGATTGCGATGTAAATCTGCTCGGCGCCGGTCAGCGCTTGAGCAGTGTCTGAGGTTGCGCAAAGGTTGGGCGGAAGGTCGATTCCGGGCAGATAATCGCCGTTGCGATGCTCGTTGTTGATTTCTTCAACAACCTCGTCGCGACGAGCCCACAGTGTGACCTGGTTGCCGGCATCCGCAAGAATTTTGGCGAAGGTTGTGCCCCAGCTGCCAGCACCCATCACAGTGACTTTAGCCATCGCTACTTGCCTGCCTTCTTTTTGAAATTTCCGTGTTCTTTTTGACCATGAGCCAGTGGGTCCCAAAGGTCACCGGGGGCTTTTTCGCCACGAAGCTGCTCAACTAATTCTGTGATTTTATGCATCACCAAATCAGTCGCTTCATGCACTTCAGCCGGAGTCAGCTTGCTTTTGCGAAATTTCGCTAAGTCAATTTCATCGCCGATAACCACACGAACCGGCTTCCAGAATCCGGGCCTGAATTTGCTTTCATAGTTTGGCAGAATTTGTTCACTGCCCCAGTGGGCCATCGGATAAACCGGCACGTTGGTTTCTAGAGCAAGACGCACCGCGCCGGTCTTGCCTCGCATGGGCCAGAGATCGGGCTGACGGGTTAGTGTGCCCTCAGGAAAAATCGAAATCATGTGCCCTGCTTTGAGATATGCGTGAGCTGCGCGCAGCGGTTCGTCGTTTCGCTGACCACCGCGATAGACCGGAATCTGCCCAGCAGCGCGTAAAAGCGGGCCAACTAACGGAAGCTTGAACAGACTGCCCTTTGCTAAAAAGTGCGGTGCGCGCTTGAGCTTGACATAGACCAAATAGGCAACGGCAAGGGCATCAACATTGGTGACATGGTTCGAGACCAAAACATATGCTCCGGTTTTAGGCAGCTTTTGAACGCCTTCGGCCTTGAGGTTGAACATCAAACGCACAATTGGAATCAAAATTGCGGCGATCGCACCCAGAGAAAAATGACGCTCTTTTGGGTTGATCGTCGGCATCTTTAGATATTCAGATTTTGCCTTGCGCGATTGTTTGGCCATCAGAATCTCGACTATTCGGTGTAGCTAAAGTCGGCACCGAGCGCTTCGAGCTTGGCCAAGAAATGCTCGTAGCCTCGAGAAATTAGCTGAACATTAGAAACGTGCGAGGTTCCGTTTGCAGCTAGTGCTGCAACCATGTGGCTGAATCCGCCGCGAAGGTCTGGCACTCTAATGTCAGCCGCATGCAGCTCGGTTGGCCCAGAGATAACTGCAGAGTGGTTAAAGTTTCGCTGACCAAAACGACAAGCGGTTCCGCCTAGGCACTCGCGATAAATCTGAATTTGCGCGCCCATTTCAACCAACGCGTCGGTGAATCCAAAGCGGTTTTCATATACGGTCTCGTGAATGATTGAAAGACCTTTTGCCTGGGTCAGCGCAACCACCAATGGCTGCTGCCAGTCGGTCATGAAACCGGGATGAACGTCGGTCTCGAGAACTACAGGCTTCAGGTCTCCGCCTGGGTGCCAGAAGCGAATTCCGTCGTCTTGAATATCGAAAGCGCCGCCAACCTTGCGGAATACGTTCAAGAATGTGGTCATCTCTTGCTGGCGAGCTCCGCCAACAAAGATGTCTCCCTTGGTGGCAATCGCAGCACAAGCCCATGATGCGGCTTCGTTGCGATCGAATAGCGCGCGGTGCACATAGCCGGTGAGCTTTTTTACACCCTCGATGCGAATCACTCGATCAGTGTCGACCGAGATAATCGCACCCATCTTTTGCAAGATAGCGATTAGATCCATGATTTCTGGCTCTATTGCCGCACCAGAAAGCTCGGTCACACCTTCAGCGCGAGTTGCAGTCAGCAGCACCTGCTCGGTGGCACCAACCGATGGATAAGGCAGCTTGATTTTTGCACCGTGCAAGCCCTTAGGGGCAGAGAGTCGAGTGCCGTTTGGCAGCTCTTCGATGACGGCACCAAAGTTGCGCAGCACCTCGAAGTGATAGTCGATTGGGCGGTCGCCAATGTGACAGCCACCAAGACCCGGAATGAACGCCTCACCCAACTGGTGCAACAGTGGGCCACAAAACAGGATAGGAATTCGTGATGATCCGGCGTGAGCATCGATGTCGACCATTCGTGCTGACTGCACATTGCTTGGGTCGAGGTGCATTTCGCCATCTTCGCTGTGGCTAATAGTGACACCGTGAAGCTGCAGCAGGCGAGAAACGATTTCGACATCGCTGATAAATGGCACGTCTTTAAGGGTGCTCGGGCCATCGCCCAAAAGCGCAGCCACCATTGCTTTGGTGACTAGGTTTTTAGCGCCCTTGAGGTCAACTCGACCGATAAGCGGTTTTCCACCGTTGACGGTGATTTGGCTCATGCTGGTCCTTAGCTTTTTGCTGGCAAAGTCTTGGGTCTCCAAGATTCGCGCTTTGCTTCAAAATCAGTGATTTTCTGCTCGTCACGCAGGGTCAAACCGATGTCGTCTAGGCCTTCTAGCAGACGCCATTTAGTGTATTCGTCAATCTCAAATGGCACCTTTAGGTCGCCAATCGTGGCGGTCTGGGCTGGCAAATCAACCTCGACCTCAACTCCAGGATTCGCCTCAATTGCAGCCCAAAGTTTTTCGGTGTCAGCTTCAGAAATAACTCCGGCAACTAGGCCCTGCTTGCCCGAGTTTCCTCTAAAAATGTCGCCAAATTTTGGCGATAGAACCACTTTGAATCCATAGTCGCGAAGTGCCCACACTGCGTGCTCGCGGCTAGAGCCAGTGCCAAAATCAGGACCGGCGATGAGCACGGTGCCGTTCTTGAAGGCATCTTGATTCAGCACAAATTCTGGGTCTTTGCGCCAAGCCGCAAACAGGGCATCGTCATAACCGGTCTTGGTAATTCGCTTTAGATAAACCGCAGGAATGATCTGGTCGGTGTCGACATTGCTTCGCTTTAGGGCTACGCCAACTCCGCGGTGAACGGTGAATTTCTCCATTAGTTGGCTCCTTCTAGGTCGGCAGGCGCAGAGAGGGTTCCGCGGATTGCAGTTGCTGCTGCCACAACTGGTGAAACAAGGTGGGTGCGAGCACCCTTGCCCTGTCGGCCTTCAAAGTTGCGGTTCGAGGTCGACGCAGCTCGCTCGCCTGGGGCAAGCTGATCTGGGTTCATTCCCAAACACATTGAGCAACCAGCGAAGCGCCATTCGGCACCAAAGTCTTTGAAGATTTTGTCTAGGCCTTCGGCTTCAGCCTGCAGGCGAACCTTGGCTGAGCCCGGCACAACCAGCATGCGCAGATTGTCGGCCATTTTTTGACCCTTGATGATGTCGGCCGCGGCTCGCAGGTCTTCGATGCGGCTGTTGGTGCACGAGCCCAAAAAGACGGTGTCGACTCGAATGTCTTTCATCTTGGTGCCCGGCTTTAGATCCATGTATTCAAGCGCGCGAATGGCAGCAGCTTTTTCGTTAGGGTCATCGATGTCGTCTGGGTTTGGCACGACGTCTAGCAAGCTAACGCCCTGGCCAGGGTTGGTGCCCCAGGTGACAAACGGGTCGAGGGTGTTTGCGTCCAAGAAGATTTCTTTATCGAAGACTGCACCCTCATCAGTTGGCAAGGTCTTCCAATATTCAACCGCGGCATCCCAGTCGGCACCCTCTGGTGCGTGAGGGCGACCCTTTAGATAGTCGAAAGTGATCTGATCTGGCGCGACCATTCCAGCTCGTGAGCCAGCCTCGATTGACATGTTGCAGATCGTCATTCGAGCTTCCATCGAAAGCGCACGAATCGCTGATCCGCGATACTCGAGAACATAGCCCTGGCCACCGCCGGTGCCAATCTGAGCAATAACAGCAAGGATGATGTCTTTTGCGGTCACCCCTGGGCGAAGTGTGCCCTCGACGTTGACAGCCATGGTCTTGAATGCCTTCAAAGGCAGAGTTTGGGTGGCCAAAACGTGCTCAACCTCAGAGGTTCCGATGCCGAAGGCAAGGGCACCGAATGCACCGTGAGTCGAGGTGTGTGAGTCACCACAAACCACGGTGATGCCTGGCATGGTCAAGCCAAGCTGCGGGCCAACCACGTGAACGATTCCTTGGTCTTTGTCGCCAAGTGAGTGAATGCGCACGCCGAATTCTTTAGCGTTGTGGCGCAGAGTTTCAATCTGGGTGCGACTAGTTGGGTCGGCAATCGGCTTGTCGATGTCTAGAGTCGGGGTGTTGTGGTCTTCAGTCGCAATAGTGAGGTCTGGTCGACGAACCGGGCGACCAGCCAAGCGCAGGCCATCGAATGCCTGAGGGCTGGTGACCTCGTGAATTAGGTGAAGGTCGATGTAGAGCAAGTCTGGTGAGCCGTTTTCACCCTTGGCGACCAAGTGGTCGCGCCATACTTTTTCGGCCAAAGTTAGTGGCTTATTTGTCATGCAACACCTCAAAATGAATGAAAGTCAAGTTTACCTTTTTGCCAGGGCTAGGCTGAAGCGATGGACCAAAATGCACTGGCGCAATTGCAATCTAGAACCGTAAAAGTTCTTGCCACCGGCCAAGTTTTAGGTGGTTTTGGTCTCGGCTCAGTGCTGTCAATCGGCGCCCTGCTAGCTGAAAAACTCTCTGGCTCAGCTGCTTGGTCAGGTTCTGCGGCAACCTTCAGCACCTTGGGTGCGGCAACCCTGGCGATTCCCCTGGCCAGATTGGCAAATACAAAAGGCAGAAGGGTTGCGCTCGCGACTGGGGCCTCGATTGCAATCTCAGGCGCAATCCTGATTATTACCGCGGCCTATCTCGAGGTTTTTCCACTGTTATTGCTCTCACTATTGATGCTTGGGGCGGGCTCAGCGACCAGCCTTCAGGCTCGATTCGCGGCAACCGACTTGCCCGCCGCAAAATCTACCGGGCGCGACCTTTCGCTGGTGGTGTGGGCAACGACTGCGGGCGCGGTGATCGGGCCAAACCTATTTGGCCCCGGTGAAATCATCGGTCACGCGCTCAACATGCCGCTTTATACCGGCCCGTTTTTGTTCACAATCACTGCGCAAATTTTGAGCAGCACGGTGTTTTGGTTCGGCCTGCGACCAGACCCACTGCTCACGGCCCAACAAGCTAAACAAGACGTGCAAGACAAACAAGCCATGCAAGACAACGCATCGAACACTGGCGCGACCTCAACGCTCGACAATTCGGCTAAAAAGAAATCTTTCAGCGGCGCACTGTCGGTTCTAAAGACCAACCCGACTGCCGCCTATGCACTCACAGTCATTGCCCTGAGTCACATGGTCATGGTTTCAGTCATGTCGATGACCCCGATTCACATGAAGAGTCATGGTGCAACTTTGGTTTTAGTTGGGTTCACAATCAGCATGCACGTTGCCGGCATGTATGCCTTCAGCCCAATTTTCGGCTGGCTTGCCGACAAAATTGGCCAACTTCGAACTGTTGTTTTAGGTCAGCTGATTTATGTTGCCGCACTCGCCACCGCCGGCTTCGGAAGTGAAAATCACGACCTTGTCGTGGTTGGTTTGTTTTTGCTGGGATTGGGTTGGTCGGCATCGACAGTTTCGGGCTCAGCACTTCTGTCATCGAGCCTCTCAATCGAAGAGAAGGCTACGGTTCAAGGCGTCAGCGACTCGCTAATGAGCTTGGCCGGTGCACTCGGAGGCGCTGTTGCCGGCACCATCTTGGCTGCCTTTGCATTTGTTGGGCTAAATCTAGCCGCGTTGATTCCGGCCTCGCTAATTCTGATTGCAACATTGATTCAGCGCCGCCGCAATTTGTTCGCATAGGCAGCGATTGGTTTAGATCGCGAAATGCCTTGGCAATGAGAAACAAGCAGTTGAGCCAATAGCCGCATAAAAGAAATTCGCTCCCGAGAATAAATCATCGAGAGCGAATTGGTGACCCCAAGGGGATTTGAACCCCTGCTGCCGCCGTGAGAGGGCGGTGTCCTAGGCCGCTAAACGATGGGGCCGTTTGAGCAACCTGTTGATTATGCCACAAAGGCGTGCGCGCCGACAACTCTAAGTTTGGCCGGGTGCACCCGAGCTTCAAGAGGCGAGTGGCCGACTGCTTCGCCGTCTGAATAAACCGGCATGTTGCCCGACTCAATTTTGACCGAATCAGCGCGAATGATTTCGACGGCTGGGTGATCGATGTGCTGGCCGCTATAAACCTTCGGAAAAATCTTGATCAATTCGAGGCGACTGATTTTGTGCACAATGAAGAGTTCAAGTTTTCCGTCTAGCAGATCGGCACTAGGCACAATCAACATGCCGCCGCCAAACGCTGGAGCGTTAGCCACTGCACAGAGCATCGCCGAGAACTCTCTAATTTCTTCGTTTAGTTCAACTCGATAGTTGATTGCCCTAAATTTGGTCAATTCAAAAAGCATTGCCAGTTGATACTTAATGGGCCCTTTTGGCCAACTCCATCGGTTTGCTCGGGCATTCACCAAAGCATCGAAACCTGCCGATGCAGTGCCGGCAAACCAAAATCGACCCTCAGCGGTTTTTGCCTCAACCAAATCAATTGACTTAGGCTTCTCAAAACCCTCAATGATTGCCGCAATTGATTTTTCTTCATCAAGCACAGGCAACCCGATTGACCGGGCAATGTCGTTGCCGGTGCCAATCGCAATCACTCCGAGCGGCAGATTCGAATCGGCGCAAACATTCACACCCAGGTGCACAGTGCCGTCGCCACCGGCAACCACCAAGGCGTCAATCTTGCCCGACTGAGCCTCGTTTCGAGCAGAAACCTCAGCTTGGGCAGCGCTATCTGAACTAAAGTCAGCAACCTCGAAGCCCGCGGCCTCAAAGCGTTCAATTGCCGTCTCCGCAAGGGTGCGGCCGCGCCCACCGCCCGAAGTCGGGTTCACAAGCAATCCGATTCTCGCCATGGTTTCCTTTCGATGGTCGCCCCAAAGTTTATTGCTGGCGAGCAAAGTTGGCACAATAAAGACATGAAAATCACCAAGTATGAACACGCCTGCCTAATCATCGAAGAGGGCGGCCAGAAACTTGTGATTGATCCAGGGTTTTACACTCGCCCAGTTGATGACCTGAACGACGTGCAGGCGATTGTGATTACCCACGCCCATGACGACCACTGCGATGCGGCTCAGCTTCGGCGAATTATCGAGCTAAACCCAGACGTTCAAATTTTCAGCACCGATGAGGTGTGCGCGAGACTCCGTCAAGCTCCAGATTTCAACCACCCGGCAACCGCCATTCATCACGGTGATTTCATCTCGGCGGGCAACTTTACTCTCGAGTTTTTTGGTGACTTGCCCCGTCTGCTTGTCCGGGCTGATGAGCAAGCCATCGCGAATGATGCCCGCGCAGGTGACCACGATGTTGAGTTGATGGAAGCGCGTGAGCGTGGCTTCGATGAAGGCGGCGGTATCGGCTTCACTGGTGACATCGGCCACACAGGACAGGGCTTCGCCCCCATTGGCCTGAATGGCTTTCAAATTTTCACCGCGCGCAATGAAGGTGACGTTGCAGCCCGACAAGGCCAACTTCACACCGAGGTAACCCCCAATGGCGCCTGCGCCCACGATGGCGATGTTCAA
>ERZ650311.554-NODE-554-length-22545-cov-6.610138_pt1 | contig 22545 bp, 17 predicted proteins | sample MGYA00376247_ERZ650311 | MGnify/ENA primary metagenome ERZ650311 (study PRJEB26733, sample SAMN07839324) | wastewater metagenome | biome: small river; feature: stream; material: water | place: USA: North Carolina | collected 2016-07-28 ...
GCGAGAAGAAGCGGCGGCTACAAGGCGGCAAAGCCCATGCATGGAAGCCGATGTGCGGCGATCGCGTCCTCGCTGGATGGTGGTCAGGCGTCGTAGCCGCCCAACACGGGCCGTTCTCGTGGGTCGTGATCGACGGCATCAATGTGCCGCAGACCCACGCCACGATCACCCTCCGACCTGTGGAGAACTCCGATGGCGAATGAAGTTGTCTTGCACCGAGAGATCGAGCGTCAGACGTCGACGTGAGCTCGGGCCAGCAGGCCCGTGAGCGCGAGCACCGCTGAGGTGGTCGCCTCGGTGATCGTGCCGGCATCGAACGAACCGTCACTGATCGCCTGCACCACGGTCACCACACCGGTGCCCACGGCGCCGATGACGGCCAGCGTGTAGATGATCTTGCGCTTCGTCGCGGTCATGCTGCACGCTCCCTGTGCTCGACGGACTCAGGCAATGGTGGCACACGCAGCCCCACCTGTTCAGCGACCTGCTTCAACACGCCGACCTTCCACTCGTTCATCGCCTCGAGCACCACGAGTCGACGCCGTGCGTCGCGCACCTGGTCGATCAGGCGTGGCTCGCCGTTCTCCTCGTCGACGCCGTTGATCGCCTTGTACGTCGCCTTCGTGGTGCGGTGCTGCAGTCCCATGCCGACCAGGATGACCGCCTGCGTGACGAACACGCCGTAGAACCCCCATGCCGCCGGTGAGATCGCCAGCATCACGCCGCCTTCGCGTGCCACTCGGGCGAGTACTCACGCATCTCGCTGATCCGCCAGAAGATCCGATCGGGGCACGCGGTCGCGGCGAGCTCCTTGTGGCCGACGACCATCGGCCGCTGCTGCACCCGCCCGGCCCACAGCAGGCAGCCGAACAGGAAGTGGAACGCCGCCATCTGCGCGTCGGTCATCGGCTCACCGATGCCGTTCAGGAACAGCACGCCGTAGCCGGTGTCGTTGAAGCCCTTGGCGTGGGCCGCCCGGTGCTCGCCGGCGAACTCGTAGATGTTGCCGGCCCAGTCGATGACGTAGTTGTACTCGTTCGCCTTCCACCGGTTGAGCGACAGGATCAGCTTCATCACCTGGCTGATGGACCAGCCGTGGTACTTCGTCTTGGAGCCGGTGTAGTGCGCGACGATCAGCCCACGGTTGAGCTGCAGCACCGGCCTCGAGGTGATGTGGTCGATGTTCGTGGCCCGCGCTGGCAGGCCCGTCTCGATCCTGGGGATGATCCGTGGCATGCACTCACGGTAGCGACGCGGTCATCGCGCGTCGTGGCAATCACCCGGTCAGAGCTGACCCTTGTCCTCGATCATGATGAACGACCGGTACGTCGAGCCAGCCACCATCGTGATTGTCCCAGAGCCGGCTGTGCGTTCGATCCCGATCTCGAAGTCGACGTCGCCGGTAGCGCCTGCCGAGAACGGGAATGCCACGGACACGCTGACACCGTGGGTCGTGTTCAACGGCGGTGAGCCGGCTGCGGCAAGCATGGTGCCTGTGCTGGTGTTGCGCAGCCACACGTTTCCGATCGCTCCCACAACTGCTGCGAGGATCATGACCTGGCCGCTGAGGAGGTAGAAACGACCGTTGACGAGCGGCACGTTCGTGATTGCGATCTGAGCTGCGTAGCTCGTGGTTGCTGTGCCGTTGCTGACGGCGTAGTTCACGTCGATGATCCCTCGCGGGAACCCGGCGTCGACCTCGGCGGTCGTGATCGTGTTCGCCGCGATCTTCGCTGCCGTGACGGCGTCGTCGTCGATCTTCGCCGTAGTGACAGCCTCGTCAGCGAGCTTCGCGGTGGTGACCGCACCATCCGCGAGGCCGGCGACCGGCAGCTGCCCGAACACCGGCACGCCGCCGGACACGACGAGCGCCTGCCCGTTCGAGCCGACACCGATCCGTGACCATGCGTTCGCCGTGACGCCGCGCATCACCAGGTCGTACTGGCTGGTCGGTGCGTTCGCCATCGCGCTCAGCTGGTTCAGCGTGTATCCGTCGACGCAGTGTTCGATCGTCGCGCCGGCGTTGTGCGCAGCTGCAGCGGTGCCGTCGTAGCCGCGCTGCACACCAGTGCATGACGTCCCAGAGCGGGTGGTGATGAGGACCTTCTCCTCGCTGGCGGTACCACGGTCGATGACGGCGACGAACTTCGCGGGTGTGCCGGTCGGCCACGACGTGCCCGACGACAGGGTCAGCGACGTCGCGACGTTCGTGATGCTCGAGGCGAGCGTGCGGGCGGGAGCGCCGCCGAGGAACTCCTTGCGGATGTACTCATCCATACTGTGCAACCCCTTCGTCTGCCATGTCACACCGCCACGAGTCGGAGGACCACAAGGTCCTGGAAGTGCTTGCCGTCGGTCTCCCACTTGATCACGTTCGCCTCGAAGTCCTCGACCCTGACGGCGTAGGTCTTGGTGCCGATCACGAGCGACGTCGCGGTCTTGGCTTCCCACAGTGCGGACAGCCGGTCGACGATCCCTTGCGGATCCTGGGTGATTCTCTTGCCGGCGCCTGCGCCCATCGTGACGTGCTCGGTCGCGATGATCGGCAGCAGCCACTGCTGGACGGCTGGGACGACCGGATAGCCACGCAGCCGCCACCAGCGGACGATCACCTCGGTCGTCGAGTCGGGCATCTCGACGTACAGCTCGACATGGCAGCCACGCACCGCCGTGTTCCCCAGGTCGACGGTGAGGTCGGTGTCGCCGGCGACGGCAGTGTCGAACGCGATGACGGTCCACGTCTCGTCGTACACGGCGGCCTTCAACGTGCAGCCGGTCGGGAGCTCGTCGAACCCGACGTCGAGCTGGATCAGGACCTTCTCCTCGATCGTGCCGAACCGGATCAGGCCGGACTGGATGTACGCGGCCGGGTAGGCGTTCGAGTTGGTCTGCACGACGGCGACCTGCTTCGACACCCGGTCGAAGCCGATCAGGTCGCCGTTGCTCGAGACGGCGAGGTCGTGGTACCACTCGTCGGTGTCGCCGGTCGCGTGGACGATCGCGTAGGCGGGTCGGAGTGGTTCGACGAACCGGGACAGGTCGAGCATCAAGATCGCGGTCGAGTAGACGCCGCTGTCGCCACTCACCTCACCGGCGACGTACGCGTAGCCGTCGGCGCAGACGATCGGTCCCTGCACCGAGAAGTCGTACGGGTTGATCAGCGGTCCGTAGGTGAGGGTTCCGTCGGCGCCGACGGTCGCGAAGCGGATGCCGTAGGTGGTGCCGAGCAGCACGAACCCTGCGTAGCTCTCGGCTGAGATGATCGCCTCGCCACGCTGGAACGGTGCGGCCTCGGTGGACCGGACGAGCGCGCCGGCCGAGTCGGTGGCGAGGGTGTAGAGCTCGCTGCGGTCGCCGGCGTAGCCGCCGACGTAGATGCGGGAGCCGATCGCGAAGATGATCGTCCACCGGAACGACGCCTGGAAGTGGGTGACGATCGCGGTGCGGGTGCCGGTCGAGCCGACTTCGTACAGGATGTGGCCGTCGCCAACGAGAAGCCGGTTCGCTGCGAACGCGACGGTGTCGACGTTCCCGGCCGACAGGGAGCTCGCAGCGGTGGCGCCGGACTGCAGGGTGTACAGCGCCGAGGTGGTGCCGATGAAGAACTGGACGCCGTCGTTCGCTGCGGCGGTGACGTTCCCGGTGAGCCCGGTGACGGTGTCCCATTCGCCGTCGGCCGACGCGATGGTGCCTTCCTGGCCGGCGGATGGGGCGGTCTTGGTGGTCGGCCCGTTCGACACCAGCGCGTACTGGTGACACACCTCGAGGATCCCGGCGGTGGTGGTGCCGGAGAGGGCGTTGGTGAGCTTCTCCCAGGTGACGGTGGTCTTGAGCTGGCCGTTGACCCACGGCTTGAAGTTGAACGACTTGAGGTACCGGTACGAGGACAGGTCGTCGTCTCCGAGGTCGTCGAGCTCCTGGCCGCCGCCGAGATGCCACGAGTGCCGGTAGCGGGCCCAGGCGCCGTCGAGGTCGAACAGGCTGTCGTCAGCCATCCCGTTGATCGCGGCGCCGTCACGAAGCGTCGGGCGGGACGTGTGCTTGTACATCTTCGTCTCGACGGCGTACTGGAATCCGTCGAGCGTGACGGTGCGTGGTGCGGGCACGGTGACACCTCCGGCGTCGTCGCTGAGCGGATACGAGGGGAACGTCGGGCTCACCGGATCCGAGCCGGTGAACAGCGGAGTCGAGAGCAGCGTGAGCACTCAACGCCACCGGATCGGATGCCGGGCGTACAGCTTGTTCGTCTCCTCCTCGCGCCGGTTCCGGTACGTCGCGAAGCCGAAGTTGAGGCTCGACACCGCCGACCCGACCGGGGTTTCCTCCGACCGACGCGAGTCGTCCTGCTGATCGCGGGACAGCCGACCCCACTCGCCGTCCTGGATGAGTCGCAGCTTCGCGCCGAGCGCGAGGAAGTCGTGGTACTCGCGTGGGACGAACAGGTCGGTCTCGAGATCCGATGTGCTCGTTGCGGCGGCCGCCGAGAACGGCAGCGCGACGACGACGAGGACGGTGCCGGCGGCGACGGCATCGACGAACCGGATCATGATGCCGCTGTTCGGTGCGCCGAGCGACCAGTCGGTCGTCGCGCGAACCAGGCGAATGCCGAGCTGCGGCCAGGCGTACGGGGCTTCCTGGGCGTCGTCGTCCCAGCGGCGGTACACGCCGACGAGCCCGTACATCGACGCCCAGGAAGCGGGGATCTCGAGCACGTCGGTACCGGCGGCGACGGTGAACTCGTCGGCGGCGACCCGGTACAGCTGCGGGCCCCAGCTGTTGATCTCGTCGACGAGCGCCGTGTAGGCGTCGAGCATGGAGAAGCGCGGGTTGATCATCACCTCGGCGTTGTCGGCGTGCGTGGCGGCGGTCGAGTCGAGGTAGCCACGCACGACCGTCGCGGTCTTGGTGCCGCTGTTGTAGGCGACGACCCGCATCAGCTCGAAGTCGATGTTGATGACGTCGCCGACCTCGACGTTGGCGTTCGGGTCGAACTCGAGCACGACCGACGTGGTGCTGTTGTTGAGCGCGCCGTTCAGCTGGTTGTACTCGTTGCGGTGCCCGGAGTCGAGCTGGCGGCGGACTCGGTTCACCAGGGACAGCACGGTCGTCATGGGCACCATCCTGACACGGCATGGGCCGGGCCCCGAAGGACCCGGCCCCTCCTTGCCGTGGTAGCTGTGGGCGTCTGGATCAGACGAGGCCGACGGGCAGCGGGGCGCTGGTGTCGAGCCCGGTCCACTTCGCCATGTGGTCCTGGCCCTTCACCTCGAACCCGCCCTCGCACACCATCATGTACGTGTCGGTGTCGTCGGTCTTGGCGAGCTTCTCGGTGACCACCGGCTGGAACACGCGGCGGATGAAGTTCTCGCGGCTGAACGCGAACGCGTCGGTGCGGCGCATCCACCGGTTGCGGACGAGCTGCACGTCGCCGTACTCGGTGGTGACGGTCATGGCGCGCTGCCGGCCACGGCGGGCGTCGGAGACCTCGACGGTCTGGACGCGCTCGTCGCCGGTGATGTTGTTCAGCGCGGCGAACGCGCCGGGCTGCGCCATGATGTACTCGAACGAGCCGCCGAGCTCCCAGGCGTTCTCCTGCTGCGTCTCGATCGACGGGACGGTGAGCCAGTCGCTCGTGGTGTCCTCGTTGGTCGTGACGTAGTAGTCGAAGCCGCCGGTCTGCCGGCGGTAGGTGCTGGCGTGCTGGTGGCGGATCCCGTACAGCGCCGACTGCTCCATGCCGAGGCCGAGGTGCTGGAGAGCGTTGAGGGTCTGCTTCGCGAGCTCGTTCGGCACCCCGTACTTCGGGATGCGCTGCTCGGTGCGGGACACCTGGACCTTCTTCGACCAGATCTGGCCGTAGTTGAAGTACTTGTCGCGGCCCTGGAAGTTGGCCGAGCCGATCGAGCCTTCGATGAGGATCGTGCCGAAGCCGATCACCTCGGCGCCGGACGTGTGCGACGCGGCGGTCGTGTTGGTCAGCGCTGCCGAGCCACGCACGACGGTGAGCTCCTCGGTCGACGTGTCGATCGCGGTGATCACCATGACCTCGTCGTCGATGCGGATGCCGTCACCGACCGCGAACTTCACGGCCTCGCCGGTGGAGACGGTGACACCGGTCTCGGAGTTGTCGAGGTCCTCGTTGAGCGTGGCGCGGGGAAGCGGGACCTCCTCCTCCATCCAGTAGAAGATCGTGTTGTCGAGCGGCGCGCTGGGGAGCAGCGGCACGCCGTCGGCGCCGATGCCGTGGAGCAGCGGCAGGTCCTTCGGGGAGAGCACGTAGATGAGCTCGTCCATGTTGACCTTCGTCTCGACGGTCAGGTTGTAGCTGTAGAACGCGGGGCCTGCGAGTTCCTCGGCCATGATGGGTCACCCTCCTGGTGATGAGTTGCGGATGCGGCGGATCGTGCTGGTGATCTGTGCCTTCTCCCGGTCGTACTGCCGGCGTCGCACCACGCTGCCATCTGGGTTGAGCAGCGGGATCTTCGTCCCGCCCGGTCGCTCGTTGTAGATGATCTCGCGGTTGTAGGCCGGTGGCTTGCCCGGGGTGGGCTTCATGTTCAGCGTGGCCGTGGGTGTCGCCCTGGGTGAGACCTGCAGCCCCTTGTCGCGCAGCCGGCACGCGTAGTGCTCGACGCACCCTGGGGTGCTGCAGGACCTGACAGGTCGGGTCGCCACGATCAGCTGGCGGCAGCGGCGCGCTTCTGCGCCCACTCCCGCTCGTTGAACAGCACGCGCTTGTCGCCTTCGGCCGCCTTCTTGAGCACCGTCGCGACCGCCTTCTCGGCTGCGTCGACTCGACGCATCCCGTTCTGGCGGTCCTGGTGGAAGTCGCGCAGCATCTGCTCGTACGGATCGGGGCCGGGGTCGTCCTGACCGCCTGCCGCCTGCCCGCCCGTGAGGGTGTTGCGGAAATCCTGCTGACCGGCATCGGCCTGGCCTGGCTGCTGCTGGGCCTCACCGTCGCTCTTGATGGCTCCGACCTCGATCGCTTCGGCGCGGAGTGCCGCCACATCTGCGACGTCGCCGTCCCAGCTGTTGAACAGCATCTTGCCGATCTTCGTGTCGGTGTCGACACCTGCCTTGGCGAACAACAGCTGCTTCTCGAGCTCGGCCGCACGCTTCTCGGCGGCCTTGCCTGCTTCTGCTGCTGCCCGGAGTCCAGCCAGGTTGTCGTTGTCCTCTGCGCTCACGCGTGCTCCTGATGATGATGGTGTGCCGTACGCCTTGCCCGCACCCAGGGGCGGCGAGCCCTGGGGACTGATCCCGGCGGCCACCGTGTAGCTCCACCGCATCGGGGCCCAGGAGGGAGCTCACCCGACGGCGTGAGTATGCCACGCACTGTGCGATGTCGGCGCGCATCCCCCCGGACGCGCAGAGACCCGGACGCTGGATTGGGGCAGCGCCCGGGTCTCCTGCAGCTCCCACCCGACATGGGAGATCTCGAGCTCAGCGCTTCTTGCTCGAGCCCTTCGAGCCGCTCAGGCCGCCGTGCTTGCCGGCGGACTTCCCGAGCTTCTGTGCGGGCGCACCGACCACGATCTTCGTGCCCTTCTGGCCCTGGCCCTGGTACTTGCCACTGCCCATGTTCACCTCCTCTCGGGTCAGCTCACGCCGACGGCGCCGGCCTGGGTGATGATGGCGCCGCCCGTCGACGAGCGAGCGTTGGCGTCTCGTTCGAGGATACGACGCTCCATCTGTGCTGCTGCGGCACCGTCACCGAAGAACACGGCGTCGATACCAGTGCCTTCGGCGGTGAGGTCGGCGGTCTCGGTGAACCCTTCGTCGAACACGCCGCCGTCGCGGTTCATGCTGGCGACGGACCGGAGGTTCTCCCAGATGCCGGCGTAGGTCGAGGGGAGCGAGGCGACGCGGTCGCTGATCGTCTGATCGAGGTCGAGGCCGACGTTGCGGCCCATGCCGGCGGTGTAGGCCGTGCGGGCTGCACGGTCGAGCGACGCGGTGGTACGTGCCGGGTCGAGGAAGAACGCAGCCATCGCCGCGTCGCCCTCGACACCGAAGAACTGCGAGAACGCTTCGGTGATGCTCGGGTCGGTCGTGCGTACCGTGGTCCATGCGTCACCGAGACGTTCTTGCAGCTCGGCCACCGAGATGTTCTGGCTCATGAGACCCTGCAGGTCGTTGACTGGGTCGTCGTAGAACCACGCCGGGAGCCCGGCGTTGCGGAGCAACATCGAGGCGTCCTGCTCGTAGCGGCGCACCTCGGCGGGGCTCGGCACGTAGCTAGCCCCGCCGGCACGGGCAGCGGCGATGGCTGGGTAGCGCGCTTGGAACTGCGGGGTCGACTCGAACCATGCGATCAGCGCGGCCTGGCTGTCGATCCCGGACGTGATCTGGTCCCACAGCTGCCCGGATGGCACGCCGTTCGCGCCGATCGTGAACAGGTCACCCAAGCCGGCGTCGGTGATGAGCGCGGCGATGGTGTCGAAGATCGCCCGGTTGCGCGCGGTGACGTCGGCGCTGGTGCCGCCGGTGGCGCTCGAGCCGGTCACGCCTGCCGCTGGCGTGGTCGTGGCCGACGTAGTGCCGGCAGTGCCGGGTGTGGCCGATGGTGCGCCGCTGTGTGCGGCGGCGATGCCCTTCCAGTTGTACGGGTCGTTCGGGTCGAACGTGCGGCCCTCGAGCTCTGCGATCTTCTGGAGTCGTGCGATCTCGCGCCAGTTGCCGGGGTCGCTCGGGCTCGGCGGGATCGGGACGAGCAGTTCGGCGGGGATGTCAGCCATCGGTCAGCCTCCGAAGTAGTCGCGCAACGTCAGCGCGTAGGTCGCCATCATGTCGCCGGCCTTCTGGGTCTGCGCGAACTCCGGCAGCTTCCGGGCCCGCATGATCGCCTCCGAATCGGTGGCGGCGCGCGTGACGCCGTCTGCGCCGACGGTCTGGACCATCCCCATCCACCGATCGTCCATGAGGTCGATGTCCTCGGGGTTCATCTCGAGCTCGGCGGCGATCCGGTCGCGTGTCGGCAGGAGCAGGTCGCGGACGCTGATGCCCTGCGCGATGCGGTCGGCAGCCCAGCCGAACCGCTGGCTGGCCTGAGCCTGCAGGAGCGACTGCACGCCCTCGAAGTCCATCTCGCCCGAGGCGATCTTCACCGCCCACTCGCGAGCCGTGGCGTCGGAGACGTTGAGCAGCTGCTGCGCGGCGAGCTGCGACACCTTGTTGACGGTGGCGGTGATGAACCCGGCCTGGTTGGTGTTGCGTGCTGCGGGCACGAGGTAGTCGTCGAGCTGGTCGGCGGACCAGTTGCCGTCGACAACGGCCCTCGCGATCGACGAGATCGCAGCGTCGTCGAACGTGAGCCCGAGCAGCCCGGCCCGGTTGCGGACGGCCGCCTCGGCCGTGGCGTACTGCTGCGCGATGTTCGCGCCGCCACCTCCACCACCGGAGCCTCGCCCGCCACCGCCGTCGTCCTCTTGGCCGAGCGTCAGACCGCGCTGCATGAACGCGTTGGTGACCGTCTCGCCGTCAGCGAACCGGAACTGCCAGAGCAGCCCCTTCACCTCGCCGGCGCGCTCGGGGTTCAGGTACATGAACTCCGAGACCCAGGTCTTGTTGGTGTTCCACCACTCGTCGTAGTCGGCCAGCGTGTCGCCCTGCTGGAAGCCGGGGCGGCTGGTGGCAGGCGGCGCGTTGCGTGCGGCGTGCGGGTTGTCCGGGTCGTTGACCGTGGACGGCTTGGCGGCCGGCTTGCCGGTCGTGGGCTTGTAGCGCGGGTTGTCCTCGTCGGTGGGCATCAGATCTCCTGCCTGTCGGTCGAGACGGGCTCGGTCGGGAACTCGCGGCCGAGGTACTTGAACAGCGACCGTCCGGTCGAGTAGGCGTTCTGCGCGCCGATGTTGCCCTGGACCTGTCCGGCGACGGCCTGCTCGATGTCGGTCTCGTCGAAGCCGGTCTGCATGTCCATGCCGTCCCGGCGCCAGCTGAGCTCGGCGTCGGCGACGCCGAGGATCTGGTCGCGTCGCTCGTTCTGCAGGCTGACGAGGAACCCGCGCACCTTGGTGAACTCCTCGCTCGTGAGGCTTCGGCCGATCGCGTCGATCGCGATCTGGTTCGCGGCGAGACGGGTGTCGGTGACGTTGAACTTCGTCATCTGGTCGCGTCGGCGTGCGGCGAACTCGTCGATCTGTTGCTGCAGGAGCTCGGGTACCCCGATGCCGCGCTTCACCGACTCGTTGAGCGCCAGCTTCCACGCCTGGTTGGTGGCGTCGTCGTCGACGTAGCCGAGCTCGGGCTGCATCCCGAGCCGCTCGAAGTAGCCGGCGCGAGCGAGCTGGCCCTGCAGCGACTCGACCTCGTCGTCGCGCAGGGTGTGGATCCAGTCGAGCGCGTCGATCGCGGACATGGTCGCGCCAGTGCGGCGCTGGGTGTTGTCGAGGTCCGGCCGGTCCGGGCCCCGACGGATGCCCTGACCGGTCTGGCCGACGTCCATGCCGTAGTCGAACAGCGGGGTGGTGCCGTTGACCTGCGCCTCGATCATGTCCTGCGCCATGCCCTCGACGCTGGTGATGCCCTGACGGACGAACTGTTCGATCGCCGCACGGTCGAACATCGGGCCTTCGTCGATGACAGTGTCGCCCATGCCGCCGAGCAGGTCGTCGATGTCGGTCGAGCCGGTGATGATCCCGTTCGGGTCGTCGACGACACCGGCCTCGACGGCGCTGCCTGCGAGCGAGGTGCGCCCGGCGACGTTCAGGCCGCCCTCGTCGACGGAGAACTCGCTGAGCGACGCGATCTCGGCCGCTGAGAGCGGGGCTGCGAGGCCGCCGCTCTCGGCGCGGTCGTTGCGGACGAACTCGATCTGCGCCTTGGTGTACTGCTCGACCATCGACGAGGCCAGCCCGGCGACGTCGGGCTGGTTCACCGTCGGGTCGTACAGGACAGCGCCGGCGTCGAGGAAGCCGATGAACTGCTCGGGGTCGACGGGGTTCATCGCTTCGGCGGCGACCGGGTTCGAGGCGACGGCCTGCATGTAGGTGCGCAGGTCGAGGCCGGAGAGCAGCGCCGGCGACAGCTTGTCCTCGGGGATCGAGTCGACGACGAGGTTCGCGACGAGGTTGGCGACGTAGACACGGTCAGCCTGCTGGCTTGGGGTCTCGTCGGGCACCTGGGTGATCCGGTTGAACGGGAGACCGCTGAGCATCTCGGCCCAGCTGGCGGCGCGCATGTCCGGCGACGTCGGCGCCAGAGCTGCCTGCATGACCAGCTTCACGGCGTCCTCACGGGTGAGGATCTGGTCCTCCGCGCCGACGAGCTGGTCGAGCAACGTCTGACTCACCGGGATCGCCAGCGCCGACGGCCGGCGCGGGTACTTCTCGGCGATCTCCTGCTCTACTCCCGACAGCGTGTCGGACATGGCTGCTCCCTCAGTCGAAGTTGCCCTCGGGCCTGAGCACCGAGAGCCAGAACGAGCGCACCGCCGGGTTCTGCCCGACGAAGCTGTTGATGGCGGTCTCGAACTGGGACTTGAAGCGTTCGGTCTGCTCGCGTCCCCGTGCAGTCTGGTCCTCGGAGAGCTCCGACTTGCGGATCAGGTAGCGGTCCCAGTAGCCGATCAGCTGCTTGAGCGCCGGGAAGTGGTCGGCCTGAGGTGCGCCTGGGTCGTTCACGATCAGCCGCATCTGGTCGAGGGTGCGGCGACGCTGGATGCGGCCGTCGCTCGAGTCCAGCTGATCGCGGAACAGCGGGTGCGCCGCCTTGTAGGTGGCCGCCCACGACTCCCAGCGGTCGGTGAGCAGGTTCGCCATGTCGGTCTGGCCGTTGGCCTTGAACACGTCGAGCTGGGTGAGGTACTGGCTGCGCAGCTCGAAGTACGGGCCGGACGCCTCCTTGAACTTCATCGCCGCCAGGAACTCCTCGGGCGTGCGGCGGCGGCGCAACTGGCTGTTGAGCTGCTGGTCGTACGCGTACATCGACCGGACGTTGTCGCCACCCTGGGGAAGCAGCCACGGCGCCGCGTCGGGGAACTCGACGAAGTAGTCCTCGTGCTGGTTGTAGAACTCAAGCGACTGCTCGGACGGCACCAGCGGTGCGCCCGAGGCGGACTCGGTCTTGCCGACGGTGTACGCCATCATCGTCGACACGTCAGCATCGGGGTGCGCTGCGAGGTAAGCCTCGGTGCCGGCCTCGACGCCGAGGTTCTGGATGAGCGTCTGGTACTCGGCCGAGAACTGCTGGGCGATGTCCTGCGCGCCGACACCGAACAGCTTCTCCTGCTCGACGTAGAACTGCGATGCCGGGCCCGGCGTGAAGAACCCGGAGAGCGCCTGCGCGAGCAGGATCACGCGAGCGTGGTTCCGGACGCGATCGAGGAACTCCTGCTGCTCGCCGGGGGTGGCGTTGTCGGGCAGGCCACGTCCGTTGGCTTCCAGCTGCGCGATGGCCGACAGCTGCGCCGACGAGTACCTGGCGTTGCCCTCGCTGACACGGATCGCGTCGAAGGTGTTGACGAGCCACGCCGGGACGAACTGCTCGACGACGTTGCGGCCGGCGCCGTAGTCCCCGAGCATCGCACGCTTGGTGGACTCCAGCTCCGGGACCGCAGCGGTGAGGAGCGTCATCGGCATCGACACGAGCGGCGAGAACGACGGGGTGCCGAACTTCGACGACATGCCGGGCAGCATCGACTCGGTGGGCGACTGCAGCATCATCGACACCGGCAGTGTGTCGGGGACGCCGGGGATCTTGGCGATCGCTTCGGCCAGCAGCCCAGAGCCGGGGTAGACGAACCAGTCCTTGCCCTGCTCGTCGGTGCGCACGACACCGGCGGACTTCAGGCCCATGTAGCCGAGCTGCGCCTTCCGGATCACGGCGGGGCCCTCGTTGATGAGGGTGCGGCCCCAGCGCTTGAGGAAGTTCTCCTCGGCATACCAGAACGGGAGCAGCCCCTTGCCGGTCTCAGCGAACTGGGTGCGGAACTCGTGGCTGTCGATGAACGGCACGGCGTCGTACACGGCAGCGATGGCTGCGTGCTGGCCTGCCTGCTCCTCGATCCACGCCCGTTCCCGGCGGCGTGCCAGGAGCAGGTCGGCCACGCGGTCGTCGAGCACCACGGCGACGGCTGGGTCGAGACCGTCGCGCTTCGCCTGTGCGGCGGCCCACGTCTGCAGCTCCTCGCCGGCGAGCGGCGTCACGCCCTGCGCGACCAGGTCGCCGTTGACGTCGAACACCTGGCCCTTCGTGTAGTTCGTCGCGTCGGCTCTCGGAGGGCGGACCAGGCCGACGGTGATGTGCTGCTCGGGGTCGTACAGGTCGACGAGCTCGCCGTCGTGGTTCTCCCAGCGCGGCTGCGACGGGCCGACCGGCCGGCCATCAGGGCCACGCGCGACGATGCGCTGGTCGCCCTGCATGATCGTCGGGGTCTCGACGTCCATGCCTCGAGCTTCCAGCTCGGGCGTGCGGTACGCGCCGGGCTCGAGCACGGCGAACGTGTGGTCGTGCGGGTCGAGCTGGCGGGCCTGCTTGCCGGTGACGGTCTCGCCGGTGGTGACGCGGCGCCCCATGTGGTCCTTGGTGAACACCACGTAGACGCCACCGTCATCGAACTGATCCCGGGCGCGCCGGCCGGTGATCTTCACCTCGAGATCACCGAACTGGTCGCGCGCGAACCGCTGCAGGTCACGCCGCGACGCCCACGCTTCCTCGGGGATCGCAGCCTCCAGGCGGGCCACGAAGTCGTCGACGGTCGCGTCAGCGGCCACGGCGATGTTCGCTGCTGCGCTGCCGGGCTGCAGGTCGAACAGGCGCTCGGCGGCGTTCACGGCGTCACGGTTCGACGACGAGCGCGCGCGACGCAGCATGGCCGCGAACTCCTCGCGGCCGGTGCCACGCACGAACGCCTGCAGCTCGTTGAGGCTCCACGTCATCGCCTCGGCGTGGCCGTCGTTGGCGGCGATGTGGCGCATCAGGTTGAGCGCCTCGGCCTGCGCGGCCGGGTCGGCAGGCTTCAGCCGAGCGACGACCTCCTCGAGCCCCTGACGGATGCCGGGGTCGGTGAACCCGTCGAGCCACTTCTCGGTCGCGGCGTACCGCTGCGCGAAGTAGTGGAAGCCCATCGGCCGTCGAACGATCGCGTCGAGCGACGGGCCGATGACCTTGTCGAACCCGTAGCGCACGGTGCGATCCCACCACGACTCGCGCTTGTAGGCGAGCATCTCGGCCGTCGCATAGTTCGGGACCGACGAGCCGGCGTCGCGCACGTGCCGCACGTTCGAGCGGTACACGCGCACAGCGTCGTTGTCCTTCGGCAGCAGCCGAGGGAAGTTCGCCAGGTCGTCGTACATGTCCTCGACCATCGGGCCGAGCAGCTCCCACATGACGTCGCCGGTGTCGTCGACCTCAACGGCGGCCGACGTGAAGTAGTCGGTGTCTCCGAACACGATGCGCTTGCCCTTGCGGTTCAGGTACTCACCGTGCTCGACGACCTCGCCAGCCGGGACCTCGACCAGCTCACCATCGACGCCCCGCCGGTACACCAGCGGGGCGTCGGTGCCGTCGCGCAGCGTCCGCCGGCGCGCCGTGAGACGCTCGCGGGTGCCACGCGTCATCCGCTGGCGCATCATGGCGACGACGCTCTCGGCCCACTCGCGTGCCTTCTCCTCCTGCGTGGCATCCATCGGCCGGAGGCGACGCTCGATCGCAGCGGTCGACACGTCCCAGCCGGTCGCCTCGACGCGCCGATCGGCCGGATCCTTGGCCAGCGGCCGCATCCACGAGTCGGTGGCCACCTCGGCGGCGCGGCCGTCGAGCACAGCACGGTCCATGTCGACGACACGGAGCGAGCCGGGGTCGTACGTCGCGCCACGCATCCGGGCGCCGGCCTTGCCGATCTCGTGTGCGAGCTGCGGGTCTGCCACCATCAGCGTGCGGACCTTGGCGGGGTCGTTCTGCAGCGCGTCGAGGTAGTCCATGACCAGCGCCTCATTGGCCATGATGACGCGACGGTCGTCGACGTTGCGGAGGATGTCGTCGAAGGTGACCGGGGCGCCGTCGGGATGCCACACGCGGGTCGGCACGTATAGCTGCGTCTGGCCGGACGTGAGCGCTCGGCCACCATCGCCTACGACGGCGAGTCGGAGCGACTGCATGGTGGCGTCCTGGTTGTTCGCGTCGAGCAGCGCGGCCGTGAGTCGGTCGATCATGACCGGCTCGGCGTCGACCCAGGAGTCGTGGAACACCTTGGGCCCGGCCGGGGCGGCGAGCTCGACGGCAGTGGGCGGGCCCATCTCGGCGTCGATGACATTGGCCAGCTCGGTGCGTCGCTGATCCATCTCGGCCAGGTCGGCGTTGTTCGACAGGTAGTCGTCGCGGACGTCGGCCAGCGTCCGGCGACGCATCGCCGCTCGGGCAGCCACGGCCTCGTCGTGCTTGCCGGTGAGTCGGATCAGTTGACGACCCCAGTCGTCGACGCTCATCCCGGCCTCGGATGCGAACACGTCGACGGGGATGTTGCCCTCGCGGAAGTAGGTGCGGGCGATCTTCTGACGCTGACGGCCCTGCAGCTGATACCACCACTCCCACTCGGGCGCGCCACGCTTCGGGGTCAGCGGGAACGTCGGCTTCCCGGTCGCGTGGTCGACGGTCGCGCCGAGCCGCTCCATCTCCGAGGCCATGTCGCGGGCCTCGCGGTCGATCTCCGCGATGCGCTCGTCGCGCCAGCGCTGCAGCTCGGTGCGTTCAACGGTCGAGTGCACGGCGATGTCGCGGTCGAGCTCGGCCAGCTGAACGCGACGGTCGGCCAGCTCGGAGTCGGTCAGCGACCGGGGCGCCGTCGGCGTCATTCCGGCGCGGATGTCGGCACCGCGCACGCGCCAGCCCGTCTCCTGGCCACGGAGCAGCTGCGCTGCGAACCGGCGGGTCGGCAGATCGGCGTTGTCGAGCTGGTACACGACGCGGCCGAGCGCGTCGACACCCTCGAGGAACGTGTCGCGACGGTTGCCGTCAGCGATCTCAGCCCCCCAGGAACGCAGGACCGGCTCGACGTGCTCGGCCCACGACGGCGCATCGACGCCGGTCGGGAACGCGTCACGCAGCCGCTCAGCGAGCAGCTGGCCACCATGCGGGCGATCGTCGAGTGACGCCAGGTTGTGCAGCATCGTCATGTACGAGTCGCGCGACGGTGCACCGCTCGCCAGCTCGGCGGCCACGAGCTTGAGCCCGAGGTCCTGGTTGATCGCGTAGTGGTACAGGTCAACGACCTCAGCGAGCTGATCCTCGGACATCGCGACCGAGACACCCTTGATCCGGGCGACCTCGCTCGCGATGATCCGCTGAATGACGGGGTCCTGCACCACGGATGCGAGCGACTCGTGGAGCGCGTTGAGGAACCGGGGGTCGTCGTCGACGATGCGCTGGAAGTGGCCGCGCACCACCATGAACTCCTCGGCGCGGACCACGCCGTCCTGCAGGGTTGGCACGACCTGCATCGAGGTGCGGTCGCCGTCACGGCTGATCGGTCCTGCGTTCACTGCCGAGATCTCACCCATCACCGCACGCGAGTGCAGGGCGTAGAACTTCCGGCTGGCGCGCACCAGCTGGTCGTCGACGCCACCGACCAGCATGCGCCGCCACGAGTGTTGGTTCCCGGCGAACAGCGACTTGAGGTTGTTCGAGACGTTCGCCCGGGCGCTGATCTGACGGCGGCCGATCTGGACCGTCTCGGGCACCATGCCAGCGACGCGGTCGACGCCGCCCTCGAGCTTCCGTCCGACGAACGCAGCGGGGCGTACACCCTCGCGCAGCTGCCGCGAGTACCACTCGGCGTAGTCGAGCATCTTGCGCTGCATCGGGTCGGTCCACCGGTACCGGGCCATCATCCGAAGCACTGCCTGATCGGATGCGTCGACGGCCTGGTTGAGCTTCTGGAACTTCTCGACCGTCTTGCCGAACGGCTTGAGGTGGCCGGGCAGTAGCCCGGTCCAGCCGCCCTGCAGCAGCTCGCGCTCGAGCGGCGTGAGCGGCACGGTGCGCTCGACGTCGAGGGCGCCCTGGATCACGTCACGGCGGCCGAGCGTTCGAGCGCCGAGCTCCTGGCCCATGTGGCCGAGACCGCCACGGAGCATCAGGTTCATGAACTCCTCGCCCGCAGCCCGAGGGATGAACGACACGCGCAGCAGCACGGCCGGCTTCCACACCTTCGTCATCGCCGCCTCGATCAGCGGGAGCTCGGAGAATCCGAGGAAGTCGACCATGTGCCCGGAGCGGGCGGCCTTGCGCATGGCGTGAAGGTCGGGCATGACGACCTTGAGCGCCTGGTGCGACGGAAGGAGCGCGACGGGACGGGCGATGCCGTTGTCGATGAACGTGTCGACGCCACCGGCTGCGTACGCCTGCCGGTTCCGTTCGAGGATCTTCTCGACGATGTCCCGACCGTGCTGATTCGTCTTGGCGCCGGCGATCGTGAGCGCGTTGTCGAGCCAGCCGTTGATGAGCCGCATGCGCTCGCCGGGGTTCTTCGCGTTCATGATGAGGTTCGTCCACTGCCGGCGCGCGTGCGCCGGCATGCCCATGAGACGCGACAGCTCGACGAGCTTCGGGATCTCGTTCGACGCTGCCAGGCCCTTCTCGACGTCATCGACGAGCGAGATCGCGTTGCCGGGAGGGATCATCGTGGTGATCGACGTCAGGACCTCTCCGAGCTGGTGGCCAATCCAGGTGCGGCCCAGCGTGCGGCCGACGCGCTGCCCAGCGGTCAGCGAGGCTGCATGCCACGGCATCACCAGCTCGCCGGTTGGGGACACCTTGCCGTAGAGCGACGACGGGAACGCGGCGCGCAGGAGATCGTCGTCGGCCATCGCAGCGATCGTCGCGTCGTCGACCTCGCCTGCGTCGCGCAGCATCGCGCGTGCCGTCTCGACGATGTGCTCCTCGAACCGGGGATCGGACATCGCCTCGGTGAACCGGCGAGCGCCGACCGTGAGCTGCTTCCAGCGCTCGGTGCCCTTGCCGAGCCCCTTAAGCAGCACCCCATCAGCGCCGGCCACCGTGCCGACACCCTGCATGATCGGCTTCATCTTCGTCGCCGTCGTGATGTACTCGTTGAACTCGTCGAGCCCGAACCCCTCGGGCAGCTCCCCGAGCGTGGCCAGGGTCCGCTTGTGGTCGATCAGGTCGAGGTACAGGCTGGAGAACGACGGGGCCATCTGCCGCATCAGCTCGAAGTCCTCGGTGTCGACCGCGTGGGCGACGACCTCGTGGAGTCGACGGACCTTCGGCTGGCTCGCCTGGATCTCGAGGAACCGGGTGGCTGCCTGCGATCCCTCGAGCCCCTGCATCCCGAGCCGCCGGGCTCGGTCGAACTGCACCAGCTCGGTCGCGATCAGCGTCGGGTCGACTGCGACGGTCCACGCGGCGTCGACGGCGCCGGACACCCACGTGTAGCCGGCCTCGCCCGGGTCGAAGAACAGGTCGGCCACGTCGCGGCCTGGGCTGATCTTGCCGTTGCGGAGCTCCTGCACAGCCTCGCGGAACGTGTCGTCCTGGGTGGTGTCGTACAGCGCCTTGAACACCTGCTCGTACTCGGGCGTGCCCTGCTGTGCGTACTTCCCGACGATCTCCTGCAGCTTGGCCAGCTCGGCGTTCGCGCTGCCCTGGCGAAGCCCGGCCATCTCGTAGGCGAGCTCCTCGACCGAGATCTCGGCGTCGGCCACCTCGCGCGCGAGGGTGATGATGCGCGGGTCTCCGAGGAGCTCGTCGGCGCGCTGGATCGCAGACCGCTTGAAGGTCCGCTCTCCGTTCGCGCTGGCCTGGAACGCCTGCGCGAAGTCGATCGGGTTCGTCGCCGCAGCGCCAAACGCCCCGCCCGCCAGCCCGTAGAGGCCGATCCGGTTCAGCTGGGCGAGCGTCCCGGCGTTCGGGTTCCTGGTGGCCAGCGCGCCGACAACACCGACAGTTGCGCCGACGGCGGCCTGCCACTGGTTGCGCTCGTCCATCGTGCGGATCGTCCGGTAGATGTGCGCCGGCTGCGATCCGAGCCAGTCGAGAGCGTGGAACACCGGCTTGCCGACCGCCATCGCCGCCTTGTTGAAGCCGCCCATGATGCCGCCGACGATCTCGTCGACCGGGCCGAGCATCTGACCGATCCACGACTCCTTCGGATCTTCGGGGCGCTGGTAGCCGAGCTGCGACAGCGCCATCTGGCGAGCCTTGGGGAGCGTCTCCCACACGGCGCGCTGCGCGCCCGGCGACATGGCCTCGAGCTGCGCAGCGAAGCGATCGCCGAGCATCATCGAGTACGTGCCCGACGCGTTCGCGGCCAACTGGTCCATCGACATCGGCATGGCGGCCATCGCCTGCAGCACGTCGGGGTTGTCGGCCATGTACGGGTTCAGCGACGACACCAGCCGGACGCGGTTGGAGACGTCGATGTCGGTGCCGGTGGCGCGGCCTCGGATCAGGGAGATGCTCACAGACGGGCCCGATCTGCCAGCTCGCGCAGGTACACGTCCCCGGTGGCAGCGGCGAGCTGGCGCAGCATGATGCCGGTCGGGTTGCCTCGCTGAACGCCGAGGACTTCTGGCCCTGGTCCGGGACCGACGGGCAGGCCGGCAGTCACGGGCTCCTGCGGTCGACGGGTCGGGCTGGTCAGGATGCCGGCGCGTCCAGCCATCTGTTGCGCGGCGGCCAGCGTCGCCTGGTAGCGCGCCGTCGCATCTACTGCGCCTGCTTCACCGCCGTTGTGTCCGGCCGGCACCACGGCGCTGCCGGTCGGAGCGGCGACCTGACCGGCAGCGACGCCCGTGTCGACGCCGCCCTGCACGCCCGGAACGCCGGCGGGCGGACCTGCGGGCTGGATCGCCGGAGCAGGCATCGCCTCGGCGAGCCGCTGCTGCTCCACACCCATCCCGTACGTCTGGCCGGGCACCGGCGCGACCGGCTGCCCGGGCGCGCCCCTGTTCGTCCGTCGAGTCCTCGGCATCGTCAGCCTCCTGCCTTGCGAATCGGCCAGCACGCCCGACACTGGCGATATGACGTGCCGGGCGGCGTGTAGGTGTTGTCCGGAGTGAACTCGTGGCCGCGCACACAGTGAGTCACTACACGCTGAGCGCGTCGGCCCTTGGCGATCATGTCGGCCGTATTGTCAGCGGCCGTCCCGACGAACAGATGGCTCGGATTGACGCACAACGGCTGGTCGCAGGTGTGACACACCAGCGCTCCTTCTGGGATCGGGCCGATCCAGAGCTGGTACGCCACCCGATGTGCGTACTCGGTTCGATCGTTGACAGAGAGGCAGCCGTACTTGTTGCGGCGCGCGCCGATCCAGAGCCAGCACTCGTCGCTCTTGGCGACCTTGGAGAGAAAGCGCTGTTCCATCATCCGGCGTTCATCACGGCCATGAGTTCACGCATCGCAGCTGCGCCCTGCGGCACGGCCACCTGGTCGCCGCCTGCGACCGGCATCTCGCCCTCGGGCATCGGCTGCTGCAGCGCACTGGGCCCGGCGGTCATGCCCGGCATCGCCTCCGGCGGTGCGATCATCCCTTCCGGTGCGGGCGGGGCCTCGGTCGCCTGGCGGCGCTTCGCCTCCTGGTCCGCCCACTCGACGGCGGCGAAGATGTCGTGGCCCTGCTGCATGTGGTTGCGGATCAGCACGGCCATCATCGGGTCCATCCCGCCCTGCAGCATCTGCTGGAAGATCGACTGCTTGAGCGCCTCCTCGAACTTCTCCTCGTCGATGATGCGCCCCTCCTTCTCGGGGTCGTCGATCCACGGGTGCTTCGCTCGGAAGGTGCGCGCCGAGATCGCGTTGGCGCCGAACAGCGACCCGAGGATCTGGGTCTGCTGGATCACGTCGGCGCCGGGGATCACGTAGCTCACCGAGTTCGCGGTCGTCTCGATGTGGACGTTCGGGGTGAACTGCACCTCGCCGTCGTCGCCGGCCCACCCGGACGGCATCACGTACTTCTTGCCACCCCAGTAGCCCTTGTAGATGTCGAAGATCGCCTCGTTCATGTGCGGCATCCATGCCTCGACGATCTCGTGCATCTCCTGCACGCGAGGGTCGACGGCGATCCCGGCCAGCGCGTCGATGCCTCGTCCGGTGCGCAGCGCGCCGTAGGTCTCGCCGCCGAACTGCGGCACCAGGCCCGTGCTGGTGCGGAAGTTCCGCTCGAGCCGGTCGGTCATCTGTGCGATGCCCGGGTCGGGGGTGGTGCGGAGCATGCCGACGGCCTCGACGTCGCGGAGGATGTTGACCTCGCCCTCGCGGCCGTCCTTCCACTCGCCGCCGACGATCTGCGGGCTGCCGGACTGGCGGCCGATCACGTACACGTCGGGGAAGATCGCCTTCTCGTGCGCGATGAGGTTGAGCGCCATCAGCTTCGCCTGCAGGTCGACGTTGCCGGTGAGCGTCGCCAGGCGGCTGATGATCTTGCCGAGGCTGACGTTGTTCGGCGCGACGACGGTCGGACGGCCGGCACGGTTCGGGTACGCAGGCGACAGCGGCATCCAGGGCGACGACACCCAGGACTGCTGGACGTGGGCGCCGTACTGCTCGACCGGGCCGCAGAGGCCCCACATGATCTGGTCGCAGTCGTGCCACTCGACGACGTCCCACAGCTTCCAGCCCTCGGCGTTGGTGACCGGGCCGCCGGACTCGGCGCGCACCTTCGGGAACATGCGGCGGATCGCGTCGCCTGAGTAGCGGGTGATGAACGCCGCGTACTCGGGCGGCCGGAGCTCGTCGTTGGCGCGCGGCTCGACGAACGTCGACAGCGGGTCACGGGTCGCGATCCGTGGCACCTCGGCCTTGAAGTCGGGGTACACGAGGATCGAGCCGGTGTGGTAGGCGGTGAGCTGCCGGTAGAACCGGCGCAGCCCGAGCTGCCACTTCGACGACGCGTAGGTGGCGGCGAGGATGCGGCGGCGGGTCATCGCGTACTCGCGGCTGCGGACACCAACGTCCTTGAGCGGGTCGATCGCAGGGCAGGTGATGTTCGGTCGGACGCTGGCGGCGCGCATCGACAGGTTGTCGACGGCCTCGGCCATCAGCTGCGGGGTCAACGGTGGCAGCGTCGGCTCGTTCGGGACCTGCGGGACCGGCAGCACCCAGTCGCCTTCGTAGCGGTCGAGGACGGCGCGCATCTGCAGCAGCGTCGGCCCCTGATCGGCCTGCATCAACTTCACCAGCTGAACGATCTCGTCGAAGGTCCTCACAGCGCCGCTCCCGTGGTGGTCTGGTAGCCGGACTTGGCTCGGCCCCAGGGTACGTGCCGTTTCCAGCCCTCACCGTGACCACCGTCGGGTGTCGCCTTCCAGCGGGACTGCCAGAGGATCCACGCGAACCACAGCGCCATCACCCGGTCCTGGCGCAGCTTGTTCCCTCGAGCCTTCGGCTTCCACGCTTTCAGCTGCCGGATCAGCTCCCCGACCTCGTTGCGGGTGTAGTCGTCGGCCGCCCACGGCAACACGATGTCGCCCTTGATGAACGACGTCACCATCGACGGGACACCGACATTCTCGTCGTACTTGTTCAGCCCGGTGAGGTGCTCGCGGACCGCGAACCCGTAGTGCTGCTGCATCTCGCGGAGCCGTT
>ERZ650311.555-NODE-555-length-22528-cov-24.234459_pt1 | contig 22528 bp, 32 predicted proteins | sample MGYA00376247_ERZ650311 | MGnify/ENA primary metagenome ERZ650311 (study PRJEB26733, sample SAMN07839324) | wastewater metagenome | biome: small river; feature: stream; material: water | place: USA: North Carolina | collected 2016-07-28 ...
AAATATTGGGCACCAAGCTGGAGAAGGCTTTGCAAGGTACTTCTCCGCAACGACTGGTGGTGCAAGGGCTTGGGAATGCAACAACCCAAGAGCGCGGCTTACGAGCGGTACATGAAAATCAAGCGAGACCGAAAGGCGAATGCAAACGCGAATCCAATCGTTCATTGAGTCTGTTGCGAATGTTGCAATCGGCTACGTGGTTGCGCTGGTTACTCAGCTAATAGCGTTTCCGTTGTTAGGCATCCCAGTATCAATTGAACAGAACTTGCTTATTGGGGTGATCTTTACCGCTGTATCGCTGGTGCGTTCGTACGTTGTTCGGCGCGCATTCAACTGGATGCAGCGATGAACATCCACCGATCCGCAGAGCAAGTCCACAAGGAGGCGAAGAGGCACACGCGCAGGAAGCTTCTTCCCTTGAAGTCTTTGGAGAAGAAACTAGACCGAGTGTTTTCCGAATACATCAGGAGGAGAGATGCAGACAAAGGCGGGACGGCTGAATGCGTTACCTGCGGCAAGCTGGCATTTTGGAGAGACCTTCAATGTGGGCACTGGATCAAGCGTCAGCATAGAGGTACTCGTTGGGACGAACGGAATTGCGGCCCGCAAGATGGAGGATGCAATCTTTTCCGAAGTGGCGCGATGGATGAATTCGCTGGATACATTCTTCGTCGTTACGGCAAAGAAACAGTCGAAGAACTCCTCGCGCTCAAGAGGAAAACGGTCAAGCACACGCGGACGGACCTTGAAGAAATGATTGAACACTTCACGCAAAAAATTGTCGAAATCAACAATGCAAACACCATCAATCGCTGACCTTCAAGCCAGAGGAATTCCGTTCGTGATTCGGGAACACCGGATCAACAAGAACGAGGACGACAAATCGGACTATCAATCGCGGATTGTCACTGAAGCGATGAAAGACAAATCCGCGTTGAACCGAAGGCATCAGAAGTGGCGAGAGTTGTTCGCTATCGGCTGGAGCGTTCGGCAGATCGCGGACCATGAAAACGTCTACGAGACAACGGTGCGGAGGATTACGGGAAGCCACCGGACGAATGCTCCGAGGAAGATGCAGCGCATTCGCATCGGAAAGATCGTGTACGAGAACCAAAGAGACGCCATGCGGTGCTTGAAGATGGGCCGCGAGCGATTGGTGAAGATGATCGAGATAGGGAGGGCGGTCTATGTCCGATGAACTGGTAGAGGCTGCCTTTCTCGCTGGAGTGCCGAAGTGGACGGATCAACTGGCTAGGGCGGTGCGAGAAAAGAAACACGCCGAGGCTGAACTGCTCGCGTGGAGATTGGGTAGCGGTTTCCTGAAAATCGCGCAACTGCTGCAAGCCAAACAGGAGGGGTAGATGGGTCGTCCTGAAAAACTAACGAAGGAGCAGCAACACGCGCTAGTCGGTGATTTGTCACACCGCAAGCCGATCAAAGAAGTCTGCGCCGCTTACGGAGTGAGCGAATTCACCGCTCGGCGGTACTGGAAGGCTGCCAAGCTGAACGCCGAGTTCCAAGCCGGTCAGCGGGCCGAGGAAATCAGGACTGCCGAGGAAATCGCTGCGGAAATGAATCCGACTCTGCCCGAGGCGGCATGAGCGGGGACCGGCTAACCGCTGGCGAGATTTACCAAACGGGGCTTTACCGCTCCCTAGAATCCGACCCCGAGAAAACCCGCAGCGTCGATTACGTTGCGGGGATGGGTTTTGCTAACGAGTTGGGCCGATGGATTCACAGGCTCAAGGCTCACGACGTTTCGGCATGGTCTAAGGCTGTAGGGCTGCTCACGAAGCGCCTGGAGGCCCACAACAAGCGCAGGAGGTATTGCCCACCCTCTGCCCTTCCCCGGCTGGCTGCGTTCGTTATACGCGCTCATATCGCTTCTAACTGCCCTTCCTGTGGTGGCAGGGGGATTAAGGCGGTTGAGCGAGGAAACGCGGCGGACGAGAGAAAACTAGACGAGGAATGTCGCAGGTGCAACGGGATTGGGCGGGTTGCTGCTAGGTGGCAGGATTTCGATTGGGGGCGGACGCAGGAAAGGAAGGCCGAGGAAATCTTTGACTTAGCGGTCGGGATTGTGGATCGCTGCGACTACTACGCCGAGAGAAAACTAATCGTTCAGGTGCGCGGGAACTAAACAAAACGCTTGCAGTCCAATGATTGATGCTGTATAAGCATCCAGTAATCGGTTAGAAGTCCAATTCGGAGGGCGACCCCGGCGTATGCCAAGGGCGGTTCGGGTCGGGCAGATTAGATGCTGCCGCTCGCCCTGAAAATCCCGCGCCCCCGGACACACCTACCTCCTAGGGCCTGTCCATCCAGTCCGGTGAGGCGCGGGCTACTTAACCGGCTTCAGTCCTGTAGCTTTGAGAAAACGCTGCCAGACGGCGAAGGGCATTTTCCTCTTTCCCTGCTCGTATCGCGGCCAGGATTCCTTAGAAACGCCAGCCTTAGCCGAGGCTTGAACCTGAGTCAGCCCTGCCTTGACACGGGTCAGCTTGATGGTCAGGGGTTCGGGGCTGCCCCTGTAGGCTTTGCGGGGGTAGATACCGGCCATTAGGCGGCTCCAAGGCGAGAGAGAATGGCGCGGGCGTCTGTTTTCATGCTTTCCTCTTGCAAGAGGGATGGCATTTCAGGATGCCGCACAGCGGGGAGTGACCATATTTCCGGTCGAGTGCTTCGCGGAGGATGCGGTTTTCTTTCTCTTCCTTGCGGTACTCGGCGGAGTTCATCCAGACCTCGGCATCTTTGGCGCGTTGCATCTGGAACCGTTCAAATTCAGTCATGGCGCGTTTCCTCTCGTAAATGGGGTGTTCGCGGTCTTCGATGGCGTAGCGTTGTCTCATTGCGAGATAACCTCCTTGACGTACTTGGAAACCTCGTCCAATCCGAAGCAGGTTTTGGCTTTGCGTTGGCCTTCCTGCTTCCAGTAGACGATCCCGTTAGCGACCCGAGTCACTTCGCACACTAGAGGCCGGTTCTCTGAATCAAGCTGAATGTTTCTATCTACCCTATAGCCAATGTCTATCAAGGGAACCCCCAAGCACCGAGACCATGAACGACTTAGTGGACATTTACCTAAAGCGATTAGCGGCTGGGGAATGCCAATCCGATGAACAAAGGATGGCGGCTCAAATCCTGGGCAGGGAGCTTAAAGAGGCAAGGGAGACGGCAAGGGCCGCACAAGCCGCAGCTAGAGTCTTGGCAACCGGATTGATGGAAGAGGCCAAGGCTTGAAGTACAGGGGTACTGTCCGCGAAGCTGCGGACCAGTGCGAGGAAATGACAGAGATAACTAACAGGCTATTAACCGGGAATGGGAAACAACGGCAAGATCGCCAAAGCAAAAACGCACCGCGAGGAAATCCTCGCCCGCGTAGCAAAAGGCGAATATCTAGCCAGCATCGCTAAAGACCTAGGACTAAGCGGTAAGGGACAAGGCATATCCAACTACCTAGCCCAAGACCCCGAATATCAGCAAGCCAGAGAACTAGGATTGGCCGCAAAACTCGCAGACAGGGAACGAGAATTAGAGTGCGCCGAACCCGAGTATGTACCTCGCGCACGCGAACTTTTGTCGCACGCTCGATGGCGAGCAGAACGGGAAGCGCCGCACCTGTGGGGCCAGCACAATCGCCTGACAGTCGAACACTCTGGCGACCTCGGAGACCGGCTACGCAGGGCCAAAGAGCGCGTAATTGATGGTGCAGCGCAGGTAGTGGCCGATGACGCGGGGCAGCAAAACTCACTTTCCCTTAATAATCAAGGGGAAGTCGGTTGACATAACTCGGCCGCCAGGATTGCGTAGGACGCACGCAGATCGAGCGGGGGACCCTACGCATTCAGACGGCCATCGGACGCGGCTCGGGAAGCGTGGAGCCTCATGTCGGCGAACTGGAACGGGTAAGGGTAAGGGAGAGGGGATGCCAAAAAAATTAGAAAAATTTTTGGTGGAGAGATGAAGCCTTGCTCGGTATGCGGGAGGGTTGGGTGTCGGGTGGTGGCTCACCAGTTTGCATCTAACGTTGCATCTAACACGGTGCCTGTTGCATCTAACGTTGCATCTAACGCCAAGCCTGATGATAGGCATCAGCGTTGGTCGAGAGAAAACTATAACGCCTACCAACGGGGGTACATGAAGGTGTATCGAGCGGTGAAGAGTGGAAGGGCTGAGTTCATCAACCAAGGAGATCGGAAATGAAAAAGGGAAAGGGTAAGGGCGGTAAGAAGTGCTAGGTAGGGTCGGGTCGTGAGGAAGCAGGAAAGTGAGGAATTGCAGGAGGCTTGTGTCCGGTTTTCAAACGACCCGATTGGATTTGTGCGGTTCATGTTTGATTGGGGTCATGGGCAGTTGGAGGGGTGGGAGGGGCCGGATGTTTGGCACCAGGAGGTAGGGCAGGTAATCAAGGATTATCTCGATGGCCCTGACGAGCTTCCGCTTCAGATTGCTGTTGCTTCTGGTCACGGCGCGGCTAAGACGGCTTTTGTGGGTTGGTTGATTCACTGGTTCATGAGTTGTAGGCCTCACCCGCAGGTTGTGTGTACTGCGAACACTGAAACCCAGTTGAACACGAAGACTTGGCGGGAGTTAGCCAAGTGGCACAAGCTGGCCTTGAATAAAGACTGGTTTGATTGGACTGCTACAAGTTATTACCTGAAGGCTCACCCTGAGACGTGGAAGGCGAATGCTATTCCGTGGAGTGAGAACAATACTGAGGCTTTTGCCGGGACACACGAAGAGAATGTTCTCGTTGTGTTTGATGAGGCGTCGAAGATTTCGGACAAGATTTGGGAAGTAACGGATGGTGTACTGACCACCAAGAAGAATATCTGGGTGGTGTTTGGTAACGGAACCCGAAATGTGGGCCGGTTCTACGACTGCTTTCATAAGCACAAAGGTCGGTGGAAGACCTGGAACATTGATTCCCGTACCTGTAGAGCCGCGAACAAAGCCTATCTAGACCGATTGGTTGAGTCCTACGGTGGAGAGGATTCAGACCAATCTCGGGTTCGTGTAAGGGGTTTGTTCCCTCGTACTGCTACTCGGCAGTTGATTTCCTCCGAAGCTGTAGAGAAGTGCCAGAAGACAGAAGCCGAAGGTTGGGAATATCTCCCAAAGGTCATGGGTGTTGATATCGCCCGCTTCGGTGAGAACTCTTCCACGATCTGCATTCGGCAGGGTCGGAAGGTCTTTCCTATTGAGGTTCTTCCCAAGCAGGACTTGATGCAGACCGCCCATCGGGTTGCGGAAGCGATAAAGGAACACCGACCTATCCAGACCTTTGTAGACGGTTCGGGTATTGGTGCTGGTGTGGTGGACAGGCTCAGACAGCTTAACTTCAACGTAGTTGATGTGAACGGCGGTAACTCTTCTCTCAATCCACGCTTTCTTAACAAGCGGGCTGAGATGTGGTGGGAGTGCAAGGAGTTCATTGAATCTGGATGCGAACTCCCTCCCGACCAGAAGTTGAAAGACGAACTGACCTGTGTGGAGTACGACTACACGGACAAGGGTCGGATCAGGTTGGATAGAAAGACCGACATCATGGAGAAGTACGGTTTCTCTCCTGACAGGGCGGATGCATTGACGATGACCTTTGCATACCCTGTGGCTGACTTCACGGATCAAGGGGTAGAGCTTGATCCCAAAATCTACGAGGACTAAATGGCTGCTTCCAGAACAGAGGTGAACTTCAGGGAGATTGATCTGGCCGCTGAAGTTAAGAAGATTTGGGGTCCGAAGTGGAACGCGCCTGAACCTTCTTACGAGTTTTCCAACGGCAGGAAGTTTGAACTCCGCACGGAAGACGCTGCTATTTACGAGACATCGCCGGACTTCTAGTGATCCTTTATTCCGAGGGCGCTTCAAAAGCGCAGGAAGACGAAGCAGAACAGATCCTCGGAGCGTTGACGCTCGCCTATCCCGGACATCCGTGGGCGGTGCGGGTCTATGACGGCGGATTCTTCATTCGTCATTTGGATTTCCCGGCTAACTGGGGGATGAACTGCAAAGCCGCGAAGGTTGATTGGTCCGCTTCTTACATGAAGCGCGAAATCATCATGAAGGCCGGGGAGTGGTTGGAGAGGGCAAACCTCAAAAGGGGACGGGCTAACGGGGACGAGATTCAGAGAGTCGAGGGAGTACCGGAACAGTATCAGCCCAATCAAAAAATCATCTTGACCGAGACAAAAGAACAAAAAGATGGCTGATTACCTGAAGCTCGCTCAAGAGGCGTTTGAATCGTCCTCTTCGTTTCTGGACGCTAACTATCGTTCTGATTGGGAGTATTCCCTCAAAGCCTTTCGTAACGAACACGCATCAGGGTCTAAGTATGTAGACGAGGCATACAAGTCCCGTTCGCGTCTGTTCCGTCCCAAGACCCGTTCGATCATCCGCAAGAACGAAGCCGCTGCTGCTGTGGCTCTTTTCTCAAGCACGGATGTCGTAAACATCCAGCCTGGTAATCCTGACGATGTGATGTCGGTTGCTTCTGCTGCCGCGATGAAGGAAGTCATGGAGTACCGTCTTACCAAGACGATTCCTTCGTTCCAGATTTGCATGGGTGGTGTTCAGGACGCCCAGACTGTAGGTGTGGTGTGTTCCTATCAGTATTGGGAGTACGAAGAGAGAGACGGGAAGAAGATCAAGGATCAGCCGTGTATCGAACTGCGCCCCATCGAGAACATAAGACTAGATGCCGGTGCATCATGGCTAGATCCGGTGCAGACGAGTCCGTACTTCTGCGACATCATCCCTATGTATGTCGCGGATGTTCGTTCCATGATGGAATCGGAAGATCCGAAGACCGGAAAACCCAAGTGGAAGAAACTGGACGACGAGGTTATCGCCAAAGCCCGCCCAGAGACTATTGACGGGGTTCGTAAAGCTAGATTGGGTAAGGCGCAAGACCCGCATCAGGAAGAAAACGCAATCAAGGAATTCGACACCGTTTGGGTCATGCGGTGGTTCATCAAGGTAGATGGTCGGGATATGACCTTCTACACGATGGGAACTGAGGATCTTCTTACCGATCCCGTTCCCATTGAAGAGGTCTACTTCCACGGCAAGCGTCCGTACGTTATTGGGTACGCTGTTCTTGAGACTCACAAGGCTCTCAAGACTGGTATCCCGATGCTGGTCAAACCGCTCCAGCAAGAGACGAACGAGATTGCCAACCAGAGGATTGATAACGTCAAGTTCGTTCTGAACAAGCGTTGGTTGGTTGCGCGTGGAAGACAGGTAGATGTCAATTCGCTTGTCCGAAATGTCCCCGGTGGTGTGACGCTCACCACCGACCCGAATACCGACATCAAGGAATCGAATTGGCCTGATGTCACTTCGTCTGCTTATGTAGAACAGGACCGCATCAATTCAGACCTTGATGAATTGGCGGGGAACTTCTCTCCGTCTACGAAGGTAGCGAACAATGCGATGAACGACACGCTTGGTGGTTCGCGTCTCGCCTCTCAAGGGGCGGGGATGATGACCGACTACCTGCTCAAAACGATCATTGAGACTTGGTGGGAGCCGGTTCTTAGACAAGTAATCCTGCTTGAGCAGTATTACGAGACGGATGATGTGATTCTTGGTATCTGCGCCCAGAAAGCGCGTCTTTTCCCGAAGTTCGGGCTTTCCAGAATCACGGACGACCTCCTGATGAAAGAGGTCAACCTTTCCGTGAACGTAGGTATGGGGTCTTCAAACCCCGAAGCCAAGCTCCAGAAGTTCCTGATGGCTACGAACGCTGCGATTCAGATTCGTCTGCAAGCCCCGCCTGGAGCCAACGTCGAGGAAATGACGAAGGAAATCTACTCGCACGCCGGGTACAGGGATGGGACGCGGTTCTTCTCTAACCAGCAAGACCCGAGGTTGATGAAGGCCATGCAGATGATCCAACAACTGCAATCCGCCGTTCAGGGCAAGCAGATGGAACTCCATGCCAACGCGCAGATTGAAGCTGCGAAACTTCAATCTAACGAAAGAATCAAGGGTGCCGAGATTCAGGTAAACGCCCAGAGAATCCAAGGAGAACTGAGGATCAAGGAGGCCGACCTTGCTATCAAGGCGCAAGAACTTGAACTGGAGAAACTAAAAGTTCAGTACGAAGCCCAGTCTTCTGACGCGGAAGCAAGAGCGCAGACGCAGATGAAGATGATCGAGATTCAGGCGAGCATCGAAGAGGGCCAGAGAAAGATCGAGCATGAGCGAATGAAACTGGCGGCAGAGATTGCGGCTGACAGAGAGGCGGCTGCGAGGGAAGTGCAGAAACTTGCAGATGAGCATTCGTTCAGGATGAGGGAGCTTCAGGGTTCCTTGATGGTGGAGGCGGCTAAACAGTCCGCCACTGCCAAGCAGGAAGAGAAGAACGAGAAGAAGAAAAGAGAGTCCGAAACCGCTATGGCTGTTCAGACCAGCCAACAGGAGTTCATCAAGAGCATTCAGCCCTTGATTGAATCCATTTCGGGGAAGAAAACAATCAGCATGACCTTGCCGGATGGTCGCAAGGCAAGTGCTGAAGTAAGCCCGCAATAACCGAGGGATAGTAAAAAATGCCTAAGTCCACCGCTACCTGCAACAGCATCGTTAACCTGATGTACCGTGCTACGGCGTGGTCAAACGTCGCGGACAACGCTTCATCGTCTCCGCTGACCAATACCTACGTTTCCCTGCACACCGCGTCTCCTGGTACTGGTGATAACCAGACCACCAACGAGACCGCGTACACGAACTATGCTCGCGTTGCGGTTGCCCGTTCTACGGGTTGGGACGCTGCCTCTGGTGGTGCTACTGCAAATTCCGCGACGATCAGTTTTGCTCAGTGCGGTGTTACTGGCGCGACTCTTACTCACGTTGCCGTGGGTACTGCTTCTACCCTTGCTGGTCACGTTTGGCACCAAGGGGCCTTGAATAGCTCGCTTGCTGTTTCCTCTGGTATTACCCCGCAGTTCGCTGCCGGTGCGCTGACCGTCACCGAATCCTGATGGATGAGCGTACCAAAATAGAGCGGTTCTTGTGGGACCAGATTGGCCCGCCGCTTTACTACTGCGCCGAGTGCCTTAAAGGAGTCAAGGTCACTCCGATAGATGGTCATGATCCAAAGATCGAGCGCAAGTGTTCGCACACCGGGCAGATCATTGCCCCTAGAAAAGCCGTAGCTTCTGGTAAAGGTGGGATGAACCTTCCAACCAAAGCCAAGGTTGTTTGGGAACAGGCGAAGGCATCTGTAACCGGGCGTTGTGCGTAATGGGTTTCTCTAATGTTGCTGAGTACGCATCCGCAGACGATGCGGGGCAGGTATGGGTAAGCGGGTTTAGAAAGACAGTCGCGTCCGCTACCACGACCTCAAACGCATGGATTGATTACACCTACTCTCCCGGTTCCCCTGCGGCGAATTTCTATGCTTCTTCGCCATTGGTTGCGGCAGTGCTTGATTCAGACAAGGGAATTTACACCGGAGGGAACGTTTCTCCGGCAAGTAAGCACCTGAAAAAAATTATGTTGATGTCGTCGGCTTCCAGCGCGACCTCAACGACAAATGGTAGGCAAGAGGTAGTAATAGGGGACTATCTTCTCTACTACCCATTTATCGACACTGACGCAATCGGTGAAGAGCAGGTTCTTGACAACAGCGTCACGCTTCCAAGATACGCCACGACGGGAGGGCAGGTTGTGGCCGTAGCGCAGTCCGCCGCCTCTACTACGGGGCAGTTCACCTTCAGTTACACGAATCAAGACGGTGTTGCTGGAAGAACGTCACAGGTCAACTATACGTTTGCCGTAGCCGGTGGTGGTCAGGTTGTAGGTGCATCTGGAACGGGGGCCTCATACAACCCGTTCTGTTACCTACAGGCCGGGGATACCGCTGTCCGCTCAATCGAGAGCGTGACCATGAGCGCAGCCGGCGGCGGGCTGATGTGCCTCGTGATCGTAAAGCCTCTTTTGAAGAGCGTCGTAACTCAGGAATGCCGTCGAACCACCTCTGGCAACCTTGAGAGTTACGGGGCTTGCACGGAACTTGTCCCGATCATTCATCAAGCAAACGCGCCAAGGATATATGACGGTGCGGTGATCGGGATGCTTGCATCGGGATACGCTGGTTCTCTGGCCTCATCTGTTCTTGCCGGAGTGCTTGAGGTTGTCTGGAACTAATTAGGAGAGAACATGGGTTTTACCTCGCAAGACGACCTTATCACTCAACTGACCGTTAACGGCAAGGGCGACACGGTTGTAACCACCAAAACGCTTTCGTCTGCTGGAACGGCTGGTGTTTGGACGCTTCTATCGGGTCATGCTGGATACCCTCCGGCTGCTACGTTTACTGGTTCTGACCTTACCTACGTCCCCACGGACGATACTTGGTCTGAAGGCACGATCTACACTGGCGGAAGCGTAGACCCTGCTACCAAGCACTTCCTGTCCGCAGGAGCGGCTTGCGTTGCTGCTGCCGGTGCTCCTTGGTACATCATGGCAATCGATCTTGTTGGTTTTGTTCCGTTGTCCGGTACGAACGTATCCACTACCGGCACCAAGACCGTAACCATGACAGCGATCTCCAACACTTCCGGCACTGGAGACCGGTATCCAAACGGCGATGGTCTGCGCCTCTTCGTCGCGGCCGACACCGCGCTAGGTGCCAACGCGCCGACCTGCGTCATCAACTACCTCGACACCGCCGGCAACGCGGGTGCGACCACGACCTTTACGTCCACCGCGTCGCTCGGCATCGGGCAGCTGCTGAACACCGGCGCGGCGGCGAACAAGTACAACCCGTTCCTGCCGCTTGCTGCCGGTGATACGGGGGTTAGCGACATCGTCTCGCTCGTGTGGTCAGGCACCGCGCACGCCTCGGGCACCGTGATCATCGGCCTGTGCAAACCGCTCTGGATGGTCCCCGTCCCGGCGACCGGCCTGTACAACAAGGTCGACTTCGTCAACGCGCTGCCGTCGATGCGCAAGATCCCCGACGGAGCCAACATCCAGTTCCTGCTCTTCCAGACCGGCGCCACCACCTCGGGCGGCACCGTCAACGTCGACTTCGACTACGGCTACGGCGGCTGATCATGGACAAGCGCATCCTCGACCTCGTCAAGGACGCCGACCAGTGGAAGGGCGACCCGTACAAGCTCGCCGCGCTGGTGGCCGACCTGCAGCGGCAGGTGGACCGCGAAGCCCTGGTCGCGGCCGGGCACGAGTTGGCGGCCGAGGCGCTGTAGTGGGCCTGCTGCAAAACGGCTTTCGGGACACCACCGGCGTGTTCCGGTTCTTCGGCGCGACGGCGTCGAACAACGCTTACCCGTCGTCCGACTGGGGCGGGTACGCCCGCACCGGCGCGATCCGCAACCTCACGGCCGGGCAGGGCATCACTGACGACAAGGTCGGCCTGCCTTCCGGCAACCGGCATCCGAATGTCTGGATGATGCCGCAGAAAGCCGGTGCGCTCGCTGCTAGAAACAGCCTCACGGGTACGGGGACGGTTTCGGATGCCGATGTATGGGCGGTAAAACTTGCCCAAGCGGCGATTACAGGATCAGGTGATCTAACCGCTACGGGCGGATTGATTGTCCAGCTTGTCGCTGCGGTGTCTGGTAGCGGTACGATTTCCGCAGCGGACATCAAGGCGTTCTTGCAACTTTCCGCAGCACTTAGCGGGAGTGGCGTTGCTGCCGGAACCGCAACAGGATTGGGGGCGCTGATTGCCGCCCTTACTGGATCTTCAAGCCTTAGCCCAACGCTCACTGGTACGGGAGCGATGGCGGCTGATCTTGTCGTAACCGGAACCGGGCTTACCACGGCAAACGTTGGCGAGGCCGTGTGGTCTGCAATCGCTTCCAGTAACAACACAACCGGCACGATGGGGGAGAAGTTGAACGATGCCGGTAGCGCGTCCAACCCTTGGACTGAGGTAATTGAGTCTGGGTACACCGCAGCCGAAATCCTGAAACTTTTGGCTGCTGTTGCTCAAGGCGATGCAAGCGGGTTGGAGGGATCTTCCCCGGTGTTCAAGTCCATTGACGGGCTTACGGACAGGATCACCGCAACTTATTCCAGCGGGACGCGCACTGTCACCGGGCGCAATGCAACGTGAGTTGGCAGGGGAAGTGGGCTGGTAACAGCGTAGGTCGGTGGTTTGGTTACACATCGGAATCGTCTGGAACTGGTGTTGGCGGTGGATTCACTTTCTATAACCGCCTAAAGACCAAGCGTAGAAAACAGAAGGACGCTGAAAAGATCCTTTCTGAGATTGCCGACCGATTCCAGTCGGAGCGACTTAGACACGACGCCAATAGGATCGGTTCTTACGAAAAAGAGATTTCGTATGAACTCGACCTAAACGGTATCACTCAATCCGAAATTGATGCAGAAATCGCAAGGCTTCTGCACAAGAAACTGAGGACCGAAGAGGATGAAATCATCCTTCTCCTAATCATGGCTGCGGCTATTGCATGATTGATCTGAATGAGCTAATCGCCCACGCTGAATTGGGCGAAGAGGCCAGGAACTTCATTGAAAGCGAACTAGGCAAGGCAGTTTTAGGAATGGCGCAGCAGGAGATTGATGCTGCCTTGCAAGACCTCGCATTGGTAGACCCCGCCGATGTCGAGAAAATCAGAAAGCTCCAGAACCAAGCCGCACTAGGCAGGATGTTTGCTGCGTGGCTCGGAGAGCTTATCAACAAGGGGGCGAACGCAATGGAGGTTTACAAGCATGAGTCGTAGAAACCGGGCTGAAGAAGCGCAAAAAGCCGCTTCTGAGGCTGGAAGGATTCTGCAATCCCAGCGGAATTTCGGTGATGCAGTAGAAGCAGTGGAACCTGAATCAAAGGGTGATGATGCTCCGCAAAAGTCTCCCACCCCAGAGAAGAACCCACGCACCATTGCGCTAGAAGAGATTGCGAACGCGAGACGCCCCGAAGGGGTAGAGGAAGAACCGGAAGCCAAGAAAGAGCCGGAGAAAAAGGAACCTGAAGCGTCTGTTACGGAAGCGCCAAAGGTCGAGTCTAAGCCGGAGGAACAAGAGCAACAGCCTGAAGCACAGGCCCCGGCTACGGTGATGACCCGTCAGAAGGTTGACGGGAAGGAATACGAAGTCCCCCAAGCTGAGATTGACGAGGCCGGAGGAGAGAAGGCTTGGCGGATCAACAAAGCCGCCCAGAACAGACTGGAAGAGGCCAAAGCAGCACTTGCGGAGTCTCGTCGTACCCAAGCCGCACTTGCTGACTTCGTTCAACGCTCTGTCCAGCCGCAAAACCAACAGCCGACCTTGACCGATGACCAGTTCATCGCGTCCAAGATCGACACTATCCGATTCGGCACGCCGGATGAATCAGCGGCGGCACTGAAAGAAATCCTGCACCGCGCAGCAAAGCCGGTAGATCAAAACCAGATCACCGCGCACGTTCTGAGCGAAATGCAGAAAACGCAAGCAGTAGAGAAGTTCAAGACGGAGTTTCAGGATTTGCTTGCGAATCCTATGGTTCTCCGTCTGGCGGTGGCTTTGGAGCAGGACAGGCTCCCGCAGATTCAAAAGCAAGGCCCGGTAGATTGGGAAACCTTCTACCGGACGATTGGTAATGAAGTTAGGTCTGTCGTTGGTAGGTCATCCCAACCCGCCAAGGCTACCGTTGAAGCTCCGGTAGGCAATACCAGCCAAACGGACAAAGAGACGCGCAAAGCGTCCATCGTAAACCTTCCTACCGCCTCTACTAGAGCAACGGTAAAGGAAGATCCGAAACCGGAAACCCGAGAGGACATCCTCAATGACATGAGGAAACGTCGAGGGATTCCTATTGGCTAAGGAGTAACAACAATGGCTGGTCAACTTTGGGCTGTTAACAGCCTTGGCGGGTATTACTACTCGCTGAACCTGAGTAAAGAACTGCGTATGGGGGTCCAGGCGACTTCCAAGTTTCGGCAGTTCGCTGATGTAAAAGACGCATTTGGCAAAGTGACCCGTTCGGGTCAAACCTTCACTTGGGACGTTGTTCCGATGATGGGTCGTGGTGATCGAAGCCTGACGGAGACGAACACCATCCCGCAGGGCAACCACACGGTTGTTCAGGGTACGCTGACGATGAACGAGCGTGGCTACAGCGTTCCGTACACGGAACTGCTGGAAAACCTCTCTCAGTTCGCCGTACGCCAGCCGATCATGAAGGTGCTGAAGTACGACGCGATGGTTGATCTGGATGCGCTGGTCTGGCAACAGTTCAACAAGACCCCGCTTCGCGCTGCGGCTACGGCCACTGGCGATGCGATTACCCTGACCACGAACAGCACGGCTACGCTGACTGTCTCGCAGGGTATCTCTACCACCAACCTGAAGAGCATCGTGGACACGATGAAGGGTCGCAACATTCCGTATTACACGGACCGCGACTACTACGCCATCTCCCGACCGCTTGCCCTTCGCAAGCTGAAGGATCAGCTTGAGTCCATCTATCAGTACACGACTGATGGCCTTGAAATGATCATGAACGGCGAGATTGGTCGGTACTCGGATACCCGCTTTGTCGAGCAGACGGCCATCCCGTCCGGTGGTGCGGCGGATTCGACCACGTTCAATCCGTTCACTGACACTTCTGATCCTTGGAACGTCGGTACTGGTTCCAACGGTGACTGGGTGTTCGTGTTCGGTGCTGACACGGTGTGCGAAGCGGTCCACACGCCTGAAGAGATCCGCGCCAAGATCCCGGATGATTACGGTCGTTCCAAGGGTATCGCGTGGTACGCGCTTCTGGGTTATGGAATCACGCACAACGATTCCAGCAACGTCGCGCAAGCCCGAATCGTCAAGTTCGACTCGGCTGTCTAACCCTTACTCCGTATTGGGGTAGTGGGGCCTCTCCACTGGGTTGATTCTCGTCCGCAAGGGCCTGCGGACGTTAAACGAGTGCTTACCTGCTCACAAGAACATAGAAGGGTGTCGAGGAAGCCGACATCCATAGGGAGATATACATGGCTACCATGTCCATGAGTTACGACCACGAGGCATACACCGTGCCTCAAGGCCATCCGATCTCGATTGCTGCTGGTTCTGGCGCTGCTGCCCGATTCACGGCTTTCGCGGACACGATTGCGAAAGCTCTCGTGCTGAAGCCCACCACGGCGGGCACTTCGGCGGATACGGTGACGGTCTACGCCGTTACCAACACGACCACCAAGACGCTTGGGGTTACGACCATTGCATCCGGTCAAACGACCTACTCGCGCCTTGAGTTCACCACCGGCAGTCGTACCCTGACGGTCGGTGATGAGGTTCGCATCGTGAAGGGTACGGATGCGACGGTCGTTTACGCTGGTGCCGTGGAATGCGTTACGGTTCCCGGCGCTAACGTCACGCAGTAAATGCAGGGGCCGGGGGGAAACCCCCGGCATTTCTGATGCAGGAGGATGCTGTTTCGTTTCTAAGGTCGTTCAGTTGGAAGAACCCCAAGCCTTCCAAAACCTGCGCTGTTATTCGCTACGGTGCCTTTGGTGATGTGCTACAGAGCGCGTCGATACTTCCTGGCCTGAAAGCCCAAGGGTTCAACGTAACGATGTACTGCACTCCTAGAGGGGAGGCGGTGCTTAGGGGCAACCCGTCAATTGACGAGTTTGTAGTCCAGAACGAGGACATTGTTCCGAATCACGAGCTAGGTAGTTTCTTTTTATACCTAGAAAAGAAGTACACAAGGGTAATCAACCTGTGCGAGACGGTCGAGGGGATTGTCCTTCCCATGTCGCAGAGGGCGCATTTCCACTGGCCGAAAGAGGCTCGGCACGAAGTCTGCAATGTTAACTATGTGCAACTTCAGCACAAGATTGCAGGGGTTCCCTATATCAAGCCAGAGACCCGCTTCTATCCTACTCAGGAAGAAGCTGAATGGGCGCTGGCTGAGAAGGGTTCAGGAAGGTTTGTAACGTGGGCGGTTACGGGATCGGCTGTGCATAAGGTATGGCCGCACGTTGACGATGTTATCAACGCTCTCCACAAGTCACATCCTGATGTGACGGTGGTTCTGGTCGGTGGGAAGAAAGAGGAAGCACTAGAGGGCGATTGGAACCATCCTCTGGTTTGGAGGAAGGTTGGGAAGTGGGACATTCGACAGGCAATGTCCTTCGCCCGCGTTTCCGATGTAGTTGTGGGACCGGAAACCGGATTGCTGAATTCGGTTGCGATGGAGCCGAATGGAAAGGTCTTGATTCTCTCCCATTCGACGGTGGAGAACCTGTCTAGGGATTGGGTCAATACCACTTCATTGTGGGCTGAAAACACTCCATGCTATCCGTGCCACAGACTTCATCTTGAAGGCTGGAAATACTGCACCAGACACATAGACGGCGCGGCGATGTGCCAGATGATGCTTTCTCCTGATCGTGTCTACAAAGCAATCGTTGAGAAACTAGAGGGGTCTGCTTGACTTGGAAGATTGATGGTCCGCAGGGTAATGAGTCTGCGAAAGTTCGATGGGAGTTGGTTCCGTACATGAGTGGCAGGGTTCTGGATCTTGGATGTGGGCCGTTCAAGACCTTCCCTCACTTCATCGGTGTGGACAACGGGCACCACGATTCTGCATTCGGATGGCAGAACAAGGCTGACGTAGTTGTAGAGACTTGCGAGAAGCTAGACCTGTTTGGGTCTAACTCTGTTGATATGGTGTTCAGCTCTCACTTGCTGGAACACATCGCAGAGGAAAACATACCGGCAACGCTCAGGGAATGGTGCAGGGTAATCAAGCATGGCGGGCACTTGATCCTATACGTTCCAGACGAGGATGAGTATCCCAAGGTGGGAGAAGAAGGGGCCAACCCCGACCACAAGTGGAATGTGAACTACGACAAGGTAGTCAAGTTCATGGAGGGAGTCCCTAGGAATTGGGACTTGATCGACTTCCAGAAGCGTAATCAGGCTGACGAGTATTCGCTTTTCTTCGTGTTCAAGATCACATGAAGAAACGCGAGTTCAGTTGGAAGAAACCCAAGCCATCCAAGACCTGTGCAGTAATCCGATACGGAGCTATCGGGGACATGATGCAAACGTCCTCAATCCTTCCGTGGCTAAAAGAACAGGGCTACCACGTTACTCTTTACTGCCAGTCTGGGCAGGGTTACGAGTGCATCAAGCACGACCCACACATTGATCGTTTCATAATCCAAGGCAAGGATCAGGTTCCCAACCAGTTCCTAGCCGAGTTCTGGAACGAGACCAAGAAGAAATACGACAAGTGGGTCAACCTCTGCGAGTCTGTCGAGGGGACGCTTCTCGCCATTCCGGGGAGGGTGAATCACGAATGGCCGAATGAAGTCCGGGCGAAGTACATGGACCGGAACTACCTTGAGTGGACCCACGAACTGGCGGGGGTTCCGCCTCCGTACCGCCCCAAGTTCTATTCCACGCTTGAAGAAAAGGCGTGGGCGAGAAAGACGGCTAACCAATGGGGGCGTAAGAACATCATTTGGTCACTGTCTGGAAGCTCGGGGCATAAGACATGGCCCCACCTAGACACGATCATTGCGCGCCTGATGCTGTTCTATCCCGACGTTCATGTGGTTCTTGTGGGGGATGACCTCTGCAAGCTGCTTGAGCAGGGTTGGGAGAAGGAACCTCGGGTTCACTGCAAGTCAGGTGAGTGGACTATTCGTGAGTCTCTGTCTTTTGCGGAGGCGGCGGATTTGGTCATTGGGACGGAGACCGGCCTACTGAATGCGGTGGGTCAGATGGACGTTCCGAAGATTTGCACGCTATCTCATTCTTCCAAGGAAATGCTTACCAAGCATTGGAAGAACGCGATTTCGCTTGAGCAGCCGAAAGGGGTGGGTTGTCCGAAAGCCCCCTGCCGGATGCTCCATTACAACTGGGACCACTGTCCCAAACATGAGGAAACGGGGACTTCCATGTGCCAGTACCACATTGACCCTGAGATGATGTGGAAGGCGGTGGTTTCTATTCTTGGCGAACCTCAAAGGACGATCTAGTAAATGGCAACGTCTGGAAGCTGGAACTACTCTGTAACGGCTGGACAGATCATTACTGCCGCCTTTGAGAACCTTGGTGTCATTGCGGCTGGTGGGACTGTCGCCACTGCGGATTCCAACACCGCCCTTCAAAGACTTAACTTCATTGCCAAGCAATTCCAAGGGACTGCGGACGGAATGCAGGGAATGAAGTTGTGGACCCGTCAGCGGATTGCGATGTTCCTTGAGAATGGCCAGCAGACCTACCTTATCGGCCCCGCTTCTACCGACTCCAAGGCAACGACCCAATACGGGCGAACCACGATCAGCGCAGACGAAGCGGCGGGACAAACCACCCTCAGCATTACCTCCAACACGGACACCACGAACTATCCCGGCACCACGATAACGATGACCAATGGCGACACTATTGGCGTTGTTCTGGATACCGGAGCGATTCACTGGTCAACGATTTCAGGCACTCCGTCAACCACAGCGACGATTGTTGATGCCCTGCCTTCTCAGGCTTCTTCTGGACGGTATGTGTTCTGGTTTACCTCCAAAGCTCAAAGGTTCCCTGTCATCGAATCTGCGGTCTTGAGGGACCAGAACCTCGCGGACCGTCCTATCAACGTATTCAGAAACGTCAAGGAATACGAGCTTGGCGTCCCCTCAAAGTACGCGGATGGTAGCCCTACCTCGATCCTGGTCGAACCTCTCAGGTTGAATACTCGGGTCACGCTTGACTCCCAGCCTACGAACGTCAAGGAACAATTGATCCTGACGGTTCTATATCCGGCTGAGGACTACGACGCCACGACGGACGATATTGCTTTTCCTCAAGAGTGGTATGCGGCTCTTGAGTGGGAACTGACCTTCCGGCTTTGCCCTGCGTATGGTGTCCAGTGGACTCCCGAAATGGAGAAGAACCACATGAACGCCCTTGGGATTGCGCGGGCGATGAACCCTGAGATTTCGGACCTGTATTTCCAGCCTAACGCCTAGAGAGAACAACAAACATGGCTGATACGACTTTCGTCAATGGGGTCACCCTTACCGACGAGGACTGGTTTAACGACGTTAACCGTCTGCACTACACTATCTTTGGCGATCCATCTAATGCCGTTACTGCGCTTGCTAATCTTTCGGCAGTGGCCCCCGGTCAAGGCATCCTGTTGAATGGGCAAATTGTTACTAGCGTTGGATCAAACGCGCTTACCATCGCAATCAAGGGGGCGGATGGGAATGACCCAAGCTCTACAAACCCTGTTTCTGTCGCGTTCCGTTCGGCTACCTTAACAACCTCTGGGTACACGATTCGTAAGATAACGGCGGCTCTTTCTTTAGTCGTGTCTAGCGGCTCTACTCTCGGCCATGCGAGCGCCCTAGCCTGCCACCTGTTCGTCTACCTCATCGACAACAGCGGCACGGTGGAACTCGCAGTGTCGAACCTCCCGCCCGACTACCCCGGCACGTTCGCCAATACGCGCCTCATCTCCACCACGGCGGAGGGCGGCGCTGGCGCAGCCGATTCCGCCACCGGCATCTACTCCACGACGGCACGCAGCAACGTCCCGTGGGTGTGCGTGGCGATGTGCAAGTCCACGCAGACGACGGCAGGGACGTGGGCCGCGAACATGACGCAGGTGGATCAGGCGCCGTTCAGCATTCCTACATTCCCCGTTCAAGCGTCCCTCGGCTCGAACCAAACGATCAGCGACAACGTCACCACAAAGCTGTCGCTCGATTCGGAGGCATTCGATCCTGACGGAGTATTCGACAATGCCACAAACTACAGGTACAGGCCGGCAGTTGCCGGGTACTACCGCGCGACGGTTTCTCTCGGCATCGCGGAAGGAAACGATGGTGGGCTGATCGGAGCCTACGGGTACGTCAACGGGTCGCAGCAGTTCAGGGACGAAGAACCGTGCTCTTTAACGAGCGCCGGGTCGAGCTACTCGCGGTGCGCGAACGGGCTCGTGCTGCTGAACGGAACCTCCGACTATCTGGAAGCGTACTGCTATCAGAACCGCGGCTCTTCGGCATCTGCACTTAGCAGTCCAAATCGCACTTCGCTCGTTGTCGAGCGCGTATCTGGAGGTAAGTAATGCTTGCCGCCAAACTCCAAGCCATCCTCACCGCTCGCGGCAAGAGCGCCGATTTCGCAAACGACCTGCGCGTGCAGGACGACGGCGCGGGGCCGTACCTCAAGCACTGGGACGAGGAGAAGCTCGGGCCGAGGCCGACGCAGGAGGAGATCGACGCTGCGGACGGCGAGAAGCTGGCGCACAACGCCACCATCGACGCGCAGATCGCTGCCCACGAAAAGCGGGAACTCGCCCCGCGCTTCAACCGCGAAGCAACGCTAGTCATGCTGGCGAAGTTCTACATGGCCGAGAAGTCGGTCGATTTCGCTACGGCAGTGTCTCAGATGACCGCTGTTGGTAACGCTGGCTACAACGCTGGATTCTCCAAGCTGAAGGCCCTTGATGACCAGATCAGGGCTTTGCGGGCGCAGAGGCAGCCGTGAAACTCTTAGCGGCCCTGATGATCTTGTGGCTGCCGTTCAGTTTGGCGGCAATCGTCGCCATTCCTGTTTCTCTGGTGGCGGTGTTCATCGAATGGGAGTACGCGAAAAACATCCTTCGGGCGAAGGATAAACTCGCTGCCGCTCTACTTGGATGGAGTGGTCAGTACACCATCAGCGCAGAGTGCGGGGCAAGCGATTGCCAGTTTTGCCGAGCGGTGTGCTTGTTTCTGAACTGGATTGACAAAGGCCACTGCAAAGGGGCTTCTAAACGGGAGGGGAGAATTGCCTAAAGTTCGCGTTCCCCTGTTTGGTCCGTACACAAACCGGATTTCCTCCGTCAACTCGCTGGATACTTCTTCTGGCTATGTCGGGATTGGTATTGTTGGCCTGATGGTGGTTGGTGCCACTAGTTCATCCAGCACCAAGGACGCGAAGTATGTGAATTGCTTTGGCATGACCGTTCCCGATGCTTTGACTGGTAAAACAAAGTTGTACACGGTCAAGCGCCCCGGTTGGGCTACCTCTGTAACTCCTGCATCTGGAAACATCGGGACGGCCATTTTTGTCTGGACCGGAAGCTCGTCTGGTACTGACGTTATCTCGGCTTTCGGTTCTACTAACTCCACGATCTACAACGGTACGACTTCGCTTGGGGCGATTACAGGTAAGGCCAGAGCGATCAACGAAACCGTTGTCGGCACTACCGCCACCCTGCTAGTAGCCTCTGGAGACAATACCGGCTGGTACTACGACACTGGCGTAGGTGTCATGACCAAAATTGCCGATGCTGATTTTCCTGGCAATGCCGGTAAGACTACGGTTGGCGGTTTTGCTGTGATCGACGGCTTTAACTGCATCATGGATACAACGGGGGCTTTGTGGGCCTCTGACCTGAACAGCGTCACGGCTTGGACTTCTACTAGTTTCGATACCGCCAATTCCTACGCAGACAAGGGCATCGGTTGTGTGCGGCATAGGAACTTCGTGATGGCGTTTGGTACTGAATCAATCGAGTTCTACCAGAACGCCGGTTTGTCTCCGTTCCCGCTGGCTAAGGCTTCGGCCATGACGGTGAAGGTTGGGGCTATCTCTGCGGATGCGATTGCTCAGATTGCCGACACGACGTTTTGGGCGGGTTCTACGCCTCAAGGCGGTATCTCAGTCTTCCAGTACGACGGAGGTTTGTCGCGTATCTCGACTCCTGAGATTGATACGAACCTGATTCTTGCTGGTGCTTCAAACATCAGCCTGACCACGCTCCGTATCTACGGCAGGTCAATGGTTCTGGTGAAGGCCGGAGCATCAACCTACGTCTACGTCATCGAGGAAAAGACTTGGCATGAGTGGAGTTCCACAACCCCGTTGTGGACGAAGTGCGTAGGTGTTTCTCTCGGTGGGACGATGGTGAACTATGCCGTCAGCAACATTTCCACCAGCGGCAAGGTCTACGTCATGAACCCCTCGCTTCTGGTGTTCACGGATGACGGGACTACCTACACCGCAAGGGTTCAGCTTCCCAAGATGGACATGGGGAATATGCACCGCAAGTTCTATCGCATGGTGCAGGTTGTGGGGGATGTGGAAACGACTTCCTCAACGCTGACCATTTCCTATTCGGACGATGATTACCAAAGCTACACGGTAGCCGGTACGGTTGACCTGTCGAACGATGAACGCTACCTGTTCCGTTTGGGTTCATCTAACCGCAGGTCTTGGGTGCTGAGTCATTCGGCAAACACTCCGATGCGGCTTGAGGCTTTGGAAGTTGATGTGAAAGTGGGACGGCACTGATGGACCTCGGTTTCGTAGACGAGAAATCGTTTGCGTATCGAGACATCAAGGGGCAAGACGTTTGGGTCAAGTTCACTCCTGTATTTGGCTCGCTGACCGTCATTGGGGCTACTAGCTATTCCGGTCGCTACAGGATCGTAGGCAGGAAGCTTGAATTCCAAGTCCAGTTTTCTGCGGCCACTTCCATTGCCTCAGTAGCCGGAACCGACTACCTGAATCTTCCCGCAACGGCCAACGGGCTTGCTGGAATGGCGGTGATGACCAACGACAC